>Ga0073934_10009738_pt1 | contig 12185 bp, 9 predicted proteins | sample LarsenN4metaG_FD_76834 | JGI IMG/M metagenome (GOLD analysis project Ga0073934, IMG submission 76834) | Hot spring sediment bacterial and archeal communities from British Columbia, Canada, to study Microbial Dark Matter (Phase II) - Larsen... ... | reverse complement strand
TGGTTTCAGTTACTCAAACGCATCCAATCTCACGCTGATATTGCGGCTCATTTTGGGTTCGATATTGACCTCAAACCTCGCTTAGAATCGGCTTATTGAGAATGCTGCAAGATCTCAGTTATCGAAAATGGCGTGCGCTTGATAGCCAGCAGTAACGCTGAAAACATTCGGCGCTGGCGACAGTCCTGGTTTTTTGAGTGGCTCAGCACCAATGCAGCCCAGTACAGCTATTACCAAAACACCGCGATTGACAAACCCTGGCACTGGGAATATCGGGGGCAGGCAACTCCGTCAGAACAATTTGAACAGTTTGCAGCAGATTCAATGGCTGACCGCGATCGCACCCTGACAGAAGCGTTTCCAATCGCAGATGAGCGGTTTGATACCCAGCCAACTGAGTTCCTATCACTGCAAGAAGACCTCCCCGTCCACACCGTTCTAGATGCGAATGCTCGAATTCGTTCAGGTTCACCCGAGTGGCGATCGACAGGTCGGCGGATTCCCCGCCATACTCGCGTTCGCATTCAAGCCGTTGAAGGCAACTACGCAAACGTCACGGGTGTGGATGGAACAGCGTATGGCTGGACGGCCCGGTCAAATTTGGGCACGTTCTACAAAGATTCTGAAGTTTTTGCAGCGATGCCACTGGTTCCCTTACTGCCACTATCGATCGCAAGTGAGTGGTCTACTCTAAAACGGGCTTTGGTGCAAACCTACAATCGTTTGGGCGGGTTAATGGCCGCGATCGCGACTGAGTTAGGGATTGAACTTCCCGCTATTTTGGCTGTTTGGTATGTCGAAAGTGCCGGGCGATCGCATACGCCCAATCAAGCAATCATTCGCTTTGAAAACCATTTACTGTACGACAAATGGGGCGCTGAGAATCAAACAACATATGACCAGCATTTTCAGCATGGTAGTCACAACGGCATCGCTGGCGATCGCTGGGAAAATCACAAATTCCGGGAAGCTTCCACCGGCTCTTTCCAAACGTCTCATGGTGAACAAGCGAGGGAATATCAGGTATTAGCGCTGGCCTCACGCCTTGCCGGAGAAGAGATTGCCCTCCAGTGCATCAGCATTGGTGGTCCCCAAATTTTGATTGCTGGTTATCGCCTGTTAGGGTACGAAACGCCGCGTGACATGTACGATGCCTTTCAGCGTGATGAACGTCCACAGGTGTTGGGTTTCTTTGACTTCTGCCAGTACAAACTAGGGCATGGTCGCAACCGTGGCGCATTGTTGCGGCATTTGGCAGCCTTAAATTGGGAATCGTTTACGCGTGGATACAATGGTGCTGGTCAAGTAGCGACCTATTCTCGCAAACTTCGAGAAGCCTACGCCGCAGTTCGAGATCTATTTCCAACAGGAAGTTCTACAGCTCAGTCAGTTGAAAGCCATCCGATGAACAGCAGTGCTGCTTTCCGGTCTTTTCCCGCGCCAATTGTACCTGAAACGGCTGTCATTACTGCCGGGCGCGATGAACTGGCGAATGTTCCTCTGTTGCGGGGACATCGGGGCACTCAGCCTGACTTGATTTTGCGTTGGAATGAGATGGCAACATCCCCAACTCAAATCGATGTGGTAATTCATTTGCATGGCTATTCCGACGATCGCGATCGCATGATTCTCAGTCGCACAAAAGAACCCAACAGCGGTTTTCTCAATCCTGACAATGCTTCTGATCTGTCTTTGGGGCGTAACCGTCCCACGTTGGCAGTCCTACCACGGGGAAACTACTTTGGTGGCAAGTCAGGCAAAGGCTACAACTTTCCGGCCCTGATCACAGCGTCTGGGTTGCAGGAGTTGATTAATTTTTCGCTTCAGCATTTCTCAAACGGATTTGGACTTTCCAACTTACAAGTAGACCGCTTGATTCTCACCGCTCATTCGGGGGGAGGTGCGCCCCTGATGCAGATCTTACGCCACAACAATCCCCATGAGGTGCATGTGTTTGATGCTCTTTATCAAGATGCCAGCTCACTGATTCGATGGGCAGATCGACGCATTCGCCAGGACATTACAGCCCTACAAACTTCTGCGATCGCTGATCCACAAGCCTGGATGAGAGCGCAGGGAGGGGCGTTACGCGTCTTTTACCGGGGTGGCACCGCAACCCAGTCCTATAGTGTGGCGGTACATCGGGCGATCGCGCCGCTAATGGCATCACTTTCAGGTAACTCTGCGATCGTTAGCGATTGGTATCGGGTTCAACGAAGCACTGTCTCTCATAACGACATGCCTCGACGTTACGGCTGGCAGCTATTAGCCGATGTATCTACTAACCTGCCAGGTACGTTTTCGCCTTGATTACGATTCCAACCTCAAAATGCGGTTGCTAAAGACTGATTCAGCTTTTGGTTCAGATCGTCTCTGAGATCCAAGTTGTAGTAGTGGCTTGATCGTCGATCATAGCGATAACTGTCTATATACCAATGAAATAAGATTATCCTGCTTCTTGGGAGATGGTAATTCAATGCGGACAATGTCATATTCCTTGATAGTGTTGGGTAATAAACTTTAAACCTATTGGTTCAACACACTCATCACTTTCAAGGGCGAAGTTTGTCGCTGTTTCCTGCCATAGCTGGTAGAGATACATGACTCCTGATTCACTCATACCACTTCTCTAGATCAGCGCTACACGTAAATGAGGGGGAGGGGAACACAGTTCTCCGTAAGGGAGCGAGTCCCCCTTTAACCCCCATCTGTAGCGGAAACTTTCGGAATTGGTATCAGTCGTTTTGGAAGAAGTTTGTGCAGTATTTTTTGGAACTTCTTTAAGAATTTTGTGAGAAAAGAAATAGTGTTGTTGGCGAGTCTTTGCTTATTTATTTTGACTGGAACTCGCTGGACGATTTTGGTGGATTTTCTATTGGCATTGTCGGCTTTTTTGATTCTTAAATCTTCGTAGGTAATCAAGTTGTTAGACTGAGTTATATGCTGTGACGACTTTACAGCATAGTCTTGAGGCTACCTCCTCACTTTGAGATGGCACTTTCTAAATAGCCTACCCAGGTTTTCTCTGCAAGTAAGATTTTTTGTCTATAAACGTTTTCTTCTGATTTCCGCTCCACCATTCTCAACATCTGGCTGGACACCATTTTAGACATCTTCACCCTATATCAATTTTCTTGTTTGAGGTAAAAAAACGATATAACTCGTCAAATAATCTATTCCAATCGGACTATGCAAAAACTCTAATGGGTTACTTTTAGAGAAGAGAATGAAAAAGCTTAAAGTATACTTAAGCATCTATTACAACACCGAAATTTCATCGGTGCCGTGATTTTACATAATGCTTTTATCAGGGGATATTCTGAAGAGCTGTCAATTCCCTTAGCTGGTATGGCCATTATCACTCGACAACTTTATCCTCGCGACCCTCATGTGCATTCGTTTCCATTTGAGAGCGATCGCTTTCTGAGTCTGTCCTTAGATATGAATTGCATTATCAGCAGTGCTGGTAATTTTTTATATCTTAATCATCAGTGGGAAGCTGTTTTAGGCTTTTCTAGAGCGGAGTTGCTAGCCCATACTTGGGCAGAATTGATCCATCCAGATGATCAGGAAACCACGCTCAATCATCTGTATACCCTGTCTTCACAGGCTGATACTTCTGTCTGTAAGCTGATGTTTGAGAATCGCTATCGTTGTCAGGATGGCAGTTACAAGTGGTTTTTGTGGAATGCCGAGTTTTGCCCAGAACAACAATCCATTTATGCGGTCGTTCGAGATATTACAGAACGCAAACAATCTCGACGGGCGTTACGAGAAAGTGAAGAACGATTTCGTTGTCTAGTTGAAAGCGTTAAGGATTACGCCATTTATATGCTCGACCCGAATGGCAATGTAATTAGCTGGAATCCTGGTGCCGAGCGAATTAATGGCTATGCTGAAGCCGAAATTATTGGTCAGCCTGTAGCGCGACTTTACCCGCCAGAAGACGTACGTGCAGGGAAACCTGCTTACGAGTTACAGGTCGCAGCAACGGTTGGACGATTTGAAGACGAGAGTTGCCGGGTACGTCGAGATGGTTCTCAATTTTGGGCACATGCTGTAGTGACAGCCTTGCATGATAAACAAGGTCAGTTGCGTGGTTTTGCTAAAGTCACGCGCGATATTACAGAACGAAAACGGGCTGAAGCGGCTTTACAGAAAGCATATGACGATCTGGAGCAACGGGTTAACGAACGAACTGCTGAACTCTTGGAAGCAAATCGCCTGCTTCGACACGAAATTGTAGAACGGCAGCAAGCGGAAGCTGGGCTGCGTCAGTCTGAAGCGCAACTGCGGCAACAAACTCAACAGTTGCAACAAGCCTTGCAGCGATTGAAACAAACTCAGGCGCAACTGGTGCAATCTGAAAAAATGTCGAGTTTGGGGCAGTTAGTGGCGGGAGTTGCTCACGAAATCAATAATCCGGTTAATTTTATTAATGGCAACATTGCTTACGCTAGCCGATATGCACAGGACTTACTCCACTTGTTGACGTTATATCAGCAGTCTTATCTACAGCCCACTCCTGCAATTGAGGCGGCTCTCGAAGAGATTGATTTCACTTTTATCTTGAATGATCTACCCAAGTTGTTGACATCGATGCAAGTTGGCGTCGATCGCATTCGTCAAATCGTACTCTCTCTACGCAACTTCTCTCGACTTGATGAAGCAGAGACGAAACCTGTAGATATTCATGAAGGTATCGATAACACGTTGATGATTTTGCAACATCGGCTGAATCCAAAACCTGGATTTCCGCCAATTACGGTTCGCAAAATCTATGGTGATTTGCCACTGGTCGATTGCTATGCAGGGCAACTCAATCAGGTGTTTATGAATATTCTGAGTAATGCGATCGATGCTCTAGAAGAGCGTACTCAAGCCACTCAAAAGCTAAACCTGGAAGATGACACTATTATTTCTGCGTCTACTCCTGAGTTAGATTGTCTCTTACCAACAATTCACATTCAAACAGAACAACTCAACCCTGATTGGATTGTTATTCGCATTGCAGATAATGGTTTAGGAATGACTGAACGGGTGAAAAAACGATTGTTTGATCCCTTCTTTACGACAAAACTTGTCGGCAAAGGAACAGGATTAGGACTTTCGATCAGCTACCAAATTGTGGTGGAACAGCATGGTGGAAATCTCAAGTGTCAATCTGTTCCCGGTCAGGGATCGGAATTTATAGTTGAGATTCCAATTAAATCTAAGTTCTCTACGTAAGGGCTGCCTGAAGCAGTATTGCACGAGTTTTGAGAAGACTGGCACATGTTTACATGGCTGTCGTCTGCCCCGCATTATCAAAGTGATGCAGTCTGAAGGCAGGTGCGATAAAAGTGCAGAAGCCAATAGTTCCGTTGCCAGAGTGAGCCATGTCAAGGATGTACCTTCATGCGCAATCATTTGGAGCTTTTGCAGAGAAAACAACTAAGACACCTGTGAAAGGATACTCAACAGAAAGAAGTGGTCTGCATACTAGCTGAAAAGCGATCGCAGACCACTTGAGATTTGGGTGAGGAAGACCCAGTGAACGAACCTAATGAGAAAAGTCTAAGCCTAAAGGGATGGTAAAACTGATTAAAAGAGAGAGCGTTAAAACACACGGTGGAGATAGATGCTTCTGTAATCTCTCAATTAACGAGAGGTCTAGAAGGTAAATGTTGTGCGAATTACGCCAACAAATTGAGTCGCATTATCACTATTCCCTTCTGGATTGATCAGCACAAACACCCCCGGAGTAATTGCAATATTTTGATTGATCTTCAAGCGATAGAGTGCCTCAATGTGAAAAGGCGTATCATCGTCTTCTCGGTTGCTCACATCATTGTCCGTCACTTTCGGCGGAATTCCTACCAAAAGCGCGCCTAAGTTGCCCTTCTGACCCAAATCAGGAAATGCTAAAAACACAGCCCCGTTGAGAATCGTGGCATCATTATCATCAATCACGTTGTTAGCAAACCAGGCACCAAACCAACCGCCTAAAACAAATTGAGGACTGAGCCGCCATTGCAACTGAGCCCCTAATGTATCGGTTGCGGTGGCAACATTACCAAAGGGGCGAGTTGCAAAGCCAGTACCAGTGCTGCCAGTTAGGTTCACATCATTACCAGAGTAGTAACTGTGCGCATAAAATAACCCAATGTCAAATGCTTTTGAAGGGCGAACCAAAAGTTGTGCAACCGCCGAGTAATTGCCATCAAACAGACCATTTTTGTCGCCTGGGTCATTGCTGTCGCGGTCAGAAAGAAAACCACCCTGTAAGGCGAAGCCATCACTAAAGCGATACTCAAAAGTAATACCAGCAGAACCAACCGAACCTGGATTATTGACCCGTAACGTTGGGTTAAATCGCCCAAATCGAGAGATTGACCCCGCACCCGCACTTGCCAGGGGACTCAAAGCCGTAATGTAAGCGTCATAAATTTCATCATTAAGTGCATCAATCTGCACTCGCAAGTTATCTCCGATCGCAAATCGGTAATAGAGTTTATCAACGATAAAATCATTATCTTCATCGCCATCAAAAGATAGGCGAGTTTGGTTAGTGCCTGTGAAATTGCCGCTAAAGGTTGTAATATTTCGAGCATTTAAGCGCGTCACCAGGCGATCTTTTCCATTAAAGCTAGTATTTAGTGTGAGACGTACCCGATCAGCAAAAATAGTATTTGTTTGATCGTCTTTCAGGCTGTCTTCATTGTTGGCATTAACACCCGCTAAAAAGCCGCCGCTACCGTTGCGGGTCGCGCGATCGCCAAACGTATCTGAGATTGCAAAAATTACCTCACCGCTCAACTTGGTGGTTGTCGAAAACTGTTGTTTCTCTAAGGTCGTTGTGCGTGCCTCTAAAGCATCGACCCGACCTCGCAGGGTCGCTAATTCGGCCGCGAATTCTTCTTGTAGTTTCCGTACTGCATCAAGATCTTCTTTCTTAATAAAGTCAGCGGTGTTGGCTGCAATTAGCTCACTGATGCGATCGAGGCAGGCATTTAGACCGGCTGCAAATTCGTATCGAGTGAGTGCTTGGTTCCCTCGATAGGTACGGTCAGGGTAACCGACAATGCAACCATAGCGCTCAACAAGCGACTGTAATGCCTGAAACGCCCAATCATTGGGGTTGACATCTGACAACTGAGAAACCGAGGTGACTTGCCCCTCAACGGCTTTTTCATCATCGGAACTAGGATCGACACCCAATGAAATCGACTCAGCCGCAATAGACGGGGAGACCCCATCATTTAACGGTGCCGCGATCGCTCCAGCGCCAACAGCTCCCAAAGCACCCAACCCTGCGACCAACGACGCTCCTAATAAGGAACCTCGCAGCTTTTTAACGATTGCCATAATCCACACACCAGATAGTATTTGTCAACAATTAGCAAGCTCACTTTCGAGAAAAGGAGCCGCACATTTAGCAAAATACGGTATATCAGTAGAGTTTACGTATTTTGTTGTTTGCTATCTTTACACACGTAATTCAAAAAAACAAGATATCTATCTTTTGGGAGAGTTCAAAAACTGGCGATCGCCTCTTTTCTCAAATAGCAAAGTTTTTCATAAGTCCATCATTTGTCTCGCGCTGATTTCACATCAAATAAGTTTGCGCTAACGTTTGATCAAGACCAGGTTCATCAACTAAGAGATGAGTTCTATCAGCTCGCTAACCAGTCAGTAAAATCAATAGCCTGAGTATTAAGTTGTTAAAAAATAAAGCTTGAACAGCAAAAACCAGTAAATTTTGTAACCGCTGTTGCTTGCTTGCCTTAAGCTAAGCGGGCATAATCTCAGAAATAGTTCACTAAGTCGCCTGATTTACCGATGTTTCTAAAACTTCCACGAATAAAAGCGACCATTTGATTGCTTGTAAATGAGAATTCAGTAAAACTGATGCTTTTTTAGACGAGCTTGAGCATCGCTTTGAACCCAGGCTGTTGCCGTTATGCTGCGCGAGCGATCGCACCAGATGGGAAACTGTCTAGTTGGATTAAGTCTGTAATCTTTAGCGTGAACTTAAGTACAGGAACAAGCCATAATGACAACTCAAAATATTCATCCAGCACAAACTGATAAACTTTCTCGCAGTCTGATCAGGCAAGCCTCGATCGCTTTTTCAGCCGGTGCATTTGGTGGTCTTGTCAACAGCTTGACCGTTTGGCTGTTTGGGCTAATCGGCATTACACCTCTTTTCGGCGTCAAAATTGCTCCGGCACTCACTCCTGCCTGGCTATATCCCCGTTTAGTCTGGGGTGGTTTATGGGGGCTACTGTTTTTGCTACCGATCCACTACTTAATTCGCAAACCACTTTGGTTCTATGGCTTACTCTTTAGCTTGCTACCCAGTCTGGTGCAACTGCTGCTTGTCTTTCCGGTTAAAGACAGCAAAGGACTGTTTGGCTTGGCGCTAGGAGGCTTAACGCCCCTCTTTGTGCTTCTGTTTAATGCTGTTTGGGGTATTGCAACGGCCTTTTGGCTTCATCTTAGCGATCGCAAAATAGTGGAGTAAGAGATTTTCAGCAACTATTACAACTCAATAAAATACTTAAACTCTACCGATTTACCGTGATATACTGACAGGTATTCCATAGAAAAGCGGCATACCTATCTGTGGATGCCTATTACTCCTTTTGGCAAGGATTTAAGCCATGAAGATTGCAAATGATGTTACAGAGTTAATCGGTAAAACGCCCCTTGTCCGCTTAAATCGCATTCCGCAAGCAGAAGGGTGTGTTGCTGAAATTGCGGCTAAGTTAGAGGGCTTTAACCCCGCTGCATCGGTTAAAGATCGAATTGGCATTAGTATGGTGAATGCGGCAGAAGAAGCAGGGCTGATTCAGCCTGGAAAGACCGTGTTAGTAGAGCCAACATCTGGAAATACGGGTATTGCTCTAGCAATGGTCGCAGCGGCAAAAGGCTATCGCTTGATTCTGACAATGCCTGACACGATGAGCTTAGAGCGACGAGCGATGCTCAAAGCTTACGGGGCGCAGTTAGAGCTAACTCCTGGTATTCAAGGCATGAAAGGTGCGGTTGCACGGGCAGAGCAAATTGCCAGTCAGGTGCCCCACGCCTTTATGTTGCAACAGTTCTCAAACCCCGCCAATCCTAAAGTTCACCGAGAAACAACAGCAGAAGAACTCTGGGTTGATACCGATGGCAAGATTGATTTTTTGATTGCAGGAGTTGGTACTGGGGGAACCATTACGGGTGTGGCAGAAGCGCTCAAACAACGTAAACCAGAGTTTCGCGCGATCGCCGTTGAGCCAGAAGAAAGCCATGTTCTCTCCGGTGGTCAACCCGGTCCTCACAAAATTCAGGGAATTGGGGCAGGTTTTGTGCCACAGGTGTTGAAGCAAGAGTTCATTGATGAAGTGATTCAAGTCAGTAGTGAAACCGCGATCGCCTATGGTCGCCGTTTAGCACGAGAAGAAGGGATCTTGTCAGGTATTTCTTCGGGAGCCGCACTGGCTGCTGCGATCGAGGTTGCAAAACGGCTTGAAAACGCTGGCAAGCTTGTTGTCTTTGTGCAACCTAGTTACGGAGAACGCTACCTCAGCACTCCTTTGTTTAAAGAGTTGCCTGATGTTGAAGTTGAGCATTTGAGTGATATAGATGCACAGCGAACATTAGTCATTCACTAAGGTTAAAGTAAGGTTACTTCGCGTCTTGTTTGTTTATTTCATAAAGGTCATAGACATAGAAGTGAACTAACATTTTTATGTCTATGGATTTTTATGTTTAAAGTAATTAAAAAAAAATCAAAGCACATATCTATTTCAGTCGATCAAAAAATCTCTTTAAGCCTGCCCAGCAGGGCAAAATTGCGCTTGCAACTCAGTAAACTGACGCAACCGTGTAAACGTGAGACTGTGTTATTGCTTTTTTCGGCTTCTCGCAGTAATATCAAGCTCGTATCATTAAACGGTAAATCGACCGACTTGCCGTATATTAGTTAAAGACTGACACTCTACTGATCTGTTCAAGAAGCCGTTGAGGTATTCAGACACGCTGTGCTATTGCATAGGACTTATCCTTTTCCTAGAAAAGCTATCTGAGACTTTAGCTCGTTTCTTGTTACGACCTCTTATTCTCAAGGGTTGCCTGGGGCTGTCCATTTTTATTACCCGAATATACGGTTTATCGATCAATTTACCGATGCTTTCAAAAGGAGTCAGTATGTTTTTGCGATCGCGTCTGGGTATCAAAAGACCAGGGATTTTTGCGCTGTTAGTAGCGTTGGTAGCTAGCCTGGTCTTCATTCCGTCACTGGCATTTTCATCGTTCGCAGCATCGCCCAAAACATCTATTCAGTTCGTTTCGCCTGACTGGGTTGCAGCCAATGTAAAAGACGCGAATTTGCGTATTCTTGATGTGCGAACCGCACCACTGGAATATATTTCAGGGCACCTTCCCAAAGCTGTCAACATTGCTGATTCGGCATTCCGGGGGCCAAATGGAGCATTACCCGTACAGTATTGGGACAATACCAAATTAGCCAGCATTTTCTCAAAATCAGGCGTGTCTAGCGATAGCCGCGTGTTGGTGTACTCCAGTGGTAATGACGTTTTAGGGGCAACAATGGTGGCCTACTTACTAGAGCGATCGGGGGTGAAAGATATCTACGTGTTGGATGGCGGATTTACAGGTTACAAAGCTGCTAACCAAGCGACAACAAAGGTTTTTCCTCAATACGCTCCCGGTAACTTTACCCCAAAAGATGACCCTTCGATTCGAGTGACGCTGGCTCAGGTCAAGCAGTTGATTGGCAAACCTGGAGTGGTGTTTATTGACCCTCGCCCACCCGAACTCTTCCGCGGTGAAAAAGACATCTGGGTGCGCAATGGTCATATTCCTGGTGCGCGCAACATTCCCTGGCCGACGTTTACAGAAGCCAACAACGCCCAAGAAGACCTCAAGAATCCTCACAAGCTCAAGTCACTGGATGAGATTCGTAAACTGCTGGCAGAAAAGGGAATTAAACCAACCGATGATATCATCGTGACTTGCAGCACTGGTCGCGAAGCGACCTTGCAATACATCGTGCTCAAGTACCTCCTGGGCTATCCAAAAGTGCGTATCTATGAAGGCTCCTGGACTGAATACAGCACAACAAATTTACCTGTTGCAACTGGGCCAGAAAAAGTACTCACGACTGAAGTTCGTTAAGGTATTGCTATGAAAGTATTTAGACCACTGTTCCTTAGTTTTCTCGTTTGCTTTAGCAGCCTCTCTCTCGTCAGTCTAATTGACTTTTATCAAACCAGTTTGGCAAGTTGCGATCCACCACCAGAGCAACCCAAAAAGCCACCTAAAAAGTAGCAATTTGTTTGTCTCACGCCAACTGTTGAACTATGAGATACCTACTTGCGTATCTCTTTTATTGTGTTAGGAAACTCAGATAATGGAGCGTATCTCAGACTTACAAGAAACACCGATCGCCCAATCAGATCGTTTTCAACCACAACGGGTGGTTGTGGCGATCGCCCTTTTTCTGTTCACAGTTGGGGCGATCGCGCTTAGTACCTATGGATGGAAACAGGGTGTGCTGTTTCTCATCGGGGGGCTGTTAGGTGTGACGCTGTATCATTCTAGTTTTGGTTTTGCCTCTGCCTACCGTCGATTGTTTGCTCAACGGCAAGTGCAAGGTATCTATGCTCAACTGGTGATGCTGGCGATCGCAACGGTCTTGTTTGCCCCCGTTTTGGCGAGTGGCTCCGTTTTTGGGCAGTCGGTGCGGGGAGCCGTTGCCCCCGTAGGCGTGCAAGGGGCGATCGGTGCCTTCTTGTTTGGGATTGGGATGCAACTGGGTGGAGCCTGTGGCTGTGGCACACTCTACACGATTGGCGGTGGCAGCTTAACCATGCTGCTGACTCTTGCCTCTTTTTGTGTGGGGGCTTTTGGGGTAAGTTTGACGCGCCAACTCTGGGCTGGGCTACCGGCCACTCCGCCCATCGTTTTAGGAAGTGCGATCGGTTGGGTTGCAGCCGTTATTGTGCAATTGTCCTTGCTGAGTGCGGTTGCTGTTTTACTGCGTTGGTGGAGTCAATCTAGCCCATCTCAAACACTAGTGCATGAAGGCAAGAGTAGTTAGACAGCTAGAATAGAACTGATGTCTAAAATCCAGCAGTTCTTGTACCATGCCGACCCCTTACGCCCTCGCTATCCAGTTAAGCGAACGCCAACAG
>Ga0073934_10009737_pt1 | contig 12186 bp, 9 predicted proteins | sample LarsenN4metaG_FD_76834 | JGI IMG/M metagenome (GOLD analysis project Ga0073934, IMG submission 76834) | Hot spring sediment bacterial and archeal communities from British Columbia, Canada, to study Microbial Dark Matter (Phase II) - Larsen... ... | reverse complement strand
GGTTCCGCGGCATAACCTTGCAACCATTTGCGAACGCTATGGCGGGGGTGGACATCCGCGCGTGGGGGCGATCAGCTTCCCGCGCGGTGAACTGGGAGCGGCTCGCAAGGCGGCGGCCGAAATCGTAGCCGAACTAAGTAGCGCCGGTTGAGCACACTGGCCCGCGGTTCCGAGCCACCCAGCGATACACCCGGTCGACCATCCAGAACACGCCAGGCAACGCCAGCGCCCGCGCAATCCAGCCATACCCGGCTTCGCGAATCAAATGAACCAGCGCTTTTGCTCCGCCGGAATACTCGCCATTGGCGTGCGCCCACACCATCTCATAACGCAGGCGCTCGCGAACTGCTGCTGGTAAGCCGGGCTCCTGCTGAAATGGCCGCAGATCGACAGGCCTCCGTGCCACCCGGCGGACGATTCCGACACACCTGGCACAGAGCGCGCAGTTCCCGTCCCACAGCAGATAACCGCCCTCAGGCACTATCTACAGTTTGACTGAATTTGGACTAACGCCCCAGCCGTCTGCTCCTCGAACGGCCGCGGATCCGGCAGGGTTTGCTTCCCGCGCCAGAAATCGAAATAGCTGACGTAATGGACACATGAGACCGTGCAGTGCGGGGCGCAGCCCTTTTCTGTGGCATACTCACGCCGGATATCGCTCAGCGAGTATTCGAGCAAAGGCTTGCCAGGATAGCCGCGCTGCTGCGAACAGTAGTGCACTAAGCCGTCTTCGCAGATGTAGAGGTAACGGGCGCCAGCCCGGCACTTCCAACGATTGGGCCGGCCGTTGGCGATGTTCTCCTGGAAAAAGTGGCTGAACCGCGAGTAGTTGCGCCGTTCCAGTCCTTTCACATAGAGATAAATTTCGCGTTCTTCCGGTCCCAGCGGCTTCAGTTGTCCGGTGCCATCGTGAATGATGCCGATGGTTGAGGAGAAGCCTAGCTCAATTCCGCGCTCGGCAATCACCTTGGCATCGTGCGGGTACTTGGTTCCGCCGCCGACAACCGAATTGATGTTCACATGAAAGGTGGCGTGATTCGCCAGCAGTTGCAGTTTCTTGTCGAGGACCTTGAGGCTCTTCTTCGAAACATCGTCTGGCATCACGTTGTCGATGCTGATCTGCATGTGATCCAGACCCGCCCGGTTCAACCGCTCGATCCGGTCCGCCGTCAGAAGGTAACCGTTCGTGATGAGGCCCGCGATCTTCCCGTTGGATCGGATCCTGGCGATGATCTGGTCCAGATCAGGGTGCAGCAGCGGTTCGCCGCCGCTAATCGTGATGATGGCTGTTCCCAGTCTGCCCAGCCGGTCGATCCGTTCGAGCATTACCTCGGTCGGGATCGGCTTGGAAAAATCGTCGTACTCGTTGCAATAGGTACACGAGAGGTTGCAGCGCCGGATAGGGATGATATGAGCCATGATCGGGTGATCCCGATGGACGGCTCCCCAGGCCACAAGCTTGAGTTCGCGCAGGCGGCGCTTTAAAGCGGCCCAGTCCCGCCGCGCGGCGTGGTTACCCATTTCGCGTAACTGACATTGGAGCACAGGAAAGTCACCAGCGTCCAGAGTTCTCAGGCGTTTGGCGACGGAGCGGGCCTGAACGGTCAGTTTTTGGGCTTCTTCGGGTCCTTGGCGGCACTTTCCGTATCGAAGGTGATCGTCACATCCGACTTGAACTGCTTGTAGTCTTCGTACTTTACAAGCATCTTCAACGGGATACGGCCACTTTGGAAGTCGAGGATGTCATTCGCGATCGTATACGTCGGGAACCAATACTTGCCGTCGATTTGCTCCCGGTAGGTCTCGAACTTGGGGTACTTGTGGTCGCTGTTCTTCTTCTCCAGGCCAACCCCGCGCCCATACGTCTTCACAATCTGCAGGTCGCGGTCATCCACCCAGACGATTCCGGCGAAGTAGCGCTCCCCCTGAATCATCTTCTTGGGCTTGACGGCAAAGGCGTAGCAGGGGAGCTCATCCAGGGTTTCCCGGCCGAGATAGCGCACGTGATACTTGTCGATGTCGTTGGAGGTCAGAACAAACGGTTGTACACTGCGCAAGTCCTGCTCGTCTTGCGGCGTAAGTTGCACATTTTTAAGGGTTGTGACAGGGGCATAGGCGACCCGCTCGGTGCGCTTGCCGTCGACAAACAGGATGTCGGAGACCATTTCGTGTTTGCCGATGACCCTCCCGCCCAGATCCAATTCCTGCACGCGTACCGATTGCCGGTAGGTATAGTTTTCCCGAGCTTTCGCGAACTCGGTCTCCTTGGCGGCAAACTTCTGAACGATTTCATCGATTTGCGCGGGAGTAAGGTCGGCCTGTTGGGCCACCAGAGACAAGCCGCAAAGCAGCGCGCACAACAAGAGCTTCATCCATGCCCTCCTGTCTTTCTTCTATTTAAGAATGATGCTGCGCCGTTGGCTAGGGTTTCCCAAGCATCTGTTTCGCGATCGTCATCAGTTGCATGTTGCTGGTGCCCTCGTAGATCCGGCCAATCTTAGCATCGCGGTACAGCTTCTCGACCGGAAAATCCTTGGTAAAGCCCACTCCACCAAAGATCTCGACGGCCCTTGAGGCAACGTTTTCAGCTACTTGCGAGGCGTGGTACTTCGCCATCGCAGCCTCGGCCAGGAACGGCTTTCCGGCCTCCCTCAGCCGGGCCGCGTTATAGACCAGCAGGCGAGTGGTCTCGACATCCACCGCCATTCGGGCGAGTTCGAACTGCACGCCCTGGAAATCGGCTATGGTCTTGCCGAACTGTTTGCGCTGCCTGGCATAACGCAGTGCATGATCCAGAGCGCCCTGCGCCAACCCCAGCATCTGAGCCCCAATTCCGATTCTGCCTTCGTTCAGGGTCTCGATCGCGATCTTGTAGCCCTTGCCTATCTCCCCTAAAACGTTTGCCTTAGGGACTAGGCATGAGTCCAAAATCAACTCGCACGTCGAAGAAGCACGAATTCCGAGTTTGTCTTCCTTCTTTCCGACGGCGAATCCGGGCGTGCTCCGTTCCACCAGAAAGCACGTGATCCCTTTGTATCCCGCATCCGGATTCACAGTGGCGAAAACAAGGAAAACCCCGGCTTCCGCGGCATTCGTGATCCAAAGTTTCCTGCCGGTCAGAACAAAATGGTCTCCCCGGTCTTCCGCTCGCGTTTGCAGGGCGAATGCATCCGAACCCGCGCCGGCCTCGGACAGAGCGTATGAAGCAACGACGCCCCCGGCGAGTTTCGGCAAAAGTGTCCGTTTCTGTCCGTCGTCAGCCCAGCGCAGAATGGCGTTGTTGACCAGCGTGTTTTGCACGTCCACAATAACCGAGGCGGAAGGATCGACTGCGGCAAGTTCCTCCACGGCAAGCACCGCCTGGAAGAACGTGCCCCCCTGCCCCCCGTACTCCTCGGGGATCTCAATTCCCATCAGACCCAGCGAAAACAGCCTTTCCAGAAGGTCTTTGCGGAAGATGCCAGCCTCGTCCATCTGGCGGACGTGCGGTCCGATCTGCTCGTGCGCAAAGCGCCGGATGGTATCGCGAAACATCCGGTCTTCTTCGCCGAGCATTGTGAGTGGGCTGGGGCGAAACTCCATGGTCGACGTGGCCGTGGACATGTCAATATTTAACCATGGTGGATTGGCGACAGATTGCGCGCGGAACGCAATCGCAGCTCACCGATGAGGCGCTGGACCGGATTGCCAGCCGCCTGGAAGCGATGGCGCCTGCCGTCGAAAGAATGAGGCGCAGCTTAAAACCAGAGGACGAGCCTGACCCGGCCTTTGCGCCTTCCTCGTTGGAGGATGAAGAGGTGCGCGATTGACCATCGGCGAGGCGGGTGTTGCGCTCCGCACCGGCCGCCTCTCATCGGAAGAACTGGTTCGCGAAGCGCTTAGAAAAGCGCAGCAGACCGCACGGCTGAACGCTTTTATCACGTTAACCGCGGAACAAGCCATCGCCGAGGCCCAAATCGCCGACCGGGAGTTACGGCAGGGTCAGGACCGTGGACCCTTGCATGGCATTCCCATTGCTCACAAGGACTTGGTGTGCACGGCCGGAGTACGAACGACGGCGGGCTCTAAGGTGTTCGCGGATTACGTGCCGTCCGCGGATGCGACCGTTTACCTGCGGCTGCGCCATGCCGGAGCGATTTCGATTGGCAAGACGAATCTCCACGAGCACGCCTACGGCATCACGTCGACTAACCCGCACTATGGCGCAGTGCGCAACCCGTGCGATCCTGAGCGGATACCTGGAGGGTCCAGCGGTGGCTCGGCTGCTACCGTCGCGGCTGGAGTGGTGTTCATGGCCACCGGCACCGACACCGGCGGATCGATCCGGCACCCGGCAGCTTGTTGCGGCATTGTAGGGCTGAAACCGACCTTCGGCCGTGTGAGCAAGGCGGGCGTACTGCCGCTCTCCTGGTCGCTCGACCACGTGGGCCCAATCACGCGGACTGTTGCCGATGCTGCGGTCTGCTATCAGGCCATGGCTGGTTACGATCCCGCCGATCCATGCAGTGCGCGGCGTGCCGTCCCGCCGCCAGTCACTCTCCGCGGACCGGATTTGCGCGGAGTTCGGCTCGGTCTGCCGGAGAACTTCTACTTCGAGATGATCGATCCTGGAATTGATCGGGCGGTCAGGGCGCTGGCTCAATTGGCGGAATCGTTGGGTGCGATCGTGGAAGCGGTGCGCGTGCCGGACATGGATGTCCTGAATACCGCGGCCCAAATCATCCTCGGCTGCGAAGCGGCCACGGTTCATCAGGATCACCTCGCGTCACGCTCCGCCGACTACGGCGACGATGTGCGCACGCTCCTGAGTATCGGCTCGCTCTGGCGCGCCACCGATTACTTGAACGCGCAGCGCGTGCGCCGGCGGTTTCGTGCCGCGTTCCGGGCGGTCCTGGATGGACTGGATGCGCTGCTGGTCCCGGCAACTCCAATCACGCCTCCACGGATCGGCCAAACGGCGGTCAATCTTGGCGGCACTGATCAGGATGTACGCATTGCCTCGACCCGCTTCCTGCGCGGACTCAACCCGCTAGGATTGCCTGTGCTGTCGATTCCGGCAGGTATGCATTCGAACGGTCTTCCTATTGGGGCTCAACTGATCGGCCGGCCGTGGACCGAGGCGCGGCTGATTGAGGTGGGGGCTGCGCTCACGGCAGCCTTATAATAAGCGTTCGAGCTTGGAGACAAAAATGGATTTTACACGGCGTGGGTTTTTGGGAACCAATGCAGCCGGTCTGGCTATGGTGCAAACGGCGGGGCGTCGCACCGGCCCCAATGACCGCATCAATTTCGGGTTCATCGGTGCGGGTGCGCGGGCGCATGAATTGATGCGCGCGCTGCTGGCGAATCCAGGCGTGCAGATTACCGCCGTGGTGGACGCCTATTCCGGGCGTACCAAGCGCACACAGGAGAATCTGGGGACCGGCGTCAGGGTAATGCGAGATTACCGCGAGGTCATAGGCGACGCCTCGATCGATGCCGTAGTGGTCGCCACTCCCGATCACTGGCACAAGACGATCGTTGTCGATGCCCTGCGCGCCGGGAAGGACGTCTACTGCGAAAAGCCGCTCACCTTCCGTTCGTCAGAGGGTTTGGAGATCATCGCCGCCGCTAAAGAGACCGGAAAGCTGGTCCAGGTCGGCAGCCAGGGAATGAGCGGCGCAACCGGCGCAAAGACAAAAGAGATGGTTAAGTCGGGCAAACTCGGCAAGGTCACCATCATTCGTGCCGCCTACAACCGGAACACCGCCTCCGGCGCCTGGATCTACCCCATTCCGCCGGATGCCGGGCCATCCACGGTGAACTGGGACATGTTTCTTGGATCCGCACCGAAGAGAGCGTACGATCCGGCGCGCTTCTTCCGCTGGAGATGCTACCAGGATTATTCAGGCGGCATAGCTACCGATCTGTTTGTTCACCTCTGCACTCTGATTCATTACGTCATGGATGCCAAGATGCCATCTAAGGTGATAGCTCTAGGCGAGTTGTACCGCTGGAAGGAAAGCCGCGACGTTCCCGACACGCTGAATGCTGTGCTCGAATATCCCGAAGGATTCGTGGTCAACCTGAGCTCAACGTTTAACAATCAGAGCAGTGCCGAGGGCAGTTTCCAGTTCCTGGGCACCGAGGGCACGCTGAACATCGCAAATGGGTTGGAGTTTACTCCGGAGTCGGTGGTTGAGGACAACCGCTGGATCGTCGAAAGCTGGCCACGGGCGCTTGAAGCGGCCTACTGGCAGGATCCCAAAGTGCGCCAATCCGAAATGCCGGGTTTGCGCAAGCCGAAGATCTCGGAAAGCTCCGTCCGCTTCCGCGAACAAGGCCAGGAAGCCACCATTGTCCACTTTGCCAACTTCCTGGAATCTATCCGCACCCGCAAGCCCTACTGGCAGGATGCTGTGGCGGGTCACCATGCAGCCTCATGTGCGCACATGGTGAATCAGTCAGTAAGAACCGGCAAATTGGTCGAATGGGACTTCCATCGCGACGACATTAAGGCATAGTCCACCAGAGTTCGGGGAATAAGGTGTACGGGCTGGATTGACCCTAAATCCGGCCCGATTCGTGTCGTCTCGAGTTCAAATTTCCCCTAATCCGCATCCGGTATTCCGCCGATAACGCATTTGAGACGTATTCGTTTCGCTTGCGGAGGAGGAAGCCGGGCGGCTTATGGGTAGTCCATCGGAAACCATTCAAAACGCTCTGGAGCAGGGTGTCTCCACTCAGCCTGCGACGGGGGTCGCCAGCATCGGCAGGTCGGGACTGTCACGCTGGCTGACACCGTCGTTTTTCGACTGCCTTTTCCTGTCTGTGCTGGTGTGGCTGTTCGCTGTCGGTGACGGCGGCTGGACTCGCCTTCTGATGGACGGCGACACCGGGTGGCATATTCGCACCGGCGAATGGATCCTAGATCACGGTGCGGTTCCGCGCGCTGACCCGTTCTCTTTCTCCAAGTTTGGTCAGCCCTGGTTTGCGTGGGAATGGCTGTGCGACGTGGTGTACGCCCTGCTTCTGCGGGTCGCAGGACTGAAGGGGATCGTGTTGCTTAGCGGAATCGTTTTCGCCGCCTTCTCCGCGGTGCTGTGCCGCCATATGGTGTGGCGCGGCGCGAATCTGTTCATCGCCCTTCCGCTCGTGCTGATCGGCACGGGCGCGGCGACGGTACACGTTCTGGCGCGCCCGCATCTGTGGACCCTGCTTTTCGTTGCCATCACCACATGGATGATCCAGGCGGATCTGCGCCGCCCCAGTCGGAAGATCTGGCTGCTGGTTCCAGTGACGATTCTCTGGACGAACATGCACGGAGGATTCCTCGCCTTGATCGCCTGCCTCGGCCTTACGGTAATCGGCACAGGCTTGGAAGCCATTGGCAGGCGGCGCGATTGGACGGCATCGAAGCGCTACATGCTGGTGGGCGCAGCTTGCGGCCTGGCTTCTCTTGTCAATCCTTATGGCTGGGAGCTGCACCTGCACGTCGCCAAGTATTTGCAGTCGGACTGGATTCGCGAAGTGGTGCAGGAGTTCCAATCTCCCACCTTCCGTTCCGAAAACATGATGCAGTTTGAGCTGATTCTCCTGGCTGGGTTGACGATCACTGGGTTGATGATTGCGCGCGGCAAATATGTGGACGCGCTTTGGGTTCTATTCTGGGCGCATTCCACGCTCGGGTCAGTGCGCCACGCTCCGATTTTTGTGGCCGTGGCTCTGCCGGCCCTGGGTGAGGAGTTGGCCCGGCTGTGGGCTTGGTGGAGCAAGGACGCTCCGAGGTCCTCGACTGCCTATGCGCTCGATACGATCGCCCGGGAATCACAGCCCAGCCTGTCGCGCACCAGTGTGTGGGCGGTAATCCCGCTGGTGGCTTTGGCCTGCATCGGATCTCCCACCATCAACTGGCCCGACAATTTCCCAAAGGAACTGTTTCCGACCGCTCTGATTGAGAAGCATGGGCAGTTGCTCAGTGGTTCGCGCGTCTTCGCTTCTGACCAGTGGAGCGACTACCTGATCTACCGCTTCTATCCGCAGCAGCGGGTGTTCTTCGATGGCCGCAGCGATTTCTATGGGCCGGCGCTTGGCAAGGAGTACATCCGCATCAGCCAGGGCGGGCATGACTGGTCCGCGCTGCTCGAAAAGCATGGAATTGACGTTGTCCTTTCCCGGCCGGATTGGCCGCTGGCCAGTCTGCTCAAGCAATCGCAGGCCTGGAAGCTGGTTGAGGATTCAGGGAAAGCGCTGCTCTTCGTCCGGCGTACTCCCTTAGCCGGCATCTCGGTACGCAGTACCAGTGGGGCCTAATGAAAAGCGTTCCAGCTGTCGAACAATGCGGTGGAGCTAAGATCATGGCGCGCAGGAAATACAGGGGATTTGATAGCAAGCCCGCGGCGGGACTCGATCACGGCTCCAATTCTGCCGCGATGGACTGGCGCTTGCCTTCCGGTCAGGATCTGGTCTCATTTGCCTTGGCCACCGGATTTGCCGCACGGACATTGCTCCCGGGAGAAGAAGATGACAGCTCTCTCGGCGCGCGTGCCTCGGCGGCGCCGGCGGCATGGCGCAGCGGGAGAAAGCGGTGACGGTGCAGGCGGCGCTCCTGGCGGCACTTGGTGTCGCGGCAACGTATACGGATCTGCGAAGCCGCGAGATTCCCAACTGGATTCCGCTTCTGGCATTGCTCAGCGGGCTGGTTTGGCACGCCTGGAATTGGGGTTTGCATGGATTTCTGCTTTCCCTGTTCGGCACCGGGGTCGGCTTCTGTGTGTTTCTGGTTTTCTACTGGCTTGGCGGCATGGGCGGCGGCGACATCAAGTTGATGGGCGGCTTTGGCGCTCTGGTGGGAATGCCGGGCATGTTGCCGGCTGTGTTCTGGGTCTGCGTGTTCGGGGGCGTGATCGCGAGCGCTGTGGTGATCTGGCAGTGGCGCCGCAGCCGGTTGGGAGGAGGGAAATCGTCGCGCGGTGCGGCCGATGACTCGATTCCTTACGCGCCGGCAATTGTGCTGGGTGTGTGGGTGACGTTATGGATGCATTCCTGATGGCCAGGCGCTGCCGGCAACAGGAGTCATTGCGGAGTGCGGGAGGTTAGCGATGGATCGAAGATTCCTCACGGTATTGGGATTAAGTCTGGTCTTCGCGCTGGTAGTCAGCAGCGTCTTCTACCAGATGAGCTCGAAGGCAGGCGGCAAGAAGCCTGAGGTGACCGACCTGCGTGATGTTGTCATCGCCGCTCGGCCGCTCAGTGTCGGCGTAACCGTCAAGGCGGGCGACGTGAAAGTGATCAAATTGCCCACAGCCCAGGCGCCGAAGGGCTCCTTCGCCAAACCCGAAGATGTGTTGGACCGTCCGGTGATCAGCAACATATTGCTCGATGAGCCTCTGCTTGAAGGACGCCTGGCGCAGCGTGGCAGCGGCGTTGGATTGGCCCCCATTATCCCGGTCGGGATGCGCGCAGTGACCGTCCGGGTCAACGACGTGGTCGGCGTTGCCGGTTTCGTCCTGCCAGGGATGAGAGTCGATGTCCTGATCACGGGCGAGCCGCCCGGCGCCGAAATTCGCGTCACCAAGACTGTTCTCCAGAACATCCTCGTTCTGTCGGCCGGAGCCACCATCCAGACCGATCAGATGGGCAAGCCCGTCAATGCGCCGAACGTTACGCTGTTGGTGACTCCGGCGCAGGCGGAGATGCTCACGCTGGCCGGTAACGAGGGCAAGATCCAGTTGGTGCTGCGCAACGGCGGCGACCAGAATATCGAAAAGACAGAGGGACTAAGCGTGGCCAGTTTGTACGGCCCGCACGGTAAGGGTGTCGGCGGAACCCGCCGCAGCTACGACGATCTGAGCGCGGAAGAACCACCCGCTCCCAGGCCGCGCATCCGGCCGGCGCCGGTTGCTCCCGTCGTGGTCGCACCGCCCGTGGCTCCTCCCGTGGCGCTGCCGCCGCCCGCCCCGGTTTCCGACCAGATCATCGCGATCCGCGGGATCGAAAAGCGGGTCGAGAACGTGTCCCCGAAAAAAGCCGATGACGCAGGAAGAATCCAATGAGGACGACCATACGCCCACTCACCCGTGTCCTTATCGCTGCCGCCGCAGCCTTGGCCAGTTGCACTCTATTCGGGCAGGGTACGCCGGAAGAGATTCGCATCCGCTTGGGTAGCAGCATTGTGATCGATTATCCCGAGGACGTGGCTCGGATCTCCACTTCGAACCCCGAAGTGGTGGACTACGTTCCGGTTTCAACGCGCGAAATCCTGCTGCACGGTAAAGGTGTCGGCACGGCGACGCTTGTTGTTTGGGCCAAATCAGGTCAGCGCAACTTCTACAACATGACCGTCGATCCGAACCTGGAGCCGTACCGGAAGCTGATTCGGGACGCATTTCCGAATGAGAAGATCCAGCTGCAGGGCGCTCGCGATTCGGTCACGCTCACCGGCGTTGTCTCTTCTACCGGGGTGGCGGAACGAGCCGTCGCATTGATCGCTCCGGCGGCGAAAACCGTAGTCAACAATCTCCAGGTCAGCGCTCCCGCCGTGGAGAAGCAGATCATGCTGCGCGTGAAGTTCGCCGAGCTGAACCGCAACGCCGCCAACAGTTTGGGTGTCAATATCGTCTCCACCGGCGCGGGCAACACTCCCGGCCGCGTGACAACGGGTCAGTTTTCGGCCCCGTCGATTCGAGAACTGCGCGGCGTAATTCCCGGCGGAAATGAAGGAACGCTTTCCGAATACATCGTTTCGGAAATGCTGAATGTATTCGCTTTCCGTCCCGATCTGAATCTGGCTGCGTTTATTCGCGCTCTCCAGCAAAACGGGCTGCTGCAGATTATCGCCGAGCCCAATCTCGTGACCAGCAATGGAAAAGAAGCCAGTTTCCTGGTTGGCGGCGAGTTTCCAGTTCCCGTTCTTCAAGGCGGCTCGAACGCGGGCGCGGTGACCATCCAGTTCCGCGAGTTTGGCATCCGCCTCACTTTCAACCCGCAGATTACGGGCCACGGCACGCTGAAGATGTTTGTGAAGCCGGAAGTTTCCACCATCGATATCGCGAATGCCGTCACGGTATCCGGCTTTACCATCCCCGCGCTGTCGACGCGCCGGATCGAGTCCACCATCGAGCTCGGCATGGGTCAGAGCTTCATCATCGGCGGCTTGATCGACGACCGCACCACGGAGAACTTCTACAAGATTCCGGGCCTGTCCAGCATTCCGATACTGGGCAACCTCTTCAAGAGCCGCCAGGAAACGCGAGCCAAGACGGAGTTGATCGTTATGGTCACTCCGGAACTGGTAGACCCGCTCAACCCGACCGATCCCAAAGTTATTGCGGATCCGCCCAAAGCGCTGCTCCCGCCGGCGATGTTCCACGATGCCAGCGCGGCAGGAGCCAAGAAGGGGACGGCGAATCAGCCCCCGCTGCCTCCGGACTTGAAGCCAAAGTCCTCGAAGAATGGCAAGGGGAACCGATAAAGAAGGCAGCATCGCTTTGTCCGTTTTCCGGCAAGGCTTGCGGAAGAGAAAATGACCGTGCGAGGCAAAGGCCGAGAACCCGCGTTACCTGCCCTTCTCATTTCACCGGACAAGGAACTGGGAAGCCAGTTTGTGGCAACGCTCGCGGAGTCGAAGGCGTTTCAGATCTCATCTGAACTCAAGAGCTATCCCCAGGAGCAGACTCTCGATATCCGTCTCAAGCAGATCCAGCCGGAGGTAATCCTTCTGGATCTCGCCACGGATATGGAGATGGCCTCAAAGGTGATGCGCTTCGCCTCCAGCCTGCAGCCTCCGGTGCATGTGGTCGGGCTGCATCACCGCAACGATGCGGATGTGCTCATTCGGGCTTTAAGAGCCGGCGCCGCCGAGTTTCTTTACGCTCCCTTCGATATCCAGGTGCAGCGCGAAGCGGCGGCGCGGTTGCGCAGGTTGAGCGAGCCGGAAGCGGCTGGACAGCCGCAGTTCGGCAAAGTAATTGTCTTCTCATCGGCCAAACCCGGGTCGGGCGCTTCGACTTTGGCCATGCAAACGGCATTCTCCATTAAACGGATGACCGGGAAGCGTGTGCTCCTGGCCGATTTCGACCTGATGGGCGGGTCCATGGCGTTTGCCTTGAAGCTGAACACTCCTTACTCGGTGATTGACGCTCTGGAGCGGATCGAGCAGATGGACCCGGCCTTGTGGTCGACCTTGACCACGAACACAAACGGCGT
>Ga0073934_10009736_pt1 | contig 12186 bp, 2 predicted proteins | sample LarsenN4metaG_FD_76834 | JGI IMG/M metagenome (GOLD analysis project Ga0073934, IMG submission 76834) | Hot spring sediment bacterial and archeal communities from British Columbia, Canada, to study Microbial Dark Matter (Phase II) - Larsen... ... | reverse complement strand
GCTTTGATAATACTACTGGTAAGAGGTTAGACAAATGTAAAGATAAGGTTCCTTATACAAGTTTGGATGATATGTTTGCCAAGATAGGTGTGGGTGGACCAAAAGATAAAAAAGCAGTAGGTTTTCAGCAAGCTGCTTATATTGGTTATCGAGATCTTCTTAAAGATCGTGATGCCGGTAAAATTGAGGATGAAAATCTGAAGGCTACACTTAAGCCTTTCATTATAAGTTTCCAAGGAGTAAAAGATGAAGAGGGTGTTGACGTAGGTAAACAGATATCTAAGATTGATACCTATTACACCAACACTACAACTGGTGAGATGGCTGGTATTAATCTCGATGAGATTGAGGAAAAGATTGTCCCAGAAAAAGAGGAAAATAAGAAGAGTGATAAAGAACACATGGGACCTGAGTATGTAGAAGAGAAAAATGCTCCTTGGTGGCTTCAAGATATTATTCGTACAGCAGGAGCCTTTGGTGATGCTATGCGGGTTAAAAAGTACATGCCTTGGCAAGCTACTCCGGCTGTTTATTTACCAGATGCAGTACTTGCTGATCCTAATAGAGATCTCGCAGCTAATGCTGAACAAGCAAATATTATGGCACAAAACTTGGCAGCTTTCTCTGGACCAAAAGCTCTTTCTTCAAGAAGCTCTCAGATCCAAGGTCAGGCTGCTAAAAATGCTGCAGATATCCTTAGTCGTTATGCAAACATGAACGTTGGCACAGTCAACAATGTTGAAATGGCTAGGGCTAATATCATGAATCAAGCAGCTCAAAACCGTGCAGGTTTAGCTACCCAGCTTTATGATAAGAATGTGATTGTTAATCAACAGTTTGATAATGCGAAGAACCTTGCTCGCCAGAATCTTCGTCAAGCTTACATTGACGCTATCACAAACAAGGAGATGACTTATAACCTGAATCAGCTTTTCCCTCAGTATGCAGTGCATCCGGAATGGGGAGGTGGAATAGAGTTTACTAAAGGTCGTCCTGTTACTCCTACTGATCCTAGCAGTCAAGAAGCTGCTCTGAAGAAGTACAAAATATATCGTGACCAACTACCTGGTGTTGATGATAATACTATCTGGAATCTAGTGAAGGCCGATATGGGGCAGGGAACTGCTGATGAAAGTAATCCTGATAAAGATTACCTGAAGATGTTGATGGCTTCTCAAGGAAAGATTTAATTATAAACTTGCGAGGTTTACTAAACCTATAAGATTTTTGTGTAATTTTAGCTCTTAATATGGCAACATACATTCAAGGAGTAACTGACTATTTACCTGTAATCCAACCTTTCCAGCCGGATTATAATTTCCTGTCTAATGTTCTCCAGACCAAACAAAGTCGATATGACGCAGCTCATAAGCAATTGAGTAGTGTATACGGTACACTACTGAACTCACCGATGCTTCGTGATAAAAACATCAAGACTCGCGAAGAATTTTTTGAAGCTATCGACCAGGACATTCAGAGGATGTCAGGAATGGACTTATCCCTACAGCAAAATCAAGATGCTGCCTTGAATGTGTTCAAAGGATTCTATGAAGACAAAAACATGGTAAAAGACATGCTTTGGACTAAGAACTACCTGGATGAACGCTCTCGTGCAGAATCTTTTAAAGAATGTGTAGATAAAGAAAAGTGTGGAGGTTTTTGGTGGGAAGGTGGAGTAAAAGCTCTTGATTACCGTGCACAAGAATTTAAGATGGCCTCAGATGAAGAAGCTTTAAACTTTGCTGATGTATCCTTTGTTCCTGCACAAGATCTTATGGGAGAAGCTATGAAAAGCGCTAAGGAATCAGGATTCTCTATAAAGTATGATGAAGTAAAAGGCGACTGGATAGTCACCACTAAGAATGGTTCTAAGATGGTTCAGCCTCTTGCAGAGTACTTCGTATCCAAATTTGGTAGTGATCCAAAGATGATGAATTACTATAAGGAGATGGGATATTTACAACGTAAGGATTGGGTGAATAGAAATCTAGCTAACTATAGTGATGAGAGTGAAGCAAACCTTGCTTACGTAGCCCAAATGTATTCTTCTACTCGTCCTGTAATGGAAAGAGGTAAAGAAGAAGCTGATCGAGTAGTTTATGCAACACGTAACGAAAGTGAGAAGATCGATCGTTACATTAAGGAAAACGGCTACATTCCTACCATGAATTTTGTTAACCAGTGGAAGGATGTGAAAGATGAGCATGCGATCGCGGTTCAGACCAAACAAGTATATGATGATGCCTATAACAAGCTACAAGCTCTTGGTTATAACAGAGACAACATTCGTTTCGTTGTAGACCAGATAGACGGTCTTGTAGGATTGAATATGATCAAGGCAGCTTCTCTTAATGCTGCAAGTGCTTATGCTTCTCTTACGTCTGAGGTAGAAATTAAGGCTAATCCTTATGCTTTGCAAGCAAAAGATCATGCCTTTCAGCTTCAGATGAAAAAGAAGGAAAAGGATGAGGAAAATAAGGATATAGAGGAAACGTTAAAAAAGCTTGTTAATGCTGGAAATCTTACACCAAATATAGATAGAAGTGCTTGGTCAGCCACAGATGTTCAAGAAAAACTTCGCGCTTACAATGTAAACATAAAGCAAAGGAATAAGCTTTCTGCAGAAATTGATAGTGCTAAGAAGAAAAAAGTTATCACTATTCTTACAGCAGCTCAAGAAGCTTATGCGAATGGATCTGTTAGCTATGATGATTTAAGCTATATGCTTTTGAAAACTTTCCAAGGAACTAAGAGTGGAATCGATCCTGCAAAATTTATCAAGAATGACCCTGAAGAGATGACTAAGTTTAATAAAGTCTTAAAGAATAGCTCTATTATGGTGAATATGTATGATGTGCTTAGTCCTTACGCAGATCATAACTCTGCTTTAGGTGCTATCAACAAAGACTGGACTTCTGGTATTCAACCTAAGATCAACCAAATTGACCATGAGCTTAATGAGACTCGTAAGTTTTATAGAGCATTTGATAAGTGGCACAAAAGAGAAGTACTTGATGTTGTTACCAATACTACTATTGCCGATCTTCGTAATAAAGGTAAAACTCTCGAAGCTGATGCTTTCAAGTTCATGTTTGATGGGTTAAGTAAAAACGGATTATATCCTAATCTTTCTTCAAGTAAAGGTGATATTTTTATTAAAAGAGCTCGTCAATGGGCTGAGAAAAATCAAGACAAGTTTAGTTCAGAGGCAGTATACTCATCAAATACGCTCCCTTTAACAGGTAAAGGTACTGCCCACCCTTTAATAGATAAAAATGTCAGCTATATAGTTCCTCGTCGGGACTCAAAAGGTCGGCTAATGAGTAATGATGAGTATGAAAAGTACAGCCGTGATTACTTTAACGAACTAAAAGATCGTTTGGGAGCTATTTCTTATAAAACCGCTTACCAAAAAGCATACGAGTTTGCTTTGACATCTCTCAGTAAAAACAAAGATTCCTGGAGAAGTAATTATGACACACATGGTAAAGCTTGGGATAATCCTAAAGGAGAAAGAGGCGGAAATGCTAAAGCTGCTATGGTTTCCACAGGTTTTGTAGATTCTGCTACACCATTCACTAGTGCAGGAAAGGTTATGATGGAGATGATTGAGAACTATAATAGGCTTAGCAACGAAGCTATTGTTGTTTATGGTAAAAATCTTGGTGCAGGTAAAGATTATGAAAAAGATTCATCTGATCAGGATGAATATGAAGAATTGAAGGATATATTTGAAGAATCGAAGGAAAACGAAGATCCTAAAACAGATGCATCTGCTAAGGCTATAGTTGAACAATGGATGACAGAATACTATAATGGTTCTCTTTTAGACGAAAAAGGAAAGCCTAAAGATGACAGAGCCGTAGCCTATTTTGAGATTGGGCGTAATGCTGCACAAAATTCTGATATGATAGGATTCCGATTAAAAATGCCATACTCTTGGGGTAAAAAACATAAGTCTTCAGACGATAAAACGGATAAGCTTATCGATGACGATAAGTACTTTGAGGAAGGTATTGTGGTTTATCTTCCTAAGGACAAGGTTAAAGGAACATTCATGAGTGCTACTGAATACAATATGTATGATTTCATTATGGATGTAGAGGGTCAAGTCAAAGTAGATCGTCCAGGTGGAGGTAGTGCTACATTAACAAAGGTCGATGATCAATATCACTTAACCACAGTTGTAGACGTAGTGAATCCAGATGGTACAAAATCCAAGATGGGTGAAACTACAGTACATGGTATGGATTTCAATTTACCAACCTTTGTTCAAACATTTCAGCAAGGTATGGACTATCAAGCAATAGTTAATCAGCAGTCGTTGTTTAACATTGCAGCACAAACAGGTATAAAAGATCCTAATCAAGTATTCAATCCTTAATAGTGGTCATGACAGAAGAGTTGACAAATTCAAACGATATAGCTCCAGAGGTGACTCTTAACGCTGGAGTGATAAATCCACTCAGCTTAAGACCGATCGAACTGGATCTTCCAGAACCTCCTAGGAACTATCCTCCGATGGTTATTCCATCAGGAATGATTCCTACACAGAAGGCTACACCTAATAAGTCTTTAGAAGGAGCGAAGGCCATTTTAAATATGGCGAGTAATGCTAGCAACTGGGCTAAGAATCCTTTCCACTATAACAAAGAGCAATCTTATAATGCGGATCATGATGGTGCGAATTTCAAGCGTTATGCTGCAATTCCTCGCTTAATGCGCGAGTACGGGTTTACTCCTTTTCGGGATAACGAGAAGATTTACAACGAGCATGCTACAAACTGGGAGTACTTCAAGAGGAGTGTTAGTCAGAGTTGGGAGCTTATGAAAACCGGTTTCAGTGAATCGCTTCCTTGGAATGCTTGGGATGGAGAAGAAGCTGACATTGAAGCTGCTCGTGAAATGGAAAGAGCTCATGCTATTGGTCATGACTCAAGAAACGGCTTTGGCGCTTGGTTCAATAATATGATTGTTGACTCTGGATACACATTCGGTATCCTTGCTGAATTTGCAGCAGAAGAACTTGTAACATTAGCAGGAACAACTTTACTCACTCTACCAACAGGCGGGCTATCTTGGGCTGGTATGGGTACGCATTTTACAAATTCTCTTAATAAGCTACGCAAATTTTGGAATATAGGTGACAGAGTAAAAGACATGTACAAAGGAGTTAGTGGTGCTTATAACTGGATCCGTAATGCTGATAAAATGCGAGACATATATAATCTGGGTAAATCCGGAGTATCATGGAGCGCTAAGCAACTTGCTCCAGAGTTAATGAAATGGGGTTTAGATATGAGGAATGGAGGTTTCAGCACGAAAGGCGGAGAGATAATGATCGATATGGCCAAGGCATCAAAAGGCTTTGGAGCTTTTTATCGCGACGCTCGAGCATACGCTGCTATCGTCTCTGAAGCTAAACTTGAAGGTGGTAGCACAGAACTACAAGTTCGAGATAAACTTATTGATGAATATGTAGCTTCACATAATGGAGAAATGCCTAATGCTGATGAGCTAACTCGTATTTATAGAGTTGCTTCTGAAGCAGGAGAAAAAACTTTTTGGTGGAACGTTCCCGCTCTTTATCTTTCAAACAAGATTGTCTTTGATAAAGCACTTAAAGGTTTCAAACCTATGTCTGTTTTCAGAGAAGAATTTAAATCAGGGATTAAAGGAAAGCTTACTTTCAATGAAGCCTGGAAACAAGCTGGTACCAAAGCATGGGAGGTGGTTGATGACGGATTCCGCTCGAGACTAAAAAGCTTAACTAAGTTTAGTACCTATAACCCTAAGAATTTATTCAAGAATACTATCAGTACATTCACTAAGTATTCTATGGCAAATTTGACGGAAGGTCTTCAGGAGATGTACCAAGATATAGTACAAAATACAATGGTTGATTACTACTCGGATAGATTTTATCATCCAGCGATTGAGGGTAGTCGTTCTGTATTTGGTTCTTTTGTGAAAAATGCTGGTGAGACCTTTACTTCTAAACAAGGATGGGAAACTTTTTCTTCCGGATTCTTCATGGGAGGAATGGTACAAATACCTCAGAAGCTGGCATTTGAGTGGGCTCCTAAAGCATGGTGGAGAATGCGGAAACCAGAAGAGTACGCTAAGTATATGTCCGATCTTGAAGAGCATACCAATTCAGTGGTGAATGCTCTTAATGCAGCCACAATGGATGATAATTTTTGGGATTCAATAACCGAGAATACTGTACAACAAGTTGTTAATAAGATCAAAGCTGAGAAAGCAAATGCAGCTGGTGATAAGAAGGTTTATTACGATATCATAGATGAAGACGTATTCAATCACTTGTATACTATTCTCAAGAGTGGTAAGATAAACCTTATAAAAGATCACATCAAAGACTTGAAGCAGCTTGATGAGAAATCTTTACAAGAAGCGTTTGGCCCTGTTGATGAGTCAGAAGGAAATGCTATGGTATTTTACCAGAAGCGTCTGGACTCTATGATGAGGAAAGCTGATTCTATAGAAAAGCATTATAAAAATATACAGAAGCTATTCCCTAATTTGTTTAATCCTAATCGCTATGACAGAAATAAAAACCCAGAAGAATACGCTAACGAGTTGAAAGCTTATCAGGTTTTCGAGCAAGCTAAAAAAGCTGCTATGTATTCTAACTACGCATTCGAACGTTCTGTTGAACGTATGAAAAGTCTAGAAGATTCTCTTTTTAAAATCAAAGGGATCAGAGAAGCTGGGACTAGCGATATCACCTTAATACTCAACAAGCAAAATCTTGATGCAGAAATAAGCATCCTTGAAAACGAGATTAGTACTTTCCGTCAAGGTGATTCAGAGTCTAAGTCTAAAGCAGACAAGCTTCAGAAAAAGCTTGATCATCTTAAAGATTACCAAGATGCCTTAGAACAATATCAAGAAGCTCTTCGTGTAGCCTCAAAAGAAAAGTCGAATATATCGGATCAAGAGGTAGAAAGTGCAAAGAAAGCAGCTAAGATTACCAAAGGAACGACAGTTAAGAATAAGAAAGGTAAAGAGGCTGTAGTAGCAAAAGTACATAGAGGCATAGCTTATGATAAAAGTGGTAACAGAATAGGTAGACTCAAGACTCTTGAGGTTGTTTCCGGAGAACGTGAATCAGAAATGCTTGATGCTGCAACAGAAGATCTTTACGAAAAGTATCACGCTTATCTGAAGTTTATTGCTTCAGATAAAGGTACCTTTGCTTCTAATGAAGATATCATGTCTTCATTCCAAATAGTGAAGGATTACTACAGCTTGAACCAAGATGCTTTGGATATGGCTGATGCTGTCGACACTCTGCATAATCCTGCAAAACTCGCAGAATATGCTAGTCGTGTAGCTCAGATTTACGAAGAAGCAAAGAAACAGCATAAGAGTAAGATTGAGCATTCTTATAAGCGTTTCCTACGTATGCGTAGGATGAACGATCTATTCAATCAACTATACAACATGGGAGTTTTTGTTGATGAAAAAGGTATGCAGAATATTCTTGAAAACAAGATGCCTAATGTTTTCTATGACATAGCTACCAAGCAGGTTATATTTGAGGTGGATCCAAAATGGAAAAAGATAAAAGATCTTTTCGCTAGCTTCAACGCTACTACGACAGAACCAATCAAAGAGGTTAAAGTTGAAGAAAAGGCTGAACAAACTCAAGAAAAGAAAGAAGCTGCACCTACAAGCATACTTACACCTTCTTCTTCAATAGATCAGTTCCGACAAGCGGGTGTTCTTGATTCACTTATCAAAGCTTACCGAGAATTTGTAGCTCTTCAGAACTCTGCTACAGCAGAAGGATGGATTGATAAATTCGCCTTAGAGAAAACTGATGATCAAATCGCTCAATCAGATGCTTTCAAACAGTATCTACAAATGAACCCTGGTCCTGTAAACAGTATCTTGCGAGAGCATAATCAAAAGATGCAACCTAAAACACCAGGTTTCGATTTAGGTACAGCTCCTTCTGAACAACTTATAGCAAAAGGAATTCGTCTTGGTTTCACAACACAGCAGCTTAATTCAATGACTCCTCAAGAAAGAGATCTCATTCGTCAAGCTACATCAAGAGATGATGTTGCAGAACTCTTTGCAAAATATCCTACTCAGGAAAAAGAGCAAGCACCAGAGATGGCCACGAGACCTCAGAAGAAACAGCTTGTAGATGATTTTGGATACAACTGGAATGAGGTAAACATGATGACTTATTCTCAAGCTAAGGAAATCATTGATTCAGGTTTGACTAAACAAGACAAGATATCTGCAGAGATTGCTAAAGCTGAAGCGGAACGGATAGCTGCAGAAGAGAGTAAAGAATTCAACATGCGTTCTATTGAGCAGCGTATAGCAAACTCACACTACATAGCTGAATTATCTGCTATAGAATCAGAAATTGCTGAAGCTCTTCAATTAGATCCTTTGTCTATTGATACGGATCGTCTAAGCAAGGCTCTTGATAATCGCAAACAAGAATTAGCTAGAGAGATAAACTTTGAAGATATACAAGAGAACGAAGTTATTATCATGAAGGATAATCGTCGAATGGTTGTTGTAGAAAAAACACCAAGTAAGCTTAAAATTCGTAAATTTGGCGAGACTGCAGGTAGTATGGAGATAATTTATCCTAACGAGGTAAAGAGTAAGATCCTTTACAAAGACCAACCTTTTATGGAAACAGTAGATATAAACCCGCCGATTACTCCGGAAGCTCAAGAGACTTCCAATAAAAACGTGAAATCGGCTCAAAACTTAAACACTACCGAGGCTATCGAAGAAGATATTAATGTAGCCAAGGTGATGACACAACAAGAAGTAGATGACGAATTCAATAATTCAATAGGCTGCGAATAACATGATCTGTGCATTATCAGAGAATCAACAAAGAGCTCTACGTAAGAAGGTATATAAAGACCTTGTAGCAACTCTTCAGATGGATACCCCTTTTACTGTGAAGGGTTATGTCAATTCTGTATATAGCCAAGTGCTGGAAAAGAGTAACAATCCGGAGTTGGCTTTAACTTATGCAGCCTTGGTGCCTCGTTACATTGATCAACTTAAATCGATTGATGATGATATTCGTAGAGGACTGCGTTCTAAAGGTATCAACTCTGACGTAGATATCTCGGACAATATCGACAAGTTCGAAGATCCTGATAGAGGTTTAAACAATGTTCGCGAATACTTAGGCTTATCAGAAGATATAGCTCAGGAAGTTCGCGAATTAAACCAGTCTGTTCAACAAGAAACAGAGCAACAGGAAGAAAAAAAAGAGGAGAGTATTACTCCAGCTGAGCAAAAAGTAATTCCTCCGCCGGCACCGAACTTCAGTTACCAGCGTTCTGAAAAAGAATTCTCAGCGGTTAAACCTACCGTTATGGCTGACCAAGATCAGGAAGCTTTAGAATGGAGAAACAAAAAGAGCCCTAATTACAATAAGGTGAATCCTGCAGTAGCTTTCTACTTCAAGATTAAGCGTATGATTTTATCCAAGCTTTTTGCACCTGGAGTTAATCAGAGCAGTAAAAATATTTCCTTAAATATCTCAGTTGGTCAAGGTGTATACTTGACTTTGATGCCAATTAGCAAGCTAGATAGGAACAAGGTTCGCCCTAAAGACCTTGAGCCTTTAGGGGCTGGTCAACCTTCGAACTGGGATTCTAATGAACCAGTTCTTGTGCTTACAGATAGACATGGTTCAATCATATTGTTTAATGACAATGGAGATATGGATATTAACGGTAAGCCTGCATATTACTACTTCCGTAAGATTTACCCGAGCCAAGTTCGTGATGGTAAGGTTGACTTATGGAAGTCATCCGATCCTAATACTCCAGATGATTATGATCGTGCGAACTCATTAGCTCGCCAAAAAGGTATAAGCAAAGAAGAAGCTATTGATCAAATACGTAAAGAGCTTCAGATGGCATATGATCTTCGTCAGGCTTTAAAGAATAATCCTGACATGATTATTCGTTCTGAAATTACAGGTGGAACTTTTGGATATCCGGCTATGGACTACAACATTGATACTCCAATATCGAGCATCAATTTTGGTAACTATCCTGTGTCATTTGATGTAGCTCCTATGACAGATCCTACTACTGGAGCTATAAAAGGACGCACATACTTTCAGACACCTGAGACCGGCTCTCGTCTTATTGAAGTAGAACGCCCTGCTTTGAATGCTATCAACGGTATGGTGGATCGTGTAGTAGATTTAATGTTTAAGAATATTTTGGTACCTATTGGGAACACTATGTCTCCTATAACTAGCCAGCAGCGTCATGACTTTATCCAACAGTATTTCATGACTCGAGGAGAAGGTCTAGATTTCATTATTGAAGAAGATGGGTCTTACAAAGTGAAGATTAAGGGTGATGTTATCTACAAGTCTTTACCGACAAGAAAGAAAGAGGCAGATGGTACATGGACTGATATCGGTCAGTATTCTCCAGAAGTTCTTTCTGCTAAAAAAGTAGAAGCAGATATGGCATCAACACAGGTAAAAAATTACCTGACCACCTTATCACCTCAGACAAAGATTGAACGTCCTACTGATGCAGAAAAATCTCGATCTACGAGTAACCCTGCTGAATTTCGCGTAGGATCTATTTATAAAGCTCCTGATGGCTCTTATTGGCGAGTAGGTTATCCTAAGGCCAATATAGCTTCTGCTTATACTAAAACGGATTTCAAAGATGTTACAATTGAAGATCGTGATGGTAAGTCTGTTCTTAATATTACAGTTCGTCCTTACGCAGACTACATCAAAGAAAACTTTTTAATACACTATCCGGTGAACTCTGAGGGGAAACTTACTAACCTCAATGCTTATTTCACCTTTGAGCCTTTACAAGAGGATTTAGAAAAGGTGTACAAGAAAGAAGAGCCTATCATTAATAATCCAGTAGAATCCTCTTCTATAGAGCAATCAGACATTGCTAGCAATAACGTTAAAACAGGCTTGGACGCAGCTTTTGATGATCCTTCACTCAACAAAGAGTTGGATCAAAAAAAAGCTGATAAGAAAGCTACTCAGGAACAAATTGCTGCAGCTAAGATTTGGTATGAAAATCACCCTTTGAGCAAGTACTTTCCGTTTGAAGCTATGTTCAATGTTGTAAACAGTAAAAATCCTAGAGCTGTTGCTAATTGGGCTATCCACGGTATCACTCTTTATAAGGGTTCGGATTACTCAGATCTTTACCACGAAGCTTGGCACGCATTCACTCAAGCTTTCCTTACAAAAGAGCAGAAGAGATCTTTGTACAATGAAGTGAGAAAAAAGAGTGGAAGCTTTACAGATTATAAAGGACGTAGAGTTTCTTTCAAGTTTGCTAGTGATAAACAAATTGAGGAGTATCTTGCTGAAGATTTTCGTCAATGGATGTTATCAGGGGGTAAGTATGAAATTAAAGATCCAGTTAAGCGTAATATCTTCCAAAAGATATTAGATTTCTTGAAAGCTCTTTTTGGAGATCTTACTCCCAGCCAGTTGAATAATGATGCTCAAGCTATGCGTACAATTTATACTCTTTACGAGAAAATGCGCGTAGGTAATCTTAATGAGTATTCATTCTCACAGGAAAATACAACCTTTACTATTCTTGACAAAGGAGCTGTAGCTCTCAAAGAAGATGCCTCTATACAAAGCTTGAGTTACGAAGACTCTCGCTTCCTTGTAGAAGCTATGGATTCTTTTATGTCAAAGTTTGTGGATGATTTTAGTAAGGGTAAACGTAATCAGTTATTAGCTCAGGCTCCGAATTCCCAGCTTTCCTATAAGTGGACGAGTACTTTACTAAAAACACCTGCCGGTTTAAAATATGCTTACGAGCAAATCCTTAAGGATTTTGCTAAAGTTCGTAACGGTTTAGCTGATCAATTGACCAAAGCTTCAGAAGAACAAAAGCCTGCTCTTCAGAAACAGATTAATCGTTTAGACTGGGCTATTGATAACTTTGGTGACACCAATAATCTGATCAATAATCGTCCGGAAAAAGGGAAAGCTCCTAAAGGTATGATTGGGTATCATATGCTTAAGTCAAAAGTTCTTGAGGCCGAGAGTAAAGAAGCTTTCTTTGATGAAGATGTCACCAAGGAAGAAGATTTATTCTTGAAAGGTCGTGAGGGCTATGACCGTAGCGGTAACGAAACTTCCTTGAAAGATCT
>Ga0073934_10009735_pt1 | contig 12186 bp, 10 predicted proteins | sample LarsenN4metaG_FD_76834 | JGI IMG/M metagenome (GOLD analysis project Ga0073934, IMG submission 76834) | Hot spring sediment bacterial and archeal communities from British Columbia, Canada, to study Microbial Dark Matter (Phase II) - Larsen... ... | reverse complement strand
GTACCGGCGGGCTCACGCCGCGCCGCTCTCGTACATGTCGCCGCGCCGCTACTGTCAAGAGCGCCGCCCCACGTGAGCGGCGCACCGTAAGGTCGCCGGTCCGCACCGGCGGGCTAACGCCGCGCCGCTCTCATGCATGTCGCCGCGCCGCTCTCATACATGACGCCGCGCCGCTCTTGTGCCTCTCACGCCTCACGCTTTTTTCTGGTTTTTTTCTTGACAATCTTATCCGCCGATTTACCATACCGCTCAGGTTTGGATTCGGCCTCTTCTCTGTTCCGGCCCCGCTGTTCGACCTGTCCGCAGGGAGATCAGCGGGGTTTTTTCGTGGACATGCCAGATGCGTTCTGGAGCGATTCCAGCGAGGCCGTTAGGGCTCTGACCAAGGCTAGCGTTTTGCAGGAGAGCATTTCATTCCACGCAGTAATCGCCGTGCCAAGGCTGGGTTGATCCGCCCCCACAGCTTCGGCTGGCCGTCGTAAGCGATGACTGGAACCCTATCTCCATACCTCTCAATAAGTTGCTGCTCCGTGTCGACGTCAACGACCACAACCTCGAAGACGTACTCTCCTTGCAGGTCTTGGAGCAACTGAGCTGCATCGCTGCACAGATGACACGCCGAGCGAGTGTAGAGGGTCAGCACGGGTCGGGGGGCGGATTTCGCTCTGCACCTTAGCGAGTCCCGAAGCCAGCCGAGCCAACTCATCCGCCGCGCCCTCCAACCCAATTCCAGTCTTGCAGCTGCGGCTACCGCTTGATGCCCGAGCTAGGGCTGACCGCACCGCTGACGCCCAGAAGTTCTGGATGCCGGGCGACCTTGTCGGCGAAGAGTTCCAGGTCGCGGAGGATGACATCAAAGCGGGCCATCGACTTGTTGAGGTTGGCGGCCAGGCAGTTGATGTTGTTGTACAGGGCCGGGTCGTTGATGAGCTTCTGGATCGTGCCCTCCCCTTGCGTGAGGTTCTTGCTGAACTCGGCGAAGTTGTAACTGATCTGGTTGATGCGGGCGGAGCTGTCTTCGAGGTTCTTCATGACGGCCGGCGCTTTCTCGGCCAGCGGCCTGGTGGCGGTTTGCAGGTTGGCCATGACCTCGTCGGTGCGGTTTAGCGTCTCATTGACTCGCTTGACGACAACCCGGCCTTCCTTCATCAATTCGTCGGCGTTGCGGGCAGTGCTGTCCACGCGGTCGCCAATGATCTTGACGGTCTGGCGAGTCTCGCCGACCAGGAGTTCAGCATTGCGGCCGACGCTTTCCACGCGATCGCCGATTTGCTTGACGGTCTTTTGAGACTCAGCGATGAGCGTCTCGGCCTGCCTGGTCGTGCTGTCGATCCGCTCGCCGGTGTTCTTGAGCACGCCGCGGGCTTCCGTGATGAAGGCGTCGGCGTTCTTGCCAACGGTGTCCACGTGGTCGTTGACGTTCTTGACAGTTTTCTGGCTCTCCTGCAACAGCGTTTCGGTTTCCTTGACGACGTTCTCGAGCCGGTTGCTGGCATTGCGGACGTTCTGCAGTGAGGCAGTGAGGTTCTTGCGATTCTCCTCGCTGAGGAGCTCGGCGGTGCGGCCGGCGGCGTCGACGAAATTGTCGATCGCCTTGGTGAGCCGCTCCTGGTTGCCGCGGAGGAAGTTGTCCACGCCCTCGGCGGCGCGACCGATGTTGGCGGCGGCGATCTGAACCTCGCTGTTGGTTCGCCGCAACTCGGGCATGGCCTCGTTGATGGCCCGCGCTGCCCCGCGAATTTCCTGCAAGGCGCTTTCAGTCGTGGGAAGCAGGTCGGTGGCTTTGCGGAGCGTGCCGGCCAGGTCGGGCGAGAGCTTGCCTTCGTAAGTGAAGCCGGTCGGAGCGGGCTCACGCTGCTCGATTTTCTTCTCCGGATCGAAGTTGATCGAGGTGTCGCCCAGCAGTCCGCGGCCTAGCGTGGCTTCGTCCCCCTGCAGGAGCTGGTACTTTGGATCAATGCCTATGCGCACCGTCACCATTCCGGACTGCGGATCGAGGTCCACGGCCTGCACTTCGCCAATCTTGACGCCGGACTTGCGGACCGGCGTGCCTGGCTCGACGCCTGGGGCCTGGGGAAACTTGATCGCATACTCGTACTGATTGGAGAATACCGCTGGGAACTGGCCAAACAGGATGATCAGGATGGCCAGCAGGATGGCCGCCCCAAGGACGAAGACGCCTATGCGGAACTTCATGGCCTGGTCGTTCATGGTACGCCTCGAAGCAAGTTCGGGGGTCAGGCGTCAGGGTTTCACAACGCGGCAGCCAGCGTTCCCGCCTCGCCGCGCACGAACCGGCTGACGCGTTCGTCCTGGCATTCGTTCAGAGACTTCAGATCGCCGTCGAAGATAATCTGCGACTCCTCCGGCCGCAGCCTGCTCAGCGGATAGAGCATGATTACGCGGTCGGCTACTTTCTGGACTGTCTTCATGTCGTGCGTCACCACGATGCTGGTCACGCCGCGGCGTTGGTGCGTCTGCTTGATCAGTTCGTTGATGACGTCGCTCATTACCGGGTCCAGTCCCGTGGTCGGTTCGTCGTACAGGATAATCTCCGGATTCAGGATGATCGCCCGCGCCAGGCCGACCCGCTTGCGCATGCCGCCGGACAGCTCGGACGGCTTCTTGTTCTCGATTCCTTGGGGAAGCCCCACTTCCTGCAGTCGCTGCCGCACCTCGGCGGCGATTTCCGCGTCGCTTCGGCGAGTGTGTTCGCGCAGCGGAAAGGCCACGTTGTCGTAGACGCTGAGGCTGTCGAACAGGGCCGCCAGTTGAAAGACAAAGCCGAAACGCAGACGCTGGCGGGTCAGCTCCCGTTCGTCCAGTTCGAGCAACGACTGGCCATCGAACAGGACCCTTCCGGTGCTGGCCCGCAACAGGCCGATGATGAGCTTCAGAAACACCGTCTTGCCGCAGCCGCTCTCGCCGATGACCACCACGGTCTGGCCTCTGGGAACGTCGAGAGTGAGTTCGCGCAGCACCTCATGGCTGCCGAAGCGCATGCCGACGCGTTCCAGTCGAACCAGCGGCCTGTCATCCATGCCCCTACCCCCAAATCCGAGTGTGCAGGGCGTTGAAGAACATGCTGAGAAAGAAGTCCAGAACCAGGATGGCGACGAAGGAGACCACGAACGCGTCGGTTGCCGCCTTGCCGACGCCCTCGGCTCCGCCGCTGCTATTGAAGCCGCGATGGCAACTGATGATTGCAATCGCGGCGCCGAACACCATGCTCTTGGCCATGCCGGTGCCTATGTCCCAGGATCCAAGCTGCTCCTGAGAGCGCGACCAGTACTCGAATGGCTCGATGCCAAAGTACTGCGTGGCGATCAAGGCGCCGCCCATCACTCCCATGAAGTCCGCCATGACCGTCAGCAAGGGAATCAGCAGCACGCAGGCCAGGAACCGCGGCACGACAAGATACCGGATCGGGTTGGCGCCGAGGCACTCTAGGGCGTCGATCTGCTCCGTCACGCGCATGGTGCCCAGCTCGGCGGCGATGGCGCTCCCGACCCGGCCGGCCAGCATCGTGGCGGCAAGCACGGGACCGAGCTCGCGGAGTACGCCGCTGTTGACGGCCACGCCCAGCCAGCCCTTCATGCCAGGCAGCTTGACGATCTCGCCGTAGCTTTGCACGGCCAGGACCATGCCGATGAAAAGACCCGTGATGCCGACGACTGGCACTGAGCGCACGCCGATCTGGTAGAAGTTCGGCGTCAGCGTGCCGCGGCTGGGCCTGCGCGTCACCAGGGCCGCCAAGGCCAGGCCGGCGAACTCAGCGACCTCACCCCAACCCTGCACGAAGTCCGCGCAGGCTCCGCCCAGGCTGGTGATGAACCCGCGATCGCGTTCGACGACAGATTCCATCATTTCACCTTTTCGGGAAGCTTCGTGCGGACTGTACCTGTCAGTTCATCGTCAGAATTGCCACGTTTGCTTGAAACCGGATTTCGTGAACAGAGCGCCGCCCCGTTCAGGTCATGTACGCTTTGCCCAGTTTTCCTCGGCCGAGCTACGTCGGGCGTACAGCGGCTCGAGGGCCAGGACTTCGTCCCGCTCGCCGCGCAGCCAGCGAGCCAGTCCGAGCGCGAGAAGATCGCGCGGCTGAGGATCCCAGAACTGTTCCGCGACGATCTTGCCTCGCTGTCGTGCGGCTTCCGCGTGTAGCCGAAGGCCAGGCCCAGCAACCAGGATTCCTTCGGGCAGGTCGGCCAGCCACTCGGCAGCGGGACGGATGAGTAGTTTGCTGGCCGCGTCTGGTGACGGGCTTGTGGGCGAGCGACGGAACCGCTGGCAGTAAACCTTGCCTTGCTGGGCGTCGGCAAGCACCTCCACGCAGGCCTCGCTCTCGGAATTCTGTGTCGCTGCCAGGACGCCGTGAGCAATCGCCTGGAAAGACTGGATGCCGAGCAATCCGCAGCCAGTGGCGTAAGCCCAGGCCTTGGCCGACATGACGCCGACACGCAGGCCTGTGTAGCTGCCCGGGCCAAGGTTGACCAGCACCGCGGCAACGTCGCGCGGCTGCCAGCCCTGGGACTGCAAGAGCGATTGCACTGCCGGGGCTAGGTCCCGCGCGTGGCGGCGTGTCTCGTCGAGCTTCTGCTCGGCAAGCAGCCTCTGCCCCTCGGCAACGGCGACGCGGCCGATGCGGCCCGAGGTTTCGAGGATCAGGAATCGGAGCAGGCTACTGGTCATGGATTCTGCGCACCGGAGGTTGACTGGGTTTCCACGACGACCAGGCGATCCAACCACGCCAGAGAGCCATGAGTAAAGCCGCCAGGGTAACGCCCCACACTGCGAGCGGCCACATTTCGTCGCTGAACGGGTTCTGCAAGTGGGGATTGCGGACGATGGTATACACGCCCAGTCCCGCGAGCAGGAGATACACGGCCACCGAGATCAAGTACATCAACGCCCGAGCATTCATGGCGTGCCTCCGTCCTGTACCAGAGGACTGTACAACTCGGGCCGACGGTCGCCGATGCGATCGAGCTCGTACTTGCCGGCTTCATGCACGATCCGCTTGCGGCGGGCCTGGACGGGGTCGATGTCAGCGTAGAGGGTCTCTTCGCGATCGCTTTCGCTGACCGCAAGCGGCTTGCCTGTCGGTCCGATAATTCGGCTCATTCCGATGAAGCGCACGCCCCGCTCCGTGCCGACCCGATTGACCGCCGCGAAGTAGACGTGGTTCTCCAGCGCTCGGGTGACAACGACGTGCAGCGGATTGGCAATGGCTGCCGGCGGCCAGTTGGTCGGCAGCACGATCAGGTCGGCGCCCTGCAAGGCCAGGCAACGGGACGCCTCAGGGAAGCCGCCGTCGTAGCAGATCAACATGCCGAGGCGCAGACCGTCCAGCTCGTGTACGACGAAGGGACCTGGGCCGCGCTCGGCAAAACGATCGACGCCAAGAAACGGCAAGTGGACCTTGCGGTAGACCGCCAACAAGCCGCCTGGCCCCACCAGGGCAAGCGAGTTGTAAAGGCTGCTTCCTTGCCGTTCCAGCAGGCCGTAGATCACCGACACGCCAAGCTCGCGGCACGCGCCTTTGATCTCTTCACTGCTTGGCCCTGGCAGCGGCTCGGAGTGGGCCAAGGCTTCTTCCTTGTTTTCGAAGCAGTATCCGCTCAGGGTGCACTCGGGGAAGATTGCCAGCCTGGCGCCGGATGCGGCCGCCTCGACCAGGCGGGCCTTCATGATCCGCAAGTTGTGCGGCTTGTCGCCAAGCCGGCAATCCATCTGCACCGCGGCGATTTTCCAGGGTTGCGTCATCGGCCGAGGCCCTGTCGATTGATGCGTTCCGTTTCGGGAGCGATGCCTGGCATCATTGTCCCGCTCATCTTGGCCAATGGCAATGTCCGATCACGAGCCGGACCAGGGAGCGACCTCTTGCTTTCGGAACCTCTCCGCCGTCACGGTGACGACGTCGTACTGCTCCTCGACCGTTCCCCAGATCAGATAAGGCCCCATGCCAAGGTAAGTGGCCGTGGGAAAGGCGCCGGGGAAGAAGGTCACGTCGATGAACCCCCACTCGTCTTGCAGGGACATGAAGGCCATTGTTTCGCCGTGCTTTGTCGTAGCGTGCCGTGCCGTCGCGACCAGACCGGCGACGCACACTCGCTTGCCGATCAGCGTGTGCAAGTCGCGGCTCGCGGGCAGTCCTTGCGGAAGGTAGGGACGGAATAGGGACATGAGCGGCGGGCCGACAAGGAAGCCCAGGCGTTCCCATTCCTCCTTCCAGCGGCGGGCCTGGGAGTAGTCCGACGGCGACCAGGCGGCCTGGGGCGAATTCCCAGCGGCGGCGGCAGCGAAAAGCTCGGGCTGCGGCGGCGGGCACGGCGGCAGATTCTTCCCCACCATCTCGGCTTCGAGCAACAGCTCGGGGCGCGAGCAACCGGTGAAGTCGAAGGCGCCTGCCTGGATGAGCAGAGCCAGCGTCTCGCCGCCGAGGGGAACGCGGCGACGGAAGTCGTGAAAATCAGCGAAGGGGCCGCGGCGGCGTCGGTCCTCCAGGATCGCTTCCCAGGCCGTTTCGTCCAGTCCATGAATGACCGCCAGGCCGGTGCGGATGGCCGGCTGCGCGTCATCCTTCATCACTTCAGGATGCTGTGGAGCAGTGCAGTGGGGTTCCAGGGCGAACTCGCGTTCCGAGCGATTGACACAGGGCAGTCGCACTTCGATCCCAGCTTGCTTGATCGCTTCGACGTAGACGCGCCGCGGATACATGCCCTGGTTGTTGTTCAAGGCGGCGCACCAGAACGGGACGGGATGCTCGGCCTTGAGCTTGACGGCTTCCCAGGCGATCAAGCCGTAGCTGACGGCGTGGCTCTTGCAGAAGGAGTATTCATTGAACTTGGCGAGCTGCACCCAGACCTTGCCCGCCGCGTCCCGATCGATGCCATTCCGCTCGCAAGCCTGGAGAAAGGTCCGCGACAGGGCAGCAGCCTCCTCGGGATCGCGGGTCTTGGTCACGCGTTTGCGGAAGTGGTCTGCTTCGGGAGCGGAGAATCCCGTCAGCGCTTGCACCACGCCCAGGGCGTCGTCCTCGTAGAGCATTAGCCCGCAGGTGTCGCCGAGCAAGGGCGCGAGCCTGGGATGGTCGAAGACGGTAGGCTCGAGGCCGCGCCGCCGCCGCACGAATCGCTCCTTGGCCCCGATGGACGCCGCCCCTGGACGGATCAGGGCCAGGGATTGAATGACGTCGAGCACGCCGCGCGGCTGCATCTGCACGAGCAGATGCCGCATGGCCGGCGATTCGAGCTGGTTAAGGCCCAGCGTGTCGCCGGTGCGGATGACGGCCAGCGGATCTTGACGATTGGCGGACAATGGCCGGCTGGCGGTCGGCGAACGCAGATGCTTCCTCGCCGCGTCCACGGTGGACAGGGCCCGGTTTCCCAGCAGGTCGATCTTGACCAGGCCAATGTGCTCGATGGGGTCCTTATCGAGCTGCGTGATGACAACTCCCTTCGCCGCCCGCTGCAAGGGCACGTATTCCTCGATCGGCCTGGGGGTGATGACAATGCCGCCGGGATGGATCGAGAGATGGTGCGGCCGGCCTATCAGACGTTGAGCATCTGCCAGCAGCCTCGGCCAGCGTTCGGGTTCGAGCGGAAAGCCGGGCGGAGGCGGCAAGCGGCGGCGTGAGACCGAGGATGGGGCTTCATCCGCCGGCCTGGTTTCCCAGCCCTCCGCACTGGAACCTTCCCATTTCGAGTAGCCGCCGCGCTGCCAAACTTCCAGAAGCTGGCTGATCTGTTCATTGGACAGGCCGTGAACCTTGCCGGCTTCACGGAAGGCGGAAGCCGGTTGCAGAAACAAATGCGAGCTGATCATAGCCGTGTGCTCCTGGCCGTACCGCTCGAAGGCCCAGTCAATTACTTCGTCGCGGACCTTCCAGTCGAAGTCGAGATCGATGTCGGGCAAATCCGGCCGGCCCGCATGCAGGAAACGCTCCATGGGCAGGTTGAAGCGCAGCGGATCGACGTTGGTGATGCCGAGCAGGTAGCAGACGAGCGAATTGCCCGCCGAGCCGCGCAGCGCCATGCTGAAGTCGCGCCGCCGAGCATGGCGGGCGATGTCCCGCACGACGAGGAAGTATCCCGCCAGGTCGCGCAGCCTGATGACGTGCAGTTCCTCGGCAAGCCGCTCGCGATAGCGGCCCTCGCCTGTCGGCAGGGAATTCTCGGCCGCGTGGCGGTTGACGGCCCTTTCGCACAATCGTTCAAGGTACTGGAAGGCCGACAGCGAACGCGGCGTCTTGGCGGGCGGGAGGGTGACGCCGCGCGGCAGCACGTCGGAACGGCACTGTGCTGCCAGGAGCTGCGTGTTGACCACCGCCTCGGGAAGGTCGCGGAAGCGGTGGCGGAGCGTCTCGGGATCGACGAGGTGGTGGGCGGGCGAGATCGGCAGCTCCCTGGGCAACCGGTCGAGCAGGGCGCCTTGTCGAATTGCCGTCACGAGCCGATGCGTCGCATAGCCTTCTGGACCGGCGAAATGCGCGGCAACGCTGGCAACGGGCTTGATGTTGCAGCGAGCGGCGAGGTCGAGGAGAGTTCGCTCAGGATCGGAACTGCCGCGCGAGGGCCGCACGATCTCCAGCCACAGGCGTTCGCCGAATGCTGGCCGCAGCCGCAAGGCAAGATCTGCGCGATCAACCAGCACGTGCAGCCCGGCGGGGTTTTCCAGCAGCAGCTCGACGAGGTCGGGTTGCTGGCGCAGGTGCAAGCGGCTGATGATTCGGCACAGGCTGGCGTACCCGGCCGGCTCGGCAATGAGGACGGTCGCTGCCGGCGGGGTCCTTCGCGGCGTCGCCGCATCGCCGATCAAGCGCGCCCCGAGGATCGGCCTGACGCCGTGCTTCCGCGCGGCCTCGACGAAGGTCACTGCGCCGTAAAGATTGTTGACGTCGGTCAGGGCCAGCGCCTCGTAGCCGCACGTTGCCGCCCGCTGCACCAGTGCTTCGGGGCTGTGCACGCCTTCAAGCAACGAATAGTGGCTGTACACCTGGCACAGCAGATGCGGCGAGCGGGGAAGGACCAGTTGCGTATCCGTTAATTGGATCTCCCGAAGTTCGGCAGCAGGGACGGTGGTCGATGGCATGGGTCATGTGTTGCTGCGCTGCATTGTCAGATTGTCGCCAAAGTCGCTGCGTCCTTGGGGAACTGATCCCATGTCCTCCCCTCCAGCAGCCGACCGTTTTTCTTCTTGTTGAAGCCGCCCCATTGCTTGAAGAAGAAAGGCACCTTTGCTTTGAGGCACTGATCACGAATCCCCAGGACCCAACTTTCCTGGATCGGCCTCGCTCCTGGTCCTGACTCCCCGCCGACGATCACCCATTGCACGCCTGTCAGGTCAAGATTCGGAAGAGGACCGAGCAAAGGCTCCAGGGAGAGAAAGCGGACAGCGGCGTTGGTGGCACGCAGATCGTCGATACGGTACTGGTAGTCGGCCCGCTCGACGCTGACGCCCATCCAGACGTTTCCCGGCCAGTCGATTAGCGGATCTAGCTGACGCAGGCGTTCGGAGCGTTTCGTCAGGACCTGGAACCGATGCCAGGAAGCTCGCCGCATGGTGTCAATGACCTGCTGAATGAACTCCAAGGGGACATCCTCATGGAAGAGATCGCTCATCGAGTTGACGAAAATCATCTGGGGCTTCTTCCAGCGCAGCGGCGTCTCGACCAGATGCTCGTGGATTGTCAACTGGAAGCCATTGCGGTAGCTCGGATTGTTCATCGCCTGGAGGCGCAAGGCCATGCGCTCGGCGTAGCAGTGTTTGCAACCTGGGCTGATCTTCGTGCAGCCGGTCAGCGGATTCCAGGTTGCTTCAGTCCATTCGATGGCTGAGTTCTGGCTCATGAGGTCGCACTCCAATTGCGATACTTGTTGAAGATGTCCGTGACGATTCTGGCCGCCACGGGCTTGGGGGAGGCAAAGTAGAGATAGTAGACCACGGCGCCCGTCGAGTTCCGCATGGGCATCGGCTCGGGGACGTGGGCAAAGCCTGCGGTCTTGCGAAGCCGTTCGCGAAATGTCCGTGCAATTGTCTCATTGTCTGTTTTTTCGTCTTCAGGACCGTAGAGCGTCTGCACCGGTGCGTATGCGGCCTGGCGCCAGGATTCGTCGCCCCAGAAGGCGGTCATGCGCTTGAGATCTTGCTCGCGTACTTTCTCAGTGTGACGCCAGAAGACATTCCTGTTCATGTCCATGACTGGAAAGTTGAGAAAGATCTCGATCGAGCGCATTTGCGCAGCCTTCTGAATCACTTCCCAGTTCAGGTGGAGTCCATAAGGATCGAGCAAACACAGGCCGCGCCGGTACTCCTCGAACAGGATTCTTGGAAAGACTTTCTCTAGCAGGATGCGGTTGCAGTCGCCGTGATGAACGTGGATTTCTGGTCTGTTGACAAAGTCGGCGCGGAGCTTGCTAGCCTTGCTGCCGTCGAGGTCTATGAAGTGATACTCGCTGAAGGGAGGTTGGGTGTTGGCTGCGATTACGGGACTGCCCTCGATGACCTCGCCCGTGGTTTTCGAGCGATGGGCGCCCGCTCCCGCAAAGGCATCGATGTACACGTGATGCAAGCGCGGAGCCCTCTGATTGGCCAGGATTTTCGAGTAAGCGTGAGCGTATTCACGGATGATGTCCAGCTTGATCTCCGACCAATAGCCAATTTCATCGAGCTTCAAAGCTTTCTTCCGTGGGGCTGGCATTGGAGCCTCCGCTGGGGAACATGCATCGGATGCATGGTGGTCACACTTTAGCCGTGTAATCGGTGTTTTTCACCCTCGCTTATCTCGTCAAGCATGGCGTGCGCAGCCGAAGATTGGCGCGGTTGTGTTCCATCGTGCCGGTCAGCCACAAGGCGTTGCCGGCCAGCAGCGACGTGAAGCCGAAGCGGCGGCGAATGGCGTCTTTGCATTCGTCGAGGCGGTTGCGAGAGGAAGAATCACGGGAGAGAGGGCAGGAACCAGAAGTCAGCCGTTCATCACGGCTGCTCATCCCTGCGCCCTGCCTTCCGCCTTCCAGTTGCTGCTCATTGATGTCGGCGAACAAATCACCCTGCCGATCGACCGGCACGATGGGCGTCAGCTCCACGCCCAGCAGCCGAAGCGGCAACCGGCGCGTGTAGACCCTGGCCAGGCGGTGGCGGGCGGCTTCCTTGAGAAGGTCGTCGCACTGCGTCGCCTGCTTCAGGGACTCATGGCCATGAGCGCCTTCGTAATCGCCGTAGCGGACAAACAGCGTCAGGCCGCGCGTCGCCAGGTCCTGGTAGCGCAGCCAGGTCGTCGCTCGTTCCAGCAGGTAATCGAGCATCGCGTGGAGAAAGTCGGGGTCGCTGACCGGCGGATCGAAGCTGGTTCGCCGGCTGATGCTCTGTGGCCGACGCTGAGCGACCACGGCCCGCCGATCAATGCCGTGGGAGTATTCGCTCAGGTTTTGGCCCACGACGCCGAACATTCGCTGCAAGATCGGCAGGGGCATCTCAGCCACCTGGCCGACCTTCTGCACGTTGAGCCGATCGAGCCGCGCAGCCACCTTCGGCCCCGCTCCTGGCAGCACACGCACCGACCAGGGGGCGAGATACTCTTCTTCCTCGCCCGGCAATACCCGAACACAGTGGAACGGGCACGAAGCGCTGGCCAGGCTGGATGCCATCCGTACGTCGCTTTGCACTCGCCGCTTGGCTTCCTTCACTTCCCGCGTGGCAACGCCGGCAATCAGCTTGCTGCTGCCGACGCCGATCGACAGGCCGATGCCGATCTCGTCGCGAACCTGCTGCAGCACGACCTGGGCCACCTGTTCGCCCTGGTCCAGATGAGACGCGGTGACATCGAGATAAAGGTCGTCGAGCGCAGCCGCCTCGACGAGCGGCGTCCGCTCACGGCAGACGGCGAAGAGCTGGCGAGCGACCTGCTCATAACGGAGATACTCGCCGGGCAAGACGATGAGCGGGCGGCACAGCCGGCGGGCTTCCGCAAGCCGCATGGCTGTGCGCACGCCGTAGCGGCGAGCCTCGTAGCTACAGCTGGCCACCACTCCCGTCCCGACCGCAACCGGCTTGCCGCGCAGCCGGGGATCATCCCGTTGCTCGACAGAAGCGAAGAAGGCGTCCACATCGACGTGCAGAATTTCACGGGGCGGCAGAGGACCTGGCATGGCGACTCCTCGTACTGCTTGCCGGACTAACAGGCCG
>Ga0073934_10009733_pt1 | contig 12187 bp, 8 predicted proteins | sample LarsenN4metaG_FD_76834 | JGI IMG/M metagenome (GOLD analysis project Ga0073934, IMG submission 76834) | Hot spring sediment bacterial and archeal communities from British Columbia, Canada, to study Microbial Dark Matter (Phase II) - Larsen... ... | reverse complement strand
CTCATAGATCAGGAAGCACATCTCCAGAAAGTAGTTCCGCACCAGCCTCGGGATGTTGGCGTTGTTCAGCCGACCCTCACGGCCAAGGCAGACGAGCCGGTCCAACACTTCCTGCAAGGCCGCCTGTTCCTCGAACACCCGCAGGACGCGGTCGAAGGTCGGGCGCTGCCGGCGCCGTTCATACGCTTCGGCAAGTTGGGCGAGCTTGGCCCGGTTCTCCACCGTGCAGGAGAGCATGGCCTGGCGGAGGGATTTGATTTCGTCCGTCCCCAGGCCGAGGAAGACAAGCTCCAGGGCGTAGGTGCGGGTGTAGTCATAGCGGTTGCAGTAGGGCGGAGAGGTGATGATCAGGTCCACGCTGTCCGCCGTCAGGTCCGGGAGCACCTCCAGGCAGGAGCCCTGGCGCATCTGGATGTCGCCCGCACGGGCCGCAGATTCCGGCATGGCGTCGAACAGCGTCGGCGGGTCCTGATCGCCGGTCAGGTCTTCCAGCATGGAGTCCAGCTTGGCAAGAACGGCGCGACGAAAGTCGGGAATCACTCCCTTCTCGAACCGGCCGGTGATACGCGTCTTGCCGGCGCGGTGGTCCCAGCGCAGGTACTGGCCGTCTTTGCGCGTGTAGCTGATGTCTTCCAGGACGGCGAAGGCGGCAAACTCGAAGAGGTTTCGCACATGCGGGTCGCGGATGTGCCGGCGGCACCAGGCCCGGTAGCCGGCCAGCGCCCGCTCGGTCTGCGGCGGGAAGGCCCCGGCGGTGATGGCCGCGTGCCGCAGAGCGAACTCGGGCGAGAAGTGGTCCGCCCAGCGGACGCTGCGGGCGGCCTGGAGTCGCCGGCGGAGCAGTCGCGGGTCAATACGCTCGGCGACCAGGCGGGCCTGCACGGCAAAGCAGGCTACCGGCAGCATCTCGATACCCACACACCGCCAGCCCAGGTCACGGCCGACGAACAGGGCGGCGCCGCTGCCGGCGAAGGGGTCCAGCAGCACGCCCGGCGATCGGCCGGACTGGCGGACCAGGTACTCCACCAGTTCCGCCGAAAACCCCTCTCGAAACTTGAACCATGCGAACCGCGGCCGGCGGCGGTTGCCCTGGAAGCTGACCATCGCCCGGTCCAGCCCCGGGTGCGTGGCGATGATCGAGGCGAACTCTTCCAGCAGGGCCTGCCGAGCGGCGTTCACGCGCAAGGGGTGGCCCGATCGGTTCGGCGTAGTAACGTCCGGTGACAACGCGCCCATGTGAAACCCCGGCGGACGTGCGGCCACACGTCCGCTATGTCCGGTCACCCGACGGACGGGGCGGGTCTTCTGTCCGCACGAACCGTGCGGGCAGATTCGGCTGCAGCCTCCCGACCAGGTATTCCGCCAGGGCACCCGCGCCTCCGGCGTTCCGGGCGCCGGCAATGGCCAGAACCCGCCGGGCCACTGCCGGGTCGCTTCTGACGCAGGCGAACAGTTCGCGCCAATCTCGCAGGTCTCCGTGCTCGAGGGCGGAGTCGATGGCGGCCAGCGACCACTCATCTGTACCCAGGTGACGGTGTTTCATCCTTCCGCGTCCAGGACGAGTTTCTCTCCCAGCAACAGCCCGTAGCGCCGACAGACCTCGGCCACGGCCTGCCAGTCGTGCCAGCGTGGTATCAGCGATTTATAGGCCCGCAGGTCCGTCTGGTCCAAATCGACCGGGCTGGGTTGAGCCAGGGTCTTGGCCACCTCCAGGGCCACCGAGACGGTCTGCAGCTCGCCGTAGCGATGATCGAGCCTCAACAGGGAGGCCAACACCACGTCGTGCCCGGCGGAGTCGGCCAGGGCGGCGAAATCCAGAAAATCGCGGGTGGCCCGTCGCTCGTAGGCCAGGTAGGCCTTCATGCCGATCAGTTCGTCGAGCGTAGCCACGGTCAGCTCGCCGCACGGGGTTCGGATTCTGGTCGATTCCATGGGCAGGGTGCGCCGCGACTGGCGGAAGCCGACCTGGATCTCGTCGATGCTGCCCAGGATCAGGACCGGTCTGTCGATCCGCGCCGTCTTCCAGTCCGGGGACGCGGCCAGCCGAGCGAGCACTTCGTCAAAGCCGGACTTCAAACCCGACAGGAGATGGTCCGTGTACATGGAAACCCGATGACCGGCGAAGAGGGCGGCCGCCGTGTCCCCGACGGTCACCGCCCCGGTGACCAGGCGCTGAGCCTTCACCCCCGCCTCCAGGACGCGCCGCCACAGGTCTTTGGCTTCCGGGGGCAAGTCGGCCCGCAGTGGCTGAAGGGGCCCGCTCACGAGGTCTTCTCCGAGGAAGTCGTCGTACTGAATCGCCGGTCACGGACGGCTCCCTTACGCTATCCCGGTAGAACCGGACACGCAAGATGCTGGCGCCGTCGGTCCTCAGAGCCTCCTAATGTTGATGGGTTGCCGCGGCATTCCCCGGCGCAGGCTACGTCACTGGAGGCCGGCCGCTCCAACCAGCGCGCAAGACCTGGGGTCATGCCTTTGTCACCCAGATGCGGGTCGGCTGGCCTTCCAGGTTCAGGTCGGCCTGCGGCGGGCCGGCGCCGGCGCCCGCTCGCAGCTCGACGGCCAGGGTCTCGCGGCAGATTGTCTCCCGGAACTGTCGGCACACCTCGGCCAGCGTGCCGCCGGTCTCGACGTTCAGCCGGATGCGGTCGGTGTAGGCCAGGTCCAGTTCCTTGCGGACGCTCTGGACGTGGTGGATCAACTCGCGGGCCAGGCCCTCGGCCCGCAGCTCGTCGCTGATTTGCGTGGAGAGGATGACCACCGCCCCGCGGCCCTGTGCGGCCGTCCAGCCGGGCCGGGCGGTCACGTTCACCTGCACCTCCTCGGGGGTCAGCTCGATGGTCTGACCCGGCACCTGCACCTTCGCCTTCCCCACCCGGTCAAACTGGGCGCGCAGTAGGGCGGGGTCGGCGGCGGCCAGCGCCTGCTTGATACCGGGCGCCAGCGGCCCGAACCTGGGGCCGATGGCGCGAAAGTTGGGCTTGATCTCGTAATTCACGTACTTTTCCGGCTGATCGGCGAACTCCAGCCGCTTGACGTTGAGTTCTTCGGCGATCAGCTCGGCGTGAGCGGCCACCCACTGCTCCTGCCGCCGGTCGCTCAGAACCAGCTCCACCAGGGGCAAGGGCTGGCGGACCTTGATCCTGGCCGCCACGCGGGCCGCCCGACCCAGGGAGGCGATCTCCCGGGCCACCTGCATGCCCCTGGACAGCTCTTCGTCCAAGTCCGACTCGTTGGCCACCGGATACTCGCATAGGTGCACACTCTCCGGCGAGTCCGGCAGCACGGAGCGGACCAGGTTCTGGTACATCGACTCGGCGACGAAGGGGCAGAAGGGTGCCATCAGCTCCGCGGTGGTGACCAGGCAGTGCCAGAGGGTCTGGAAGGCGGCCGATTTGTCTGGGTCCATACCGCAGCGCCAGAAGCGCTCGCGGCTGCGACGGACATACCAGTTGCTCAGCACGTCCACGAAGTCGATGAACGCGCGCGCCGCGCCGTAGTTATCATAGGCGTCCATGTGGCGGCGGACTTCGCGAATGGTGGCCGCCAGCGCACCCACTATCCAGCGGTCCAGTTCACTGGGCGCGCATTCCAGACTCGGCCGCACGCCGCGCCCGCGGGGCTCAAAACCGTCTATGTTGGCATAGATCGCAAAGAACGTATAAACATTGTACAGACGAATCAGGCATTCGCGCTGCGACGTGGCGATGGCCGATCCGTCAAACCGCGTGCTGGCCCACGGGGCCTGGGCCGAGTAGAAGTACCAGCGTAGGGCGTCGGCGCCTTCACGCTCAAGGATGTGGGACGGCTCGTCGTAGTTGCGCTTGCTCTTGGAAAGCTTCTTGCCGTCCTTGCCCAGCACCAGACCCAGCACGACGCAGTTGCGGTAGGGGTGGGGCCATTCGCGCCGCGGGAGGAGCGAATCCGATGTGGCCGCCCTCTGCCGCTCGTTGCCGAAAAGCAGGGTGCTGATGGCCAGCAGGGAGTAGAACCATCCGCGGGTCTGGTCGATGGCCTCGCAGATGAAGTCGGCGGGGAACTGCTGGTGGAACTTGTCCACGTTTCGGTGGGGGAAGCCGAACTGGGCGAAGGGCATACAACCGCTGTCAAACCAGCAGTCGATGACCTCCGGCACCCGCCGCATACGCGACGAGGGGTCCCGCGGCGAAGCGTAGGTGACCGCGTCGATGTACGGTTTGTGCACGCGCAGGTCGTCAGAAAGGGACGGATTGGCCCGCTTGGCGCTGTCCCACACCTCAAGCCCGCGGACCTGGGGCTTGGCCAGCAGCTCCGCGTAGCCGGCGACGGCCTCCTGGTAGCCGGTCTTCTCGCACTGCCAGATGGGCAGCGGCGTACCCCAATAGCGCTCCCGGGACAGCGCCCAGTCCACATTGGTCTCCAGGAACTTGCCGAAACGCCCTTCGCGGATGTGCTCCGGCAGCCAGTTGATTTTCCGGTTGTTGGCCAGCATCTGCTCCACAAACTGGCGCGTGCGGATAAACCAGCTCCGTCGCGGATATTGGAGGAGGGGGTCCTCCTCCGCCCGCCAGCAGAACGGATAGTCGTGGCGGTAAATCTCCTGATGGTACAGCCGGCCGCGGTCGCGGAGATCGCGGCAGATCTCCCGGTCCGCGTCCTTGACCCACTTGTGGGCGTAGGACCCGAGGGCAGCGCTGAACCGCCCGTCCGGCTCCACCGAGCAGATCAGCTCCGCCTGCTGCGGGTCCTGGAAGCGCTGGGCCTGCTGCGTGAACAGCTCGAAGTCGGCCTCGCCGAAGGCCGGGGCCTGATGCACCAGGCCCGTGCCGGCCTCCAGGGTGACGAACTCCGCGGCCACGACCCGCCAGTACACAAACTCCTGCCCGCCGGTCTTGAGCGGCAACTTCCGCTGGCCCAGGGGCAAGTAGTGGAAGTCGAAGGGCGGCAGGTAACGCCAGCCGATCAATTCCCTGCCCTTCCTGGTCGCCACGACCGTCAGTTGGCGCTTGATCTTGCCGGCGATGACCGGTACCAGCTCGGCGGCGATCACCAGCCGGGCGTCCTCCACCTCGTCCCGCACGACGGCGTAGTCGAAGTCTTCGCGGACGGCGATGAACAGGTTGTCCGGCAGTGTCCAGGGCGTCGTCGTCCACACCAGCAGCGACAGCTTGTCTTCTCCCACCACCGGACACTTCACGTACACGCTGGGGTCGTCCACCTCCCGGTAGCCCAGGCCCACCTCGCCGCTGGACAACGCCGTGCCGCCCTGGGCCCACCACCAGACGATCTTGTAGCCCTGGTACAGCAGCCCGCGGTCAAAGAGCGTCTTGAGCGCCCACCAGACGCTCTCCACGTAGGACTGATGGTAGGTCACGTAGGCATTGGGCAGATCCAGCCAGAAGCCGATCCGCCGCGTCAGCTCCTCCCACTCCTTCACGTAGCGGAAGACCGACTCCAGGCAGCGCTGGATGAACGGCTCGACCCCGAACGCTTCAATCTCCTCCTTGGAGTGGATGCCCAGCTCCTTGCACACCTCCACTTCCACCGGCAGCCCGTGCGTGTCCCAGCCGCCCTTGCGCTCGCAGTGGTAGCCGCACATGGTCTTGTACCGAGGGTACAGGTCCTTCATCACCCGCGTCAGGACGTGCCCGGGATGCGGCAGGCCATTGGCCGTCGGCGGACCTTCGTAGAAGATGAACGGCGGCCCACCCTCGCGGAGACGGCAGTGCTTGTTCTGGATGTCGTGTTCGGCCCAGAGGCGCAGAACCTCCTGCTCCATGGCCGGAAAGTCCATGGGTGACGCTGGCTGCCTGAACATGCCGCACTACTCCTTCAGGACCAGAGCGGGTGGAGCGCCGTCGGCCGCTTCGCTCGGTCCGCCGGCCAGGAGCGCCGTGCCGCTGGCCGGGCCGAAGATGTCCATCTTCCGCCAGTGCCCTCTGAGGAAGCGCACCCACAACGCCATGCCGACCAGAATAATGTACGCCGTGGCCATCAACCAGGGACCGACCGATCCAGCCTCCGGCCAGGCGACTCCCGCGGCCAGGCCTCCGCCGATCAGCACCATCCAGGTGAGAACGGCCACGTAGGTGCTGGGCCAGAAGGTGTCGCCGGCGCCGCGCAGGGCGTTCATCGCCGCGATGCCCAGACCGTCGAAGACCTGGAAGACGGCGGCGAGGACGAACAATTGGGCCCCGATGGAGATCACCACCGGATCGGAGTTGAACAGCTTCACCAGCGGCGTACGGGCAAAGAAGAAAACCACCCCGCACAGCCCCATGTACGCCATGCACACGGCTGTCGCGTGATAAGTCTGCCGCTTGGCCAGCTCGATGTCGCCCCGGCCGATGGCCTTGCCGGTCATGGCGCACAGGGCCACGCCGATGCCCACCGCGGGCATGAACGAAAGGTGCAGGTATTGAAAGACGATGTTGCTCGCCGCCAGGTGGGCGGTGCCGAACAGCCGACCGACCACCACGGCCACGAAGACCGTCCAGGACAGGATGTCCATGCCGAACTGGGCGCCGACGGGCATCCCGACACGAAGGACACCGGCCGCCTTCCGCCGGCACCACCCGATCTGCCGGTGGGTGGCGTACGTGCGCCGGAACTGGGCCGACCAGTAGAACCACAGCAGGATGCCGCACTGCACGACGGTGGCCAGCACCGTCCCCAACGCCGCCCCGCTGATGCCCATCCGAGGGCAGCCGGCGTGCCCGAAGATCAGCAGCCAGTTGGCCAGCACGTTGAAGGCGTTGGCCGCCACGGTGGCCACGCACCCCAGCCACGGGCGGTGCACGCCCACGAAGAACTGCGTCAGGGCGTAGGAGACCATGGTGGGGCCGGCCGACAGCATCGCCCAGCGGACGTAAGCATTCTCCTGCTCCCGCACGGCCGGTGCATGCCCCAGTTGCCCGGTCAGCCACGGCACGGCGAAGACGCCGGGCAGGCACAGTAGCCCGAAGAACAGACCGAGGATCACGCCCTGCCAGGCGTAGGCGGCCGCGTCCGACGGTCGCCCCCGACCCAGGCACTGGGAGGCGAACGTGTTCACCGCGGTCATGGTCCCCAGCCCCACGCTGAGCAGGCAGAAGATGATCAGGACGGCGGGGGTGATGGCTGCCTGGGCGTCGGTGCCCAGCCAGGAGACCATGGCGAAGTCCACGAAGCCCATGAGCGTCCGGGAGACGTTGTTGAGCACTGTGGGCAGGGACATGGCCAGCACGGCCAGCAGGGTGCCCGCGTGGCGCGTCTGGTGGTCGCGGGTTTTGTCCGTCACGTCGCTCATGACCGCCGCTCAAAAAGCAAGCCTCGGAGCCGGTAGCTCCGGGGCTTGCAGTTCTGGTCCGCGTTGTGGACTTCAGACTCTCGGCTCCGGCGGCCCCTTCTCGGTGAGCTGCCGCAGATTCTCAAGGACCACCTGAGGCCGGGTTTTCACAGTTGCAGCACCTGCTGGCCCGCGTACGAGCCACGGCGATTCTACTCAGCCGCCTGCGGGAATCAAACCCACCGGCCGGGGCAGCGTACTCGGAACCGCGCCGAAGAGCTCCCACGCTCGGCGGTCGGCGGTTCCGCGTTCCGCGTTTGCTGGTTCCGCGCCCCGCGAGTCGGCGTGCCGCCGACTGCTCCGCGTGGACTTTGGTCTCTTCGCGTTTTGACCGCCGATGCCATCCTCTCGCCCGCAGGGGGTTGGGCGTCACGCCCATCCACCGGCGACATCCGGGCGCCCCTCCGATATCGTTAGAACCATGGACCGAGCGGAAGTCTGCTCCCGGTTTCTCGATCAGGTGGCGTTCGACCTCTATCCGTTTCAGGAAGAGGCCCTGCTGGCCTGGTTCGAGTCGGATTCCGGCGTGCTGGTCACCGCCCCCACGGGGATGGGCAAGACGCTGATCGCCGAGGCGGCCATCTTCGAGGCGTTGCACTCCGACAAGCGGCTCTACTACACCACGCCGCTGATCGCCCTGACCGATCAGAAGTTCCGCGAGACGCAGGCACTGGCCGAATCGTGGGGCTTCGACCCGCGCGACGTGGGCCTGATCACCGGCAACCGCCGGGAGAACCCCGAGGCCCGCGTGCTGCTGGTGGTGGCGGAGATTCTGCTCAACCACCTGCTGGCGGGCGACGAGCGGCTGGCGGAGGTCAGCGCGGTGGTGATGGACGAGTTCCACTACTTCAATGACCGGGAGCGGGGCATCGTGTGGGAGCTGTCGCTTGTGCTGCTGCCCCGGTCGGCGCGGCTGATGCTGCTCTCGGCCACGGTGGGCAACGCCGTGGAATTCGCCGGCTGGCTGCGCGCCCGGCAGGGGCGGGAGCTGCGAATGGTCCAGAGCCGGGAGCGGCGCGTGCCGCTGGAGTACCTCTGGGTGGGCGACAGAATCCTGGTCGAGCAGTTGCAGGAGATGGTCGGCGAGAACGACGCGGAGAGCCGCACCCCGGCCCTGGTGTTCTGCTTCAACCGCGAGGAGTGCTGGGAGGTGGCGGAGCGGCTCAAGGGCGCCTCGCTCATCTCCGCCCAGCGGCGGGCGGAGATCGAAAAGTGCCTGAACGCCGAGGACTTCGCCGAAGGGGCCGGACCCAAGCTGCGACAGATGCTCATCCGCGGCGTGGGCGTGCACCACGCGGGCGTACTGCCCAAACACAAGGAAGTCATCGAGCAGCTTTTCCTTAAGAAACTCGTACCGTTTGTCATCTGCACGGAGACGCTGGCCGCTGGCGTCAACCTGCCGGCACGATCGGTGGTGCTCAGCACCCTGCTGAAGGGCAAGCGCGGGGAGATGAAGCTGGTGCCGCCGGCCGTGGCCCACCAGATCTTCGGGCGGGCCGGCCGACCGCAGTTCGACACCAAGGGCTACGTCTACGCCCTGGCCCACGAGGACGACGCCCGCATAGAAAAGTGGCGTCGCAAGTACGAGCAGATCGACGCGCGCTCCAAGGACCCCGGCCTGATCCGCGCCCGCAAGGAAATGGAGCGCAAGCGGCCCACCCGGCGGAAAACGCAGCAGTACTGGTCGGAAGGCCAGTTCCGCCAACTCATTGCCGCCGGGCCGGCCAAGCTGGCCAGTCAGAGCATGATCCCCTACCAGGTGCTGATCTATTACCTGACGCGCACCGGTAGCCTGGCCGAGGCCCGCTCGTTCCTGGCCGGGCGGTTCAACACGCCCGAGCGGCTGGAGAAGTTCCAGAACCAGTTCGAGTGCATGATCGGCAACCTGGCGGCGTTGGGCTACCTGACGCGGGCCGCCGACGGCGACCATGTGACCCTGCACGACCCGATCTACGAACTGGCCGTCTTCCGCAGCGTCGACCCGCTGTACGGAGCGTTTCTGGCCGGGCAGTTGAACTGGGCGAACTTCGACGAGAAGGTGGCGGCCCTGGAGTCCGTCCTGCCCGTGCCGCCGGCCATCGAACGACAGGTCCGCCTGCCGGAGGACCTGCCGCCCGGCCCGCTCCAGCTCCAGGTGCTGGCTCCACGGATGGTGGCCATGGGCGTCACCAGGGCCTCGGGCGGTGGAGCCGGCGGCCAGGAGGAGGACGAGGAAGAGGACTGGGGCGAAGGAGAGGATGGCCGGGAGGATGAGCGCCCTCCGACGCTGCCGGAGATGCTGCGCATGGCCTTTGATTCCGAGCTGCCCTTCCCCGAGCCCATCGAGGTGCAGCCCAAGTGGATCGCCGGGACCGTCTTCGGGATGGACTGCGACTTCTACCGCTACGTGCGCTTCGCCAACCTGGTCAAGCAGGAAGGTCTCATCCTTCGCCACCTGCTGCGGCTGGTCATCCTGGCCGGTGAGTTTGCCGCCAAGACGGAAGACCCGGACTATCAGCGGATCAGCGGGCTGGCCACGCGGACCTGCCAGCGCGTCGACCCGCGGTACACGGATCGGTTCCTCACCCAGCAGCAGGAAGTACGCCAGATGCTGAGCCCTCCACCCCGTGAACGGGGCATCGCCGGAGGACGGGAGCCGCGGGTTGACGTTCCGCGGGCGGACTCCCAGAATCCCTGACGACCACTACGGGCTGCGGCGAAAGGCCGGCGGAAGGAATCGCAGCGCAGATGAGTTTTCAGGAACGGGGCGAATCGGTCATCGCCAGCCACGCGCTGGAGGATCTCAAGCTGGTGTACCGGGTGCTGCACGAGCATCTCACGCAACACCCGGCACTGATGGACACCCACTTTCTCAGCGAGCTTCAGAACTTCCTGCACGCTCAGGCCCGGCAGCAGGGCGTGGACACCACCGACCACGGCGCCTGGGACGCGTGGCTGGGCCACGCCGACGCCGCGCCTTGCCACCGGCGGGTGGCCCGCACAAGAGTCTTAGATCCGAATCAGGGCCGGCGCGGGGACCAAGACAGGAGAAGTGAGGAGGGCTGAGGACATGGCCAAGCACTCGCCGCGCTTCCTGCGACTGGTGGCCGAGGCCAAGAAGGAAATCCGCGAGTTGACCGTTCACGATGTGAAAACCAAGCTGGACCGCGGAGACTCCTTCCGGCTGATCGACGTGCGGGAGGACAACGAATGGGCCGGCGGGCACCTGCCCGGCGCCGAACACCTGAGCAAGGGGATCATTGAGCGGGACATCGAGAACTGTGTGCCGGATACGGCGGCGGAAATCGTTGTTTACTGCGGCGGCGGCTTCCGCTCCGCACTGGCGGCCGCGAGCCTCCAGCGCATGGGGTACGCCAGCGTCTTCTCCATGGACGGCGGCTTCCGCGGCTGGCGGGAGGCCAATTACCCGGTGGAGAAGGACTGAGTCGGCTGGCTCCGGGCGTTTGCAAGGAGAGGTACATGAGTGAGGCCCACATCACCTGTCGCAACAACGGTCCGCTGCGGGTGGAGGGAACCTTCGTCCTCAAGGACCACGAGGGCAACCTGTTTGACCTGTCCGGACGGACGGCGGTCTCCCTCTGTCGTTGCGGGCTCTCCCAGGACAAGCCCTTCTGCGACGGCAGCCACGGGAAGGCCGGCTTCCAGTCGAGCGTCCAGGCCCGCAAGCTGCCTCCACCAAAAGTCCCGCCCGCACAATAGGGGGTGGAACGCAGGCCCGTCCTTCGGTTACTATGGTGGGCCGGCCGAGTTTGTCTGCCGGCCGGGGGGCCGAGCCGCCTTTTGCCTGATCGGCGAGCAAAAACCTGGAATCTGTGGCCCGTCCCGACATCGCGGGACCGGCCCGACGGGCGGAGCCTTCACCTACGTGGGCACGCGCGTTACTCGAGGAGGATCATGCCGATGAATCAGCGTTCAGCGACACGCGGAAGTGCGGTGGCCGTACTCGCGGCCGCCACCATGCTCGGGCCGGCGGCCGCAGGCCTGCGGGCTTTGGATCTGACGGTCACCAGCATCGAGCTGAACCAGGTGATCCAGACCGGTGCCATTCCACTGGCGGCGGACCGCCCAACGATGGTGCGAGTGAGGATCGGCGTGTTCGACGCCGGAGCCACGCCCGGCGTGGACGGCCTGCTGCACGTCAACGTGGACAACGTTCCGCTTCCCGGCTCGCCGTTCTACTCGGTCAACGGTCCGATCACCGCCCCGGTCAACCCCAGCCTGCAGAACCTCGACGACACGCTGAACTTCATGGTCATGGTTCCCGCCTCGGTGAACGTGGACCTGCTGGTGGAAGTCAACCCGGCCGGACCCAACCGCCTGCCGGAAAGCAACTACGCCAACAACACCGCCACCAAGGACAACCAGCGCTTCTTCTGCCGGGCCACGGTGGAGATGATCTACGCTCCCATCGACTACAGCGGAGGCGGCGGGGGTCCCGGCCTGCCCAACCCGAACCTGATCAAGCCGGGCATCGGAGACGGCTTCGTGATGGGCATCTATCCGACGCGCGACTGGAACTACCACGTCGCACCCGGCAACCCCATCGTCTGGACGGAGAACATCAATACCTCCGACGTGCAGTTGCTCAATTTCCTGAGCAACTACCGCTCCGTCACCATCCCCGGCATGGGCTACCCCGTCGCCCCCTTCCTGTACGGCTGGCTGCCGGACAACCCCTACGGGGGCAACGGGCGGGCCAACGGCATCCCCGGCGACGTGGCCTTCGGCAACTCCGAGCAGACCCGCCACCAGCGGACTTTTGCTCATGAGCTCTCCCACCTGCACGGCCACTCCCACGTCAACCGCACCATCAACACCGTCGGCGTGGACGTCGAGCACCACCTCTTCGAGACTCAGGGCCTGCCGGTGATCAAGCCGCCG
>Ga0073934_10009732_pt1 | contig 12187 bp, 12 predicted proteins | sample LarsenN4metaG_FD_76834 | JGI IMG/M metagenome (GOLD analysis project Ga0073934, IMG submission 76834) | Hot spring sediment bacterial and archeal communities from British Columbia, Canada, to study Microbial Dark Matter (Phase II) - Larsen... ... | reverse complement strand
TATGTACGGTCCTCATTCGGTTGAAGTGCAGGATACATATTTAAGGATTGATAAAGACCTTGAGGAGCTTTTTAATTTTATTGATGATTTTGTAGGTAAGGGCAATACTTTGTATTTCCTTACTGCAGACCACGGCAATTGCACCAATCCAATGATGTTGAAGGAGAAAAAATATGATGCGGGTGCTTTTTACAGTAAGAAAATTCTTGCCGCGGGTAATGATTATATGCTGAAAACTTTTGGTGTTGATAAAATTGCAATAAGATTTTTTAATCAGCAGTTTTATTTTGATATGAAAGTTATTGCCGATAATAATCTGAATCTTACGGAAGTTTCGGATTCACTTGCTAAGTTTGTTTATAAAAATATTGATGGTGTCAGAGATGTTTTTACTTCGTATCAGTTAAAGCAGGTAATGGATTCCCGCTTTCGCGGGAATGACAGGGGAGACGGAATCGTTATCTATTCTCCTTTCGTTGAGCTTTTTAAAAATGGTTTCTATGAGCCAAGATGCGGTGATGTTATTGTAAACTTCAAACCCGGCTGGATTGAAGATGGAGAGAAAGGCACCGAGCACGGCTCTCCTTATCCATACGACACACACATTCCTCTGATGTTTTTCGGTTGGAAAATAACAAAAGGTGAAATTTCCGATTATGTCAGAATGATAGATGTTGCGCCGACTATATCCGCAATTTTAAATATTGATTTCCCTAACGGCAATATCGGAAAACCTATTGACGCTGTTATGAAAAATATAGGGTATATAAAATAGTTTAAAATAAATTTCTTGCGGATTGATTTTTATTGTTCTATTTAACATTTTATCTCGAACATATTATGTCGAACTTTAAACATTGAATGAAAGTACTTCTTGTTGCAAGTCCGAAAAATTATTTCGGATTAGATATGCTGGTACGGTATCCGAATCTCGGACTGTGCTCTCTCGTTGGGAATGTAGATAAGGGTCTGGCGGAATTCCATATTCTGGATTTAATTGCCGCAGGGAGAAATCCGGATAAGTATTTTACAAAAATTGTGAAGTCCCTTGAACCTGATGTTATTGGTTTCAGTGCGATGATGTTTCAGTTTAAACATTCAGTTGGTCTTGCGAAAATTGCAAAGGCAATTAATCCGAAAGTTACAATTCTTTTCGGTGGATATTATACAACTATTGATGCAGATACCATAGTACAGACTGAAGATATGAAATTTATTGATTTTCTTTTCAGTGGTGAAGGTGAGCTTGCCTTTAATAAATTTATCCGTGCTTATGCAACTGATAAGGATTTCAGTAAGGTTGAGGGTCTTACTTATATTGAAAACAGGAGTGTAATAAGTAATCCGCCCGGATGTCTTGCAAATCTTGACGAATTGAAATTTCCTGACAGGAGTGTACGTATCCTTAAAAACGGTTTCCATACAATGGGGTTGAAGGCAGATGTGATTGAGACTTCACGCGGCTGTGTATATGATTGCAATTTCTGTAGCATAAGGCAGATGTATGGAAAGTCGTTCAGAAAATTTAAAATCGAAAGGGTGCTTCAGGATATCAGAAATACAAAAAAGTACGGAGCTCGTTCGCTTATGATAACAGATGATAATATAACCCTTGACGGGAAAAGATATAAAGAGCTTTGCTTTGCTATAAAGGATGCAGGTTTAAATGATATGCGTTATCTGTTACAGGCAAGTGTTCGAGGTATAAAAAATACCCCCGGACTTGCAAAAGCTATGGCAGAAGCTGGCACAAAATGGGTTTTTCTTGGTATAGAAAATGTTTCTGATGATAATCTTGAGTATATGAGCAAGGGTGAACAGTTCAGCAATCTGGATACTTTTGATGTTGTAAGTGAGTTGAGGTCTTATGGTATTGTTGTAATAGGCGGTTTTATTCTCGGCAATCCCGATGATACTGAAGAATCACTTTGGGCAAACTATCACTATGCAAAAAATATGAAGATTGATTTACCTGTATTTAATACAATTACGCCCTATCCGAAAACAGGCATCAGGGCAGAGCTTGAGAAACTTGACCTGATAACAAATAAAGACGATTTTACAAAATATGACTGCTGGGAAGTGAATGTAAAAACAAAACACCTGACTTCAGAGCAGATTGACAAAATAAGGTATGATATAAATGCCAAGTACCATCTGAATTCAGGTGCTTTTTTTAATCTATACAGAATGTTTCCCTGGTATTTCAGTAAACTTATTATGCGTTTGCTGATTCAGAAACCATCTGATATTATTTCAAAAGTTGTAAGGTGGAGAATTAATTAAATCTTTTTATTATGAAATCCTTTTCGCTACCGTTATTAAATGCTGTATCGGATTCAATCATTGCATAAGCGTTATGATTGTGAATGCTTTCAAAGTTTTCCGCTTCTACCTGAAACCATTTGACCTTGCCCAATGATTTGAGCTTTACAACAACATTTCTTACAAGGTCTTCAACAAACACAGGATTCTCATAAGCTTTTTCTGTTACATATTTCTCGTCTTCTCTTTTGAGTAATGAGAATAATTCCGAACTTGCACTTTGCTCTATTATTGTAACAATATCTTCTATCCATACAATATCGTCAAATCTTACCGCTACCGTAACTTCGCCTCTTTGATTATGGGCGCCGTATTTGGAGATTGATTTTGAACATGGACATAGTGTTGTTACAGGAACGCTTACGGTCATTATAAAATCTTTTTTATCTCCGTTAACAACTGCATGGAATTTAACCTTATAATCCATCAAAGAAGGTTTACCTGTTACAGGGGCTTTCTTTTCTTTGAAATAAGGGAATTCCATTTCTATATGAGCGCTGGTTGCGTGCAGTTTTTTCTGCATTTCCCTTAGTATAGAATAAATCGAATCTATGTGTATTTCGTGATTTTTGTTCTGAAGTATCTCGACAAATCTGCTCATGTGAGTACCTTTAAATTCCATAGGTAAATCAACTGTCATAGATATCGTAGCTATTGTATGCTGGATTTCATTATCCCTGTCTTTCAGGGCAATCGGATATTTAATGTTTTTTACTCCTACTTTATTAATCGGAATTTCTCTGATATCTTTTTGATTTTGAGTATCCGGTAGTGTACATTTCAATGTATTTTCTGATATTTCCTCTTTAAACATTTTCTTTTTTCTTTTATTTCCGGCGCCCCGGCTAATATTTTTTCTATCCCTGTTCAATTTTACATTCTATTTTTTCGTTTGAACAATCAAGGTGTAAACTAAACAAAGATTGCGTATTTCTTAAAACAAAATTCCATATAAAAAGTTTATCGGTTTCCGGAATTTTAACGTTATTAAATTGTGAAGGGTTAATAAATCTGAATATTCCTTCATTTATTTCCTGCGGAATTTCGTTTAAAAAATACCTGTATTCAAAAAGAAAAATCATAATGTTACCAATATCCGGATAATCTTTTTCTGTTATAATTCCGATTAATTTCCAATCTTCCGGTTTTGAATCTATATTACATTCTTCCTTTGCCTCTCTTACTGCACAGCCGAAAGGTGATTCTCCCTCTTCTGTTTTTAATTTTCCGCCCGGAGGTGAAAGGAGACCTTTGTTTGGATTTTTCGCTCTTTCAAGCAGTAGATAATCTCCGTTTGAATTCTTTATATAAAGCAGTGTTGCTAATTTCACAAGTATTTATTAAAATAAGAAACCCGGCTAAACAATTAGACCGGGCAACAAGGAAAAAATTTTATAATTCTATTATTTCGCTTCTCTGTGAAGTACGTGCTTTTTAGTATATTTACAATACTTCTTCATTTCGATTCTCTCTTTAGTATTGTTCCTGTTTTTTTCAGTAACATATACTGATTTTCCTTTATGAGGTCCTTCAACCGAAACGAGCTTTATGTTAATCCTTGCTCCTTCTTTCTTTTTGCCCATATCTGTTTAAATATATTTGTTAGTTATTGTAAAATTGTAAATATATCAATTTTTTTCGAAATATTTAATACTATTCAGAAAATAAAACTGATTTATTACACTTTAATTAAACTTTTAAAATCTTAATATTGTACTATATATATAGTTTAACACAATGAAAATTATAAAATTTACAATTATTATTCTGTTTTTAAGCGTTTTTGCCTCGGTAAATTCGCAGGAAAGTTTAAAGATTCCTTTAAATATTAAAAAAGCATTTGAGAAGGGAACAAGAAGCACAGACGGGAAACCCGGTCCCAATTACTGGCAGAATTATGCAAATTACACTATTAATATAGAGGCGAATCCAATTCTTGGAAAATTTTACGGTGAAGAAACAATTGAATATTTCAATAACAGCCCGGATACTTTATATGAAATAGTGATCAGGTTATATCAGGATTTAATTAAAACTTCAAATACGCGTAACTGGGAAATTCCAAAAGAATACCTGACGGATGGAGTTAATATACACTATATAAGCGTTAATGGCAAACAGATTGATTTAAAAAGCTCAAGGGAATTTACAAGGCAGGGCACAAATGCTTTTGTAAATTTATCGAATCATATTTTTCCGTCAACTTCCGCAAATATTGTTATCAAATGGGATTTTATAGTTCCTAAAAATCTTTCTGTGAGGATGGGTCACTATTTCGAGAACACTTATCATATCGCATACTGGTATCCTCAGATTTCTGTTTATGACGACATTGACGGATGGGATAAGATTAATTACAGCGGAACAGTTGAGTTTTACGGAGATTTCAATAACTACGATGTGAAGGTAAAAGTGCCGAATAATTTTGCCGTATGGGCTACCGGGCTTCTGCAAAATCCGGGTGAAGTGCTCAGCAAGAATATACTTGAAAAATTTAATAAGGCGAAATTATCAGATGAGGTTGTTAATATAATTACTAAAGAAGATTATGCTTCAGGGAAAATTTTCAGAGACGAGGGCAAATATAATTTCTGGCATTTCAAGGCTGAAAATGTAACTGATTTTGCTTTTTCCATAAGTGACAGATTTTTATGGGACGGAGTAAATTATAAAACGCCTGATGGCAGAGATGTATTTATTTCTGCGGCTTACAGAGAATCGGCAAAAGATTTTTATCAGGTAGCAAAACTTTCGAAGGAAGTTATAAAAAGACTTTCGGAAAGATTTCCTGGTATTCCTTACCCGTATCCGGCAATGACTGCTTTTAACGGCGGCGGTATGGAATTTCCTATGATGATAAATGATGCTTCTGAGGAGAGATGGGCGTCAACGGTTCATCTTACTTCTCACGAAATTACGCACACATATTTCCCTTTTTATATGGGAACAAATGAAAAGAAATATGCCTTTATGGATGAGGGCTGGGCAGTTATGATTCCTTTCGGTATGCAGATGGAACTTGCCCCGGGATATGACCCGAGGATAAGACCAGCTTCTCAGATTAGTTTATATGCCGGTACTGAATATGATGTTCCTGTTATTACTCCGTCTAATATTGTTACTTATTATTCTACATACAGAAATAATGCATATAATAAACCCGGAATGGCATATTATTATTTAAGAGAAGCACTTGGGAAATCAGTTTTTGATATTGCTCTGAAAATGTATATCAAAACCTGGAACAGCAAACATCCTATTCCTTATGATTTCTTTAATATCTTTAATAAGGAAACAGGAATGAATCTTGACTGGTATTGGCAAAACTGGTTTTTTGAAGTTCATTATGCTGACCTTGCAATAGAAAAAGTAAATGTGAATAATGATATTGCAGAAATTGAAATCAGAAATAGAGGCGGACTGTTTATCCCGGTTCATCTTGTGTTGAAATATGAAGACGGCTCATTTGAAGAGAAAACAATACCCGTTACCGAATGGCAGAAATCAAAAGAAAAAATTAAAACAAATATTATACTTGACGGAGTATTAAAATCAGTTTCGCTTGGTGCGAGCTGGATTCCGGAATCATTTCCGGGTGATAATGAATATATTATTAAATAAGTTTTACAACTCGTTATAATCTATAGTTATTTCTTCGTTCGGCTTTATGGCTCTTACTGCATAGTAATTATAATTTTCGTCTGGTCTCGCATTAGGCGTTTCTGAGTGATTCAAAAACCAACCGACTGCCATTTTGTTGTAATTCTGAGGACCGATATACATATCTCTTTCTTCATCATAGATAGAGTGTTTCCTGATTATCTTAAAAGGTATTCCTGTTTTTTCTATGTCCCGGAATTTTATGTATCTTGGTTCTTCATCGTCAAATAATGGTAGCTTAGTTCCTTTTCTGATATAGCAGGTTGAGTAAACTCCAACGCCGTGAATTTTTGATGGTTTTAGTTCGAATATTATAATTTTATTTTTTTCCACAAATTATATTTTTACTTTTACAACAATTTTTTTTACATCTGCTGAATCATTTATTTTTATCCCGGGTTTATGTAAATCTTCGGGAAAGAAAATTGCAAACATTCCTTCGTTAAAAAGAATATAATCACATCTTTCACTGAAAAGCATATAATCATTTTCTGCATCATATTCTTTATATACTGCCTGATTGTTATATGGAATATAACCTACTTTTTCACTTCCTTTGAATACATATTGAACATCAATATATTTCCTGTGTGCCTCAAGAAATGCATCATCTTCATTTTTCGTTTTGTAACTGCTTACAATTGCATAAAGTTCTTCGCCCTGAAGTTCATATTTCCCATCTGATAAATTTGCAAAATCAGTTTCGCGAATGTATTTGATTGCATTTAAAATCCTCTCATTATTGAACCTGTACAAATCTGAATTTTTTATTTTATCTATTATCATAAATGTATTAATATTTTTAAAATACAAAACTAATTTATTTTTAATAATATAAATAGTTAAAAACTAAAATTAACAATTATTTAATGAGTTTTTAAATTGCCTTATTCTTTTCTTAATATTGCATAACTATTTTAGTATATAATAAAATTATAAATTTATTAAACTATATTATAAAATATTATTATTAATTATATTATTTTTAATGCCGTTAAAGATTTTTTCGCAAACGGATGAAAAACCTTTACTAAAATATTCATCATGGCTATTGTTACAGGCAATACCATCACCGGTATTTTATCACGATATAAAAAATGAAAAAGAGAAAATCAATTTTGGGTTCCGGTGGCAGATAATTCCGTTGAATTATTCATTCTCTGCCAATAAATATGTTTCAAATTTTCAGTCATTTTTTATAAAACCGGTAAGAAGATTTGCCGGCTCTGCTGAGATATTCATACAGCCGGAGATTGCATTGAAAGATTTCAATAACGGCAATAATAATAATTTCTGGATTGCCGGAGGAACTCGTGTGATATTTCCAATAACAGATTATGGTGAGGTTTTATCGGCTTCAGTCGGAGTAAAATATAATTTTCATAAGAATATTTCAGATGGTTATGATAATTATCCCGGTATTGAAGGTGGGCTTTATTTTATGGGAGGACTAGGTGTACAGGCAAATTATAATTTTAACAAATTTAATCAAATAAACCTGGGATTATTCATTAAATATTATTAAAATGAAAAAACTATTATTACTTTTGATTTTGATTTTTTGTTTAAATTATGTTTATGGAGAAGAATTACCGGATGAGAAAAAATATAACGGAGAGAATCAGTATTCGATTATATGGGGAGGTCATTCTACTGTATTAATAGAAATAAACGGAAAGAGAATATTGATAGACCCCCTACTTACTGAAAAGGTTGCCGGAATTATGTCAAGAAAAGAAAATTGTAAAATTGATTTAAATAATATTCCAAAAATTGATATAATACTTTTATCGCACAGCCATTTCGATCATCTTTGCCTCAATAGTCTTTCAATTCTCGAAAAAAAATATCCCGGTGCAAAATTAGTTTTTCCCGAAGGAGTTGAAGATTTTCTGCCAGATATGAATTTTGATTTTCAGAGAATAGGTACAAAATCGTCGTTTAAAAAATCAGTTACAGGCGGAAGTATCAATGTTGACGGAATAGAGATCACCAGTGTTTACGCAAAACATTCAGGTGGCAGATATGGAATAGATTCTTATTTCTGGCACGATAAGGGGCACACCGGATTTATAATTAATCACAAGGATGTTTCAATATATTATTCAGGCGATACAGGTTATGACTCAATAGCGTTTAAAAAGCTCGGGGAAAAATTTGAAATTGATTTAGCTTTAATACAAACAGGACCTTGTTTTGATTGTGAAAATCCCGGAACTGACGAGCATGCTTCATCAATAGAAGCTCTGAAAATATTTACAGATTTAGAAGCACAAAAGATGATACCTGTTCATTATGGCTCTATAGAATATGATAATGATGCAGATTTTCCTGTATGGGTACTGAAAGAAATTATAAACAGAAAATACAAATCACTCGTAACAGCAGGTTCAAGCGAAAGTAACTATGAAATAACCTATAACGACAGAATTATAATACTTGAGGAAGGGGAAAAAATATCGCTTGCTAAATAGAAAATGATTTCCTGATTAGATTTATTACTAATACGGCAGCATATATTAAAAAAGAAATCATAGTAATAGGAGGCATTCCTCCGGGCCAGGAGGAAAAAGAAAGCCAGCTTCCGTAACCAATCAGAAAAATATGTATTAGCGGCAGAATTAATAATATAAAGTAAAACAATTTATTGTTGTTTTTTCCAAATCCTGTTTTTTCAAAATAAACAAATAACAACGAAATCAAAGAAATAATCCCGGCAATCATTGATATACCCGAATCAAATCTGAATGTACCCGATTCGTTAAAGAATTTAAGAAAATAAAATTTGTTTAAAAAAATTACACTTATTACAGAATGAAGGCAAATAAATATAAACCCCGCAGAACGGAAAATGTTATTTTCTTTTTTTCCGTAATGTTTTAAAATTGGTGATATGATTAACAGAATTAATCCGGAAAACGAGAGAGCTTTATTTGTAATGAATAATGGTAATTGGTCCCATGCGACATTGCCAAAAATTATATATCTGAAAATTGCGTACAACAATGCACCTGTAAAAATTATAATTACCGTTATTCTTTCCATTCAGGTTTTCCGGATTAATATGTTTATATTATTTTACTACTGCGATTTTTTTAGACTGAAAATCTCCGTTGCCTGATAACATAATATAGTAAACTCCGCTGGGTAAAGACATTGTGCTGTATCTTTCATCATATCTACCCGGAGTTAAGTTTTTGTTCAAAATAATTCCTACGCTTCTTCCTGCATTATCAAATAATTCAAGCTTGTAATCGCTTTCTTTCTTAATTTCAAAACTGATTTTAAACTCAGGATTTGAAGGGTTGGGATAAATATCTTCGAGCGTAAAATTATTTGCAACTATTTCATTCTCGTTTACAATGCTCGGGTTTTTGGTTAGTCTTACAGAATCAATAAAAGAATTATAGTTATTATATACTTTAAGCGAAAAAGAATTATAAGTTACATCACCAATTCCGAAATTATAATCTTTTACTGATTTCAATGTATATGATGCATTTGATGGAGTATATAAAGGTGCACCACCGCCTCCAAGCACCATATGATGAATGTTATTTAAAAAATTATGCTGATAAAAATGTGAGTGTCCTGAAATAATCATATCAACACCTTTTGGCTCAAAAATATTTGTAACCATTGTTTTCATATTTGCATCCTCGCCGTGTCCACCGGAACAATAAGCAGGATTATGTGAAATTACTATTTTCCAGGTTTTTGTTGTCGAACTTAAATCAGCCATTGCGAAATTATATTGATTACTTCCGACTGAGTAGCTGACTGAATTTTTAATTACCAATACATGCATGTTACCATAGTGTAGTTCATCGAGATAAATGAGAAAATTTTTTCGCGATAAATGAGAAAAAAAAGAGTTAAAATAAGGGGGGAATAAGGAGATTTTTTCGCGATAAATGAGAAAATAGCCGGTCATTTCCCGGCGGTTACTGGATATCTGCTGCCGGATGCTAAGGGGGTAATTTTATACCCTTAAGTTAGTGGTAATTAGTGGTAATTAGTACCAATTATGAGTAATTAATCCCACTGAAACGGATTCCGGGTGTAATCAAATATTTCGATAAATCCATACATTAAAAGGAGTATTGGAATTGCAATTCCGCAAAATATATAACTCAATGGATTTAATAGGTTAAGTCGATATGCTTTAGAATAACCTTGGCCTATTCGCTTTAATCCTCGTTTGTGTCTTTCTTCATTATTTGCTATTTGCACTATTTAAAGTGTAAATAATATTTTTGATAATATACTACCTGATGAGCGTCGCAGAGGCATAGGCTTTAATTATTTTAGGGGTTAGTAATGAAAAGGTTGTCAGAAGCGATAAAGATGTGAGGTGGATAGACCCAGTCAAGTTGATAAACAGGGTTGATGGTTTTGAATGTGATGGTAAGTCCGGGATTTCCAAGTGAGTTTTTGCCGGGAGGAAACGGGTTATTAATGGAAAGCGAAGCCGGATCAGGAAAGACGTCATAGGAGCGGAAGACATCTATATGAGGTGTGAGTGATATGTTGTATCCGGAGGCGTATAGGTTGAGAATATCCTTAATTTTAAGTGAGTTATTGTATTCGATATTGTGAGAGGCGTCGAGAGTCCAAGAGATAATGAAGTGTTTGAAGATTTTGACAATTTTCCCGGTGAGGAGAGTGTGCTGGACGTAGGATTCTTCAATAGTTTCGTCAAGGGATTGATATTTGAGGTCGAGTTCAATGGTAATATTGGGCTGTCCGGATTTAGAGAGAACGAATTTTGGTTGTTTGTAGCCGTTAATGGACTTCATATTGTGTTATGTATTATAAGTGAGAGCAATAAGTTTAGTGGTGTTGTTAATAAGATTTTTAATAATTTTAATTGGTCTGAGGTAAACAGTTGGACAATTATTAGAGAAGCTGTAGTATTTGCAGATGTCATAGTCCGTTCCGAATAATTCAAATTCGAATTTTTCTTTTATGGTTTTCCGAGATTGATAATACCAACGAGTAAGTATATCAATGGGGTGTCTGTATGTGTAATCGAGGGCAGGGTCATAGATACCATTGAGGACAACGTTATAAATACCTTGATTAGGGTCGTAGAGTTTAGTAATAGGAGTTTGCGAGGTGTAAAGGTAATTAGTCCCATATCTGGTAGTGAGGTCAAGAATAATATCTGTATTGGCCGGAGAGCCATCAGGAGCTACCGGAACATGCCCTTGAGTATATACCATAGTGTTATCGTAGGCATAGGTAGTTTTCACGCCGGTAATATTTTTGAGAAATGGTTCGCGTGAGTAAGAGATTACATTCTCGTTAATGGAGGTTGAGTTTAGACCGGATATAGTAGAGAACCTTCTTATCGCGAAAACGGAATTTTTGGCAGTAGAGCCAATAGATAACCCAAACTCGAAAGCAATTTTTTTTAGTAGTTCACCATAGGTATTTGATGATTCAATAAGAGGGAAAAAACAGTAATAAATATCAGCGTAATCGTTTGGGAAATTTTTATAAATTTCAGGGACCCCGACTCTTCCATTTGCCCTAAAGTTCCAATTGTGGAAGAAGTGGAAACCCGGTACCGAGGGTGATTGACCGGGTGAGATTTGATAGACGTCAGTGGGCATATCGGGGAAAATCTTTCTAAAGATGAAGTAGAGTATAGATTCACCGAGAACATATTCGGGTTCCCAGAAGCTTACGGAGCCGAATCCGATAAGAGGATAGTACCAATAGTTGGAGTATTCAGAGCTTGAGAGTCTGAGGTCTTTGAGAATAGAGATAGAAGATATGGCATCAAAAGCTGTGGAGATAGACTCAGAATCGAAGCGAAGAGATTGTTTATCAATATATCCCTGAAAAATAATTATATAGGAGTAGTCGGGGAAAATTTGATAGAGGGTTAGTCCGTGCTTTTCGAGGTAATTGGTATAAGGGGGGGTAGATATAACCCCCGGGGAGAGGTTGAAAGCCTCATTGAGTAAGAGATATGAAACGGCATTTGGGTCAACAAATTCAAAGTGTATAATGTTAGGGTAAGCGGTAAGCAAGTCTTCGTCTTCGTATCCGAATTCGAGGTCGGATATATTGAGAGCTTCAAAGCTGAGGTTATCGGAGGCGTCGTATTCTATAAGGAGTTTAAACTTTCCGGACGGCAGATAAAATATTCTTTCGTATTGTCGGTACATATTAGTTTGTAAAGTTTGTAAAG
>Ga0073934_10009731_pt1 | contig 12190 bp, 9 predicted proteins | sample LarsenN4metaG_FD_76834 | JGI IMG/M metagenome (GOLD analysis project Ga0073934, IMG submission 76834) | Hot spring sediment bacterial and archeal communities from British Columbia, Canada, to study Microbial Dark Matter (Phase II) - Larsen... ... | reverse complement strand
GCAATCCTGAAAGAAAACGGTTACGGCGCGGCAGGCTACGACACGATCACGGGCCTTGCGCTAACCGCCGACGGCTTCATCGGCGCGGGGCATGCGGAAGGGCTCGACGGTCGCGACGTCCTGCTCGTCGGACTTGATCGCGACGGCATCGAGATCTGGCGGAAGATTTTCGCCGAGAAAGGATCGAATGGCGCGCTTTACATCGAGCCCGCCGGCGACGGCGCGTTCATCGTCGCGGGCGGCTCGTCGCCGGACGGGACCGCTGACATGCTCGTCATAAAGGTTGACGCGCAAGGCGGCGAGATCTGGCGTCGCATGATCGGCGATCCTCAGGCCGACGACATCAATCACGGGCTCGCCGCGCTCGCCGACGGGCGCATCGCGCTCGCCGGCTACACGAACGGCTGGGGCGCCGGCGAACATGATCTGATGCTGGCGATCCTCGGCGCAGACGGCGAAACCCTCAGTATCGAGATTATCGGCGGCGCCGGCGATGAACGGGCGCGGTCGCTGAAGGCGGACGGCGAGGGAAAACTCTGGATCGTCGGCCATTCGTCGAGCGGCGGCGGAGATCAGGACGGGCTGATCGTCCGCGCAAGCGGCGATGGGAGATTTGACGGCGGCGCGCTGCTTCTCGGCGGGGACGGCGCGGATGTCGCCTCCGCGATCCAGCCGCTTGGCGGCGACGCGATCCTGGTCGGCGGCTATGGCGGCGACGCGACGCCTGACGCCTATGTTGCGCGGCTGTCAAAAATCCGCCTGAAGGCGCAGTCCTTCCTCGCGGCGCGGAAGGTCAAATAGCGCCGGGATGAGCGCGCGGCGGCTCAGGACGATGAGGCGGTTTCCGCTGTCCTTGCGGTGCGATCCGACGCCCGCTCGAAAGCCTCGACGAAAAGATGCCGCTGCGCATGGCTGCCGCCGATGCGCTCAAGCTGCGGGAGCGCACGCGCGAAATGCTCTGCGGCCGCCGAAAAATCATCGTTCGCGTAAGCGCGAACGGCGTAGGCCGCCGGAAGTCCCGTGTCGCGCCAGAACTCCCGGTATGCGTCGCCCGCCGCCTCGGCCGAACGCGAAAGCGAAGCCAGAAACGCCTCCGTTTCTCCGGGTTCGCCGGCGCGGGCGAGCGCGTAGAGGTAATGAAGATCGTGAAACGGCAGGATGTGCTCGCCGGCGCGGCGGCGCACCTGTTCGACGACGGGCGTCCAGCGACCGCCGACGTCGACGCCCCGCATTTCAAGGCGCCACAGCATCGAGACGGCGCCGATCTGCTCTTGCGGAAACTCCGGCCACGCGCCCCAGAGCCTCGCGTCGTAAATCGAGAGCGCTTGGTCAAGCCGGCCGAGCGCGATGCGGAAGAGCGCCGCGTGCCACCAATTGTGGTCGCGGATGAAGACGCCCTTCTTCTCCCAGGTGTGCGCGCAATGGTCGAGCCACCGCGCGCCGTCGCGAGGCCGGCCTTCGGCGTCCATCACATGCGCCACCGCATGGTGAGCCCAGGCGTCGTCGATCGCGATCTCGGCGGCCCTTAGACCCTCTTCTTCCGCCTCGGCGAGCCGGTGATTTTGCTCGAGCGCGAAGGCGATCATTCCATGCGCATAAGGATGATCCTCAAAAACGATGCGCGCGCGCTCGCCGAAGCGCAAAAGCGCGGCCGCGTCGCCGAGATTGAAAGCGTGATACTGGCCCCACTTGATAGCGCAAATGTCCGCCGGCCAGCGCACCGTCAATTCGTCGAGCGCGCCGAGCGCGCGCCGCCAGTCGCGGAGCGCCCAGGCTTCAACCGCCGCGATGAAGAGCCGCTCTCTGTCCGTCGCAAGGCTCGACGCGGCGCGCATCCGCGCAAGGTAAGGCTCCGCGTGCGTCCACCCTTCGGCGCCTTCGAAGGCGAGGTGCAGCGCCGCGGCGTGAGCGTTGAGGAGCGCAGCGTCCGGCGCCGCATCGGCGACCGCGAATAGCTCGCGCAGGCGCGATCCGTAAGAAAGAAATTCTCGGACGTAGGAATCATATCCGGCGGCGCCCGCGGCGCAGGCGTTCGATATCGGCAGTCCGGACTGGTCGGCGGATTTCATGACGGCGGATTGAACATGAAGCAGGCCCCGGCGCCAGCAGCAATAGCGTCACAGGCGATAACAAACGCGCAAGAAAAACCCCCGCCTCTTGGCGGGGGTTCTGTCGGAAATAAGCCCAATCTCTATTCGTTCCGCATGATCCCGAGCAGGTTGAGGATGTGCACGAAGAGCGTGACGAAAGAGCCGTAGAGCGCAAACGCGCCGAAGATCGATGCGCGCTCGTTGGTCGCCGAGCCTTCGCGATACATTTCCTTGATCATCTGCGTTTCGTAGGCGGTGACCGCCGAGAAGACAAGGACGACCGCGCCGGACGTCACGAGGCTCATGATCGTCGACTGGAAAATGAGCGCATTGAGAACGATCGCGATGAGAAGGCCGATCGACGCCATGAAGAGGAACGTCCCCATGCCGGAAAGGTCCTTCTTCGTCGTGTAGCCGTAAAGGCTCGTCGCGCCGAAGGTCGCGGCGGTGATGAAGAACGCCTTGTAAATCTCCTGCGCGGCGCCCGCCTGATTGAAGGCGAAGAGCATCGGCGCGATCATCGCGCCCCAGGCGAGGGCGTAAACCCAGAAAAGCCCGTGCGCGGCGGCTTTCGATCCCGAAAAGATGACGCGCGGGGCGAAAAAGCCGATGCCGAGGATCGCAGCGAAAAACACCCATTTGAGAGGCGTGCCGGCGATCATCCCGACGAGGGCGGGGCTCGACGCCACGGCGAGCGAGACAAGACCCGTGCCCGCGACCGCCAGCATCATGTAATTGTAGACGCCGAGCATGTACTGGCGCAGGCCCTGGTCGATGGCGAGCCCATCGGTACGCGCGGTCGTCGCGCCGTAATTCCTGCGGATGTCGTTCATGGAGAGATCAGCCTTTCCCAAGCTTGCCAAAAACCGAGACGGAATATCGGGATTTCCGGCGGCGCTTACAAGGCCCCTGCAACCAGCGCGAATGGTTAACCGCGCGTAAATCGGGCGGCGAAGAACCCGTCGAGGCCGCCTTCGGCCGCCAGCATCGAGGGAATTGTCCGAAGGTCGCCGTCTCGCGTCAGCGCCGAAAGGCCGCCGATCTCGGTCCGCGTTATTGGTCCGCGCTTGAGGTCGGAATGGCGGGCGAGCGCCGCGGCGGCCTGCTGTTCGCCCTCTTCGGGCTGCAGCGAGCAGGTGCAGTAAACGAGGACGCCGCCCGGCTTGAGAAGACCAAGCGCCTTGTCGATCATCTTCGCCTGCAGGGCGGCGAGAGATTTGAGATCGTCTTCGGTCTTGGACCAGAGAATATCCGGATGGCGGCGGATCGTGCCGGTCGCGGTGCAAGGCGCGTCGAGCAGGATCGCGTCGGCGCGCCGTTCGGGCGTCCAATGGAGCACGTCCGCCTTGATCGTTTCGGCGGCGAGCCTGGTGCGGGCAAGGTTCTCCGCAACGATCTTGAGGCGCGAACCGTCGCTGTCGACGGCGAGGACTTCGGCGCCCGCGGCGGCAAGCTGCATCGTCTTGCCGCCCGGCGCGGCGCAAAGATCGAAAACAAGCTTTCCCCTGACTTCGCCGAGAAGCCTTGCCGGCAGCGCCGCGGCCGCATCTTGAACCCACCAGCGCCCCTCCGCGAACCCCGCCGCGGCGGAAACCTTGAAACCCTCCATGGCGCGGATTGAGCCGGTCGGCAGGACCGATCCGCCGATCGCGGCTGCGACCGCTGCGGCGTCACCTGGGTCCCGCGCCGTCAGGTCGAGCGGCGCTTCGCGGCGGTGTGCGCGCGCGATCGCACGCGCCGTCTCCGGGCCGAAATTCCGCTCCCAGCCGCGCCACATCCAGCCGGGGGTGTCCGTGCGCTCGGGCAGCGTCTCAATCGACGCAGGGCCCGCCGCCGCGATCTTGCGGGCGACGGCGTTGACGAGCCCCGCATAGCCGGCGGTTTCCTGGAACGCTTGCGCCAGCGCCACGGCGGTTGCGACCGCTGCGTGATCCGGCGTCCGGAGGAGCAGCGACTGCGCCGCCGCAAGGCGCAAAATGTCCATGACCCGCGCCGATCGCTTCGGGAACGGCCGTTCGACATGAAGCCCGATGACCTGATCGAGAGAGCCGCGCCGCCTGAGCGCCGCCGCCGCGAGCGCATGCGCAAGTCCCCTGTCCGGTCCGGCAAGGGCGTTGAAGGATCGGCAGTCCTCAAGCGCCTGAACGAGCGTCCGGCCGCCGGCGACCAATGTCAGGACGTCGAGCGCGGCCCGGCGCGGGCCAAGGCCCGGCGCCGGCTGCACATCGCGGCGCGCCGGCTTGCCGCCGGTTTTCGCCGGCTTTTTCGCGTTTCTGGAGCTTTTTTGATCCATGGCCGGGCGCATGAACCATGGGCGCCCGCCAAAGTCACGCGGCATTTGCGCGGCGAGGCTTTCAGGGTAGAATGAACGGAGGGCGGGCGATGGGGCGCCCGCGGGTTCAATCAGGGCCTCGGTCGGCTTTCTCGGAAGGCCGCCGATTAACGGTGGGGAATTCAATGAAGCATGCAATCTTGCGCTTTTCGGCGGCGATCGCCGCGCTAGCGGCGGCGGGCTCGGCGCTCGCCCAGGATCAGGAATTCATTTCGAACCCGCGCGCCATGGTGTCGAATTTCGACGCCGTCAATCTTGGCCCGGTGCTGACTGAGCTTGGCATCGTGTGGCAGGAGCGCCGGACATCGGACGGCATGCCGTTCATCGCCGCCTCGATCGGCGGATCGATGAATTTCAACATCGTGCCGCTCGCCTGCCTCGGCCCGGACCAGAAATCGGGCTGCGTCGGCGCGAACATCATCACCGTTTACACCGGCGGGCGCGCCAACCCGCAATCGGTTTCGGCGTTCAATCAGAAATACGTCTTCACGAGCGCCGGCGTATTCTCCGACAACAGCGGCGCCTATTTGAGCCGCTATGAGATCGCCGATTACGGCATCCCGAAAGGCAATATCGCCTCCTCGATCGGAAGCTACTTCGCGCTCGCGCAGCGCTTTCGCGACGAGATCGCCGCAAAGACGGTGAGCGCCGACGGCTTCGTCGACGACATGTCGGCGTCGGTCTTGAACGTGCGGTCGGCTGAAGCGGTCGGCATCGACGCAAGCGTCAAAGGCGACGGGACCCTCGTCGCGCTTCACCAGGCGAACCTCGAAGCGACGCCGGAGTTGATCAGAAAGCTCGTCGCTTCCGAGAACGCGCCGAAGAACAAGATCACGAACCTGACCGAATAGCGCCGGATTTCGCCGGAACGGAAAACCCCGCCCTTATCGGCGGGGTTTTTTCGTCAGCTCGTGCACGAGCCCGCCGAGACGCAATACTGGACCTTTGACGACATCCGCGGCCAGCGCGTTGCGGTCTTCTCCATCATGAAGGCGCCGATGACCTTCTGCGAGATTGGCGAGGCGTAATCGTAGGAGGTCTCGGCGATGATCAGCGAGGACGCGTCGTCGAGGAGCGCGGGGTCGACGTCGCCGTCATAGACGGCGCCCGCCGCATAGGGCGTCCCGCCGTCGGAGTCGCGGCTCCAATGCACCTTGACTTCGTCCGTATCCTGATCGAGCACGACGCTGACGACCCTGAACGCGACGTCGGCGTCCCCGGCCGATATGACGTCCTCCATGCCGACGAAAAGGTCGTCGAGACTTTCCTTCGTGATCGACGTTTCCTGCGCGACGAGATCGGCGAGCGTGTTCGCGGCGAGAAGCGCTTTCCGGCTCGCCGAATAGGCGGACGACCCCTCAAGCACGCCGAAAAAGAGCAGGACCATGATCGGCGCGACGAATGCGAATTCTACGGCGGCGAGGCCATCGCGCGACTTGAGGAAGCGCGCAAGCGAAATCGCGGCGCGCCGGCGGCGCCTTCCGGCCGGATCACGACTCATAGGGTTCGTTCCTGAAAATCGACGTCGAGAACATCTTCACCGAACCGTCGGCGGCCTTTTGAAGATTGAGGCCGAGACCTGGATTGAAGCTCTTGTGCATGTAGCAGACGCGGACCCGCACGATGTCGCGCGCGCCGCCGGCCTCGTAGGGAATGTCGTCGACGGCGTCCGGATCGGCGTCGCGGCACACGGGCTCGGCGACGTCGGCTGCGAGCTCGGCGAAACTTGCAAACCGCGCGACATCGACGGTCAGCCGCTCATTGCAGTCGCCGAAGAGCTCGACGACGTCGCAGATCTCCTCGAAGAACGCATCGCGCGAGATCGCGTTCGTCTGCGCCTGTCCGGTGCGGATAAGGCGCGCAGCCTTTGCGTTCGCCGCCTCGACGGCCGATTCGGCGAAGAAGAAATAGCCGGCTTCGATGATCGAAAAGGTCAAGGCAATGAACAAGGGCGCGACCAGCGCGAATTCTACCGCGGAGGACCCAGATCGGCATCGCGCGAAGCGCCGCTTCAAGTCTCGAACGCCGGTTTGTCTCATTCTCGCACACCTCCCGCCGTCAACGCCGGCGCAATTTCCTGGCGAAATGGCAAGCAAGATTCGCGCCTTCTTGCTGTCATCCGTCGCCCGCCGGATATGGAGCCTTGCGTCGCAATCGAGATTGAAGGCGCGCGCCGCTCCTGTAATTCCCCGCCGCGGCGTTATCGCGCCAAGCCGCGCATGCTTCGGCGGACGCCGCTTTAGGCGCAATTTGCACGATGCTGCTTAACCATTGGTGATTTAGGATCGTTAACGCGCCTTCATCTCCTAGCGCCGCGTCGGCGCTTCGAGGGGAGCCGCCCGGAGCCCGGGCGTTCGGTCTTATGTCAGCCGCCGCACTGCCGTCCGGGGGCGCCTTTTCGCGGTGGCGCGCCGCGTGAAAGTCCGCCGGCCGCGCGGAGCCCAGCGGCAAACGGCGCCGTTCGGTCGCCTCGGAAAGGCGCCTTTCGGCGCGCCTCAATCGTCGCCGGCGACAAGGCCTCATGGCCGCAAGACGCCGCGCGCCGATTGCCGCCTGCGGGTTTCATCTCGATCGCACGTCCCAAGTCCCTAGTCCCTAATCCCTTATCCCAAATCCCTCGTCGCTTCGCTGACGTCTCTTTCCGCTTCGGCCGCGAACGATCCTGAGGCCCTTCGGGGGGAACGGGGTAAAGTGGGGGATAAACTGGGGGATAACGTGTCGGATAACTTTTTTTACGGCGGCGGAACAGAGCGTTATCTGGTTAACGAAAAAACTTCGGTTAACGGGTTCTGGGCTGAAAATTCGTGAGCAGAAGATTCGAATTTCCGCAACTCGCGATCGGCGTTCCGCCTACGGACGATCAACCGTCGGGCGGCGCCAGGATCGCCCATTCCCGCCGATGGGAGAAGGGACGAACGGCGACAGGACCGCCGTTGACCTCCCCGACACTCGCCAAGGCGAATTTCCGCCCGGCATTCCAACCAACGGGGGAAAAACCGACCGATCGGTCAACGAATTATCGACCGGCGGGCGGCGACGTTCTTCGGGACGGTTCCCGTCATTCCGGGGCCGGCGAAGCCGGACACCAGCGAGGCGTCGCGCCGCGCCACTCGCTGCTCCCGGGGTTTCCGGGTCCGATGCGCGCCATCGGCACGGGATAACGGCCTTCGAAGTCTGGCGGTCCGCCCAGAGCGGCGTGCGCTGAAGCGTGCGCGGTTCAGCGCGTAAACGCCGCGACGATCAAATACGAGAGCGGCGTGCGCTGAAGTGTGCGCGGTGCAGCGCGTAAACGCCGCGACAAACGAGGATTAGAGCAAGCGCCCCGATTCCGAATCATGGCGCAAAGCTCTAAGGCTCATCAGCAGGCGGAATGCGCGCCGCCGCGACTGTCAGCGGCGGATCGACGACAGATACGCCGAAAGGTCGGCGACGTCGTCGCGGGCGATGATGTAGTTCGGCATCGATTTGTGCGGCGAGCTGAGGAGAACGGCGAGCGCCGCGCGCGACATGTCCGGGCGGTCGGCGAGCGCCTGAAAAGCCGGCGCCGACGCATTCGGCGAGGCGAATTCCCCCGCGCCGACCGCGTGACATTCGGCGCAGGCGCTCCGCGCGAACGCCGCGCCGCGCGTCGCGCTCGCCGACGCTTGACGGCCGCGCTCGCCGGTCGCGCACGCGGCCGCGACCAGCGCCGCGCCGACGAGCGCCAGAAGCATCAGGACGCGGCGCAGCGCCCAGACCGGAAGTCCGTCAGCGGAATATGAATTGAGAATGTGCGCCATTGTTCGTCTCCTGATACTGGAGCGATCTCAAACCGGGCGGGCCCGGCCGGCCGAACGAAATCGCGTCCGCGAACAAGCCGGAGCGCCGACCTGATGCAATGAGGTCGGTCGTAGCCCAGCCGCCATCCCCGAAGACGAGAATAAGAGCAAGCCGGCGCTAGTCAAACAGCGTCGCCTGCTTCGGCGGCGGCGACGCGGCCTTTCCTCGCTTCTCCTCGAGGCGCGCGGCCCGCTCCCCGTCGGCGAAAACGAGCGACACTGCGCCCGCGGCGGGAAGATCGGCCGCGCGGCGGGCGAGCCTTCCGTCCGCGTTCCTGACGAGCGCGAAGCCGCGATCGAGGACGCCTTGATGGGATAGCGACCTTAAGAGGCCCGACGCCGCGCGAAGGCGTTCACGCGGACGAACGAGAAGGCGCGCCGATGCGGATTGGAGCCGGCCGCCGTCGCGCGCAAGCGCGCGGCGATGCTCGGCGATAAGGCGAAGGAACCGCTCTTTTGTCATCCGCTTTGCGACGCCCTGAAGCGCCGTCTCGCGGCGGGCAAAGCCGACGGCGAGGGCGCGCGGGCCCATGCGTCCAGAAAGCCCCGCAAAGCGCCGCCCCGCCGCATCGCTTCTTGTGCGGAGCGCTGCGGCGAGCCGGTCGCCGGCGCGGTCGAGCCGCTGCGCCAGCGCCCCGACCGCGTCTTCCGGGCGGCCAAGCCCACGCACGGCCGAGACAAGGCGGATGCGCCGCTCCTCGAGACGGCGCGCCTCGGCCGCGATCATGCGCCGCTGCTTGTTGAGGACCTCGCCGAGCAGATCCGACCGCATCGGCACGGCTTTCTCCGCCGCCGCGCTCGGCGTCGGCGCGCGAAGGTCGGCGGCGAAATCGATCAGCGTCGTGTCGGTTTCGTGCCCGACCGCCGAGATCAGCGGGATGCCGCTTTCGGCCGCCGCGCGGACGACGATTTCCTCATTGAAGCACCAGAGGTCTTCAAGACTGCCGCCGCCGCGCGCCACGATGATGACGTCAGGACGCGGGACGGCGCCGCCGGCCGCGAGCGCGTTAAAGCCGCGGATCGCCGCGGCGATTCCGAGTTCGGCGCCCTTTCCCTGCACCTGCGTCGGCCAGACGACGACATGGCGCGGAAAGCGCTCGCGCAAGCGATGGAGAATGTCGCGGATGACGGCGCCGGAAGGCGAGGTGACGACGCCGACGACTTCCGGGAGATAGGGGATCGGGCGCTTTCGCGCCGCATCGAAGAGCCCCTCGGCCGCGAGCCTTTTCCGGCGCTCTTCAAGGATCGCCATCAAGGCGCCGGCGCCGGCGGGCTCGAGGCTGTCGATGATGATCTGGTATTTCGACTGGCCGGGGAAGGTCGAGAGCTTTCCCGTCGCCACGACTTCCATCCCCTGTTCGGGCGCGACCGCGAGGCGCGCGGCGTTTCCTTTCCAGATGACGCCGGAGATCGTCGCGTTCTCGTCCTTGAGGTCGAGATAGACATGGCCCGACGGGGCGCGCGTGACGCGGCCGAGCTCGCCCTTGACGCGCACGAGGCCGAAGCCGTCCTCGATGACGCGTTTGACGGCGCCGGCGAGTTCGCTGACCGAATACTCGCGGAGATTGGCGCTTGAAGCGGCGGTCATGGTTCCTTAAAGCACGACACGCCCGGCTCCCGATAGCGGAGAAAGTCGGACGCCGTGCAATGAACACCGGACGCTGCGCGATATCGGGCGGCGGTCCATTCGGCTTCAAGCAGTCTGACGGCGCCCGCTCGGGGCGCAGACGCGACCCTCGATTTCCTGACGGGTTCAACGGGAGAGAGAACCATGAAGCGACTTTACATGTTAAGCGCCGCGGCGGCGGCCGGCCTCGCGCTGTTCGGCGGCGTTGAAATTTCGAAAAGCGGCGGCGGCGTTCCGTTCGTCGATCCCTTGACGATCGCGCGTTCGGCCTGCGGCAAGGACGCGGCGTCGATCCTGAAGCGCCGCGCCTATTTCGCCGCAATCGGCGCGGCGTGGGCGGCGGCCGAGGGCGACGCCGCGGCCCCTGCGGCGCCGGCAATCACGCCGGCCGCCGGCGTCGAATACGGGATTTCGACGACGAATCCCGAAGCGCAGCGGCACTTTAATGTCGGCCTCGCGCATATGTGGAACTTCAACCACGGCGCGGCGATCGACGCCTTCAAGGCGGCGCAGGCCGCTGATCCGGATTGCGCAATGTGCTATTGGGGCGAGGCTTTCGCGCTTGGCCCCAACATCAACGCGCCGATGGTCGACGACGCCGTCGCGCCCGCTTACGCGGCGACCGCGGCCGCGATGGCGCGCCGCGCGCAGGCGAGCGAGAAGGAGCGCGCGCTCATCGAAGCGCTGACGCCGCGATACGCGAAGAAGCCGCTCAATGATCGGAGCGCGCTCGACGAGGCTTTCGCGGCGGCGATGGAGAATGTCGCCAAGGCCTATCCCGACGACGATTTCGTCCTCGCCCTCGCCGTCGAGGCGAACATGGACACGCAGCGCTGGGATTACTGGCAGCCGGACGGACGCACGCCTAAGGGCCGCGCGCAAAAGTCGGTCGAGCTTCTTGAAAAGATCCTGGCGCGGAGCCCCAATCATCAGGCGGCGATCCATCTTTACATCCATATGACGGAGGCCTCCGACAATCCGTTCCGCGCCGCGCCTTACGCCGACCGGCTGGCGGAGCTTTCGCCGGGGCTCGGCCATTTGATGCACATGCCCTCGCACACCTGGTCGCGGATCGGCCGCTGGCGCCGGGCGATCGACGAAAACGTCAAGGCGGCGGCGGCCGACGAGGCGTTCCTCGCCGGCGGGCGCGCCAGCCCGATGTACGAATTCGGCTACTACGTCCACAATGTGCATTTCGTCTTGTGGTCGGCGCAGCTCGCCGGCGACGCCGAAACGGCGCTCGCGATGGCGAAGAAACTCGACGCCAAGCTTCCCTATGAGATGGCGGCGGCGGTGCCGATCGCGCAGCCGATCAAGGCGGCGCCCTTCTACGCCTTCGCGCAGTTCGGCGCGCCGGCCGAGGTCATGGCGCTAGAAGCGCCGGGCGACGCGTTCCCCTTCCTCAAGGGCGCCTGGCATTACGCCCGCGGCGAGGCGCTTGCAAAGAGCGGCGACGCAAAGGGCGCCCGCGTTGAAGCGGACGCCATCCAGAAGCTCATCGACACGGCGGACATGAAGGGCCTTGTCGACAACCTCATTCCGGCGCCCGACATTTTGAAAATCAGCAGGCTGACGGTTCTGGCGAGGGCCGACGCCGCGGAAGGCGATTACGCGGCCGCGACGCGAAAAATGGAGGAGGCCGTCGCCCTCCAGAAGGCGCTCAACTACACCGAGCCCGCCTACTGGTATTATCCCGCAAAGCAGACGCTCGCCGCGATGGTCCTCAAGACCGGCGACGCCGAGCGCGCCGAGCAGCTGTTCGTCGAATCGCTCGGCGAATGGCCGAACAATGGCTGGGCCTATTACGGCCTTACCGAGGCCTACAAGGCGCAAAAGGATAAGGGCGCCCGCAAATATGCCGAAGGCCTGATGAAGGCGGCCTGGCTCGGCAAGGAAAAACCGACGCTCGACCGGCTCTGAGCGACCGACCGCCGCCCTTCGACCCTTTCCTCTCCCGCCCGCCGGGAGAGGAAAGGAGAAGGCGCCTTCCCTTTCCCGCCGGGCGCCCTAAATCGGCGCCATGGAAGGGCGGCTATCAAGTCGCGCGGTCTTGAGCCTTGTCGGCGCGGACGCGTCGGCGTTTCTTCAAGGCCTCGTCACGCAGGATGTCTCGCGCGTCGGGACATCCTTTGCGGCGCTGCTGACGCCGCAAGGGAAGATTCTTTTCGACTTCTTCCTTTATCCGCAAGCGGACGGGTTTTTCATCGACTGTGCGGCGTCAGCGGCGCCGGCGCTCATGAAACGCCTTTCAATCTACAAGCTCCGTGCGAAAATAACGCTCCGCGAAGAAGCCTCGCGCGCCGTCGTGGTCGGCGCGGGCGCG
>Ga0073934_10009729_pt1 | contig 12192 bp, 10 predicted proteins | sample LarsenN4metaG_FD_76834 | JGI IMG/M metagenome (GOLD analysis project Ga0073934, IMG submission 76834) | Hot spring sediment bacterial and archeal communities from British Columbia, Canada, to study Microbial Dark Matter (Phase II) - Larsen... ... | reverse complement strand
TGATCGGGCTGAGGCTCGCGATCGCTCCCGCGCGCAGGTAATCGCCGTAGGAGAATCCGCCGGGAAGGAGCACCGCGTCGTATCCCCTGAGCCCGCGGTCGTCACGATGCCACACCAGGTCGGGCTGGCCGCCGGCGTGCTTGACCGCCTCGACGAGGTCGAAGTCCCCGTTCGATCCCGGAAACTGGATGACCGCGGTCTTCATCGGTGCGCCATCTCGGCGGCCGTCGAGCTCGCGAGCGCGACCTCGAAGTCCTCCGTGACGGGGTTGGCGAGCAGCTTGCGGCACATGGCGCGCGCCTTGTCGAGCGCGTCGCCCTCCGACGCGGCTTCCAGCTCGAGATAGATCGCCTTGCCGACTCTCACGTCGCTCACCTCCGGCCACCCGAGCGAGCGCAGCGCTCCATGGATCGCCTTGCCCTGCGGATCGAGGAGGCCCGGCCTCGGTTTCACGCGAACCTCCAGGTGGTAACGGCTCAAGCTTGGTCCTCCACCATGTCGTCCTTATGCGGGTCGGTGCGGGTCTCGGCCTTCAACTCGGCGTAGTCCAGCGTGCGCACCTCGCGGAGCGCGGGCTCGTCCTCGTCTTCCTCCTCGTCCAGGAGCGGATCGCCGCCGGGCAGCCGGTCGAGCAGGCCGAGGATGACGGACTTGAGCAGCCCCCAGGTGATGTAGAGGAGGCCGAGCAAGAAGAGGAAGTACCGCGGCACCGTCAGCGCTGCGAACATCCCGGCGAGCACGAGGATCGTGGTCACGATCCCCTTCGTCGTGCGCAGGCCGATCTTCGGGAAGCGCGCGTAGGGCACGTGACTGACGAGGAGGACGCCGATGAGCACGACGGCGACCGCCATGATGTCGAGCCAGGGAAGGTCGGCGAAGTACTCCTGGAAGAACGGCGTCGGGCTCCAGGGATAGAAGCACGCCAGCGTCATCCCCGCCGCGGGCGAGGGGAGGCCGTGGAAGTTCCGCTTCGCCTCGCCGCCCTGCTCGATGTTGAAGCGCGCCAGCCGTACGACCACCGCCATGATGTAGACGAACGACAGGATCCAGTAACCCTGCGTGCTCTCGAAGAAGATCCGGTACAGGATGAAGCCCGGTGCGACGCCGAAGGAGATCGCGTCGACCAGCGAGTCGAGCTCCGCTCCGAAGCGTGAGCCCGTGCGCGTGAAGCGTGCGACGCTCCCGTCGAGCACGTCGAGCGTGCCGGCGAACACGACGAACCACGCCGCCCAGATGTAGTCCCCGCGCGACGCGGAAACGATCGCGTACACGCCGAAGAAGAGGTTCCCCAGCGTGAACGCGGAGGGCAGGATGACGACTCCGCGCTGCAGCGCGTGCCGGCTCGCTGCGCGCGGGCCTCTCATGCCCGCCCCTTCGGTCTTTCACCGCGGACCGGCACCCGTGCGAGCGGTGTCGCACCCACGCGGGCCCGATCGCCGACGCCGCACGTGAGCTCCCAATCCAGCGGCACGAAGAGGTCCACGCGCGACCCGAACCGGATGATGCCGATGCGCTGACCGCGCTCCACCCGGTCGCCCTGGGCCGGATCGGTGACGATGCGCCGCGCGACCAGGCCGGCGATCTGACGAACCAGCACGCGGCCGTGCGGCGTCGTGATGCCGAGCGACGCCTGCTCGTTGTCCTCGGAGGCCTTCTCGAGCCAGGCGACGGCGAACTTGCCCGGCTTGTGCACGCGGTGCTCCACCGTGCCGCTCACCGGTGCGCGCTGCACGTGCACGTCGAACACGCTCAGGAAGATGGAGATGCGGCGCGCGGTCGCACGCAGGAACGAAGGCTCGTGGACCTCCTTGATGTCGACCACGCGTCCCTCCCCCGGCGCCACGACCAGCCCAGCCTCCTGCGGCGCCGTGCGCACGGGGTCCCGGAAGAACCAGAGCATGAACACCGTCAGGACCGAGGCCGCGATCGCCGCGCTCGTCCACAGCGCACCACCGGCCTGCGCTACGGCGACCCACGCCGCGGCCGTGACCACGAGCCCCGTGCCCACGAACGGATAGGCTTCCGGAACGAGCTTCATCGGTCCGTGCCGAACCGCGGCGGCGAGTAGGTCGAGAGCGCCGCTCCGGTGAGCCGTCTGAAGACGTCCTGATAGCGCTCCGACGTGGCTTTCACCACGCTCAGGGGGAGGTCCGGCGCGGGCGGCGTCTTGTCCCAGTCCTTCAGCCCGTCGAGGAAGTCGCGGATCGGCTGCTTGTCCAGCGACGGCTGCCCGCGTCCGACCGCGTAGCTCTCCTTCGGCCAGAAGCGCGACGAGTCGGGCGTGAGCACCTCGTCGATCAACAGGAGCGCGCCCGACGAGTCGATGCCGAACTCGAGCTTCGTGTCCGCGAGGATGATGCCGCGCTCGCCGGCTACGTCCCTGCCGTACTCGTACACCCGGAGCGTCAGGTCGCGGAGGCGGCCGGCCAGGTCGTCGCCGAGCAGCTTCTGCACGTAGCCGAAGGTGATGTTCTCGTCGTGTCCGGTCTGGGCCTTGGTCGCCGGCGAAAAGATCGGCGGCTCCAGCTTCTGGCTCTCCTTCAGGCCCTTCGCGAGCGGCTCTCCGGCGAGCGTGCCGCTCTTGGCGTACTCCTTCCATGCCGAGCCGGTGATGTAGCCGCGCACCACGCACTCGACGAGCACAGGCTTGGTGCGCTTCACGAGCATGGCGCGACGCTCCCACACGTCACGGCTCGCCTCGAGCTGCGGGTAGCGCTCGACGATCAGGTCGGGCTGGACGGCGATCAGGTGGTGCGACAGCAGCTCCTCGAGCTGCTCGAGCCACCACGCCGTGATCAGCGTGAGCACCTCACCCTTGTGGGGAATGGGCTGGGGAAGCACCACGTCGAAGGCGCTCACGCGATCCGACGCGACCATGAGGAGCGTGTCGGCGTCGACCTCGTAGACGTCGCGCACCTTCCCGCGGTGGAGAAGGGGGAGATCGAGCCGAGACTCGAGGACGGGAGCCACGTCAGACATGGAGTGCCGCCTCCGTGATCTTGGGAGCGTGCTCGGCCCGGCGCGACAGCACCGGTGCCACCTGGTCCTCGAGGAAGCGCGCCACCTGCTCGGGAGCCCGGCCGACGTACTTGGCCGAGTCCGCCAGCCGGTCGAGGTCCGCGCGCGAGAGCCCGAAAGCCCCGTCCGCCGCGATCCTCTCCAGCAGGTCCACTCCGGTTCCCTCCGTGGCGCGCTCCTTCATCTGCCGCGCCGCTTCGATCGAATGCTGGCGGAGGCGCTCGTGAAGCTGCTGTCGGTCGCCACCCCGGGAAACGGCGTGCATCAAGATCGTCTCAACCGCCATAAAGGGAAGGTGCTCGGCCAGGTTCCTTCGGATGACCTCGGGGTTCACCACCAGCCCCTTGGCGACGTTCTCGAGAAGCACCAGACACCCGTCGAGCGACAGGAACGCGTCGGGGATCGACACGCGCCGGTTGGCGGAGTCGTCCAGCGTGCGCTCGAGCCACTGCGTCGCCGCAGTGAACGCCGGGTCGCCGAGGAGCACGATCACGTGACGCGCCAGCGCGCACATGCGCTCCGCGCGCATCGGGTTGCGCTTGTAGGGCATCGCCGACGAGCCGATCTGCTCCTCCTCGAACGGCTCCTCGACCTCGCGCAGGTGGGCGAGCAGCCTCAGGTCGTGGCCGATCTTCGAGATCGAGATCGCGGCGCCGGCGAGCGCCGCCTGCACCTGGTAGTCCAGCTTGCGCGTGTACGTCTGGCCGCTCACGGCGAACGTGGCGGAGAACCCCATGCGCTTCGATACGTTCGCGTCGAGCGCCTCGACCTTGTCGTGGTCGCCCGCGAAGAGCTCGAGGAAGGAGGCCTGAGTCCCGGTGGTCCCCTTCACGCCGCGGAAGCGCAGTGTGGCCAGCCGGTGATCGATCTCCTCGATGTCGAGGAGGAGATCCTGGATCCACAGCGTCGCGCGCTTGCCGACCGTGGTGGGCTGCGCCGGCTGGAAGTGCGTGTACGCGAGAGTGGCCAGAGTCGCGTGCTCCTTCGCGAAGTCGGCCAGAGCCGCCACGCAGCGCACGAGCCGCTCGCGGACGAGCCCGAGCGCCTCCCGGTGCAGGATCAGGTCCGCGTTGTCGGTCACGAACGCGCTGGTGGCGCCCAGGTGGATGATGGCCTTCGCGGCCGGAGCGTCCTCCCCGAAGAGGTGGACGTGCGCCATCACGTCGTGACGGAAGCGCTTCTCGAGCGCCGCGGCGCGCCCGAGATCGATCGTGTCGAGCTTGGCCTTCATCTGCGTGAGCGCATCGCGCGGGATGTCGAGGCCGAGCTCGGCTTCGGACTCCGCGAGCGCGAGCCAGAGCCTGCGCCAGATGCCGAAGCGGCGACCCGGCGAAAACACTTCCTGCATCTCTCTCGATGCGTAGCGGTCCGTGAGCGGGTGCACGTAGCGATCGAGGGAGGTCATAGGATCCCTATCGTCCCCAGAAGAGCTGCCGAACGTTGTACCCGCCGTTGCGCTCGAACGTCAGCACGAACTGCCCGCCGCGTCCGGACATCTGCTGCACGACCCGGGCGAACTCCTCTGCGCTCCGCACGGGCGTCCGGTTGATGCCGACGATCACGTCGCCGGGCACGAGGCCGATGCGCTGAGCCATCTCGGGCGTGATGTCGACGATCATCGCGCCCTCCTCGCTGCGGATCCCGCGCTCCGCGCGGACGGGCGGCGTCACCGTGATCAGCTCGATGTCCTGAAGGACGCGCACCCGCTCCGCCGTTAACGTCGGATAGGCTGCGGCCTGGATCTCGACGGCCCGCCTTCGATCGACTGCGGTCTCGATCTCGAGCGTCAGACGGTCGCCCGCGCGTAGATCGAGGAGCGCTCCCTGGAAGTCCAGCGGTCCTGCGAGCGGCTTCTGATTCGCCGACAGGAGTCGGTCGCCCTGGCGCACGCCGGCGCTGGCGGCCGGAGAGCCCTGGGCGACGCTGCTCACGCGCACGCCGCGCGTCCGGCCCCAGACGTCACCCTCGACGGGCTCGACTTCCATGCCGGTCCACGCGCGCCGGATCTCGCCGTATTCCAGCAGATCGTCGACGATCCTGAGCGCGCGGTCGATCGGTATCGCGAAGCCGAGGCCTTCACTTCCGCCGCTCCTCGAGATGATGGAGGCGTTGATGCCGATCACCTCACCGGCCGCGTTCACGAGCGGCCCGCCCGAGTTGCCGGGGTTGATGGCGGCGTCCGTCTGGATCATCCCGAGGTAGAAGCCCTCGTCGCCCGTTCCGGGCGCGATGTTGCGGCCGACCGCCGAGACCACGCCTGCCGTCACCGTGGGCTGCGTATCGCCGACGTAGTTGCCGAGTGGGTTACCGATCGCGACGGCCCACTCGCCGATCATGAGGCCTTCTACCGAGCCGATGGGGGCGACCGCGAGGTTCTGACCGCGAACGCGCAAAACGGCGATGTCGGCGAGGGGATCGGTTCCGACGAGCTCGGCCTCGAGGTCCGAGCCGTCCGACAGCGTCACCTGGATCTGGTCGGCGCCTTCGATGACGTGGTTGTTCGTCACGACGATACCGTCGGGCCGGACGATGACGCCCGAGCCGAAGCCGACGCTTCGCTGCTCGGCGCCGGGCGGCAGGAAGAACTGATCCCACATCGTCCGAGGCTGGATGGCCTGCCGGCGAATCACGTTTACGCTCACCACCGCCGGGGCGACGCGGCTCGCGGCACGCGAGATCGCGTTCGCGCGGCTTTCGTCCAGCTGGGCGGACACCTGCGGCGCAGCCCGCGGCGCGGCTGTCGGGGTCGCGGCCAGCGCGACCGCGTCATCGCGCTCGGCTCCCTCCGTCGAGCAGGCGGCGGCGACGACGAGCGCGAGCGAGATGAGTCTCTTCGTCAAAGCGTCAAATCCTCGCGCCGAGAGTCTCCCAATCCTTCAAGAACGCCTCGAGCCCGCGATCGGTGAGCGGGTGCTTGGTGAGCTGCCAGAGAACGGCTGGAGGCAGCGTGCAGCAGTCGGCGCCCATCATCATCGACTCGACGACGTGCACCGGGTGGCGGAGCGATGCCGCCAGGATCTCCGTCTTGAAGCCGTAGTTGTCGTACACGACGCGGATCTGGTGGATCAGCTGCATCCCCTCACCGGAGGTGTCGTCGATGCGGCCCACGAACGGCGAGATGTAGGACGCGCCCGCCTTGGCGGCGAGCAGCGCCTGCGAGACGGAGAAGCAGAGCGTGACGTTGACCCGCTTCCCCTCCTCGACCAGCGCCCGGCACGCCTTCAGCCCCGCCTCCGTGAGCGGGACCTTGACCACCGCGTTCTCGTGGATGGCCGCGAGCTTGCGGCCCTCCGCGATCATCGTGTCCTTGTCCACGCCCACGACCTCGAGGCTCACCGGTCCGTTCACGGCGCGGCAGATCTCGAGGTAGATCTCCTTGGGGTCTCGCTTCCCTGCGACCTTCGCCACCAACGACGGGTTCGTCGTGATGCCGTCGATCAGGTTCGCATCCGCCGCGCGACGGATCTCGCCCAGGTCGGCGGTATCCAGGAAGATCTTCATACCGTTGCGGTTCTCCTCGCGGTGGATGCGGTAGCGACGTCAGCCAGGACGTCGTCGGGGTACTCCACGTGCATCAGGAACAACCCTTCGGGCGGCGCCGGCGGGGACGTGACGAGCGTCGTGCCCGGGGCGAGTGAAGTCTCGAGCAGCGCCGCGACGTCCGAGAGCGGACGCCGCCCACGAGCCACGTCGACCATCGTGCCGACGAGGTAGCGGACCATGTGGTGGAGGTACCGGTCCGCGGTGATCGTGAAGCATGGACCGAGCTGCCACTCGGACCAGTCCGCCGTGGACACGCTGCACTGATCGCCGCGCTCCGGTTGCCCGGTCTTCGCGAAGGCCTCGAACGAGTGACGTCCGACGAGCGGCGTCGCCGCGCTCGCGAGCAGGTCGCGGTCGAGCGGCTCACGCAGCGGCCAGCACCAACGGCGATGGAACGGCGAAGCGGCGCCCGGGCTCGTGCCGATGCGGTAGACATACGTCCGAGCGATTGCGTCGAACCGTGGATGGAAGTCCGGTCGCGCACGGCGCACCGACTCAACCCAGACGTCTTCGGGGAGCAGCGCGTCGAGCGCACGATGGAGCTTCTCGGGCGTCCAGGAAGCGGGCAGGTCCACGCAGGCGACCTGCCCGGTGGCGTGCACGCCCGTGTCCGTGCGCCCCGACCCGAGGACCGTGCAGGAGCGGTCGGCCAGCCGCGACAGGACATCCTCGAGGGTGCCCTGGACCGTGCGCCGGTCCGGCTGCAGCTGCCATCCGTGGAAGCCGCCGCCGTCGTAGTGGACGGTGAGGACGAGGCGGACCGTGTCAGGGGCTTCCACGGGGTAAGTCTAACCACGACGGGGGGTGATGTCAGGCGAGCCCGGGCCCGGTCCGATTGACCGAAAACCCGCATGGCCATTAGGCTTTCACCCCTTCTTCAGGAGTCCCCGGGATGAGCCGCGAGAGCGCAGGGAAGGATCTGACGGCCCTCCTGGAGGTGGTCGCGCGCGGCCGGTCCCTCACGGCCGAGGAGGCCGAAGCGGCGTTCGACCGCTTCATGGACGGCTCGGCCTCCGAGGCGCAGATGGCGGGCCTGCTCGTCGGCCTTCGCGCCAAGGGAGTCGCGCCGAGCGAGGTCGCGGGCGGCGTGCGCGCGCTGCGGAAGGCGATGGTCCCCGTGACATCCCATTCGCCGGAGCGCCTCGTGGACACCGCAGGCACGGGAGGCGGAGGCGTCACGACGTTCAACATCTCGACCGCGGCCGCTCTGGTGGTGGCCGGCGCGGGAGTTCCGGTCGCCAAGCACGGCAATCGGTCGTTCACGTCCAAGTGCGGAAGCGCGGACGTGTTCGAGGCGCTCGGCGTGAAGATCGACCTCGCGCCCGCCCGCATGGCCGAGGTGCTCGAGGAGGCCGGCATCGTGTTCATGTTCGCGCCCCTCCTGCACCCGGCGATGAAGCACGTGGGGCCCGTCCGACGCGCGCTCGGCATCACGACGATCATGAACATCCTGGGCCCGCTCACGAACCCGGCGGGGGCGCGCCGTCAGGTCGTCGGCGTGGCCGACCCGGCGCTGCTCGCGCTCGTGCCCGATGCCCTGAACGCGCTCGGCCACGTCCACGCGCTGGTCGTGCACGGGGTCGTCGGGATGGACGAGGTCAGCCCCGCGGGTGTCACGCGCGTGGCGGAGCTGGTCGATGGCCGCGTGCGCGAGTACGAGATCACGCCGCGGGACGTCGGGCTCGAAGATGTGCGCATCGAGGCGCTCGCCGGAGGCGATCCGGAGCGAAATGCCGTGATGATCGAGGCCGTTCTCGCGGGTGAAGCGGGTGCCGCGCGCTCCGCGGTGATCATGAACGCCGCGGCCGCGCTGCTCGCCGCAGGTGCGGCCGATACGTGGGAGCGGGGCGCGCGACTGGCCGAGGCCAGCATCGACGAAGGGAAGGCGGCGGACGCGCTGGAGCGGCTGAGGGCGGCTTCGGGTCGCTCCTAGCCCCGAGGGCCAGGCCCCGACTCTGCGGTTCGCACCATCGCCTGAACCTCCGCAGCCCAGTCGAGGATGACGTGCGTCCGCGTCCCGGCTTCGCCGATCGATCGCACCATGAGAAAGTGAGATCCGTCGGGCGCAACGTCGTACGAGCGATGGAACGCGTCCTGAACATCTTCGAACTCGAAGAGCACCCTCCTGTCGACGGAGAACGGGGGTTCGAGGTCGAGGGCGGCCTCGACGAGCTCGGGGCCGTTACGGTAGTACAACCGGTTCGCCTCGCGTGCCCAGACGGGGTGGTCTCCACCGTCCACTGAAACGGGATAGCGCGCTCCGGTGGCCGAGAGCTCTCGAACATAGACTTGGTATGCGCCTGACTCGTTCGATGCGTAAGCGACCCAGCGGCCGTCGGAAGAAATCGACGGGCTCTTCTCCGCGAATTCGGGCGACGCGGCTAAGGCGTGCGATGTCGTATCACCGACGAGCGCCCGGAACCAGATGTCCAGATTCGCCCCCGTGCCGGTCCGGTAGACGAGAAATTCACCGCTTCGGGTGACCTGGCCCTCCGTCGCGCTCTGGAATCGCTCCGCCGGCCCGCTGCCGTCGGCGGCCTGTCGCCAGAGGCCGAACTGGCCGCCGCGGAGGGACCGGTAGAGGATCGATCGGCCGTCGGGGAACCAGGCGGGCCGGTGGCTCAGCGTTTCCCGAGTCAACGGATCGATGGTTCCAGAAGACAGGTCGATCACGGAGACCTCTTCGGTGCCAGCGTTGGCGACGCTCACGGCCACGCGCCGCCCGTCGGGCGAGTACCGGGGGTGATTGAAGGCGCGACGGAGCGAGGTCACGGGACTCGCCGTCCCCACCAGCGATACGGCGACGAGCTCTCGCTCGGACGTCGCATCTTCGGCAGCGAGGAAGACGAGTGTGCCGTTGAGAGAAAGGGCCGCGGCCGGGATCCCCGTCGGCCCCACGTCGATCCCTTCGAGCAGCGTGATCGCCTCCCCGAGGACCGCCAATCGATCGAGGTCGAACGGTACGCCCAGGAGGGACTGCGTCCCGTCGCTATAGACGAGCATTCCATCCGCGACACCTAGCGGCGCGGTCCCTGCCAAGTCGAGCAGGGACCAGCTCGTTGTGCGCACGGAGGCGACGCCGAGGTGGGAGGAATTCGCTGAATCCCTGCTGCGGCGCTCGAAGAGCACCGTCTCCCCGTCAGGGAGCCACACCGGATTGAAATGGCCGACTTCGCTCTCGGGATCCGTCCTGGTGAGCTCGAGGGACGGACCTCCATCGCTCGAAACCAGAAGGAGGCCCTGAGTGCCGCCGAGGACGATGCCCGATTGTCCCCATGAGGCGCTCGTGCCGGAGCCTGCTTCCCCCAGGCGAAGGGGTGCCCCGCCATCCAAATTGATTCGCAGGAGCTCTCCAGCGCGCTGGAATACGATCGAGCGGCCGTCTGGAGACAGCGCTGACATCCCTGCTCCTTCTGTTCCAGGGATCAGCCGGGGCTCCGACTCTTCCAAGCGACGGAGGTAGATACCGACGACCCCGGCCTGAGCGCCGCGGATCGCTAGAGTGCGGCCGTCGGCGGAAATGGCGAACGGCTTCACGGATCCGATGGAGGGTGCCGTGACGGCGGCGTCGAGGTCGAGCTGGAAGCGAATCGGTGTCGTTTCGACCGCTGAGCTTCTCGCATCGGAGAGACGTCCGATCCCGACCCCGATGAGGAGGGCCAGCACCGCGATGCTCGCTGGATGGCGGAGGAGTCTCGTCCACCCGTTGGCACCTGCGTGGCCTCCGCTCGTTCCAGCACGGCCTGGCTCCAAGGCCGCCGCTCCGCTCCCGTTGCCTACCGTCACGACGAGGCGCCCTTGGAGGGCGTCCGCCAGCTCACCGGCCGTGCCCAACCGGTCCGCCGGGAGCTTCTCGAGCCCCTTGAGCACGGCTGCCTCCACGTGCTCAGGGACGCTCGGACGACGAGACCGCAGATGCTGAGGCGGTTCCGTGAGGAGCTTCGCGATCAAAGCTTGAACCGTCCGCGCCGTGTGCGGTGGCTCCCCCACGAGCATCTCGTAGATCACCGCCGCCCACGAGTACACGTCGCTACGGGCGTCGATGAGCCTGTCGCCAGCCGCCTGCTCCGGGCTCATGTATTCGGGCGTCCCGAGTGTCAGGCCCGATTCCGTGACGCGCTCCCCGCCGGCCGCGCGCACGGCGAGGGCGATTCCGAAATCCGCCACCAGCGGATGCCCATCCTGGAGCAGGATATTCGCGGGCTTCAGGTCACGGTGGATGACGCCGCGCCGGTGAGCGTAATCGAGGGCGCCAGCCACGGCGACCCCGATCCGTACCGCCTCTTGGACGGGCAACTGCCCCTCACGCGCGAGCCGGTCGCGCAGCGACTCCCCCTCCACGAACGGCATCACGTAGTAGAGCAACCCGTCGGCCTCGCCCGAATCGAAGAGCGGGAGCACGTGCGGGTGTTGAAGGTTCGCGGTCAGCTGGATCTCCGACAGGAACCGTTCAGCGCCGAGTACCGTGGCGAGCTCGGGCCTGAGCGCCTTGAGCGCCACCTTGCGGTGATGCCTGAGGTCGTCCGCCAAGTATACCGTCGCCATGCCCCCGCGCCCGAGCTCGCGCTCGATTCGGTAGCGGCCCGAGAGCGCCACGCCGAGAGCCTCGGAGATGTCCATATCCGGCAAGGAGATCCGGGGAGACGAGAACGACAGGCTAGAGGTCGGCAAGCACGCCAGCAAGCGCGGCGTCGTGCATTCGAGCGAAACGATGCGGTCGCGAGAGTACACCCATATCATTTGGCCATGATTCGCGCGGCGTGTATTGGTGCGATCGCACTGAGCCTGTTCTCCCCGACAGCCCTCGTCGCACAGTCGTTCGACGACGGATTCGCCGAAACGTACGAGCGCTTTAGCCGCGGAATGGAGTACGCGGGTGACGCGCCGACGGGGCGACTCGAGCTCACGCGCGCCAACCGCGACGGGCTCGAGCACCGCTACGTGCTGATCGTTCCGGAGGACTACGACCCCTCGCGGCGCTACCCGGTGGCTTTCTATCTGCACGGAGGGATCTTCCGCCCGGACCCGGAGCCCGGCGGAGGGTGGTGGCGCAACTACGACGTCGTCACCGGCCACGACAGGATCGCGATCCTCCCGGCTTCCTGGGGGGAATCGCTCTGGTGGCAGCCGAGCCAGGTGGAGAACCTCCGCGGCGTCCTCTCCGACGTGAAGCGCACCTACAACGTCGACGAGAACCGCGTCGTCGTCTTCGGCCAGTCCGATGGGGGCACGGGTGCGTACTTCCTCGCGTTCAAGGACACGACGCCGTGGGCCGCCTTCCTTCCGTTCATCGGCGACCCTCGCGTTCTGCTCAATCCCGCGAACCGCTCGGATGGCGACGTGCACCTCGCCAACCTCACGAACAAGCCGCTCTTCATCGTGAACGCCGAGGAGGACCGGCTCTACCCGGTTCGCCAGATCATTCCGTTCCTGGGTGCGCTGGAAAACGTCCGAGCGGACTTCGAGTTCACGGCCAAGCCGGGCGGCCACAGCACGAGCTGGTGGCCGGAGGAAGAGGCGAACATCGAGCGCTTCGTCGCGGCTCACGCGCGCGATCCTCACCCTGAGCGGGTCTTCTGGGCGACCGAGCGAACGGACCGCTACAACCGCGCCCACTGGCTGGTGATCGAT
>Ga0073934_10009728_pt1 | contig 12194 bp, 9 predicted proteins | sample LarsenN4metaG_FD_76834 | JGI IMG/M metagenome (GOLD analysis project Ga0073934, IMG submission 76834) | Hot spring sediment bacterial and archeal communities from British Columbia, Canada, to study Microbial Dark Matter (Phase II) - Larsen... ... | reverse complement strand
TTGATTACCAATTGGAGCATGACCCGCGGTTTCTCGGCCGGGTCGAACGTGCGCGTCGTTCGCTGAAGCGAGGCCGAGGAGTTCAACTCGAAGACCTCGCCTGATCACGTCATCAGCAGTTCACCACGCCGCTTCCAGGATCGCCAGCAGGTCTGCCTCCGTGGGGCGCCGGGCATTGAGCAGCATCAGCCGCTTGATGCCAAACGCCATCTTGGCGAACTTCGGCAACTGCTCGCGGGTCACGCCGAGCTCGCGCAGTTGTTGCGGGATGCCGATCGCGCTGCGGAGCTTTTCCACCGCCGTCACCGAGCGCCCGGCGGCGGCTTCGTCCGACAACCCGGCAACGTCTTCGCCCAACAGCGCGGCGATGCGAGCGAACTCCTTCGGCCGGGCCTCGAGGTTGAATCGCATCACATACGGCAACAGTAGCCCGTTGCCCGCTCCATGCGAAACGTGCACCGCGCCTCCGATGGGGTATTCGAGCGCGTGCACGGCCGCCACGGCACAATTCGAGAACGCCAGCCCGGCAAAGGTGGCGCCGAGCGACATCCCCTCCCGCGCGGCGAGGTTCGACGGTTCCTTCACCGCCGTCGGCAAGTGCCGGCCAATCAGCTCAATCGCCCGTTCCGCAAAGACGTCCCCCACGGGCGACTTGCCGCCATATGGAAATGGCTCCGTCACCGGCACCTCGAGCCGATCGAACTCGGTACAGGTATAGGCTTCGATGGCGTGAGTGAGCGCATCAATTCCGCTGTCGGCGGTGGCTTTCGGCGGACACGACAGCGTCAGTGCCGGATCGACCACTGCCACCGCCGGCCGCAGGTAGTGGCTGAGGATGCTCACCTTGATGTGCTTCTCGGAATCGGTGAGCACGGCGGCGTGGGACACTTCGCTGCCGGTGCCCGCGGTAGTCGGCAGGCAGACCAGCGGCATCACCGGTCCGGGCACCTTGCCGAAGTTCACGTAATCGCGGTAGTTGCCACCGTGCGTGAGGACCGCGGCGGTCACCTTCCCCAGGTCCATGTTGCTGCCGCCGCCGACGGCGACGATCACGTTCGGGCTGTAGTGCCGTGCCGCCGCGAGCGTGCGGTCCGCGGTGGCGAAACTCGGCTCGGCCTCACCTTCCAGGGACACATGCACCGACCAGCCCGCCGCACTCAACGGTTCGACGACCTGTCCTACGATCCCCGCGCGCTCCAACTGCGGATCACCGACGAGGAAGATCCGCCGCGGATGAAACGGCTCGATGAGCTGCCCCAGATGCCGCACCGCCCCGGTGCCGAACACGAGCCGACCCGCCGAGTAGAAATTCCAGAAGCAGCGGTCGTGGAACACGGTGGGGACTCCCGGCAGGCCTTGGGCGCGTGTTTCGCCGCGACCCGCAGGGGAGCGCTTTGATTCCACATGAGCGCGGATTGCCGTCGAGACAAGGCGCTCCCCTGCGGGTCGCGGCGAAACAAAACGAAGCCTACCCGCGCGTGGACAGCAGTTCCACCGGAATGGGGTCGAACTGGCCGGCGAGTTGGCGGAGGGCGTCGTCGGGGTTCATGTTGAACAGGGCACGTCCGCCCGTGCCCCACATGCCGTGTCGATAGTGGAACACGGCCGCGGCGTCGCGCACGGTCCCCACCGCGGCGACGTCTTCCATTTCGCCCCCTTCGATGGCCTCGAAGCGGATGTTGACCGCCACAAACGCCGTGAGCAGACCCGACTGCTTGTCGCGCGCGAACGTGACGGGATCCTGCCAGTCGCAGTCGATCCACTTCAGTCCGCGGGGTTTTCCCTGGCCGGCGGCCAAATCGAAGAAGCGGGCTTCGAGCATCTCACGACGGTAACGGAAGAGCTTGACCGCGCGACGGATCTCGCGACGTTCCCAGAGCCGGGCCAGCGGAATTGCAATCGCCAGCAGCAGCACGATCGCCGCCACCACACAGACGCCCATCAGCCACGGTTCCATGACCGGACTCCTGCTCGACCCTCGCCTCCAATGGTAGCGTGACGAGTGCCAATGCAGTAGTGGGCGAATGTTGCACAGCGACGAAGATTTTCGATCTCCGCCGTTTAGCCCGCGGTCTAGCGGACCGCGAAATTTGCCGAACCGCTGGTCCGGCGGCTAAACGTCGAAAGCGCCTTCTACATAACCACTTAAATCGCGCGAAACTCTCCAATTGACCGTGCCGCGTTGTGGCAGCTAACATCCGCACCCCTGCGCCACGCCGGCCAGGGTTGCTGCAAGGAGGCTGCCCATGTCTGCGGCTGCCGCAACCGTCATTCCGTTGAGCCAGGTCGAGCAGCTTCGCGAGGCGCGGGTCATCGTGGGACACGAGGGCCGCTCGCTGATCGAAGTCTCCCGCCGACTCGATGCGTCGTTCTGCGCCGCAGTCGAGTTGATCGCCCATTGCCGCGGCAACGTGGTCGTGAGCGGCGTTGGCAAGGCGGGGCTGATCGGACAGAAGATTGCTGCGACGTTGTCGTCTACCGGGACGCGTTCGTTCTTCTTACATCCCACCGAAGCGCTGCACGGGGACTTCGGCTGCCTCGCCGCCGATGACGTGGTGCTCGTCCTGTCGAACAGCGGCGAGACGGAAGAAATTGTCCGGCTGATCCCCTGGATGCGCAGCGTTGCGTTGCCGGTGATCGCCGTTACCGCGCACGACAAAAGCGCCCTCGCGTCGCAGGCCCAGGTCGTGATTGCCTACGGGCGGCTCTCCGAAGCCGGCCTGCACGGGCTGCCGCCCACGACCACCACCACCGCCATGCTGGCCATCGGCGATGCCTTAGCGCTCGTGGTCGCACAAGTCAAGGGCTTCACTCCCCAGCAGTTCGGACGGCTGCATCCCGGCGGCAGCCTTGGCCGCCGGTTGACTCCAATCTGCGACGTGATGCGGAAAGGGGCCGACCTCCGCATCGCACCTCAAACCGCCACCGTGCGCGACGTGTTCATTCAGCTCAGCAAACCTGGCCGCCGGACCGGCGCGGTGATGTTGATCGACGACGAGGGCGCCTTGTGCGGCCTGTTCACCGACAGCGACCTGGCGCGGCTGCTGGAGCATCGTCGCGACGAACAACTGGACCGACCGATTTCCGAGGTGATGACGGTTAAACCCCAAACCATCGGCGTCGATGCAATCCTGGAAGAAGCGCTGCAGATTTTGACGGCCCGACGGTTGAGCGAATTACCGGTCATCGATGCCGCCCACCGGCCGGTGGGCCTCATCGACATCACGGACGTCATCGGACTGCTGCCGGCAGAGCGGTGAGAGTGTCCGTCTGGAAGTGAACTCTGGCCCGATGTGTGCGAGCGAAAGCATCTGGGAGCGATCGAAGATCTTTTCGCTGGCGTGTCGGGCTACTTTTTGAGCCGCTCATCGCAAGTGTCTTTTGCCATGACCCGCCGACTGCTGTTCACCGCAGCGATTGCTTGCAGCCTGAGCGGGTTGTATGCGGTGTACGCGTCGGTGGTGCGGCCGCTGGTGGCGCTGCCGGCCGGCTCGCTGCCGCTCCCCGCGATGGCCTTCGAGAACGACACGCCGCGGCCGCTCGAGAACGTGCGGGTCGCCACAGCCTACCTCTCCGAGCAACCGTGGGCCGCCAAGGCCAAGTACCATCTCCGCAGCCAGCAGACGTTCGTCTACACGAACGAATGGATTCCCGAAAGCACGAAGGGCCCCAACGGTCCCGACGATCGCATCCGCCTGCGGCCGTTCGCAATGGCCCTCGTCCAGCACGACCGCCAGACCGGTGAGGAGCGCGTCGTCACCGTCGTGAGCGAATCGGCCCTGGTGAAGTTCGCCGATTCCTTCGAGCTGCCCAATCCCGATCCGGGCCGCATCGTCTCTGCCGCCCTCGACGGCCCCACGCGGGTCTCCGGCCCGGACGGACTGCTCATCGACGGCAAAGACTTCACGTTCTCCGAATCGTCCGCCGCGCTGTACAGCGATTTCCCCGTCCGCTTCGCCTACGCGGGCAACCAAGGCAACGCCGACAAACTGCAACTCGACCTCATTCCCCAGGAAGGCGTCCCGCGAAAAGACCGACCGCACATTTTCGGCATTCGCCACGTGCGGCTGAGCAAGAATGTGACGATGAAACTGCTGCTCGAGCAGACGGGGCACGAGCCGCTGCCGTTGGTGATTCGCGCCGGGAGCTTCGAGTTCGATGTGCTGCAACGCCGCGCAGTTTACACCACGGACGTGCAGGCGTCGCGCGAAACCGGGCCGGCGGAAGCCGACTGGATCGACTGCGACCGTCTCACCGTCGAGTTCTCGGCGGAGGAGAACGAGCCCCTCGCCGAACGGAACGACCACCAGCAGCTCGACCGGCGGCTGCGGTTCCGTCGCCTGCAGGCCGACAGCGTTCCCGCCAAGGACCGCAAACGAAAGCCGGTGAGCTTCTTCTCGCACGAGAACAAGCTACAGGCCACGACGGAAACGCTGACCTACGAGGCCGATCAGCGGCTGCTGACGATGGTCGATCCCAACCGCGTGTGGATCCGCCAGGACGGGGCGCTCAACCAGCTCAAGTCGCCGCAGGTCACGCTGCAGCTCGGCAGCGGGAATCGGCTGGCTGGCGCCTGGTGTAAAGGTCCGGGCTGGCTGGTTCATCGCGTAGGGGAAGCGTCGCGAGTGGTATTCGCCGCCGATTGGCGGCAGGAACTCAAATACCAACCCGATCCCTCGACGGGGCTGGACTTGTGGGAGCTGGGCGACTCGGCCACCTTTCGGCAACCGGCGCAGGGGACCGCGCTCGGGGCCGACCATTTGCGCGTGTGGGCCACGCCGCCGGAATCTTCGTCAGAAGCGGGGGCCAGCGCCGCGCCGCTGTCGATCGCGACCGCAGGGTTCGAGCCGCGGCGAATGGAGGCCGTAGGCAACGTGGTGCTGGTCAGTCCGAAAATCGAAGCCAACTGTGAGCACCTGGAGGCGTGGATCGATGCCGTCGACGTGCCGCCCCCCGCCACGCTCGCAGGGACCGTCCAGCCGGCCTCCGCGAAGAGCACGACCAGCTTGGGGGACGACGCTGTGCAGCCCTACCAGGCGCGCGCGGAGCACATTCGCGTGCGCCTGCTGACGCGCGGCGAAGCCGACCCGGAACTCGGCGAAATCTGGAGCGAAGGCCGCGTGCTGCTGCAGCAGCCGGAATTCGGCCGCACCATTGCCGGCTCGCGCGTCCATCTGCAAAACCGCGGCGACAACGACCAGGTCGTGCACATCTTCGGCAAGCCGGCCCTGCTTCGCGACCAGGGCTTTTACCTCGAAGCCCACGAGGCCATGCACATCGACCGCGCCGAGAACCGCGTGTGGGTCAACGGAGCCGGCGCGCTGCAGTTCCCCCTCAAGAGCGATTTGGAAGGCAAACCGCTCGCCCAGCCGCAACCGCTCGATGTGACGTGGAAGGAACGCATGTCGTTCGACGGGACGCTCGCCGCCTTCACGGGGAACGCGACGGCGCGGATGGGCGATCGCCAGGTGACCTGCCAGCAAATGCAGGTTACGCTGTCGGAACGGGTCTCATTCACCGAAGGCGAGCAGAAGGCCGCCGCGGCGCAGGTGGCATGGGTCCGCTGCCGCGACGACGTGGTGTTCAAGAACTTCACCTACGAGAGCCAGCAGCTCATCGAGATCCAGCAGGCCACCGTGCACGAGCTGGACGTGAACCGCATTACGGGCGACGTGCAGGCGCAAGGTCCGGGCAAGATGTTCATGTGGCGCCGCGGCCAGGGACCGCGGGCCGGCCTTACGCCGCCGCAATCCGCTCAGGCCAACCGGCCCGTGGACGTCGAGCCGGCCGAGTGGGAGTTCACCCACGTGAAGTTCGACGGCCGCATGGAAGGCAACCTGGAGCGCCGGTTTTCGAGCTTCTTCGACCGCGTGGAAATCGTGCATGGCCCGGTGGCCGGATCGACCGACACCATTTCCCGCGACAACCTCCCCAAAGGGGGCGCGTGGATGAGCGGGCAGGAGCTGCAGGTGATGCACCACGCTTCCGACGACGACCGCAAGGGGTTCATTCAGCTCGCCTGCCAGGGAAATGCCCACCTCGAAGGACGCGATTTCTATGCCCTGTCGCCGCAAGTGATCTACGACCAGTCGACGGGGTTCTACACGCTGCGAGGTTTCGGCAAAAACAACGCCAAGCTGTGGCGCGAACGCGCGCCGGGCCAGGGGTACGACGTCACCGTGCTGCAACGAATGCAGTACAACCCCGACACCCGCGAGCTCCGCGCCGACGGTGTCGTCAACGCCGAAGGCGGGCGTTAAGGCGATCCGGGGGTCGTGTCCGTTCTTGAAGTACGTCAGGCTTCAGCCTGACCTCCTTGCGGGTGTATCCGCTCGTTGGGGGTGGGGGCGAATGTTCACCAGACGATGGATGGCCGACTCCTCAGCCCCGAAGAGGGCGCGATTCAATAGCCCCGGACGGAGTCTGCAGAGGCCGGGGTCAGCCAGTCCGCGAGAGACAGCCCCAACGGGCAACGCCGTGAACGATTTGATGCAGCGGTTTTCTGGCAATTGATGGACTGCAGTTGTTTTTTCTCGGCGGCAGTCAGTGTTCGGACTTTTGGGTTGCCGAGAGATTTCTTGTCGGGGTTGGGGGGCCGATAGCGGGCGCGCTTGGAGGATTTGCGGACGTAGTTGTCGGTGACCGCCTGTCGCAATCGGGTGGGAAGATCCTGGCCGAGTGCCGGCGCGGAGGTCAGGTGCCCCAGGCAGTGGCGTAGCGCCCGCATGGTGTTGGCGAGGCTGCGTTTGCGGGGGTCGTCTGGCGGCTTCGTGCGGCGTGCTGAGGGACGGTGTCGCAATTGTTTCCTTCCTGACGGAAGTGGTTTCAGTTCGCACGGGGAAGGAATCTGGCTTTCTTTCATCTCCTGAACTTCACGGATAGCCCAATTTCACTGCCGGAAAATCGTTCATGGCGTTGCCCGTTGGGACGAAGAACGAATTCCACTTACAAATGCGCAACATCAAGACTGGCGCGTCTGGCTAGTGTGTCGATGGAATCTCAACTTCCACGCGCTGCGCTTCCGTCTTCCGCAGCGACAACCGCGAGCCGCGCACCAGGAACTCCAGCGGGTCGCCCAGCGGCGCGGCGCCGAGCAGCGTGATCTCCACGCCGTCGACGAGTCCCATTTCCAGCAGCCGCACGGCCACGGCGTCGTTGCCGTCGACGTCGATCACCTTCGCCGATTGTCCGACGGCAAGGTCGCTCAGGCGGGGCATTGGAATTCTTCCTGCAAGACTTCAGCCGTCCACCTCGACCAGCACGGTGGCCGCTTCGTCGAGCCGCAGGGAGAAGCGGTGGTGGTCGACGGCCAGGATGCACGGCGAGCCGGGCCGCACCATTTCCACCAGCGCCCCTTCGCGCAGGCCCATCTCTTTCAGCCGATGCACGAGCGCGGGGCTGCCCTCCAGGTCGCAAATGCGGCCCTGTTGTCCGGACTTCAGCAGTTCGAGCGGAACGATCAGCATGAGGCGTTCCTGAAGGTGATTCTATGGTGGACGGTGCCGGTCTTCGAGTCCGCACTCCCCTCCGCGGAGTGCACGTCGCGGCTACACTGGCGTAGCGAGGAACCTGCACGATGTCGAATAAGCTCCCACCCCCCGGAATGCCGCCGCACCCCGACCGACTGTGGCTCGCGTTTCGACAACTGGTGGACATGGTGGCGCGACTGCGCTCGCCCACCGGCTGCCCGTGGGACCGCGAGCAGACGCTGGCCAGCATCAAGCCGTTCACGCTCGAGGAAACCTACGAGCTGCTGGAAGCCATCGACTCCGGCGACGACGCGGCAATTACCGAAGAGCTGGGCGACGTGCTGCTGCAGGTGCTGCTCGACAGCCAAATTGCCGCCGACGAAGGGCGGTTCGATCTCATCGATGTGGTGGAAGTGCTCACTCGAAAGCTGATTGCCCGGCATCCGCACGTGTTCGGCGAGGTCGAGGCCCGCACCGCCGCCGAGGTCACGCGGAACTGGGACCGCATCAAGCACCACGAGAAGCAACGGCAGTCGATCTTCGACGGTCTGCCGGACGCGCTGCCGGCGTTGGCACGGGCGGCTCGCGTCACCGACAAGGCCGCACGCGTGGGTTACGATTTTCCCGCGCGCGAGATGCTGTTTGACAAGTTGCAGGAGGAACTGCACGAACTGGTAGACGAAATGTTTCCAGGCAACGGATGGCCGGAAGTTCCCGCAGACGTCGACCTCCCCGTGGAACCCGATCCGCCGGCGTTCGATCCCGCGCGGCAGGACCGCATCGAAGACGAGCTGGGCGATGCGCTGTTCGTGCTGGCCAACATCGCCCGCCGCTGGCACATCAACCCCGAAGAAGCCCTCCGCCGCAGCCAGCGCAAATTCGAACACCGCGTGCGGTACATCGAGGAGCAGCTCAAAGCGAAAGGCAAAACCTGGCACGATGCGACGCTGGCGGAGATGGAGGCGCTGTATCAGCAGGGAAAATCGTCGCAAAAACGTGCACCAGAAGGAGACATTCGGAACACGGATTGACGCTAATCGGCACTGATCGAATCGCATCCGTGCAGCTCAGCGGAGATCAGCGTTCCGATTTCAGATTCCTCCTCTTGAGTTCGGTCTCGACTTGCTTGTGCCGACTATGTTGCTGGACCGCTTCTCGGCTAGGATATTCTGTAATCCTGCCAGGAAGCTGCCCCCATGCCCCGTCTGCTCCTGTTTCGGATCGTCCCGCTGATCGTACTTTTGCCGATGGTCGCCTCCGCCGCGCCGCCGGAGCGGGTGCGGTTTAACGAGCACATTCGGCCGCTGTTGTCGGATCGCTGCTTCTTCTGTCACGGGCCGGACGAGAAGCGCCGCGAGGCCGATTTGCGGCTCGATGTGCGGGACAACGCGTTGGGTGGCAACGGCAGCCCCGTGGCGATTGTCCCAGGTAAGCCGGACGAAAGCCCGCTGTGGCAGCGCATCACGTCGAATGATGCCGATACCCAGATGCCCCCGCCGGCCGCGAAGAAACCACGTTTCACGACCGACGAGCTGGCGCTGCTGCGGAAGTGGATTGAACAGGGTGCCGAATACGAAGGGCATTGGGCGTTTCTGCCGCTGCGCGACGAACGCCCGCCGACAGTGAGCGGCGCAACGAACCCGATCGATGCGTTCGTGCGGGCAAAGCTGGCCGAGATGGCGCTGTCCCCCGAAGCCGACCGACACACGCTCGTCCGCCGGGTGACGCTCGATCTCATCGGGCTGCTGCCGTCGCCGGACGAAATTGCAGCCTTCGTCAACGATCGTGATCCCGCGGCTTACGAGAACCTGGTCGATCGGCTGCTCGCGTCGCCGCACTACGGGGAGCGCTGGGGCCGGCATTGGCTCGATCAGGCGCGGTATGCGGACTCCAACGGCTACGCCATCGATGCTCCACGGGACATGTGGCCGTATCGCGACTGGGTCATCGACGCCTTCAATCGCGATTTACCGTTCGACCAGTTCACCGTCGAGCAACTCGCGGGAGATCTGCTGCCGCAGCCGACGAAGTCGCAACTGGTGGCGACTGGTTTCCACCGCAACACGCTCATCAACCAGGAGGGGGGGACCGACCGCGAGCAGTTCCGCGTGGAAGCGACAATGGACCGCGTGAATACCACCGGGGCGGTGTGGCTGGGGCTGACGATCGGCTGCGCGCAGTGCCATTCGCACAAGTTCGATCCCGTTTCGCAGCGCGAATATTACGAGCTGTTTGCGTTCTTCAATGCGGCCCAGGACGCCAACGATCGCGGGCCGACGGTGGAGGTGATTCGCGGCGAGATGTTTGGCCGTGCGGTGCCGGTCACTCGCGAGCCGCAGCCGTTGCCCGCCGCCGAGTTGGCGAAGCTGCGATCCGAGTGGGAGCGCACGACGCGCGAGCGATTGGAGGCCGCCACGGAATCTGCAATCGCCGAACGCCGAGGCCCAAATGCCGACTGGCAGCCGGTCAAGTACACCGATACGCGGACCGAGTCGAGCGCCGTGTTCACGGCGCTGGAGGACGGTTCGCTGCTCTCGGACCCGAAGAGCGCACCGCAAGAGGCGTACCATCTGACCGCGACCAGCATCCTGCCGAAGATTTCTGCCGTGCGGCTGCGGGTGTTGACGCACGATTCGCTGCCCAAGAACGGCCCCGGCCGCGCGGGCAACGGCAACTTCGTGCTGACGTCGTTTCAGTTCCGCACGGGCGACAAGGAACACGCGTTTGCCCGCGCCTTCGCCGACCACGAGCAGCCCAAGTATGCCGTCGAAGGGGCCATTGACACCAACCCCAAGACCGGGTGGGCGATCAATGTTGGCCCGGGCTCCAAGGCCGTCATGAACGCGAATCACGAAGCGGTGTTTGTGTTCGACCAGCCGGTCGAAGTCGGCGAGCGGCCGTTCGAGATCACGCTGCGGCACGACCTGAACGAGAATTATCTGGTGGGCCGCTTCGCCATCGACGTTGCAGCGACGGCACCAACCACGGTCACCACTGCGGAGGACGCCCTCCTTGCCGCTCTCCGCAAACCAGCCGGCGAGCGCACGAAGGACGAGCAGACGCTGTTGCAGCAGGCCTTCGAGAAAGCCGAGCCGCGGGCCAGGCCGCCGGAGAAGAAGCCGGACCCCAACGTGGTGCAGGCGATGGTGATGCGCGACCTGCCGCAGCCGCGCGAGACATTTTTGCTCACGCGGGGCAACTTCACGCGACCGAACAAGGAGTTGGGAACGCTCTCGCCGGGTGTGATTGCGGCTATCGCTCCGCCGCTGCCCGAAGGATCCGCGCGGAACCGGCTCGATTTGTCGAAGTGGCTGGTCAGTCCCGAGAACCCCCTCACGCCGCGAGTGACGGTGAATCGCATCTGGATGCGGTACTTCGGCCGCGGACTGGTGGAAACCGAAGAGGACTTCGGCGCGCAAGGGGCGCCGCCGACGCATCCGGCGCTGCTCGACTGGCTGAGCCGCGAGTTCCAGCGGCAGGACTGGCGGCAGAAGGCGCTGCACCGACTGATCGTGACGAGTGCGACCTACAAGCAGTCGTCGCGCGTGCGACCCGAGCTGGCCGAAATCGACCCCCGCAACCTGCGGCTCGCGCGGCAGGAACGGTTCCGGCTGGAAGCGGAGATCGCCCGCGACGCGGCACACAGCGCAAGCGGCTTGCTCGACACCACCATCGGCGGACCGAGCGTCCATCCGCCGCAGCCGGACGGCGTGTACGCTTTCACGCAGGTCAACAAACAATGGCCCACCAACACCGGCCCGCAGCGCTTTCGCCGCGGGTTGTACACGTTCTTCTATCGCAGCGCGCCGTACCCGTTGTTCACCACGTTCGACGCGCCCGACTTTCAAGCGGTCTGCACGCGGCGGCTGCGTTCCAACACGCCGTTGCAGGCGCTCACGCTCGCCAACGACGCGGCGTTCTTCGAGCTGGCCCAGGGACTCGCATTGCGGCTGGCGAATGAAGTGCCGGGCGATTTTGAAGCCACGCTGAATGAGCGCATCCGCCGCGGCACGCTGCTGTGTTTCAGCCGCCCCCCGAACGAGACGGAAGCAAAGGTGCTGCGAAACTACGTCCGCGGCCAAGTCGACGATTTCCGCAACGACGAACGCTCCGCCGAGGCGCTGACGACGCCCGCGCTGCGACAAACGGTCGGCGCCCCCGAAGCCGCGAGCCTGGTGCTCCTATCGCGAACGCTGTTCAACGCGGACAATTTCATCACGCGGGAGTGAAAGGGACGTGACCGGTTATGAGGTCGCAATTTGCGACCTCATAAAAATGAGGTGAACTGGATGTTACAGTTTTTATGTTGCTCTGTGACTTCATCCCGGAGGCATCAAAACCACCGGCGCAACACAAACCGGATGAAACCGGCCCGCGTCTGTCGTGGAGAAGGTCAGCCTAGTCCCTAAACCAGCATTCCCCAGTGGCGGATTTGGCGTGAGTGCGTGAAAAACTCGAAATCCTCCAGCGGTTCACGGTGGTTCATGGGTGTTGCACGTCCATGACCCGTGTCACCAGCAAAGGATTTCGAGTGCACGCGATCATCCGCAAACGAATCGTGTCCCACAAGCGTCGCGTGGCGCGGCGGCACGGTTCTTCCCAAGTACGACTTGACCAAGCTGGTAGGATGGGGATGAGTTTTCAGGAGCCCGGTTTTCTTTCAAGGAGGTTCGATTCGTGTTCACCGCCCCTCGGCGGGACTTGCGCGAATACTTGGCGCAAGTT
>Ga0073934_10009726_pt1 | contig 12198 bp, 11 predicted proteins | sample LarsenN4metaG_FD_76834 | JGI IMG/M metagenome (GOLD analysis project Ga0073934, IMG submission 76834) | Hot spring sediment bacterial and archeal communities from British Columbia, Canada, to study Microbial Dark Matter (Phase II) - Larsen... ... | reverse complement strand
TCGTCCCGCTTGTTTTCACCACGGCTACGGAGTCTCCGTCGTACCGCGAGGTCAACAATGGAGTTGGGTTCATTCCTATCGTCAATGCGAATGGGATCGATGCCCTCCTTGCGCTACTCAAGGTAGGCCAAGAAGTGCGGTTTTTCGAGTTCTTGAACCACCCGCAGCTTTACCAGTTGCGCAAGCCGTCTTAGCCTTGGCAACCTCGCCGCTCGGGGGCGACTTGGATCTTGTCATTTAGCCTGAGGCAAGACGGGGGTCATCGGTGGCAGAGGTGGATCAGGGCGCAGGATGGTCCGCGTGCTTGAGGTCATCAAAGAAGGAGACGAAATTGTCGGGTTGCGGCTCGGGGGGCAGGAGTTTCTTGTCGAGGACGAAACGGGTCAGGTCATGATCCCAAAAACCCTTATGAAGAGCTTCCGGCTTTCGGCCATTCCTGAGGAGCTGGTGGTCAAACCAGTAGAGGCCATCGAAGGGAATGTCATTCATCGCGAGTTTGATATCTCGATCAGCTCGTTTCGCGAGGGTTCCGCGTCCGCCGAGGTTGAAGACATGGGCAGGCGGAAACTCTGGGATGGTGAAGTGGGTTTTTCAAAGTTCATGGACGCCATGCGGCAGGCAATCCTGCAGCGGAGCCAAAGTCTAAGAGATGTTGAGGAGAAAGAATTTGAGGACGATGGCGATTATGTATTTCTTCGGTATGAGGTCGTCCTCGCTGAGGACATGGAGATCGAGAACGCCACGGCGCACGTTGAAGGGATAATCGGACAGCTGGAGGAGCGAAGAGACCAAATACTTGCTCGGCGACTTGATCCTATGTTGGGTATCGGTGACAAAGGGAGTTTTGAGATTGACCTTGCCCACGCTCTGGATGTTGCACAAGCCACAGGTCGAGATGTGGCGCTCGTCTTCGTGGACATCGACTACTTCAAGAGGATCAACGATGCACTGGGGCACCAGATGGGAGACGCCGTGCTTGTAGGTGTTGCCCGGCTTCTTGTCGAGCGAGTTGGTGAGCAGGGTGAGCCGTACCGGTGGGGGGGCGAGGAGCTTGTGCTGTTGCTTCCAAGTAGGGATGCCTGCGCGGCAGAAGCTATTGCGGAGGACATCCGTCATTCAGTCGAGAGGATGGAGTTTGAGGGCGGGGTGAAGGTGACTGTGAGCTGCGGTGTGGCTTCCTACCCGGCGAACGCGAGAACGCCGCTGGGCTTAGTCGCCTCTGCGGATGCGGCCCTGTACGCTGCAAAGAGCGCGGGACGGAATATCGTACGGGTCGCGGACGTTGGGTGAAGGAGAACGGCATGGCGCTATGACCTCTTCATGAACTGCGGGCGCAAGAGCCAGGAGCTCGAGCAGCTCTGGAGCCGGGTGGCGATTCATGACCTGCTGCCGGGATTGTCCCCGGCGGAGGTTCGGCACATTGTCCAGACCTCCATGGGGAGGGTGAATGAGGCGGCCATGGGGGACATCGAGCGTAGCACGCGGGGTTCCGCCCGCCGGCTGGCCAAGCTGCTGCCGCGACTACGGCGGCTGCAAGAGCTCAATCCCCGGATGCCTCCGGAGAAGTTGGTTGCGGTGGCGGCGAGGCAGATAATTGCCTCCGGCCCCCGGTTTGGCTAATCCCCTTGGTCTAAGAACTAAGGATTCCAACACGTCGGGAGATCTGCTGGGATAGACTCCTCCACAGGCAGGTCTTCCCGGAGGAGGAAGTCACGCAGGCGAATGGCGCAACAGTCTTGCAAGGATGGAGGAGGACTAGCGTGAAACTGGATTCCAGGATAGTTCTTGTTTGCGCGGTCATATTGTTCTCGACTGTTGCACTTTCCGCTGAACCCGCCGTCAAAACTGCTGGATCGAAAGATGTACAAGCTGGTTCGGCAACTAATCCTGCTACGACGGCACAACCTACTCCCGTAACGGTGCAGATTATCCAACCTCCCAGCTATGGACTGTATGTCACTGCAATTCTGGCTTTAATAGGCGTTCTTGTGGCAGCCATTTACGGTCTCCGCCGAGGGCGAATGGACGCCCGTTACGCCTACGCATCCGAAATGATGAAATTCCGCGTACGGCAGATTGAACAATTCTACGCCCCGGCTCTTGCGTATATTGAGCAAAGCCGGATTGTTTACGAGAAACTCCGGTGGACGCTTAAGGAAGAAAGGAAGGATATTCCGCTCGAGACATTTCGTTTGCTCGACCACATTTTCGAGTTCAAGAGTGATCCAAAGCTCATGCCGTTGATTTACCGGATCCTCGCAATTGGAAAACAACTGACACAATTGATCTCCCGACAATCGGGACTCATTGAAGGTGGGGTTACTCCCACATTCATAGAATACCTGGGCCACTTCGAGATTCTGAACGCAGCTAGGAAGCAAGAGCTTAGCAAACAGCAAATGGAAGGGTGGCACGAAAGCGGCTATTATCCACGGATGCTGAATCGGGAGATCCGCGAAGGCTACAAGGTGGTTTTGGAACATCTCGAGAATTATGCGCGCACAGGCGACCAAATAATCTTTCAACTGCTGGGTCAAAGGGCCATTGCGACCGGAAAATACCGACGCCAACTCATTGAGAACCTACATTATTACGAACGCCGTGCCAAGGATTACGCTGCTAGGTTTGATACCTTTGACCTTTCGGGGATCAGACAGCGTTTTATTGACGAAGTCGAAGGCTCGCGCGACAAAAGGCCTCAGACATTGACCGATGGGGTAATTAAGATCCTGGACGCAGGCTGCGGAACTGGTAGAGATGCATTCGGGTGCCTCCAGGCCGAATTGCTCCAACTCTCGCTTGATCCGGTGTCGAACAGCCCATTCGTTGTCTGATGCTTCTACAAAGTGATTCACCCTAGACAGTTCCTGTCGAATCAGTCTTTCCGCTGCCTCGATGTCTCCCGCAAGCCTCGGGATAATCGGAAGCACGACAATGTCATAGACAACAGCTCGCTTGCCAGGTCCAGAGAGTCGCAGCACCCGCCCTCTTCTCTGGATGAACTCCCTTGTGCTGCTAGAACTTGCAACGATCACGCATGATTCACAGGTTGGTACGTCGATGCCTTCGTCAAGGCACCGAATGGCCAGGACCGCATCGGTTGTATTCTCGCGGAACAGTTCCATTGTTTTCCCGCGCTGCCATGCGGACTGTTCACTTGTGTAGGTGACGAAGCTCATGTGTTCCTCGTTAAGAGCACCGCGGATCGAGGCAAGCTGCTCCTGGTCCTCACAAAACACGATGAAGGGGAAGGGTGGGCCGTCCACGAGGACCGACCGAAATGCCCGAACTTTGTCTTTCGCTTTCTTTTTGATGAGCGCCCGCCGTTCAAGCAGCCGGTGCAATTGTGCTGAGGATTTCGTTGTCTTCTTCTTGTCCATTTCCTCCGCCGTCATGGCCATGAATTTGTCGATCTCTTTTGTCAGCCGATAGTATTCGTCGAATTCTTCGTCATCCAGGTAGGCAAAAAACGGTCTGTATTCGTAATGACACAACCTGCCGTCTCTAATCGCATCCTTGACGGAGTACTCAGAGACTGTTGATCCAAAATAGGTAACGATGGCATTCGTTCCCGGATCGTCCCACTCACGTTCAGGCGTGGCGCTCAGACCGAGCCGCCGAAGGGACGGCAAGTTTAGACACTGCTGAAAAGTGGGGGCACCCAGGTGGTGGACCTCGTCGGCCACGATCTGGACCATCCCGGGCGGAAACTCCCTCCAACAGAGCTGGAACTTGCTCGCAGATGCAGTTGCCATTGTGGCCACAACAAGAAGGCGCGAGGTTGCGTCAGGAGGGCAACCCGTCGCACGGAGTATACCAAGATGCGTTGACAGGGTCTGTGGCCACGATCCTTCCTGTCCGCTGCACTCGATGATATGGCAGCTGCCAAAGAAGCGCCGCAGTTCGCTGATCCATTGGTCAACCAAAGGGAGCGTTGGTACAAGAATGATGGTGGCAGTGCTCGTCGGTGCCAGACTCATAGCATGTAGCGCTGCCAACGTCTTGCCGGTACCGGTCGCCATGGCAAAGATGCCGCGGAAGTGACTTTGTTGCCAGGCCGCGATTGCAGCGTCCTGATGAGGCCAAAGTTGCCGGCGGGGACCTGTGGCATGTTCAAGGGCCTCGGAAACTGGTAATTCCTCTTCTGGGTCCGCTTCGGGGAGAGCCGAAGGGCGGAGGCGGATCAGACGTTCCCTCACGGCATCCGGAAGTTCCATGACCCTCAGTCCCGGTGCAGTGTTTGACCAGAGTTTCTCGAAGATTTCGCGCTTGCGTCGAACCCGTTCAACATCCTCGGGACGCCAGGAAGCGTAGACATCGAAGGCCTCGAAATTCCCAGACCATCCAGTTGCAGTCTCGTTGATAGAACCAGAGAAGGCAACGGTGTTCCCCGCATCGTCTTCAAAAATCCCCAACTTTTCGTGGTAGAGACAGCGCGCATCCAAGCCCTGCTCAACTTGTGGTACCGCAATTCGTATTTGTAGCCGACGTTCGCTGATAAGCCATGCGAGACACTCGAGTCTCCGACGCACCAGAAGTGACTCGAGCTGCTGGGGCTCGAGAGCTCGTACGAGTGTACGGGAGATGACATCTTCGAACTTACGGTCGTCGTTCCACACGTCGATGAGCGTCTTCGCGTCTTCCTCTTCCAAGACGGGGCTTGCAACAATGCACATTTCCCCTGACTTCTGGATGAACCTGGCTATTCCCCGCGCAGCTGCCGCAAGTGCCGTACTGCTGAAGAATCCCACGGCGCGGTAGTATCGTCTGCTCTGCTGGAGGCAGGGGACATAGAAGTCTGTCAGCAGATTGTGCTCCCCGCTCCGATAGTCAGGCTTGAGAGTGACGAGCTGGAGATTGAGGGCGGTCTCCGCTGTTTGCCCACTCATTTCGCAATCGCCTCATGTGCGACCAGCGACCGCTTGGCAACAAATCCACTACCGCAAGGAATTCCAATCCAGTTTGATGGCGTAGGTCGCAGCGAGCTCCTTGGCGTCATTCGCTACAGCGGCAAGATCAATATCCTTTACTGACAGATTGGCCAAGCCAACTTTCCAGCCCTTACCCTCTCCCCTCCACTCCCACTCGTAGAGCTTGATGTCGGTACCGAACTTGCCCTCAAGGACGCAAAGCGCGACAATCCGCTTCTTCGTGCGTTTATACGTCCGAGCATCGAGTACCGTAAAGAACTCTCGGTTGACCGGCAGGCTGCCCAAGTCAGAAGAGTTGGAGGCCATCCTCGCTACCCCCAGAGTGGCACACTTCGCTAAGGCGCACATTATAACCATGCGTGGAAGCTGCACAAGGACTATCGCATGAACTTGATGTTTACGTCGTAAACTGTAATGCCTCATTACTCAAGTGGGTTTCCGGCTGTCAATTTCGGCTTGCCTCTTGGGCCGCTAGACTCGCTCCAAAGCAGTTCTAGGCCGGAGCAGATTCTTCGCAAATGCGGCAGCGAGCCGATAGGGCAAGGAGGCGTTGCTGGATGAGGGGTCTTGCATCCCTAAGAAGATGGACGACGGCCTCGAAAACTTGGTAGTGAAAGCGAAATTCTCATTTACTGTGCACAATTCTAAAGAAGTGTGCACCCCCACAGCGGGGACGAACTGCATTCGATTGTATGCCGCCTCTCTATTAGTAGGGGTGGGGGGAGGGGAGGGACCCCAGAAATCGAAAAAACCGCTTGACAGCGGGAGGCCTTTCACATATTCATTCACATTGCAGAATAAATATACGTCCGTGCCCAAGCGACTCCGCCAGGGGCGCATCCTGGAGCTAGTGGGGGGCGAGCCGCTGCTCACCCAGGAGCAGCTCCGGCGACGTCTGTCCCACGAAGGCGTCCGCGTCACCCAGGCCACGCTCTCGCGCGACCTCAAGGAGCTCGGCCTGGTCAAGACCCCGCACGGCTACGTTCCGGCCGCGGCCGTCTCTGAATCCGCGCCGCCCCCGCCGCCGCTGTCGCACCTGCTCCAGGAATTCGTCCGTGACATCCGCCTGGCGATGAACCTGCTCGTGCTCAAGACCGGCCCGGGCAGCGCCCAGCCCGTCGCCGCGGCGCTCGACAGCCAGCAGTGGCAGGAAGTGGTGGGCACGGTGGCGGGCGACGACACCATCCTCATCATCACCCCCACCCGCAAGGCCTGCCAGGAAATCGGCGCGCGCATCCGGGAGATGATCGCCTAGATGACGCGCCCCGTGTTGCAGAGCGCAGTGGTCGGCCCCACCGGGTACGTGGGCTTCGAGCTGACCCGGCTGTTGCTGCGGCATCCGCGCCTGAAGCCGCCCCTGCTGCTGACCCGCGAATCTTCGGGGAACGGCCAGAGGGAGTTGGCCGACCTCTTCCCGCAGGTGTCGGGCAACGGCTCGTTGCCGCTCCAGCCTTTCTCCTGGTCGGCCGTGCATGCCAAGGGGGTGGACCTGCTGTTCCTCGCCACGCCGCACGAGACGGCGCGGGCCTGGCTGCCGGAAGCGGTGCGCCGCGGCCTGCGGGTGATTGACTTGAGCGCCGCCTGGCGCCTGCGCACGCCCGCCTACCGCGCCGCCTACAGCTTCAGCGACGCCGACCCGGCCGCGGCCGACTCCGTGCAGCAGCAGGCCGTCTACGGCCTGCCGGAGCTGGTCCGCGAACTTCTGCCCGAGGCCCGCGTGGTGGCGAACCCCGGCTGCTACCCGACGTCGGTCATCCTGGCGCTGGCGCCGCTTGTCCGCGCCGGCCTGGTGGATACCGGGCGCGGCATCGTCGCCGACTCCAAGTCGGGGGTCTCGGGCGCCGGCAAGCAAGCGACTCCCGAGACGCACTTCGTCGAAGTGGCCGACAACCTCCGCGCCTACTCGGTCTTCACCCACCGGCACACGGGGGAAATCCTGGAGCAGCTCAAGCTGGAGCCGTCACAGCTCATCTTCACCACCCACCTGCTGCCCATCCCGCGGGGGATCCTCTCGACCATCTATGCGCACTTGTGGAAGCCGCTCCCGGCGAAGGAAGTCGAGCAGTGCCTGCGCGACTTCTATGCCGGCTGCCCCTTCGTGCGCGTCTTTGCGCCGCCCCGCCTGCCGGAGATCCAGTACTCGCTGAACACGAACTATTGCGACATCGGTTTCGCGCTCGATGAGGGCGGGACGCGCCTGGTGCTGGTCTCCTGCCTCGACAACCTGCTCAAGGGCGCGGCCGGCCAAGCGGTCCAGAACCTGAACCTGGCCTACGGCTGGGACGAAAAGGAGGGGTTGGCGTGAAGCTGGTGGTGAAGCTGGGCGGGGCGGCGCTCGAGGACGCGGACCTGCTCGCCCGCTGCGCCCAGGCGCTGGCGGCGCTGGCCGCCGCCGGCCACCGCGTGGCGGTCGTCCACGGCGGCGGCGCCGCGCTCACGCGCGCGCTGGCGCGGCTCGGCAAGCCGAGCGAGTTCGTGGGCGGCCTGCGCGTCACCGACGCCGAAACCCGCGACGTCGCCCTGATGGTGCTCGCCGGCAGCGTGAACAAGCGCCTGGTGGCGGCGCTGGCGCGCGCCGGGCAACCGGCCGTGGGTCTGGCGGGCGGCGACGGTCTCGCCTTCCGCGCCCGCAAGGTTCCGATGAACGGGCGCGACCTCGGCTTCGTCGGCGAGATCTGCTCCGCCGACCCGCGCTGGCTCGAAGCCATCTGGGCCGAGGGCGCCCTGCCGGTGGTGGCGAGCCTGGCGCTCGGCCTGGACGGCGAGTACTACAACATCAACGCCGACCAGATGGCCGCGGCCTGCGCGGTGGCTTGCGCGGCCGAGGCGCTGGTTTTCTTGACCGACGTGCCGGGCGTCTGGGATGCGGAGAAAGCGCTCATCGAGCGGCTGACCACGGCGGACATCCGCCAGCTCGCCAAGCGCGAAATCATCCGGGGCGGGATGCTGCCGAAGCTCGACGCTTGCCGGCGGGCGCTCGCCGGCGGGGTCGAGCGCGTGCACATCGTCCCGGCCGAAGAAGTGGAAGCGCTGCCGCAAGTGGTGGCGGCGGAAGCGCGGATTGGAACGGAGGTGGTGGCGGCATGACGCTCGCCGGAGTGAAGCGCGCCGAAGCCGAACTGCTCGTGCCCACCTACGACCGCCAGCCGGTGCTCTTCCGGCGCGGGCGCGGCTGCTGGCTCTGGGACGCCGACGGTCGGCGCTATCTCGACTTTTTGAGCGGTATCGGCGTGAACGCGCTCGGGCACGGCCACCCGGCCATCCGCCGCGCCTTGTCGGAGCAGGCGGGGCGGCTGCTGCACGTCTCCAACTTGTTCTACCACGACTACCAGGCGGCGCTGGCGCGGACGCTCGTGAAGATTTCCGGGCTCGACCGCGTGTTCTTCACCAACAGCGGCACCGAGGCCATCGAGGGCGCGCTCAAGCTGGCGCGCGCCTACGCACGCTTGCACAGCGTGAACGGCCGCGGACCGCGCTGGCGGATTCTCGCGCTCGAGAATTCTTTCCACGGGCGGACGTTTGCGGCGCTGGCGGCCACCGGGCAGAAGAAGTACCGCGCGCCCTTTGCGCCGCTCGTGCCCGGGGTGCGCTTCGTGCGCTTCAATGATGTCCGCGACCTCGAGCGTCAGTTCGACGCGACCGTCTGCGCCATTCTTGTCGAGCCCATCCAGGGAGAAGGCGGCATTCAGCCGCTGACGCGGGAGTTCTTCGCGCGCGCGCGGGCGCTCGCGCGCCGGCGGAACGCGCTGCTCATCGCCGACGAAATCCAGTGCGGTCTGGGCCGCACCGGGCGCTGGTTTGCGTTCGAGCACTACGGTCTCCGGCCCGACATCGTGACGGTGGCGAAGCCGCTGGCGGCGGGCCTGCCTCTCGGCGCGATCCTCGCCCGCGAGCGCGTGGCGCTGGCGTTTCATCCGGGGATGCACGGCACCACCTTCGGCGGCGGGCCGCTGGCCTGCGCGGTAGCGCTGGCTTTTCTCGAAACCCTTGAGCGCGAGCGGCTGCTCGCGCAGGTGCGGCGCGTGGGCGAGTACTTCCGTGCGCGGCTCGAGGCGCTGAAGAAGAAGTACGACTGGATCCGCGAGGTGCGCGGCCTGGGGCTGATGGTGGGCGTCGAGTTGGCGCTCCCCGGCAAGGCCATCGTGCGCGAGGCGCTCGCCCGCGGCGTCATCCTGAACTGCACCCACGACACGGTCTTGCGGTTCCTGCCGCCCTACATCGTCACCGAGCGGCAGGTGGACAACGTCATCGCCACGCTGGAGGAGGTCTTCGCCGGCGTGGACGCCGAACAAAGGAGCGCCAAGAAAAAGTGAGCACGCTGCGCACGCTGACGCGGTTGTCGGGCCCCGACCTGTTGTCCATCCAGGACCTCACGCCGCCCGAGGCGGAGGGGATTCTCGAGCTGACCGGGCTGGTCAAGGAGCGCCCCGAGGAGTTCCACACGGCGCTGGCGGGCAAGCAGCTGGTGCTGATCTTCGAGAAGGCGTCGCTGCGCACGCGCATCACCTTCGAGGTGGGGATGGCGGAGCTCGGCGGCCGCGCGCTCTTCTTCGACCAGACGGGCGCGCGGCTGGGCGCGCGCGAGAGCCTGGGCGACATCGCCCGCAACCTCGAGCGCTGGGTGGACGGGGTCGTGCTCCGCACCTTCGCGCACCGCACGGTGACGGAGATGGCCGCGCACGCTGCCATCCCCGTCATCAACGGCTTGAGCGACCGCGAGCATCCCTGCCAGGCGCTGGGCGACTACTTCACGCTGGCGGAGCGCTTCGGTGACCTGCGGCGGGTGAAGCTCGCTTTCGTGGGTGACGGCAACAACGTCGCCCACTCGCTGCTGCTGACGGCGGCGCTCGTCGGCAGCCGCATCGTCGTGGCATCCCCGCCCGGCTACGAGCCCGACGCCGACATCGTCCGCGCCGCCAGCGAAACCGCCGCCCGCACCGGCGGCCGGGTCGAGCTCACCTACGACTGGCAGGAGGCGGTGCGCGGGGCCGACGCGGTCTACACCGACGTCTGGGCCAGCATGGGGCAGGAGGCCGAGACCGCCGCGCGGAAAAAAATCTTCGCGCCCTACCAGGTGAACGGAGAGCTGATGGCGCAGGCGGCGCCGCACGCCGTTTTCATGCACTGCCTGCCGGCGCACCGCGGCGAGGAAGTGACCGACGGGGTGATGGACTCGCCCGCCTCGCTCGTCTTCGAGCAGGCCGAAAACCGCCTGCATGTGCAGAAAGCCGTCCTGCTGCTGCTCATGGGAAACGGGCATCGTCGTCCGGGGCGGGGGCGGACTGCGCGTGGCTGAAAAAATCGTCCTGGCCTATTCCGGCGGGCTCGACACTTCCATCATTATCCCCTGGCTGAAGGAAAACTACTCCTACGACGTCATCGCCATGGTGGGCGATGTCGGCCAGGGAGAAGACCTGCGCGCAGTGGCGGAGAAGGCGCGGCGCACAGGCGCGGCCGAGGTCACCGTGGAAGACCTGCGGCAGGAGTTCGTGCGCGACGCCATCTTCCCCACGCTGCGCGCCGGCGCGGTCTACGAGCACAAGTACCTGCTCGGCACTTCGATGGCCCGGCCCATCCTGGCGCGCTGCCAGGTGGAAGTGGCGCGGCGCTTCGGGGCCGCGGCGGTCGCCCACGGCTGCACCGGGAAGGGGAACGACCAGGTGCGCTTCGAGCACGCCTACCAGGCGCTGGCGCCGGAGCTCAAGATCGTCGCGCCCTGGCGGGAATGGAAGATCCGCTCGCGGGAGGACGCGCTCGACTACGCCGCCCGTCACAACATCCCCGTCGCCGCCAGCCGCAACAGCCTCCACAGCCGCGACCGCAACCTCTGGCACTTGAGCTCGGAAGGCGGCGAACTGGAAGACCCGGCCAACGCTCCGCTCCCGACCACCTGGCAGTGGACCCGCTCGCCCCAGGAAGCGCCTGACAAGGCGGAAGAGGTCGAGATCGAATTCGAAGCCGGCACGCCCGTCGGCGTGAACGGGAAGCGGCTCGAGCCGGTGGCGCTGGTCGAAGCGCTGAACGACATCGGCGCGCGCAACGCCATCGGGCGGGTGGACCTGGTCGAGAACCGCTTCGTCGGCATCAAGTCGCGCGGCTGTTACGAGACGCCGGGGGGGACGCTGCTGGTGGCGGCGCACCGCGAGCTCGAAGCGCTCTGCCTCGACCGCGAGCTGCTGCACTTCAAGCAACCGGTCGGGCTGCGCTACGCCGAGCTGGTCTACTACGGCCTGTGGTTCACGCCGCTGCGGGAGGCGCTGGACGCTTTCGTCGCCGCCACGCAGCGGACGGTCACCGGGCGCGTGCGGCTCGAGCTCTACAAGGGCAACATCACTGTGCTCAATCGCCAGTCGCCCTATTCGCTCTACCGCACCGACCTCGCCGCTTTCTCGATGGACGGCTACAACCCCAAGGACGCCGAGGGCTTCATCCGGCTGCTGGGGCTGCCGGCGCGTGTGCAGGCGCGGCTCCGCCAGCGGGAGAAGCAGCGATGAAAATGTGGAGCGGGCGCCTGCGCGAGCCGCTCGACGCCGGCTTTGAGCGCTGGCAGCGCTCGTTCGGGTTCGACCGGTGTCTGCTCGGCGACGAGTTGGCGGCCAGCCGTGCCTACGCCCGAGCGCTCCAGGGCGCGGGCGTGTTGTCGGGCGGCGAGCTCGAGACGATCCTCGGCGGTCTCGACGCTCTCGAAAAGAAAGCGGCGGCGGAGCCGGCCTGGCTCGACGCCTCCGCGGCCGAAGACGTCCACCACTTCGCCGAGCTCGGCCTGGTGGAGCTCGTGGGCGAAGTGGGCTCGAAGCTCCACACCGGGCGCAGCCGCAACGAGCAGATCGCCACCGACCTCCGGCTCTACGTCCGCCGGCAATTGGGCGAGATCCGCGGCCGCCTGGCCGACTTCATCGAAGTCTTTCTCGCGCGCGCCGGGGAGCTCGGCCGGACGGCGATGCCCGCTTACACGCATCTGCAGCGGGCCGAGCCGGTGCTGGCCGCGCACTGGCTGCTCGCCTACGCGGAGATGTTCTTCCGCGACGCCGAGCGGCTGGCGGATTGCAGCAAGCGCGTGGACGCGCTGCCGCTGGGCTCGGGGGCGGTGGCGGGGGCGCCGCTCGCGCTCGACCGCGCCGCGCTCGCTCGCGAGCTCGGCTTCGCGCGGATTTCCTCCAACAGCCTCGACGCCACCAGCGACCGCGACTTCGCCCTCGAGTTCCTCCACGGGCTCGGCTTCGTCGCCCTGCACTTGAGCCGCTGGGCGGAGGAGATGGCGCTTTTT
>Ga0073934_10009725_pt1 | contig 12200 bp, 3 predicted proteins | sample LarsenN4metaG_FD_76834 | JGI IMG/M metagenome (GOLD analysis project Ga0073934, IMG submission 76834) | Hot spring sediment bacterial and archeal communities from British Columbia, Canada, to study Microbial Dark Matter (Phase II) - Larsen... ... | reverse complement strand
GGATATTCGGCTTCGGGAAGAGACCGGGCTTCCCATAACCCTGGCGGAGGATCCTCTGACCTCTGTAGCCCTTGGGGCCGGCAAGGTGCTCAATAATATGGATCTCTTAAGTAAAATCTCCGTGGACTAAACTTCCGATAATTTAGAGACGTGCCCTTCTTCCTGCCCTGGGAGGGCTTTTACTTAGATGGTTTTCTCTCTAACTTCGGAAGCCAGCCTGGATTTTGTCCTTCCTGCGTGTAGGCGCCGCGGAAAACAGGGTCGCGTAGCTGACCGTTAAAATCTCGATCCCAATCGAGGAAAGCCCGTAATGGCCCAGGATCGATGGGCGGTCCTACAAGCCTTCCCGGCCTTGGGAAGAGATCTAATTCTCCCAGATTGCCGGTTGGATGGGTAAGGTAATTGCCTGCCGCTTGAAATGAATCCTTAATGTTATCTTGTTGATCTGCGGCCTGAATGGGGATTGAGGCAAACACGGCGTTCCCGACCACCTTTTGTTGATAAGCGGAAGCGCCGCCGATCACCTTGATGCCGGTGCCGCTGGCTACAATCGTATTGAAGAAGATATGAATCGTGCGGGGAACATCGTTATGGGGCTGAATCCATATCGCACTGCCATTGTTATTCACAAACACGTTATTATACAGGGCGATGTTTCCTTCCCCCTGAAACAAGGGTTCCCCGGTGGGATTCTGATAGAAAAAATTCCCGTAGATCTGGTATACATCATGGACCCCAGGTCCCGATAAGGGAAAATGGCCGACTAAAACGTTTGGACGCGCCATCCTGTCGAGGGAACCGTTATTCGCCTTGCTAAATACATTGTGGCGAATAAGGGTCGTATGATCACCTGCGGGCATTCCGGGAATATTCGGTCTGGGATTCTGATGTTTGATCTGCATATTGTAGCCAAGGGTATCCCCAATTAGATTGTTTTCGATAAGCCCCCCGACGAACGGGTCGTCCCCGTTGGAATTCCCCAAGTATAAACCGGTCCCCGCACCTATGATGACATTGTTGCGGATCACCCAGTCCCAGGTCGGACACTTGGTAGAAATACCTACAATCTGCTGATTAGCACCGTGGCCGTGGATATACAGGTTCTCCAGCGTGATATGGTGTGCCCAGTTAGTATGCCCGCCCGCTTTTACCGCATCAACCGGAACTCCCTGGCCGTCCAGTTCGAGATTCAGGATCTTAATATAGCTTGCGCGTAGAATATCGACGGTATTGTGTTCCCCACGCCCCAAGAAGATGGCCCGCGGAGCCTTCTCCGGTCCGGCAATTACAATGGGTTTGTCTGGTTCTCCGTTGAGATCGTGAATCCACAATCCCTCCGTATAGGTGCCGGCCTCCAGAAGAAGCATATCGCCAGGACGCAGATTCTTTAGTAATTCTCGATAGTTAGAAGGATTCCCTTGAAGGACGCGCTGCGGAGCGTCTGGATTAATCAGGAGGGAGGATAGGGGCATCTGGACGAGGAGAAGCAGTACGGCAAAGTAAAGCTTATTTGTTTTTAATGGAATCCGTTGCATTCTACCAGGAAAAAGCATCCCATCTACCAAAGACTCTCTTTCAGTAGGTCGACTTACGAGCTGACGACGATTGTATGGAAGAGGTAAAGATCTTTATAGCGAAGTGGTAGGGGAGTTCGGGATCAAGGTTCGAGATCGTATAGGTCTGTTGAGTTCCAGGGGGAGCGGGAGTCGGCTCATCTGTGACATTGTGAGGTTGATTTGTCACTTGATCGCCGTTACCGGCCCAGAAGTTATTATAGATGGTCGGGTCAAATTCATAGGTTCGTGCGAACTTATCAAAGTTGAGGTTTTGGACCATAGGTTGCGGTCCGTATTTGATCTGATATTTTGTAGCCCCCGCAGGGACCGTCCAACGCAAGGTGTAGGATCCTCCTCCGTTATTTGTCACCTGGAGACCGTTTGCCTCATTCAGGAAGACGGTCCCAAATTCGTTCTGATGAAGATCGGTCCAGATGAAGTCTTGGGCGGCCCAATTAGAGTAACTGGCGTAGCCTTGACGGATGGTGCTGACCCTGCTCCCGCCGGCTCCGTCCTGGCATTTGACGCGCCCCGCGAGGGTCCCCACGATACGCCGTCCCACGTAGAGGAACCAGGGATCTTTGGTCATCCGGTAGCCATGCGCCAGCAGGGCTGTATAGTCGTGTAAATCGATCGTCCGCCAGGCATCATCCGGCAGGGGGGGCTCATCCAGATTATACTTAGATCCTCCGGGAGGACCTCCGAAGCCCTTGCATAAGCTTCCCCCCCGATCAAAGTAAGCCTCTCTGGCAATAAAATAAGCAAGCCCGACAAGTCGATCCGACAGTTCTTCCTTCCGAGGGTCCTTTTCAGGTAGCACCCGCATGAGCTCGATCATGCTTTCTGCCTGTACCTGCATCTTCGGTCCCACGTTGACGATTCGTGGGGAGCTGGCTTTGGCTTCAAGAAAGTAGCCGCGATCCATATCCTGGCCGGTATCCGCGGGATTTGCTGGATCCGCAATGGTCGAGCATAAGTAGTTATCGGCCAGGAGATCCATTTGCGCTTTATACTGCGGGTCCCCCAGCATCTCCCAGAGCACTGAGTGCCATTTGGCCCTCTGCGCCCATCCTCGCCCCCCCTGATAGCAGGTTACTCTGGCCGGGTGCTCTTGCAAGAGCCACTCACCGTGGTCAATGAGGGCTTCCCGGATCGACTCATCTCCTGTAAGGTAATAGAGCAGGGGTACGCCGAGCACGTTCATGTGCTCCATGTCTTCTTCAAATTTACTAGAGCCTCTACCATTGGCGAAACTATCTTTGTCCTTGGGGCCCGTCGCTTTAAATTCCAGCCCCTTCGGCCAGGTCGTACGATCTTCTCGATCAGAGCGATGAATGGCCTGGTCTGTGATGAAATGGATAAAGTTGTAGGCGGCCTGATAGAGCCCCCCGTGGCCGGTTGAGAGGAACGAAAGAAGCTTTGGCACCGTCTGGTCGTTATTGGTCTGGCGGCCGCCCGCGCTCCAGTTATAGCTCCGCATGCGGACGATTTGCTGGTTCGGTAGGGTGTATTGGGTGACGCTATAGCTGCCCTCGTTTGCCGCAGCAAACTGGTTCACGCCTTTGATCGTATTGCCTTTGTGATAGTCGACCATCTCATCGAAGCTGACCAGCCTCGTTCGTCCCAAGAAGGAGGCGGTGATGCGATACTGTTCATAGGGAGCCCGGGCAAAGAGCGGATATTGGATCCGGTAATGAGAAAGCTCCGGGTTGCTTGAGGTTGCATGGAAGTCCAGGAGGATCTCTCGGGTCTCATGAACGCCCCAGGCAAAGAGGAGGCCCTGTTGGGAATTGTATTTTGAAAAGATTTCGAGGGATACCTCCCCCTTTCCGCTAAACTCAATACTTGCGGGGAAGAAGCTATCAAAATCTCGCATGGCAAGGGTAAGCCCGCGTCCGGCGGTATCTTGTAAGTCTCCGAAGCCCCGCGTATAATCCTCCTCTCCCTGGAAGTCGTAGAGGATCGTGGTTCCCTTTCGGATCGTGAAACCCTCCTGGCCCTCCGTGAGGCGCACCCCTGCGTCCCATTCTTCGAGAAAGAAAGAATCGGTGGACTTCCGGACGCGAACAGCTCGCGAATCCCGCTTGTGCTTTGTGTTGGCCTGATAGAGGTAGGAGGTCTCTTGGGAGACCAGCGAGCCGCTGAGGGTTGCGTCTCTCGTCGAAAAAGTAAAGGTGGGTGCGGTTGTGAGAGATAGAGGTAGGCGCAGCGCAATGGATTTTATAACCTTTCGGGTAAGACTATCTCGGAAAGCATTCTCAATGCTCACTTGGGCTTTGACGTAAGGTTTATCCTTATAGAAGATAAGACGCGTGGTGTAACCGAAGGAATTAGCCCCGGAAGATGATCGCAGACGCCCGGTTTCTTTGACAGTTGCTCTCAGGGGGCCATTTTCTTCAATGAGGGCCGTTGAGGTGGAGTCGTTTCGTGAAGTATAGAGGGTACCTTGATCATCTTCGTAAAGAAGACCTCCCTGGTGATCGGCGGTGAGGAGTTGTACGCCCTGGATGATGGCAGCATCTATCACGTTCTGGTTGGCTTTTCGGATCGTAAACTCCGCGACGCCTGTATTCACTGCGATCGTTGTGCCGCGATCTTGAGCCAGATCTACCCCACGGGGGTTTTGACCACGAATAAGATGGAGCGAGCTGTTAGTGCCGTTGGCGGGTACATCGGCTTGAACGTCAACCAAGACCCACTGGATGTTCCCAGAAGGATAACGGTTGAGGGCTCGAAACTGGGCCGGGACAAGTTGATGGGCTGCTGTATCAAAAACGGCAAGTTCAGAGATATCTCGCACGTTATCCGAGTCCTTTAAAGGGATCCCCGAAGTAACGGGCTCTTGAGCTCTGGCGCGCCCTTTAATGTTCCGGGCTCCTGTATCGTCTGCGGGGAGAAGTTCTTGTATAATAAGCGATATGGACAGCGTGCCAGATGGAATGGGAGATGCGACGGCTGAGGAGGTAGGGGCCTGGGAGATACTGGAAACCATGGTACCAGAAGCAGAAGAGTCCTGTTGAGGTTTTGGTAGAAAGGACGGGGATTTAGTCGTATCAGATTGAGGTTTTGGCAAAGATGGTATCGGGGTGGAGGGTGAGATGGCAGCCGGTGGAATAACTTTGCTCAGATTCGGCGAATGTTTATAGAGATAAACCCACGTCCGCTTGTTGTTTCCCCGGTCACTCACTACGGCCATAATGATGCCATAGGTACTGATAGGAGTTACAAAACTTTGGAATACTAGGGGGTGAGTGCTCGCCTGTAAAGCCCAGGTATCTGTAGTTACATCGTACTCATAAAACTGTCCTCCTGTGGGGGATTTTATCTGTTCTAATCGTCCCCCGGGGGGCATTTGAAATACGAGGTACTTTCCACTAACCGGATCAACGGTTATATAGGTTCCCTGGGACCCCGGAACGCGAAGCTCAATAGGTGCATTCTTCAGTTTCGTAATTGTGCCTGAAGCATTGATCTTGTAGAGATCAGGGCTGTCATTACCGCCACCGAAGATTACTACCTTGTGGATGGGATTGTACTCGGCAAAGCTATGCACTCTTCCCATGGCGAGATCTGAAGTGAGAAGGGACCATTCATGGGTCGTAGTGTTAAAGAAAAAAACCTTCCCCCCACTAACAAGAATAATGCCACCCATTTCTGGGAAATAGGCCATTCCTCCAATGCTTGGCATGGGAAGGCTACCCGGAATCGATGGAAGCTCGCTCCAGGAGTTACTGGCGATATTGTATTTGAAAAGACGTCTGGAATTAGCGGCTCCAAGCCCAAAACGATAGTAAAAAGTGCCGGTTCGAGGATCAATGGTATTATGGTCATACGCATGATCCGTACAACCTTCCCCCCGCTCCCAGGCCTCAGGTGTTATGCAATCCAGAGGGGGCAATGGTCCGGTTGTCCAGGTGTTGGTAGCATCCTGGTAAATAATGAACTTATCCGCCCGGAGATGAGGAGCGCCCAGGAAGAGGAGCTGCCTCGAATTCGGATCCCAGCTGGCACTATCGGCATAGGATAAGATAGAGTCTCCCGTTGGGATGGTTCTAAGGAAGTCGCCACTAAGCCCATTGGTTTCCAATACTGCCCAGGTACCTGGCTTCATCTGCGCAGCCAGCTTACCTAGAGCAGTTGCGCCCTCCAGTGCTTGTGCCTGCGTCAGACCCGGTATAAGTCTTTGAATCAGAAGAAACAGTAAGACTAGGCTGCTCCACTTCTCTATCCAAGAGATTAGAAAACTTCTAAGGATTGCAAGACTCCTATTCATTCTTCTTACTCCTTTCATCTTTCAATCAAGCTAATTCTGCTAATGATACCGAAAGTTTAAGATACGATGCCTCAGTAAAAAGCGCAAGGAATTTAAGGAATTTAGGGATGGTAAGTATGAATGAGTCAGGTGGGTCGTGGCCTTAAGTGAAGTACGTCTGCCGGAAGGTAAGAGCCGTAGGGACAGAGCGGCTCTGTCCCTACCTTTTGGCTTTGGGGTTACGGAGCTTACTGGCTAATATACCATTTCCCTTCGCTGGGTCGCCAGATGGCTATATCCGTCTTCCCATCCCCATCGTAATCCTTAGGTACCGGGATATCATCGCTTTGTCCCCATTGCACGTTGAGTCGATCCCCATTGCCGGAGAGTTTGATATGCCACGTGCCTTGGATTGGTTTCCAGACGGCCAGGTCGGTAATTCCATCCCCATCGTAGTCCCCGGGAACCGGAATATCGAGACTCTGTCCCCACTGTTTTACAGAGGACCCACCGCTTGAGAGGAGGATATACCAGGTCGCCTCGCCCGGTCGCCATATCCCCATATCTGCAAGCCCGTCTCCGTCGTAATCTCCAGGCACCGGTATATCTCCAAGCTGTCCCCATGGGATTTTAACTCGAGCTCCTCCCTGCCTGGAAGATTTGATGTTCCACGTACCTTGAACGGGTCTCCAGAAGGCTATATCGGTAATCCCATCTCCATCATAATCTTCAGGAACTAGAATATCTGAGGGGAGTCCGTATTGGAACTGTTGGCTCCCACCGGAAGAGTTCCGAATGTACCAGGTTTTATCGGAAGGTCGAAAGACGGCAGAATCCGCTTTCCCATCCCCATCGTAGTCGCCCGGTACAGGTTTGTCCCCCAGCTTTCCCCAAATTCGGGTAGAGAGGCTACTGCTTGTGCTCAACAAGAGGTACCACTTTCCATTGCTGGGTCTCCACACGGCAGCATCCGCACGTCCATTCCCGTCATAATCCCCGGGCACTGGAATATCTCCGCTGGTCCCCAAGTTTAGGAGCGTAGAGGTCGGCTCGGGCGTGGGCGTGGGGGTAGGAGTAGGGGTTGATGTAGCGAGCGTTTTAAAGGTAAAATCGCCGGAAGTGGCCAGATTACCCGCTGCGTCTTTTGATGTAACGCGGTAGTGATAAAGGGTGCCGGGCGTTAACCCGGACAGGGATTTGGAGTGGGAAACGGTTAGGGTCGTATCGGCCGTAGTGGCCTGGCCATAAGAGGTCGTGAGTCCGTATTCTACCTTGGTCGTTGCGGGTTCATTGGTCGTCCACGTAATGGTTGCGCTCGATGAGGTTACGGACGAAGCACCCACTGCAGAGATTTGTGGGGGAGTGATATCCGATGGCGGTTGGGTAGTCCCTTCTACGCCCGTTGATTGGGCGGAGGTATTCCCGGCTGCGTCGTAAGCGGCGACGGTGTACGAATAGGTGGTGGCCGGAGAGAGGCCGGTGTCCGAGTAACTCGTCTGGGGGATGATGGCGATTTGGTTTCCATTTCGGTAGATCCGGTATCCTGCGATACTGGTGTCATCGGTAGACGGAGCCCAGCGGAGATCGATCTGAGAAGAAGAGATGGCCGTGGCCTGGAGATCGGTCGGCGTGGAGGGGGGAGTAATATCTGGAGATGGGGGAGTTGGAGTGGGAGCAGGAGTTGATCCGAGGTGGGCATAATCGTAGAAGAGGAGCGAGGTGTAGAAAAGAACGCCGTTCAGCGCATAGAAGATATCCCAATGCGAACTATCCATCTGGCTGTCCACAAAGCGTCCCACCTGAGGGGCATCGGGACTCACCGTGTAGGTCACCTGCCCATTAACAAGACGATTCTTTGCCTTGCTTGCCCGGTTCCAGTGAATTTTGGCTCGTTCAAGATAGACGGTATTCCCGGTAAGGCGATAACCGCGTACAAGGGTATCCACGAGCGAGGCCGTTTCATTCCAGTTGAACGCACCTGAGGTATCCGTGGCGCACGGCACGTCAAAGTAATTATGGCACACGGCCCCAGGAACGCCCCCTGCGCCCGTGGGTGAAAAATCGACAACAATTTTGCTTCCTGCTTGTTGGTGAACACTATGTAATCCAAAGTTCATGGCAAAATCGGCCATCTTTATAAGGAGCGCGCGTACTTCGGTATTGCCGGTTAAGGTGTAATACCGATCAAGTGCCTGGGAAAGAATGCCGTGCTGGAACGTGGGAACCATCTTTGCGCCCTGCGCAAACATAGTTTTCCCCTGGGTCGGTCCGAAGGCGCTGGTGAGAGATCCCTCGTTTGCATAAAAGAATCCCCGTGGATCTCGTGCCGGCGAAGTCAGCCATAACGTGGCGATGTGATCCATCAGGGTTTTCCAGCGCGGATCTTGCGTGGCTTCATAGAGCCGGGTTGCCATGAGGAGATGCCGTGCGCCGCGTCGCGTGTTCCCCCCTCCCATCCACTCGCCAGTCGGCTTATTAAGGAATGTCCGCTCAACCACCTCACCCAGGTCTTTGGCAGCTTCCAATGCGTCTTTGTCACCCGTGAGGTAGTAATAATCAATAAGGGCCCAGCCAAAGAGGTGATCATCCCCCCAGTTTGCAGGTCCGTAAGGGCCGTTGTCCATTTTGCCCTGCTTTGCCGTGGAGAGATATGCCGTATCGTCCGGCGTGATTCCGGGGAGCACGATCTCGGGGCGCTTCACCGGGGAATCTTCAAGGTTTCCTTCCCAGGCAAAATTGAACCCATCCGTTCTAAAAGGATACTCGTTTTTAAAGTACCGTGCCCATGCTTTGGTACGATCCCAGTAGCCAGGTGAGCCGGTCCTCAGGTACATGAGGGCGTTGTTCCACAAATCATCGTTTTCTGGAACATCGTGGACATCAACCTCCTTCCAGCTCACAAATTGGTTGGGATTATGGGCATCCTTTGGCTCCTGGCTGGCGCTCCAGGTCCAGCCCCAGCGTCGATAGGTCTCTTTTTCATCGTCCAGCGTTCCGAACCTGGTCGTCGAAAGTTCCCCGTACTCCGAGTACCATGATCCCGGCGCACGAGCAAACAAAGGGCTATTGGGAAGCGCTTTTCTCCGGGTCTGTTCAGCGCTTGAGAGACCCTCGGCAAAGTCGAGTACAATGGAGCCGGTATGGTACGAGAGGTCGGGGATAATCAGGCCGTTGTTAGATATTTTGGTAATAGAGCCATTGTATTTGAGATTCAACGGTATGGTATCAAAGGTTAGCCCTCCTGAACCGACGTTTGCCCATTGAATAACCGGTCCGGGACAGCGATTGACTCCACCGTCCATAGAAGAGCATACCGCGTCGACGGCAGTGCCGCCATTGCCAATCTTTAGGGTCGCCGATCTTACCTTCACATGCCGTTCATTCGTTTGGAGCGAGTTTCTTAATACATGTTCAATCTTGACATCAGTATGTCCGGCATAGAAGGTAATGCGGGTCGTGTAGCCAAAACCTCCCTGTCCAACAGGGAAGATCTGGTTGGATGCGTCTCGGAATTTTCCATCAATGCGGAGCGTAGCACCCAATGGACCTCGGTACTCCCACTCGATCTTGTCCGGAGCGCTTCTCCCCGAGAAGATTTGATTAGTGGTGGCATCATGAATCTGGATGTTGGATTGGGTGGTAGGAGTCACGATTTGTTCAGTTGAAGAAAAGGTGCCGTCACTGTTCCGATCAAGCCACACACTCCCAAAGAGGTTAAAGTCGGCTTTCGAGAGTTGAAACTTGGCGGGTCCAGTGGAAACCGTGATTTGCGTTGCATCTTCCGTAATGGTGAGCGGCTTGGGGGGCATCGAGAGTGGTGTACCTTCTTTGAAGGTGAGTATTTTAGTTCCGTTCGCAGGTACTGACACTTGGAAGCCAAGGAGGAGCCAAGGCGTTCTTCCTTGCAGTTTCGTGATTTGTACTGGAATCTGGGTACTGCCATCCCAGAGAGACCAGTCGGTAACGTTCGTGGTGCCTGCGGGAAGAGGTATGCCACTCGTAATGGGTTCACTGATCCGCTCCACACCTGCAGGCTCCTGAATGGTAAGCGGGATGGAAAGCGAGCCGGACGATGGCAGTGGGGTAGGAGATGGAGGAAGTGCGCTGGTGCTGGTACTAATGGTGATGGCTACGGGAGACGATGTCCCGATATTCCCAGCAGCATCCCTTGCTACAGCGGTCAAGGCGTGGGAACCCGCGGAAGCAGTAGCGGTATCCCAGGATAGGGAATAAGGCGCAACCCCATCCTCGCTGCCTAAGTTATTTCCATCAAGTTTAAATTGAACGCCCACGACCCCCACATTATCTGAGGCCGTAGCGGAGAGGGTGATAGTCCCTGATACGGTCGAACCGGCAGTCGGAGATATCAGCGAAACGATCGGAGCAGCGGTATCCGATGCTGTCGCGAAGGTGGTGGCCTGGACCGAGGTAGATGATCCCGATACATTCCCTGCAGCATCATAGGCGGCCACAGAGTAAGTATATGTGGTGGCCGGAGAGAGAGCTGTATCCTGGTAAGACCCGGTGGTTGAACTCGCAATCTTAAAGCCACTTCGATAGATCCAATATCCTGCTACCCCCACGTTGTCGGTTGAAGGAGACCATGAGAGGTTGATTTGAGAAGAAGAAATGGCAGTTGCTGTAAGACCTGTAGGAATGGAGGGGGGGGTCGTATCCAAACTCACAGGATTACCACTTCCCGGTGCATTTTTGTAGAGGTAAACCGCCGTCTTGCTTTCAGATCCTCGAACACTCACTACAGTCATAACGACGCCATACGTGCTCACCGGAGTCGCGAAACCATCGTCAATCATGGGATGAGGATCGGGTTTAAGAAGCCACTTGTCGGTAGTTACATCATATTCATATAATCTCCCGTCCAAATTAAACACCAGATATTTTCCGCTCACCGGGTCAACCGTCACAAATGTCCCTGTGCTCCCGGGAACCCGCAGCTCAATAGGTGCATTCTTGAGTTTTGTGATCCTACTGGAGGCATCAATTTTATAGAGATCCGTGCTTAAGTTTCCGCCACCGAATATAACCACTTTATGGATGGGATTATATTCAGCGAAGTTATGATAAGGTCCCATGGCGAGATTTAAGGCGAGTTGGGACCATTGATTGGTCTTGGTGTTAAAGAAATATACTTTCCCTCCCCCGGCCAGGATAATCCCGCCCATTTCTGGAAAGTAAACCATCCCTGCAGCAATACTAGGATCAGGGAAACTGTTCGGAATGGATGGGAGTTCACTCCAGGAATTAGCGGAAATGCTGTATTTAAAAAGTCTCCGGGTATTTGCAGCCCCGAGTCCAAAACGATAGTAGAAGGTGCCCGTTGCAGGATCGATGGTATTGTGATCATATGCGTGGTCTGTACAGCCCTCACCCTGCTGCCAGGCCTCCGGAGTTATACAACTAAGCGGGGGCAGAGGCCCGGTTGTCCAGGTATTGGTGGTAGCACTGTAGATAATGAACTTATCCGGTCGGAGATGGGGAGCTCCAAGAAAGAGAAGCTGCCTTGAACCGGGATTCCAGGCGGCACTGTCGGCATAATTCATTATGACGCCGCCGCTTGAGTCTGTTCTCAGGAACTCTACACTAAATCCGTTGGTTTGGAGTATGGCCCAGGTCCCTGGAGCCATTTGAGCGGCTAGCTTACCCAAAGCGGTTGCGTCACCAAGTGTTTGTGCTTGAACCCAACTAGATGTAAGTATTCGGAGTAGAAGAAGCAGCACAACCAGATAAGGTATTTTTGTTTTTAATTGTGGATACTCTGGGCAGTAATGATCTGAGATCCTACTTATTTGGTTTGCAATCGTAGATCCCATAAGATGAAGGATTCGATGGGCCCATATTTTCGGCGTGTTAATCCCTTCTCCTAAGCAACCAAAGATAATATTCCTATTCATTTTCCTACTCCTTTCTACACGTCCGCCAGAGAATCTACCCAACTGCTGTAAATTCAACTGATCTAAGGTTACACGGCAAATTCAGCCGATCTGTGGTTAGTACATAGTCCCTTTCATTTTGATTCCTAGAATCCCTCCCTGACGGTCGTGGCTCAGAGGCTAGGTGACGCAAGTCCTCAGAGCCGCGACCATGAGGGAGCGGTTAATCAGCATGAACGGGACGATGTATTAGCGGAACAGAGACAGGTTAAGGATATCCCGTATAGCGCACGGTTAACTCTTGCGAGGAGAGGAAATAGGAAGGCTAACAAAGCCGGAGAGCTAGCTTCTCTGCAGGAGCCTTTACCGTCCTCTTCTTCGTTGGTACGCGCCCCCTACCTTCTTTTCCAAAGGGAAAAGGGATTGTTGGGCAAGAAGATCCATGGTAAGGCTTAATGAAGTGGACAAAAAAGGAGAGCTAGAGAGAAAATGCCCCTTGTC
>Ga0073934_10009724_pt1 | contig 12201 bp, 11 predicted proteins | sample LarsenN4metaG_FD_76834 | JGI IMG/M metagenome (GOLD analysis project Ga0073934, IMG submission 76834) | Hot spring sediment bacterial and archeal communities from British Columbia, Canada, to study Microbial Dark Matter (Phase II) - Larsen... ... | reverse complement strand
GCTGCCACGACCACAAGTTCGACCCCATCCCCACAGCGGACTACTACTCGCTCCGGGGCGTCTTCAACAGCACCCGTGAGCCGCGCGAGAAACCGCTCATCCGGGAGGCCGCGGATCCGGTCAAATACGAGCAATACAAGGCCGAGCGCGCGAAGATCGAGGCCGAGTACATCGCCTTCCGGAACCGGGAGCTGGAGAACTTCCAGAAGGATTTCCTCGGCAAATCCACCGCCTACCTGGTCACCATCCTCACCCCCGGCAACCAGCGGCAGAACCTGATGCGCGATCACAAGCTGACCCGCGAGACGTTGCAGCACTGGGAGCGCATCGTGCGCTCGGTCAGGGCGGGCGACCCCATCTTCGGCCCCTGGTTTGAGTTCCGGCGGCTGCGGGAAAACGAATTCGCCGCCAAGTCCAAGGAGGTCGCCACCAAGGTCCTGCAAAACAAGGACCCGAAAAACCCCTTGAACCGCCACGTAGCCGCGGCCTTCCGCGTCGCCCCGCGCAACATGCAGGAAGTGGCTGCCATTTACGGCCGCCTCTTCGCCGCCGCCGACCAAGCGTGGCAGGCCAGCATGGACGCCTACGAGGCCCGCGCCAAGGCCGGGCGCGTGGGCAACCCTCCCACCAGACTGGGCGACCTGCAAATGGAAGCCCTGCGCACAGTCGCCTTCACTTACGGCGGCGGCCAAAACCTGGAACCTGACGAGGCGTTCCGCCGCCTGCTGCCCCAGCGCGTCCAAAACCAGGAGGAGGGCTTTCGCTCACGCCTGGCCCGGCTCGAAATGGAGCACGAGGGCGCGCCCGCCCGCGCCATGGCCGTCGAGGACAAACCCCGCCCCGAAGACTCCCCCATCTTCGTCCGCGGCGAGCCGGGCAACCGCGGCAAGGTCGTCCCCCGCCAGTTTCTCGAAGTATTCTCCGGCCCGAATCGCAAGCCCTTCCAATACGGCAGCGGCCGCCTCGAACTGGCCCGCGCCATCGCCGACAAAAACAACCCCATCACCGCCCGCGTGATGGTCAACCGCATCTGGCTCCATCACTTCGGCGAAGGCATCGTCAACACCCCGGACGACTTCGGCACCATGGCCGAGCAGCCCAGCCACCCGGAACTGCTCGATTACCTCGCCAGCTACCTCATGGAGAACGGCTGGTCCCAGAAAAAGCTCCACAAGCTCATCCTCATGTCGAACACCTGGCAGCAGAGCAGCGCCGACAACCCCCGCCACGCCCAGATTGACCCCGACAACCGCCTCCTCTGGCGCGCGAACATTCGCCGCCTCGACTTCGAACCGCTCCGCGACTCCGTCCTCCACATCGGCGGCATCCTGGACCTGCGGCCCGGCGGCAAACCCGACGACCTCACCGACCAGACCAACACCCGCCGCAGCATCTACGGCTACATTGACCGCGCCAACGTCCCCGAGGTCATGAACCACTTCGACTTCGCCACGCCCAGCATGGCCACCGGCAAACGCTACCAAACCATCGTGCCCCAGCAGGCGCTCTTCCTGATGAACAGCCCGCTCGTCGTCGAGCAGGCCCGCCGCGCCGTCACCCGGCCGGACTTCAAGAAGCTTGCCACCGACGACGCCAAAATTGATTTCCTCTACGGCCTGCTCTACCAGCGTCCGCCGACGGACATCGAGAAACGCCTGGCCAGGGAGTTTGTCGCCAGCACGCCGTTGCAAGACACCCTGCCCATCGCCCTGCAAAGCGCGCCCCAGCCCGCCGCCGCCCAGAAGGGCAAGGCCGCCAAAGGCAAGGCCGCGCCCGCCGCCCGCGCGCCCGCGGGGCCGCAGCCACTGGACGCCTGGGGCAAGCTCGCCCACGCCCTGTTCCAATCCAACGAGTTTTCCTTCGTGAACTGAACGGTGGAAGCCCGCTTTGCGGGTGATTGGAGAACGCGCAATGGAATTATCCTCCGGCACACTTCCCATTTCACCCCTTCCTGTGCTATTCATGGGCCATGAGAACCATCCTGACCTCCCTTCTGCTGGCCACTGCGTTCCTCTTGGCCAGCGCCGTTCAAGCCGCTGATCCGGTGAAACACGTGGACGCCCGGGCCGCCGCCAAACTGTTGAAGGAGAACAAGTACATGGTGGTCCTCGACATCCGCCGCGCGGTGGAACTGGAGGATGGCCACATCGCCGGGGCGAAGAACATTGATTTCTATGGCAAGGACTTCGCCGACCAGCTCAAGGCGCTGGACAAGGAAAAACCCTACCTGGTCCATTGCGCCAGCGGCGGGCGCAGCACGAAATCGCTGGAGACGTTCAAACAGCTCGGATTCAAACGGGTTTATCACCTGGACGGCGGCTTCAACGGCTGGAGAGAGGCCGGCCAGCCGGTGGAAAAGAAGTGACCGCCGCCGCTCACTCGCATGATTCACGACACCATTGCCCGGATTGAGGCGCAAATTCGGAACTCGGCCAACCTGTCCGAGGAGCGCCGCGCCGAGCTGGCCGCCCTGCTGGCCACGCTCAAGGCCGAGGTCGGCGAACTGGCCAAGACCCATGGCGAACAGGCCGCGAGCATCGCCGGCTTCGCGCAGGTGTCGGCCCATGAGGCCACCCGCTCGCAGCCCAACCCCGAGGCGCTGCAGCATTCCTTGAGCGGCCTGGAAGCCTCCGTGTCCGAGTTTGAGAAATCCCACCCCCGGCTGGTCAATATCGTCAACTCCATCTCCCACACACTGTCCAACTTGGGGATTTGAGGCTCCTTCGTGGCGCTCATGGTCCCGGAGCGCCTCACGGCACGATCACGCTCTTGGCGGCCTCCCAGCGCGCGGTGGTTTGCAGGGCTTCATTGGCTTGCTCCAGCTTGAAACGGTGCGACACCAGCTCGTGAAAGGGATAGCGCTCGCGGTTGCCGCGCAGGAAGTCAATGGCCGCCCGCAGGTGGCGCGGCTCGCTGGACCACGACCCAAACACTTGCAATTGCTTGCGTGTGACGACGTGTGGATTCCAAGACACCGGGCCAGCGTCGCAATAGTGGCCAAGGATCAGATACTTGCCGCCGTCGCGGCACATGTCCATGCCCTCGACCACGGCGTCAGGTTTGCCCACGCATTCGAGGACCACATCCGCACCGTGACCGCCGGTGATCTGTTTCACCGCGTCAATCCGCTCCCTCGGAGATTTCACTTCGTCGAGGTCAATGACCGCGTCCGCGCCAAAGCGCGTGGCCTGCGCCAGGCGGTGTTTGGGCGCGCCCACGACAATGACTTTGGCGGCGCCCGCCGCCCTGGCGACCGCCAATGCGGCGATGCCCACCGGTCCCGCGCCCTGCACCACCGTCCAGTCGCGCCAGAGCGGCGGCAGCAGGAAGGCGCTGGTGTCCTCGCGGAGTTTGCCGATGCCTGCCCCGGGGCTGGTTTCCACGCAAATCCGCTCCACCCCATGCACGGCGGTGATGAGCGCACAGCCCGCGCCAATGACCGATTCCGTGGGCAAGTCGTCGGGCAGCTTGAAAATCGTGGTGCCGGGCCGCAGGTAATGGAACTGCGCGTAGCCGCCGAGGAAGTGCGGCGGCTGGTCGCAACGGTGGCCAATGCCATAGGCGCGGCGCTCGGGACAGCGCGTAGGCTGCTTCTTCACCGCGCAGTAGAAGCACTTGCCGCAGGAGATGGCGGAATTCCAGGTCACGCGGTCACCCGCCTTCAAGGGCTGCCCGGTCCAGTCGCTGTCCAGACCTTGGCCCAGTTTTTCAATGCGGCCAACGGTTTCGTGGCCGAGGATGACCGGCAGGCCGATGGGCAGCTCGCCGCGCCAGAGATGCACATCCGTGCCGCAAATCCCCGCCATTTCCGTCCGCACCAGAGCCGCGCCGGGTTCCACATGGGTCGGCACGGAGTAAGTTCGAGCGGCCAGCGGCTGGTGGAAATGTTCGAGGACGGCGGCTTGGGCGTTGGCCATAACGTCGGGCAGCTTGAACGGCGCGGGCAAGCGGATTCAACCACGAAGGTTCAAGCGGCGGTTTTGTCCTGCCGGCTTGCCAACCCGGCTTTCCATTGTTTCAACGCCTCGCGCACCTGCTCCGCCGTTTTGATGGCGGGTTGCACAAACCTCGGTGTGAACCATGGAAACGCGCCCACCAGATCGTGAGTTACAAGGATTTGCCCGTCGCAATCCGGCCCGGAGCCGATCCCGATGGTGACAAATGGGAAGTTTCTGGTGATTTCCGCCGCAACCGGCGGGGCGACGAGTTCCAGCACGACGGCGAACACGTCCGCCCCGGCCAACGCCGCGGCGTCGGCCAGCAGCTTGGCGCGACCCGCCTCGTCTTTGCCTTTGATGCGGTACTTGCCGCCCTCCTCCAGCACGTGTTGCGGCAACATGCCGAGGTGGCCCATGAAGGGGATGCCCGCGTCGCGGATGGCCTTGATTTGGGGCAGAATTTCGGCGCCACCCTCGGCCTTCACGAACGCGGCCCCGGCGGCGATGAGGCGACGGGCATTGGCCACGGCCTGCACAGGGGTCTCGTAGCTGCGATACGGCAGGTCGGCGCCCAGCAAGGCGCGCGGGCGGGCGCGGGCGGCGGCGCGCAGGTGGTGCTCGATGTCCTCCATCTTGACATGCGTGGTGTCCGGATGGCCAAGCACGACCATGCCCAGCGAATCACCGACCAGCAGCACGTCCACGCCCGCCTCGTCCAGCAGGCGTGCCATCGGATAATCATAGGCCGTGAGCGCGGCCACGGGCGGACCGGTACGTTTGCGCGCGCGGATGGCGTCGGGAGTCATCTGTCCTGCGGTCACGGGCCGACGTTCATCACAGGCCGTCGGAACGACAAGTGGAAAGTGGTTCTTAGGGCGTTTTGAACGCGCTTGCCGCCGGGCGGATGCTGCGCCACAGTCCGCCAATCCATGCAACAGCCGTTGGCTTCATCCAGCTCGCCATGAAAACCGTCTCCAACCGTCGCGAGTTTCTTCGCACGGGTTTCGCCACCAGCGCCCTGCTCGGCACGGGCAGTTTCGCCTTCCTTTCCCGGCTGCCTGCCGTGTCCGCCGCCGAGGCAAAGCTGGACAAGTCCCGTGTCAGCTTCAGCCCGGACATCGAGCCGTTGGTGCGGTTGCTGGAAGACGCTCCGCGCAACCGCGTGCTCGAAGAAGTGGCCATGCGCGTGAAGAACGGTCTGAACTACCGCGACGTGCTGGCGGCGCTGCTGCTGGCGGGCATGAGAAACATCCAGCCGCGTCCGGTGGGCTTCAAGTTTCACGCCGTGCTGGTCGTGCATTCCGCGCACCTGGCCAGCCTCAATTCCCCGGACAGCGACCGCTGGCTGCCGATCTTCTGGGCGATTGACCAGTTCAAGAACTCGCAAGCGCGCGACGTGCAGGAGGGCGACTGGACATTGGGAGCGGTCGAGGAATCACGCGTGCCGGCCGCGCACCGGGCGGCGGAGGATTTTCGCTCGGCGATGGACGCCTGGGATGAATCCGCGGCGGACACTGCCGCCGCCGGACTGGCCCGGCACCTGGGCGCGCAGGAATGTTTCGAGTTGCTCGCGTGGTATGGCGCGAGAGACTTCCGCGACATCGGTCACAAGGCCATCTACGTGGCGAACACCTACCGCACGTTGCACACCATCGGCTGGCGGCACGCGGAGCCGGCCTTGCGGGCGCTTGCGTACGGCCTGCTGGACCGGGGGCGCGATGGCAACCCGGCTCAAAACGACTTTGCCGCGGACCGGCCGTACCGGCGCAACGTCGAACTGCTCAAGGAGATCAAATCCGGCTGGGCCACCGGCAAGGATGACCCGGCGGCCATGCGGGCAATGCTGGCCACCCTGCGTCAAGGCACTGACGCCGACGCCTGCCGCAAGGTCGTCGAGCTGTTGAATCGTGGCGCGTCGCCGCGCTCCATCACCGACGCCATCTTTCAACTGGCTGGCGAACTGTTGATGCGCAATCCCGGCATCCAGTCGCTGCATTCGGTCACGGCGACGAACGCGCTGCATTACGCCTTCCAACATTGCGTGACCGACGCAACGCGGCGGCTGCTTCTGCTGCAAAACGCGGCGTACGTCGTCCTCTTCCGCAACAACGTGCTGGGCGCGGGCAAGCCATCGAAGCCGTTGATTGACGAGTTGGAGCCAGCGGCGACCAGGACGGATGATGCGGCCGCCATCGAGGAAATCTTTGCCCACGTGAGCGGTGACAAGCTGCTGGCCGCGCGCAAGGCCCTGGCGTGGCTGCAAGGCGGCGAAGGGCGGGTGCGCCCGTTCATGGACGCGGCGCAGCGACTGATCTACCTCAAGGGGAACGACTCGCACGACTACAAGTTCAGCTCGGCGGCGCTGGAGGATTACTTCAACGTGTCGCCGGGGCCGCGCGAACGCTGCCTGGCTTCGAGCGTGTTCTACTTGAAAGGCTCCGGCGCGCCGGACACGAATCTGTCCCGCCGCATCCGCGACGCGCTGGCGGGGTGAAGGGCGGGCTAACCCGGTTTCAATGCCGTTTCACAAGCAGCAGGCCCAGATACCTGCCGGTAGTTGAACATCCCGCGCAATGCGGCATCGAAGATGTGAATGAACTGCGGTTTTGACTCCCCGGCCCGGTTGCGACACTCTGTCGGCATGAATTCCGAAATCATCTTCGAGGTCACGGAAGCCGAGGAGGGCGGTTACTGCGCGTCAGCGTTGGGCTTTGGCATCAACACCCAGGGTGAGACCTTGGAGGAACTGCGGACGATGGTTCGGGATGCTGTGGCCTGTTACTTTGATGACCCTGATCAAGCCCCCAGGATCATCCGCCTGCATTTCGTACGTGATGAAGTGCTGGCGCGATGAAAACGCCGCGAGATCTCTCCGGGCTGGAGCTCGCCAAGGCCTTGAGAAAGCTCGGCTACGTCGTGACCCGGCAGAGTGGTTCTCATCTTCGCATCACTACCCAGCAAGGCGGCGAGCATCATGAAGTGGTTCCCAATCACAGCCCGGTGAAAATCGGCACGCTCAAGGGTATCCTCCGCAATGTGGCGGAACACCACAAAATAACCGTGGCGGAGCTGATGGAACATCTGGATTTGTGAGCGGGGCTTGTGCTCCGTGACTTGTCATTGCGGGGTTTTGGCGGGTCGTGATGGACTGTTCGTTGTGAGCATCGTGTTCTTCAACGGGTCGCATCTGACGCGCAGGCAGAAGTGGCTGCGGTGTGAAGTGGTGTTGCTGCTGATATGCCCGATCACCGATTTCCGGTGTGTCCACGTGGCGGTAAATACTTCCTAGATGCTACTTCCACCAATACAGCCTGCACACTCGCACCCCGCTTTTGGTCACACACTTTGAGTCCTCTCGCTCAAGCAGGCTTGTCAAAGCCATTGCTTGCGGTCGCCACGGGCGTCTGCCGGTAGTTAAACAGCCCGCGCAGCTTGATGATGGCGGCGACTTCCGCGGGCACGGCCTGTTCCCACGCGGGATCGCCCGCGCGGATTTTCCCCAGCACGTCACGCGAGAGGATGGAAAGGTGGCCGTGGTCAATGTCGCGCAGGCCGTCAATGAAGCGGTTTTCCAGCAGGTAGGCGTAGAGGTGGCGCAGGTGCGGCTCGACGCGCAGGTTGCCGGCGGTGATGAGCGCCCCGGTCTTCGGCTCCAGCAAGGGATAAACGAAGAGCTTGAGGTCGTTTTTGAACAACCGCCCCAGTGATTCCAGGATGCCGCCTTCGAGGTCGCTGTAGTACTTCTCGTTGAAAACCTCGCGCAGGCTGGGCAGGCCCATCACCAGGCCGATCATTTGCTTGGTGTGACGGAAGAGGTAGGCGGCCAGGCGATGGTACTCGGCGTAGTTCGAGATGAGCACGTTTTGGCCAAGCGCCATGAGCAGGTCCGCCCGGTCCAGAAAATCGCGGTGGTCAATGCGGTCGCCTTCCAGGAGGTTCTTCAACGTCATCTCCATGAGCACGACCACGTCCTGTCCCTGCACCTTCGGCTCCTGCACGAAGGCGGCCCGCGCGGCCTCCAGCATCTCCAGGGTCACCTTGGTCACGGGCCGGAAGCTGCCGCGCTCGACCAGGATGCACTTTTTGTAGAGCACTTCGGCGGCCTGCGCGACCTCGCCGTTGGCCAGGAACATCGCGGAATCAGTGAGGCCGTGCTGCACGAGTTGCAGACTGACGAGACGGTTGTCCACGCCTTCGAAGGCCGGCCCGGTGAACTTCACCATGTCCACTTCCACGTGCTCGCGGTTGACGCTATGGAGCAGCGATTTCACGAGCCGCTCCGGTTCGCGATGCAGGGCGAACGCGCCATAGACGAGATTCACGCCGGCGGCCCCCAGCGCCTCCTGCTGCTGGACATTTTCCGGGTCCAACATGCGGACGTGGATGATGATGTCTGAGGGCTGGGCGCGCGGTTCGTGCTGGAAACGGATGCCCAGCCAGCCGTGGGATTCGTTCTTCTGCAGATAACTCCGGGCTGTGACCGTGTCGGCGAAAGCGAAGAAGCGCGTGCTTTCTCCGCGCTTGGCGTCCAGGCGCTGAAGCAACAGCCCGAACTCGTGGTCCAGCATCGTCGCGAGGCGGCGGCGGCTGACGTAACGCTCACAAGGGCCGTATATGGCGTCGCTCACCGTCATGTCGTAAGCGGAGATGGTCTTGGCAATGGTGCCGGCCGCGCCGCCCACGCGGAAAAACCAGCGCGCCACCTCCTGACCCGCGCCGATTTCGGCGAACGTGCCGTAGAAGTTGCGGCTGAGGTTGATGGCGAGCGCCTTCTCGCGGGTGTCCGTGATCTCCGACATGGCGCGGGAAGTATGGACGCGCCTGCCGGAAAAGCCAGCCGCGATACGTGGCGCGACGCGGCCCACGCGCGGGCGGACCCGCACATTTTTAAGCTGCTTCCGCCCGCGCGCCGGCCTAGACTTTCCTCGTCAGCACGAACGAACCACGAACCGACCCTTTGCCGCCATGAAACTCACCGCCAATTCCACCGTGATCTGGGCCGCAGGCATCGAGGACCGCCCGGCGGCGCTGGCCGAGAAACTGGAAACCCTCGCCCAGGCCGGTGCGAACCTGGGTTTCGTGCTCGCCCGTCGCGCGCCGGAGAAGCCGGGCAAGGGCGTCGTGTTCGTTGCGCCGCTGGAGGGTGTCCGCCAGTGCCGCGCCGCCGTGAATCACGGCTTCGTCCGCACTAACAGCCTCCATGCCCTGCGTGTCGAGGGTGCGGACAAGCCCGGTGCCGCCGCCCGCCTGGGCCGCATCCTGGGCGACGCGGGCATCAACCTCCGTGGCTTCAGCGCCAACGTGGTGGGGCGCAAATTTGTCGCCTACCTCGCCTTTGACGACGTGGACGACATGAAAGCCGCTTTGAGGGCGCTCAAGGCGGCCAAGTAGGCGCCTTGCGGTTCACCCGCGCAGCCCCGCCAGCGTCATCAGCTTCGCCGTCTCCCGGTAGGCCTCCTCCACCCACTCAACGATCCGCTCCGGCTCCGGCGAATACTCCAGCTCGATGGACACCACCGCGTCGCGCATTTCCAGCTCCTTGATCGCCTGCAAATACGGCGCAAATTTCACCACGCCGCGCCCCGGCGGCAGGTCGCCATGCACCTTGCCGTCGCAATCGCTCAGATGCACGTGGATGGCCCGGCCCTTGAGCTTCGCCACGTCGCGCGGGCTGGTGTCCGACAGGACGAGATGGCTGATGTCAATGTTCGCCCGCACGCGCGGATGGTTGCACTCGTCCACAAACCGCACCATCGCGTCCACGCTGTTAAGCAGGCTCAAACGGAACGGCTCCAGTTCCAGCGCGATGTCCACGCCCTGCTTGTCCGCGTAGTCACCCAGCCGGTGGCAGGTTTCGATGCCCCAATTCCATTGCAGCTTGGCGGGGATGACTTCGCGCTGCCAGAGGTACTCGCCCAGCACCAGCAGCACGTTCTTCGCTCCCCAGGTCTTTGCCAGGTCAATGAACTTCTTCGTCCGCTCGATGTGGAACTCCCGCACCGGGTCGTTGAAATCCACCAGCCCCACGCTCACCACCGGCAGGGAGATGATCGGCAGCTCCAGCCGCTCACAGGTCTGCGCCACGCGCGCCACCTCCTCCGGCGCGATGCCCATCGCCTCGGTGAAAATGTCCACGGTGTCGAAGCCGATGCGCTTGATGTGCTCCAGGCCGGTGACGGTGTCCATGCCGACCTGCTGGAAGGCGGAATTGATGATGCCAAGTTTCATGGGGTGAACGATGGTGATTGCGGACGCAGGCTTTACTGTGGCGGTGCGTACCCTGGCAAGCTTCTCTTCCGCTCATCCCAGACAAGTTCGGATCCAGTTCCTGGAGAATCTCATGGCAGGTTTATTACCTCTGGGTTGACGCTGGCCAATGTAATCGCCCGTTTCCGACTGGCAACGGGAAATCCACCACGCCATCCAGCCCGTTTTCGCTTTTGTACCCGGACAATTCCCGGATAATGCAGGCATGTTCTGGGTGTCGTTGCTGGGCGTCCTGGGGTTTGCGGCGGCCAGCTTCTTTTTTGCGCTGGCGGAGACGGCCTTGTTCGCCCTCGGCAAATGGCAGGCCCGCCAGCTCGCCGCGCGTGACGAGCACCGCGGCGGCCTGGTCCTGCGCCTGCTCAACGCCCCGCAGGACGTGCTGGCCACGATGGTCTTCGGCAACACCGTGGCGCTGGCCGCGATGGTGGCCCTGGTGCTGGGCGCGGCCTTGGAACGCGGCTGGAACCTTCCCCTGACGCTGGCCGGCCTGCTGGCGGGCATCCTCATCGGCTGCGAAGTGCTGCCCAAGACCCTGGCCGTCCGGCGCGCGGAGGCGTGGTCGTTGCGCGTGGCGGGCGCGGTGCATTTTCTGGTGGCCATCTCGCGGCCCTTGCAGGAGGCAGCGCGGCGGCTGGTGAATGGGGTCCTGCGAGCCACCGTGCCCACGTCCGTGAAGCCGCACGCCGCCGTCACGGACGAGGATTACCAAGAGCTGGTGGAACTGGCCTTCCAGCAGGGCGCGCTCGGCCAGTCGGAGAAGGAAATCATCCTCCAGATCATCCGGCTGGACCGCCGCACGGCGAAGGAAGTGATGAAGCCGCGTTCGCAGATGGCGTGCATCCCGGATGATCTGAGCGTGGAGGAGATGATTGCCGCCGCGCGCAAGCACAAGCACCGCCGCCTGCCCCTGTATGACGAGACGCCGGACACCATTGTCGGCGTCCTGAACACGCGCGTCCTGCTGTTGAATCCCGAGGTGGGCCTGGACGAGGCGGTGGAGTTCCCGTCCTTTGTGCCGGAGTCCATGAACCTGCTGCAGTTGTTCAAGAGCTTCCAGCGACAGGGGCGCGGCCTGGCCATTGTGCTGGACGAGTACGGCCAGACGGACGGCATTGTGACGATGGAAGACATCCTGGAGGAACTGGTCGGCGAAATCCGCCGCGAAGGCGAGGCCGAGGGCTTCGTGATGGAGCGGCTTGGCGAGGGTGTCTGGCGCGTGAACGGCACGATGCGGCTGGACGACTTTCAGCGCGAGCATCCGCCCCTGGGCGACGTGCCGGAGGTGGAAACCATCGGCGGTCTGGTGACCAGCCTGGCGGAGGTGGTGCCCGCGGCGGGTGAAACGGTGAAGTACAACGGGCTGCGCTTCACCGTGCTGGCGGCGGATGAACGGCGGGTGCGCGAAGTGCGCGTGGAGGACCTCCGCAAGCGGAAGGGGCCGGCCTGATGCACAGCGGTGCCGCCATCATGCTGGTCGTGGGATTCTGCCTGGCGCTTTCGTTTCTGATGTCGGGCATGGAGGCGGGCGTCTTTGCGTTGAGCCGGCTGCGCATCCGCAACCAGATGCGGCGCGGACGGCGCGCGGCGGCGCTGCTGCACGGGTACTTGCAGGCGCCGGAAAACTTTCTCTGGACCATCCTGGCCGGGAACACGCTGGCCAACCTGGTCGTGATGGCGGCGCTGGTGCTGTTCCTGCACCGGCATCTGGCGGATCGGCCGGTGCTGTTTGCCATTGTGTTCGGGCTGGCGGTGCTCCTGTTCTACGCGCTGTTCGACCTGCTGCCGAAGGTGATTTTCCGCAGTTTCCCCAACCGCCTCTGTCTCGCGCTGGCCGGGCCGTTCCGGGTCATTCATCTCGCGCTCTGGCCGCTGGTGCGCGTGCTGGAGACCTTTTCCGACCTCACCTTGCAAATCACCGGCGGGCGCGAGTTCAAGGGCCACGTCTTCGGCAACCGGGACGAGCTGCGCCTGGTCATGCAGGAGTCCGCGCAGCATT
>Ga0073934_10009723_pt1 | contig 12203 bp, 8 predicted proteins | sample LarsenN4metaG_FD_76834 | JGI IMG/M metagenome (GOLD analysis project Ga0073934, IMG submission 76834) | Hot spring sediment bacterial and archeal communities from British Columbia, Canada, to study Microbial Dark Matter (Phase II) - Larsen... ... | reverse complement strand
GCTGCGGAACTCAAATCTGCCGTGATTTCCTGAACAGAACCTGCCGCGCTCCTCAAAATCGACCCACAGATTCTGCGGAGGAGGCCAATAAAGGCGACCACGGATCAGCCGGACGCACACGGACAACCCCCGGTCCCGTAGAAAGAAATCGAAGGCATCACGCAATGGCGGGGTGATGTCGATGCAGGGTGGGACGGGTCCGCGAGTCCCACCAATGCGGTGATCGTGCCACGGGGCAGTCGCCGACTCGTCCCCACCTACTCGGATGATTTCTCGCTGGCTGACATCAGCAACCCGTGCAGCGCCTCGCGGAGTTGTTCCGCGAGCTTCGGGCCGCCGCCGATGTACAACCGGGCGATCTTGCCGTCGCGGTCGACGATCACCGTTTGCGGGATGGCGCTCACCTGGTACTTCGCGGCCACCACGCCGTCGCGGTCGAGCGCGACCGTCGGGTTGAGACGGTGCCGTTCGAGCGTGCCTTGGATCTGGTTCGGCGGCTCTTCCAGGTTCACCGCGATGAGCTTCACCCCCTGGTCCTGGAATTCGTGGGCGACTTCTTCGACCAACGGCATCGACTGCATGCACGGGCCGCACCAGGTGGCCCAGAAGTCGAGGATCACGACCTGGCCGCGAGCGTTGGCAAGGTGGAATTTCTCGCCGCCCAAGAGTGGGAGTTCGAAGTCGGGGGCCGGTTTGCCGACTAGGTCGGACTCGATGCCGGATGTGCCGCCTTCTCCGCCACCGGGGAGGTCTTGTGCGATCTTCGGTTCGATGGCGTAGTGCAGCTTCCACTGGTTGTAGGCCAGCTCGGCGGCGGCCTGCTCGATGGTGTTGCCGATGAGAAGCTGGTCGACCTGCCGGAGATCGACGCGGCAACTGCCGAGGACGTCACTGGTGCCGGCGAGCATGAGGTTGGCGAACTTCTCGGCGGAGAAGGTGAGGCGGATGCCGTCGCTGCGAAGGGCTTGCACGCGCGTGCCGGGCGGTTGTTCCGGTGACGATTCCGGTGTAGCGGGTGGTTCGCCGAGGAGCTCGTCGGCGTGGAGCCAGATGATTTGGGCGATGCGATCGCGGGGAATCTGCTTGGTTTCGAGGCGGACCTCGATGTGGAGCGATTTGTCGTCCATGGCGACGATGCGGCCGCGGAGGAAGTCCCCGTTTCGCGAACGCACGAGGTGCGTGGGGGGCGACTCTTTCTGCAGCCGCGGCAGGGTGAGCAGTCGGTCGCGCTTGATCTTGTCGAGCCGCGGGGCAGAGGCACCGGCGACAAGGTCGATGGCCTTCACCTTGTCGTGTGAAACGAACGTGGCGTCGGAGACGCCGGTGCGGAAGGTGATGCCCGTTTCGTCTATCCGGACGACATCGCAGGGCATGGTGTCGCCGCTGCGCAGGTGCAGCGTGCGCTGGACGGCGGGGGCGACGGGGACGGTTCGTTGTTTCGACAGGCTTTCAACGAAGGCCCCGGCGAAGCCCAACTGACGCTCGGTGGTCCGCGGTGATTGCACGGCGGTGTTCGCGCGCGGCGGCGGATCGCGATACACGATGCGGCCGGCCACGCCCGGCTTCAACGGGCTGGCGGTGGCGCTGAAGTCGGGCTGCCACACCAGGCAACTCGCGCCCGGTCGCTCATCGCCATTGACGAGCCAGCCCGCCAGCCGCGTTTCGGGCAGACCTTCCTTGAACCACAACGGCTCGTCGGGACCGCCGGGCACTTGGCCCTTCAACTCCAACCGGCCGGTGCGACGGTCGATGCCGGGTTGAACCGGCGGCGTGGAGTCATCGCGCTGCAGCACCACCAGCGACCGCAACGCCTTGAGCGGCAACGCCAAGGGGGCCTGGCACGAGTGATGATTGAGGTGCAGCTTGCCGTCAGCAATCTTCACCAGTTGACCGCTATATCGCGACCCGTCCTGATACGCCGCGCGCAGCTCGCGGGGCGCTGTTTCCGCCTTCGCCACCATGTGCACGCTCACCAACTGGTCCGCGGCGAACGCGGACACCCCCTGGTCGTCGCGGAACGTGAACTGCTGTTTCGCAGCGTCGAATGCGGTCACTTCGCCGTAGGTGATCGATCCATCATTGCGTTCGAGGCGCGGCTTGTCGGTTTGCGTTTCGCCGGGAGGGACGCCATCCCAGCGGGCGACGCGCAGGCGTTCCAGCCGCACGTCGCCGCGCTTGTTAGTGAGCCTCAACCCGGAATGAATCTGCGGTCTGCGGGGGGCGATGTTGATCTGTGCGTATTCGGTGCCGTTGGGCGAATAGACCAGCATCCGGCCGCGGATCTGGTCGAGATAGGCGACATAATGCGCGCGGCCAGCGCCCGACGTGATTGCCTCGACCGATGCCACGTCGGCCTCGCGGCCCAACTCGCAGCGCACCACCAGCTCTTCGTCCCAGATTTCGAAGCGGTAGGCCCGTTTGTAGACCAGCTCATCATCGTTGTCATCGACCCCCAGCGCGAACACGAAGTCGGGCTTCGTTTTCCACGAGACCTCAAACTCGACGACGGCCTGGGCGGGAATGTCGAAGTTGCCGCGGATCGATGCGCCGGGCTTGTCGGTGACCAGGTGGCCGCCCTCCTCGCGGAACTGCTGGGGCGACGATTCCTTCCAGCCGACGAGGCCGTTGGGGCCGACGTAAATCAGGTCCGGCCCGCCCTTCCAGCGGTAGAGTCGCTGGATGTGCTCGCGGCGAAGTCGCACGCGGCCGGCCTGCGCGGTGTCCAGCTCGGCCGCCTCGGCATCGAGCGACTGCAGGTCGCCGAAGACCACATCCCCGGCGACCAGTTCCAGACAGTATTCCCCCTGCGGCGACGGAGGCATTGCCGGCACGCGGTAGTTGATGGCGCTCACGCCGTCCAGAGAGAAGTCAAACGGCTGTTGAAAGAGCGGCGACTGAAAGCGGAACGTGCGCGGCACGTCCGACGACATCAGTTCCCCCGGCACCACGCCGCCGCTGGCAAGATGCAGCACGGCGAAAGAGGGTTCGTCGGCGGCGCGGGCAACGGAGGTCACGGCTCCGAATACCAGAAACACTAGCCCGACGCGCAAGCGAGGGAGTCTTCGTGCGCTCGACAAGATCCTCTCGCCTGCGCGTCGGCTTAGTGTTGACGGCCTTTTCATGGATTCGTCACCGTTCGTAGATCGGCAACAGCCGGTAATTCAGTGCGAGGGCCAGGAGGGACATCGAGGTCGACAGCGGCGGACCGTATTGACCTTTGAAGCTGCCGTCGGCCTGCTGCAAGGTTTTGAGTTGTCGGATCAGTTGTTTGTTCCATTTTTCCCAGGCGGCGACGTCCCCCTGGAACAGCGCCTGGGCCTGGTAGTACCGCTGGTATTCCACGCCGCCGTGGCCGGGCGAGCCGGAGTCGTCGATCTTCTTGGTGAGATAGCCCAATGCGGACTTGAACTGCGGAAGGTCTTTGCGGCGGGCGACGGCGAACACCAGCGTGCCGATGGAAATGCGGGCCATCGATTCGTCGAACCCGCCGATGCCCCCGGCATACGCCACCTGACCTGAGGGCGACGTCATCTTCACGTAGTAGGAAATGGCCTTGTCGATCGATTCGTCGGGGACTTCGATGCCGGCGTTGCGGGCGGCGAGCAGTCCCACAAGCACGGCGCCGCTGACGGAGGTGTCGGCATCGGTGGCATCGGGGGAGTACCGCCAGCCGCCGTAGCTGTTCTTCTTCTGGGAAGTGACCGCGGCACGCACGGCCAGTTCGAGCGCGGTCCCGACGGAGCGCTGCTGGTTGCTTGGGCCGTCGGGCCACAGATTGCGGTCGTCGACAGCACCATAGGCTTCGGCGAGCGCGAGCATGGCGAAACCGTGGTGGTACATGCTCGAGCCGAGAAAGCCGGTGGTGGCATTCTGCTGCGAAATGATGCTCTGCAGCGCCTTGCGGACGTGGTGGCTGTACAGACCGAAGTTGGGGTCTTCGCCCGAGGCGAGGAACACCATCAGGCACAGCCCGGTGACGCCCGGGCCGTTCTCGTAGCCGCCGGCGCCCCAGTCGCCGCGCTCGCTCTGCGTGGTGGCGAGGTATTGCAGCCCCCGCTCGTACATTTCGCGCAAATCGCGCGGCAAGGCCTCGCCGGTGCGCGTGCTAGGCGGCTGGGCAAAGGCGGGAGTAATGCTGACCGCCAGCACCAACGCGAGGATCAGGAGGCTGCGCGACATCGTTGGACCCTGAGAACGGCACCACGGATGCACTCAGAGTAACACGGACAGCGCCGAGAAGTCGCGAAAAATCGGCGTCAGACAGCGCGGACGCGAAGCCGCAAGCGATATTGCCATGTCGCTTGCGGCTTCGCGACTCACTTCTCGGGCTTCGCGACGTCATACGCCGGGCCGATACGCACGTTGCGGAACTTCACCACCGTGCTGTGATTTTGCAGGCCGAGGTAGCCGCTGGTTTGCCGCAGCGCGAGCAGCGGATAGTCTTCCACCGCCGCGTCCACAACGGTTTGTCCATTGTGAACGGTGACGACGTGCTGGCCTTTGCACAGGATCTCCAGCGTGTTCCACTCGCCGGCCAGCTTCGACACGCGCGGGTCGGCACCGCAGATGTCGTACACCGATGCCGAGTACTGGTACGGCTTCAAGTCGCGATACTGGGCCGCCGCGTCGTCGAGCACCTGCACTTCAAATCCGGCGGGCGGCTCGGTGTCGTCCTGGCGGTGATGGTTACCGTTTTCCGGCACGCGGACATACACGCCGCTGTTGCCTCCGAGTGAAACGAGATAGTCCAGCCGCAGGTGGAAGTCGCCGTACTCCTTGTCGCTGCGGAGCCACGGTCCTTTTTTCTCGCCGGTGCAAACGAGGCAGCCGTCTTCCACCGTCCAACATGTTTCCGCTGGCGCCCCGACGCCACTCCACCCGGTGAGGTCGCGCCCATTGAACAGTGACTGATAACCGTGCTCGATGATCCGCACGTTGCGAATCAGGAACTGCCCGCCCTTCGGCACTTCCACCTGGAAGCCGACATATCCCTGCGGTTCCTTGATACCGACGACTTCATACGCGGGCTGGTCATTGATCCGCAGAGCAACCGTCCCCCCTTTGACGGTGATGTCGAAGGCGTTCCACTCTCCCTGCGGTTTCACGAGGCCGGTGCTGGCCGCGCCGGGGATGTTGCCGATGTTGCCTTCCTTCCCTTCCAGCAGGTTCACCTGGTACGACGGCTTGGGGAATGGTTTGCCCTCGGCAGACGAGCGGATGTAAATGCCGGCATCGTACTCTTTCATCTGCAGCGCCTGCCATTCGACGTGCAGCGTGAAGTCGCGGAACTGTTCGACGCTCCGCAGCCAGCCGTTGCCTGCCTTCAGCCGCAGGCAGCCGTCGACGACGTCCACCTCGGCGTCGTTTTCCAGCACCCAACCCGCGAGCGACTGGCCGTCGAAGAGCGAACGCTCGAAGTCGGCGGGCAGGTCGTCGGCGAGAGTGAGCGCCGGCGCGGTCGAAAGAATCACGACCCATGCGATGCAACGCCCCATCGTTTTCATCATGTGTCCTCACTGCATCAGCCGCACACTTGAAGCGTACGGCTCATGATTTTTACTTCGCGGCGATCTTCCACAGCGTTTTGTCGCTGCGCACATACAGCGCCCCGTTGGCAATGGCCGGCGTGGCGAGAATAAGATCGTTCAGTTCGCCGCGCCCCACCACTTCGCCGCGCTCGTCGCCGAGCTTGACCACCTGTCCGATGCCAGCCTCGTTGAATGCGTACAGATGGTCTTTGGCCACGACCGGGCTGGAGGTGAACGGGCCTTCCAGCCGCAGTTGCCACGTCACGGCGCCGTCCTTCAAGTCCGCGCACACCAGCACGCCGGCGCCGTTGAGGAGATACAACCGCTCGCCGTATGCCACCGGCGAGGCCGTGGCCGGGTTCAACCGTTCGGCACGCCACAACTGCTCCACGTTCGCACTGCCGGCGGGAAAGTGCAGCGCGGTGATGCCGTGCGACACCGCGTACAACGTGCGTCCCTGCACGGCGGACGAAGGGATGGTGGCCGCGCCATCGGTGTATTTCCACAGCTCCGCGCCGGTCAGCGGATTGATGGCCGAGATCCCCGCCGACGACTGCAGCAGCACTACGTCGTCATCCGGATTCGATCCCGGCATCACTGCCGGCGACGTCCAGTTCGCCCGGCTCGGCCGTTGCATGGTCCACCGCGATTCGCCGGTGAGCGGGTTGATGCCCACCGCCAGCGATTGCTGGCTGTCGTTCTCCACCTGCACCACCAGCGTGTTGCCCGCGAACACCGGCGACGACGCCATGCCCAGGCTATTGCTGGCATTGGGGAAGTCCACGGTCAGGCCGCGATACCACTGCAACTCGCCATTCAAATCGAGGCACGCGAGATCGTTGCTGGAATACAGCGCGAAGATGCGCTGGCCGTCGCTGGCCGGCGATGAAGACGCCACGCACGTTTTGGGATGACTGATCGTGCGGCCCGTCGCCCAGAACTGCCTCTCCCACCGCAGCGTTCCGTTTGCCGCGTTGAAGCACAAGACATGCAACCGGTCCTGGTGGTAGCCGCTGCTGCAGGTGACCACCACGTTGTCCCTCACGACGATCGGGCTGGACAACCCGCGGCCGGGCAGATCGGCCTTCCACGCGATGTTCTCGGATTCGGACCACGAAGTAAGAAGCGGCGCGTCATCCGCAACGGAGGTGGTCGCGGTGCCGCGAAACTGTCGCCAATCGGCAGCCTTTGCGGGCACGACGAGCGCCAATCCGACGACCAGCGCGCCGCACCAGGGAGAACAGGGCATGATGCAAACTCCGAATTCCAAAAACCAAAATCCAACAAAGGCACAGAAAGTCTGGAAGACACGCGTTGCGTCACTCCAATTGAGAATTTGGCCCTTGGCTTTTGGAGCTTGTCTTTGCAGTCGCCGGCGGAATCGCGGCCCCCGCGGCGTCGCAGATGCGGACCTGGTACTGCCAGCGCTGCGCCCAATCCTCCGACTGCTCGTTCTGGCAGACCTTGAGCAGAATCTCATTTTGGCCCTGCTTCAACGGAGCTCGCACCCGGTATTGGTCGATCTGCATGTTGCGGTGGTACTCGTCGCGGCCGAACAGCAGTTGCCCGTTCACCCACAACTTCCACGCATTCGGCGTGCCCAGGCGAATGTCCACAACCTGATCCGAGGCGCTGTGGTACTCGGTGGCGGCATACGTCACTGCTCCCTTGAAGGGTTCCAGAGCTTTTGCCAGATCGACAATGCCGTAGTCGTTGTCGGTACGGTGCTCGATCCACGCGACTTCAGCCGACTTGCCCGCGTATTTGGCGGCGAAGTTGACCTCGCGCTCGGGCGGGTACACCGTGTCAAACCCCTTGCCGTCGGTGTTGTCGAACGGCCCGATGAGCCGCCATGTGGCCAGGAACCCGAAATGCTGCTGCAGGTCGACTGTTTCCCCCAATTCGCGCAGCGGCTTGACGATGGCCTTCACCTGGTCGTCGTCCACCGCGCCGGAGAGAGCCTGTCGATACGCGGCAATGGCTTCCTTGTTGAAGCCCTTTTCTCGTAGCCAGTCCGCCTCCCGACGGCGTCCATCGACCGCATCGCGGCGGAACTCGGGACTGGGATCGCGCAGCATCCCGGGAATCAATCGGTCCGACGCACCGGCGTCGAGCGTCAGCAACCATTCGTACGCCATCCGCCGCGCCGACGGATTGCGGGCGGTATCCCTCGCGAAGCCTTCGAGCATCGCGGCAGACAGTTTATTCTCCTTCCGCGCACGGTCGGCGATGGCCTCGAACGCCCCGCGCAGCCAGTTCGACTGCAGCGGCGAGGCATTCTCGAAGGCCTTCAGAATCTCGGGCAGCGCCGCCGCATCCGATTGCGACAGCTCTTTGACCGCCCGCACGGCCGCCGAATGACCGGCCCCTTCGTTGCCCACCGACTTGATGGTCTGGACCAATTCCGCCGGCGTCGCCGCTTGGGCCACGATCGCCCCGCACATCACGCCGCAGGTCATCAGCACACGGAACAGCATGGAGCCTCCTTCAACATCAACCAGGGCTGATTCTAACGGCCGGCGCTGTGCGATGAAACGAACCCGACGCCCACGGGATGCTCGGAACGCGGTTCCTGCTCCCCCGTCTGCGGGGGAAAAGCGGCCGAAGGCCGGATGAGGGGGCGAACGCAAACGTCAACCACGATTGGGCGCGATGAAGAATGGCACGCGATGCCCGGCCCGCCCGCTCACCCTGACTCTCTCCCTTGCGGACGAGGGAGAGGGGAAGCGGGGAACGGAGATGGAAAAACTGCTTTTGACACCGATCGCCGCAGCGGCTACAGTCCCCCGCCCCCGCAGCCCAGGAGGGCGCTGCAATAGCCGCCAGGAAGGTGCTTTTGAATTGTCTCGTTCCGTGCTGGTGATTGACGGCTCGTCGGACACCGATGCGGTGCTGCGCGCCGTGCTGGAGCCGCGCGGTGCCACAGTGCGCCGCACCCGCAGCCATCTGTTAAGCGCGCAGTCACCATCGCCGCGGCCGGACGTGGTGGTGATCGATCTCGACCACGCCGCCGACCACGCCGCACGCGATTGGGCCTCGACGCCGCAGGTGGTCCTCTGTTCGCAACGCGTGCCAGTGAACGAGGCGAACTCGCGCTTCCTCGAAAAACCGTTCGAGTTTCCGCAGCTGATCCGCGCGGTGGAAGACCTGCTCTCCGTCGCCCCCGCCGCGTGATGCGATCGCAGTCCCACGACAGCGGGCCGTTGGGCGACACGATGTAAATCTGTAAACTGCTGCCCCGTTCCCGTCGAACTGCCGGTGCAGCGGTGATTGGTCGATGTTCGGCAGGAGATGCGCACGCCAACTGGACTCGCTTGTACACCGGCGATCAGCCGCGTGAGACGCGGCGATCCCGTGCCGCCTGTTCCTGGATGTCGTGATTGCGGCGTCCGACGGTGAATAACCCGATGATCCCAAGGTCGTGCTGCGGCATGGGGAGTGTCAGTGGATCCGGTTTGCATCGCGTGACGCGCTACAACCCAAACAGCTTTTTCAGAGCGTGAATCAACCCGTGCGCTTCCCCGTCTTTGGATTCGTCGCGGAGGGCTTCGAGCGGCGGGTGCAGCAGCTTGTTCACGATGCTTTTCACGGTTCGCTCGATGGCTTCGCGGTCGTCTGCGTCGAGTTGGTTGCGCTTGCGGAACAGTTTTTCCAGTTCCTGCTGGGCGGTGTCGTGCCAGGTTTCACGGAGGCGGATGACGAGGTCGCTATTGGCGCGATGGCGATACTCGGCGAGGAACGTGGCCGTCTCGGTTTCGATGATCTCACCCGCCTTTTCGACTTCGCGGCGACGGGCGTGGCGGTTCTCTTCGCAGGTTTTTTCCAGACTGTCGATGTCGTACAGGAACACGTTGTCCAAATCGCCGACGGCAGGGTCGAAATCGCGCGGGGCGCCGAGATCCAGGATGAACGCCGTGCGATCGCGGTTCGCGGCCCGCGCCCGTCGGAAGCGGTTGGCATCGATGATGGGGCGATCCGAACCGGTGGTGCTGACGATCACGTCGGCGCGACCGAGCCAGCGATCGAGTTCCGACCACGTTGCGGCGACGCCGCCCCAGTCCGCGGCCAGCTTGTTCGCCCGTTCGTCGTTGCGGTTGACGACGACCACCTCACGAACGCCTTCGTCCTTCAGGTAGCGCAGCGTCTCTTCCGCCATTTCGCCCGCGCCGATCACCAGCGTCAGCTTGTCGGCAAAATGGTCGAAGATGCTCTTGGCGAAGTCGCCCACGGCGACGCTGGCAATCGACACCCGGCCTTCGGAGAGCTTCGTCTCGGTGCGCACGCGCGCCGAGACGCGAATCGCTCCTTGAAACAGGGCATGCGTGAGCGGTCCGCACGCCGCGTTCAGCTCCGCCTGCCGGTAGGCGTCCTTTACCTGACTCACGATCTGCGGCTCGCCGAGCACCATGCTGTCGAGGCTGGACACGACTTCAAACAGATGCCGCACCGCTGCCGGTCCGCTGAGTTCGCGGAGCTCGCCGACGAAGTCGTCGAGCGGCACCTGATGGAACTCGGCAAGGAACTGGGCGACGGGCGCCATCGAGAGCGGCGGCTGCTCGGCGGCCTGCGCGAGGTAGATCTCCACGCGGTTGCACGTTGAGAGAATCACCGCCTCGCCTTCGGGGAACAGTTCGTGCAACCGCTGGTACGCCCGGGCCAGAACCTCCGCATTGGGAAACGCCAAACGCTCGCGGACCGCAAGGTTCGCCGTCTGGTGCGTGCAGTAGGTGACGAGGAGGTTCACGCGGGCGCCTCCGGGGGAAGCCGGAGACCAGAAGTCAGAGTTCGGAGGTCGGAAGCAAGAAACTGCGATGCTGGCGATGATCTTCTGACTCCTGACTCCTGACCGCTGACGTCCGACCCCTTTCCTTCGACCTCCGACTTTTGAGTGGGCGTCCCGTGGACCGACGGCAGCCGCGTGGCGCGCACGAGCATCTGTGCCCCCACCGTGGTCAACAGCAGGAATCCGCAGGCCCACGCGGTCAGCCAGGCGACTTGTCTTCCCGGCGTGTGCTGGCGGGCCAAGAGCCACACGAACACTGTGGCCATCAGCATCCAGCCGAGACCGCTGACGACGATCAGCGGGTCGAGCCAGGTGATTTCCTCGTTTGCCAGATCGCGGCGGGCGATCGTCAGCCCAATGCCGATGATCATGCCGAACGTCAACAGCGGCACCGACACCAGCAGCGACCAGCGGTTCCAGCGCGCGAGGCGTTCGAGGCTGGGGAGCATCAATCCGCCGTGGCCCGCATGGTGGTGCTTGAGACGTCGATGCTGCCACAGGTATATCAAGCTGACGACAAAGCCCAGCACCACTCCCGCAATGCCGAACACCAGCAGGCTCACGTGCAGCATGGTCCAACTGCGATGCACGCTGGTTGTCAGCACGACGTCTTTGGTCACAAAGTTGGAGGCGAAAATCAGTCCCACCGCGACGGGCCAGGCAACGAAACCCACGGCGAGGTCGCGGTCGAGGAGGGTGATGAACAGATAGACCAGCACCACCAGCCAGGCCAGCACCAGCAGCCAGTCGTGCATCGAGCTCAACAACGGCGGCAGATGGGTCTGCTGGGCGCGATTGAGCAAATACAGCGTGTGTGCCAGCAGCCCCGCGGCAGTGATCCCCAGCGTCGCGATGCGGCCCCACGCCACGCGGCCGCGCAAGCGGGTCAACTCCGCAGCGAGCGCGAGAATATAACTCGCGAGAAAGCAAACGATGCTGATGCGTTCCATCACACAATTGTTGCACAAGAAGCCCAGGGATCGCTATCCCTGGACTTCCTACCAGATGTACTCAAGTGTGATTCGCTGGGCGGAGCCGTTGAGCGTTGCCGGTACGAGCAACTCCTGCAGCCCGGCCGATTCGCGGATGATTGGTGTCTCGCCGCCGGAGACCTTCAGCGTCCACACGCCGTCGATGCTGTACATTCCCTGCTTGTCGGACGCAATCTTGCCTCGTGCGGCGCGGAAGTGGAGCGTTTCGCCCGAGTTGCCACCGGTGAGGGTCAACGTGCGCTGGAACCGCGGATACTTGTGACCCTCGACGATGACCGGAACAGGGAAGTCTTCGATGTCGACATTGCCGATTGTGTACTGGAATGTCGGCCGCTGTTGGTCGTCCAGCTTGTAGCCGCGGAAACGGTAACCCTGATCGCGCGCCGATCCTTTCGGCCAGGAATCGTTGGCGGACGCCAGCCGCGCGAACGGGCTGCCATCGGGCAGCGGCAGCACGTCGTCCCCCAGCGGAGTCTCGAAACCCTGTCCGCGACCGTTCCAGTGTCGCGAGGCGTCGATGAATGCCCCGTGCCAGATCAGTGCCAGTCGCATGTCGTTGGCGTCCCACGCCAGATTCGCCCGTTCGGGGTAGCCGACGCCGATCGCCCGCGTTCCCGCCCCTTCGATGAAGTTGCGATAGATGATGGGGGCCTCGGCGGGCTTCAACTCGATCGGTTCGCGGACCAGGCCCACCGGAACGGCCGCCTTGTCGCCGTCGGACAGATACCTCCACACCGCGCGAATCTGCAGGTCGACGTTGGCGTTCAAGACATCGCGAATGGTGGCGTTGCCGAACGGCCACGGCGCCGGCATGCGGGTGCCGGGGCGAAAGTCCTGCGGATTCAGCATGTAGCGATGGAACCAGTCGGGGCGCAGCCGTTTTGTCATAGTCGCCAGATT
>Ga0073934_10009722_pt1 | contig 12204 bp, 11 predicted proteins | sample LarsenN4metaG_FD_76834 | JGI IMG/M metagenome (GOLD analysis project Ga0073934, IMG submission 76834) | Hot spring sediment bacterial and archeal communities from British Columbia, Canada, to study Microbial Dark Matter (Phase II) - Larsen... ... | reverse complement strand
GACTAAAAAACCTATTACCCAAAGCAATTAAGTTGAACAACGGAGAATTGCAAATTACAACTGCATATCTTACAAGCGAAATGAAATTTATCCAATCAGTTGTTTTAAAGATTGAGAAACATGTTGATGGGAAGATTAATAAAAATGAGTCGTAAGGTTAAAATGAGAGCCCATTCCTGCCCGCCCGAGGCTTCCCAAAAATAAACAAAGTCACTAGCGCGCCGCTGCGGCCAGAGGCATCTGGAGGGCAAACCATCGGTCGGGCTATGCCCCCAAAAACATTGATAGCAACACCCCCTTAGGAAACAAAAAGAGGCAATGGCCTCATACCTGCCATTGCCTATCTTCGTTCACTTTTGCTTTCCTTTATTCCTCGAACTTGACGGTACCGGATATTTCTTCGCATAAGCGCGGGCTTTCGGCACCAGTGATTTCAGGGTGGCGCTGCGTTTGGCCGGGTCGGGGTGAGTGCTGAGAAATTCCGGCGGGCGGCCACCACCCGAAGCATTCATGCGTTGCCAGAAAGGCGCCGCCTGGTCGGGATTGTAGCCAGCCATCGTCATCAGATAGAGGCCGATTTCGTCGGCTTCGGATTCGTGTTTGCGGCTGAAAGGCAACATCACACCCACCTGGGCGCCGGCGCCGGCGGCGGTCATCAGGAGTTGGCGGGTAGCGGCAGGTTTTTGCGACAACGCGATGTCGAGCGAGGTAAGGCCGAGTTGAGCGACGAGGCCCTGGCTCATGCGTTCGTTGCCGTGGTGGGAAAGTGCATGCGCGATTTCGTGACCCATGACAACGGCGAGTGCATCTTCGTTTTGAGTAACTTTCAAGATGCCCGTGTAAATGACCACCTTGCCGCCCGGCATACAAAAAGCGTTGACGGTAGGGTCGTCCACGACGTTGAATTCCCAGGCAAATTCCTTGAGTTCCGCCGCTTTACCTTTCGAGCGGTAATACACTTCGGTCGCCGCTTTCAGGTCGTTGCCGACGCGGCGCACCAATTCTACATCCTTACCGGTCGTAAGTGTTTTATTTTGCTGGAGAAAAGAGCGATACTCATCCCTGCTCAGTTGGTTGATGGTATTGGAGGGTATGATATTCAGGGACTTACGGCCTGTGAAGGCGTTTTTGCTGCAAGCGAAAAGAAAGAGCAGCATGAAAAGGCTGAACGCGATTTTTTTCCACATAAGTTGGATTTTTTGTTTTCGGAAAACTGATTGCAAAACTGTTCATTACAACGGCAAAACGCTCTTTGTGTCACGAAAAATAACGAGTTTAAATTTCCCCTAACAAAAGCATCCGATGCCGCCGAGCGATTGCAAAAGACAGCAAAAATCCGAAAGAATAGTATTTTTGAGAAGTCTTTTACTTCAAAATAACATGCTTCCCGTACCGCTTCGCGCCCACCTTGAAATGCTTTTGAATACCCGGATTGATTCCATCCGGCCTATTTCAGGCGGCGATATCCACCACGCTGCCTTGCTTACTTTAGCCGACGGACGGACGTTTTTTATGAAATACAACACCAGTCCGCAAGCCACCGAAATATTCAGAACCGAAGCGTTGGGGTTGGCGCTGCTCGGCGCTGCGAGGGTGATTGCCACACCTAAAGTGCAAGCGCAGGGCACTTCGGACGGATGGGCTTTTTTGTTGCTGGAATATATCGAGCCGGGGTATCGCACCCGGCAATTCTGGGAAGATTTTGGCGCGTCGCTGGCTGCTTTGCACGGCACAACTTCAGCGCAGTTCGGCTTCGCGCACAATAACTTTATCGGCTCGCTGCCGCAATCGAACAGGCGACATGACACATGGGAAAATTTTTACGCCGAAGAACGTTTGTTGCCGCAAATGCGCCTTGCCGGCGCACACAACCGTCTGAATGCCAGCGATGAAAAGCGATTGGAGAGCCTTTGTAAAAAATTGTCTTCCATCTGCCCGGAGGAACCGCCTGCACTCACGCATGGCGATTTGTGGAGCGGTAATTTTCTCTGCAACGCGGCGAGTAAACCTGTTTTGATTGACCCCGCGGCTTCATTCGCGCACCGCGAAATGGACTTGGCGATGAGTCGCTTGTTTGGCGGTTTCGATGCCATTTTTTATCAAAGTTATGAGGAAAACTGGCCGCTCGCGCCGGGTTTCGAGGAGAGATTGGAAGTCTATCAACTTTACTATCTGCTGGTCCACGTCAATCTGTTCGGCGGCGGATATGTAGAAAGTGTGCGAAGCATTTTGAGAAGGTTTTAAGAGAAAAAATTGCCTTTTCCACAAAAAACAACCAAACTATTCAAACTCCTCAAACCTCTAAAACTTCCCTCAATGCTCCTCCGGCCTGCCCAGAATCTTCCCTTGCCCGAATATTTTTTTCAACTCTTCTTCTGCTTTCAACTCTTCCTCGGTAGCAGGTGAGACATCCATTTTGCTCAAATCCGGTTGACCGGCATCTACCCAGGCTGTGTACCAGGCGCTGCTGACGGCGTGAATTGCCGCCCGCATCCGGCGCTCCATCATGCCCTGCAAAGCGGTTTGATAGGCGGCAGCGTAGTCGCGGCAAGGAGCGAGGACAGAAAGCCCGTTGCGCATGTCGGGGCACATCTGACGGTCGGAAGGGAAAGATTTGGTAAGCGCGCGCTCCATCGTGAGCACACTGTCCACCATGCTGTGGCTATCGAAAACGGCCTGCCAGAAAAAGTCGGTCGGGTTGGCGATGTATTCGGGTTTGCCCACAAAAAAGTCGTATTCTTCGTCGGCGAAGAGCTCCGGCACGCGGCTTTCCCAGAAGCCGTGAATACCGTGCTGGCCGGTTTTTTGGCCGTTGTAATTGCTCGTCGTGTGGAGCGGCACGTGCGCGTCGCCGATGTAATGCCCCATATCGGCGGCAAGCCGGAGGAGGCGTTTCGAGTTGCGCTGGCGAAAGGCCTCGGTGAGGTCGCGCTGCATTTTTTGCAAATGCCAGGGTACGATGCCGTGCTTGGAAAGATGTTCGCGGAAGAAAGCTGTTTTGGCGCGAAGCGGGATGCCGCTGGCTTGCAAAAACGCATTCAGCGAGTCCGCGTCGAGCATTTCTTCATCTTTGTAAAATCGCGGAAGGAGATTTTGGAAGAAATAATTTTTGTAGGAACGCGTCAGGTTTTCCGGCACAGGTTTTTGATTGCCAAAGAGTTGTACTGTATCGCCAGGCAATTGAACTACCCAGACATCGGTGTATTTCATCATCGCGTCGGCCCACAGACGCGGCAAATCCTCGAAAGGTGGAGTCCCGTATTCGTCGAGGTCAATGTAGTGGCGCGGCGCTTCGTGTTTGGTAGCGTACCGCCGCATGTCAGGGTCAACGGCGTGGTCGGTGAGCCAGTCAATGTTGGGTTTGAAAAATACCATCATTTCCGGCGGGAGGGTGAGCACAGCGAGCCGGTTGATACGTTTATGGGCAAAAAAACCCCAGGCGGGTTGGGAATGATGAATATCGTCCGAGAGGCTGGAAGAGACGAAAAGAAAGGCCCCGGCAAGGAACACGGTTAGTTGAAAAATTCTTTTCCGCATAAGGCAAATCGTTGATTTTCAGGAAAAAGAGTTTCCATTATAAATTCATCATTCATCGTTCAGTATCTCCAGAGACCAGGCTTCGGCTTTTTCGGCGAAAAGAACTTTCGTTTTTGCCCAGGTCGTCTGGAAAAGTTCTGATTGCCGGTAAGCTTCGAGCGCTTCTTCATTTTCCCAAAAACTGAGGGTGAACAACACGTTCGGTTGTTTCAGATTTTGCAACAACTCCATGTGCAGGCAGCCGGGAAAGGCTCGAATGCGGTCTTTACTGTGTTCAAAAACGTCGGCGCGGAAGGTTTGTACCGCGTCCTCGCGAAAGGTCATTTTGACGATGCGTTTTATCATTTCCCGGAAGTTAGAATTTGGATTTTGGACATTAGACCTTTTGTGAAAGTTGTTTTCAAACTCCAAGTTCACCGAGTTGAATCACAGAGAAACGCGGAGACTTATTTTGAAAAATATACCCTGTGACTGTACTGTTTTTTCCCGGCGTTAAATTTATTTTTCAAGAAGTCCAACCTCCAGCGTCCAACGTCCAATCACTTCGCATATCTTTTTTTCCGCCGCCAGTTGAAAAACCAGCCGAAAATACCGAGGAAAACGAGCGGTGCGGCAATATTGAGCGAACGCCAGAGCGTGGCTTCCTTACGGGCTTTTATCGTATCGAGCAGGCGGAGTTTCACTTCTTTGGTGCGCGCTTCGATGACGCCCGAAGGGTCTATCAGGTATTCGATAGCATTGAGCATCAATTCTTTGTTGGCGTAGGTAGTATTTTCAAAACGGTTGTAACCGAGCGGGAGCCATTCTTTGCTGGCGGGGTCGCGCACAAAATTGGAGGCCACATCGCCGTCGCTAATGACGAGCATACGGGTTGGCTCGCTTTCGGGTTTGAAACGCAGGCCGAGTTGTTGCAGACCCGCGAGCATTTCCTGCGACACGCGATTTTCGTAGTTGGAAGGAAAAACGCCTTCGAGCAGCAGCCCTACGGTTTGCATGCCTTTGTCAAATTTGGCCGGGTCGGGCTCGTATTTCAGGATTTCGAAACTCAGGTCAATCGGGCTGAATTGCAGGCGGCTGTACCGGCTGCTGGTCAGGAGTCGCGTTTTTTTCACAGCCGTTTTGGTGCGAATCGTGTCTATGGACGAGCAGAAACGCAGTTCTACGCGGTCAAGATTTTTCACAATCGGGTGGTTGCCGGTCGGCATCACGGTCGGGTGATAGTACCAGGGGAAGAGTTCCATTTGCGGCGCGTTGCCCATTTGGCCGGTAGCGAGCGGGATTTTGGAACACTCCAAATCGAGTACGAGGTCGGGCTGGATGCGCGCGCCGTATTTGAACAGCATGTCTTCGAGGTTGAGCGGATAATCTGTCGGGACGAAGCGCGAATGATGTGCGCGCATGCTGTCGAGATCGGCGCCCATGCGGTCAATGAGCCAAAGAACGCGCCCGCCCTGCATCACGTACTGGTCAATCTTGAATTTGTCTTTTTCGGAAAAACCCGTGCGCGGCTTGGCCACGACGAGCAAGGCACAATCGGCGGGCTTGAGTTGAACGACCGAATCGAGCGAGAGGCGGTCAGTATTGTAAAACTGGTTGAGGCTGCGCTCCAGGTCGGCTGTTTGCAAGTCGTCCAGTTCGCCGTGCCCTTTGGTGAAAAGGATGGACGGACGCTGCGACGTGAGGATTTTTTTGATGGTGTTGGCGAGTTTGTACTCGAGCAGCGTCACCGAATTGTTGATGATGACTTCGGGATTGAGGGTCGCGGATTCGTTTTCGAGCAATTTGACGGGCATGCGACGATTGCCGAAATGCACGACCGCTACCGGGTAGATGAGTTTTTGCGAACGCTGGCCTTGCTCGGCGACGCGCAGATTGACAGGAATAATGCCCTGCTCGGCGAGGGCTTTTTGGCGTTCGCGCACTTCGTCGAGTGTGCCCAGGGTCGGGTCTTCAAACTGATAATCAATGTAACCGCTCACCGAACGAAAATCGTCGAGCATTTCGCGGGTGGCAGTTTGCAGGCGTTTGAAGCCGGCAGGGAAATCGCCGTCGAGCAAAACCTGGATGTACACGCGGTCTTTCAGCCCTTTGAGCAGGTCGCGTGTGGGTCGGGTGAGCGTGAAGCGTTTTTCCTCCGTCAGGTCGAGATGAGTATGGAAAGTGCTGGCTACAATGTTGACAAACAACAAGATGCCACAAAAAAGACCGAACTGCAAAAGAGCCTGCGAACGCTTCGAACGAGCCATGTGTGTTTATTTTGGAGGGCGAAAATACTGGTCATCGCCCAAATTTCAATAGTCTTTCCATGTGCGGAGATGTCCCCCTTCGGCTACCTCGAACGGGTTGCTCAATTTGAAAGGAAACCCGCTTCGCACCTGGTCGTAATTGTATTTGCCAAACTGATACGCATGTACCTGGCCTTGCGAGAACATTCCGCTCGGGTCAGCCGTCGCCGGCAAGTAGTTTTTAAAACTCGGCAGCTTGCGGTCTTTGAATGACTGCGGCGCGCCATCTATTTGCCAAAAAATGGAGCGATTGGGCTGCTCAAATTTAAAACTTACAGCCCGGATGAGGTCAATGTCACCTTCAGTTTGCACCGTAAGTCTGCCGCCCGGATTGCCAGCGCTTTTAATTTTTATCTCCGGCGGGTCAACCACGAGCGGCTCGTCCGGCGCAAAAATTTTCTGGAAATAAGACGAGCCCTGGTTTACCCTGACAAAGTACGAAGCAGGGTCCGGCACACCTTCGGGATACAAAAACGGCTGATTCATCTGCAACAGCCCGTTGTATGAAAGGCCGCTTTGGAATAAAACCACGCCATGCTGGAGGTCTGGCGCGACGGCGCTTACCTCGAGAAAGCTGATTTGCTGAAAATTGGGAAACTGGAGGTTTTTAAAATTATTTTCCGGTTTAAAATCCTCCCAGGCGAGCTCCATGGAATCCCGCAAGAGTGAATCTGGGATATACAAAAACTTGAATTCGCTGTCTCCATTCGCCCGAATCTTTAACACAAGGTCGTGATTCCTTCGCGCGGCAACCAAACCTTCTACCTCCTTTTTGGCATCGGAAAACTGGATATTGTAGACCCCGTAATACTCGATCGTTTGGAGTGTGTCGAACGACTCTATGCCGGAAACCTTGACGTTGAAATATCGGTAAAAAAAGTTAGCGTCGCTACTGATATGTGCGAAATAAACCCCTGAGCCATTCGGCACATCGAGATGCGAGAAAATATTTATTGCATGGCTGGACAAATCGTCCGAATCATAACGAACCAAATGCAGGTCGTACCGCTCCGGCAATTCGCCTTTCTCGGACACGGAAAACGACTGACTGAAACTACTGGCCCCATCGGGAATATCGAACGCCTCGATTATGTTGCCTTCCGCATCGGTCATGACAAGGGTCGTTGTGACTCCAAAACCTGGAGGAAATTCGCAGACAATGGCGTAGGTACCTTCGACTTTGGTACAGCGAAATGCAAGCAAAAGCAGGAGCAAAACGAAGATTTGTCTCATCGTGTGGCGTTTTTTTTAGTAAAGTTTCCAAATGGCTTTGAACCCGCTGCGGGCTACCGCGTAAGGTTCAGTGGACTTGAACGGGAATCCTTCGCGCACCTGCGGGTAATCGTAGGCTTCTATCTGGTAAGCGCCCACGCGCTGATTCAGGAAAGGTGCGTTTTTGAACCAGGCTGGCAGGTACGCGTCCAGATTCGGAAGAGCCCGGTTCTGGAAAACGGTCGGGGCGCCGTCCATTTGCCAGATAATATACCCCCCCATCCCCAAAGAATTAAAATAACTTTGTTCGATGCGCAACAGATCAATATCGCCGCTCGCTTGCAGCAGGACTTTTCGATTGGCAATTGAAAAAGCATTGAAAGTGATATCCGGCGGGTCGAAGCGAATCGTTTCGCCCGGCTGGAAAATTTTATCGAATGAAAACAGGTAACTGTTTGCCATGACGCGGTATGAAAATGTCTCGTCCAACCCCTCCGGATGGTTGAATTGCAAGGGAATATTCTGATTTGCGTACAACCAGGAGAAATCACGCTTCAAAGCCACCAACTGTTTTTGATCCGGCGAAATAGCCACTACTTCCAACTCGTTCACCGGCGACACACTTATTTTTATTGCGTGAGGCTTGTTTTCCGGTTTGAAATCTTGCCACGACACAGTTGTCGTGTCTTTCAATGTATTTTCCGGCAGGTAAAGATGCCTGAACGATGTTTCACCGTTGGCACGCAATCGCAATACCAAGCCGTGTCCTATGGGTCTGTATGCAAAGTATGTCAGCAGTTTCTGGTCAGGGTCAAGATTGCCTTGCGTACCGAAATAGTCGTAAAAGCCCCCTTCTATGCGGAGCGTCATAGGATTCGACACCCTGAATCCAAAAAGTTACCGGCATAAAAGTCTGCGTAGAAGGAAAATAAGACGGAAAGAGATACACCGAAGCGCCATTCGGGATATCGAAATGCGAATAAATCTGAACGTAGTCGCTGATGGTATCAATTATGGAAGAGTTGAAATCGAGCAGGTGAAGATCGTAATGATCCGACACCTCTTTACCCTCGTACGTGAACACCTCACTGAAACTGCTCGCCCCTTCCGGAATGTCGAATTTGTGCAACACCTCGCCCTCCGCATTGGTCACCAGCAGTATTCTTTTGCTGAAGAAAAAAGAAGCCGGGAACTGGCAACTTACAGCATATTCCGCTTCATATTTTTTGCAACCGAGGATGAAAAAAAGCAGGGCCAGCAAGAGAAGAGATTGTTTCATGGTAAAAAAATTTGAAGTCAAAAAAAGAGGATTTCAATGACTTGACGTTATTTTTCTCTGCCCGGTTGGTCAGGAAGACGCTAATTTTGCCACCGAAAGTAAGGCAATAAAACTGCGCCGCCAAAGTTAATAAAGCCCCCGGGCAAACCTGTCAATGTTAGCCACTCTGGTCACTCAATCCTCACCGTTTCCCGTTCACCGACATACCATGAAAAAGCATTCGCTCTTTCTTTTCCTATCCGCTTGCATCATCGCGGCGACGCTCATTTTTCCACAAACCCTCTCCGCCCAATGCGTCTCCGGCGACTGTAAAAACGGCGTCGGCACTTTCGTTTACCCCTCCGGCGCCAAATATACCGGCCATTTTAAAGACGGCGAAATCCATGGCGTCGGCGTGTGCTACTACACCGACGGCAGCAAATATCAGGGCGAATGGGTGCATCGCTACCCTGAAGGTCGCGGCACCAAAACCTACTCCGACGGTACCGTACGCACCGGCCTCTGGAAGCGCGGCAAACCCGTAGATGAAAGCGGAAAAGTACTCGAAGAATACATCGCCCGGAAAAAAGAAGAAAGCCAGGACGACGGCACCAACATCCAGTCCGGCTGCCTTTCGGGCGATTGCAAAAACGGCCAGGGCATTTTCGCTTACCCCGACGGCAGCAAGTACGAAGGCCAGTTTCTAAAGGGAAAATTTCACGGACAAGGCGTTTTTTATTTTGCCAACGGCGACAAATACGAAGGCGAATTCAAGGAAAACTACCCCGACGGGCAAGGCACCCGCACCTACCTGGCCGATAATCACCAGGAAAGCGGCGAGTGGCGGCAAGGCGAATTTGTAGGCAGCAGCCTCATCGAAAGCGGTAAAGTCGGCTGCATCCAGGGCGATTGCAGCAATGGCAAAGGCACTTACATTTACAAAGAAGGTTCGGCCAAATACGTCGGCGAGTTCAAAGACGACGTCCCGCACGGTTACGGCATTTGCACCTACGCCAACGGCGACCGTTACCGCGGCGAATGGCAGGAAGGCGCTTTCGGCGGAAGAGGCACACTCTACCTGCGCGACGGCACGGTCGTGGATGGCTACTGGCGCGTCGGTGAATACGTCGGGAAAGAGCGTCCTGCCGACTACCAACCCACCACTCAGCCTGCTGCCGAAACCCCGACACAATCGCCCACCGAACTGCCCGATGCTAAAGTTTGGGCCGTAGTGGTGGGAGTCGCTTCTTACGATCACATGCCCGTGCTGCGCTACACCGACGATGACGCCTACCGCTTTTTTGCCTTTCTGAAAAGCCTCGAAGGCGGCGCCTTGCCCGACGAGCAGGTACGCGTGCTGGTGGACGAAGACGCCACCCGCGACAATATCCTCGGCACGATGGAAGAAATCTTTACCCAGGCAGGACCGAACGACCTGATTGTTTTTTATTTTTCGGGGCACGGGCTCAATGGCTCCTTCTTACCCATTGATTTTGATGGATTTAACAACAAAATCACCCACGAAGAAATCGCCAAAGCCTTCAACAAATGCAAGGCGAAATTCAAACTTTGCCTCGCCGACGCCTGTCACAGCGGCAGCCTTTTTGCCATGCGCTCCGGCTCTGACGACCCTGTGCTGAACACCTATTACACCACGCTTTCCAAGTCTGTGTCCGGCACGGCGCTCATTATGTCGAGCAAAGCCGACGAAACCTCGCTCGAATCGCAGGGCCTTCGGCAAGGCGTTTTCAGCCACTTTTTGATACGAGGCCTCAAGGGCGAAGCCGACAAAAACAAAGACAAAGTGGTCACGGTAGAAGAACTTTTCGATTTCGTGGCAGCCAATGTGCGCGATTATACCGGCAACCGCCAAAGCCCGGTCATCAAAGGGACCTACGACCCAAAAATGCCGGTATCGGTCGTGCGATAGGTCTTTTGTAAAACTTCAAGTTTTGCGGCCATTTTTTAATTGAAGCGAAAACATGAGTCATGTGAATCACGGGTTAGGAAAAACGAATTTTTGCAGTTATTTCCTGCAAATTATCGCAGAAAAATGCCGCAGATGCAAGTTAAAATCGGCGCTGATCTGCGTAAGTCATCAGCGAAAATCAGCGGAAAATATCACAACGGGTTAAAACCATTTTAACCCGTGATTCGCATGACTCATGTTTTCGCTTTCAGCCTCCAAATGTTAAGTTTTTATCCAAATTGTAAACTTAACATTACGTCAGTGTAAAGCATCGGATGTTTGTGGCCGACAAATTCTTTCTCAAAATCTGTATCCGTTTCTTATGAAAAAGAAAATTGAGGCCCTGCTCCGCGACGGTCACTTGGCGGGCAACGCCGAATTCGCCCCCCTCAACAAAGCGCAACAATCGGCTAAAAAAGCCCTCGAACGCGCTAAAAAAGAAAAAACAGAGGCTAAACAGGCTTATCGCGAAGCCCTTGGCAACGGCGAAAAAGACCACGACCGCCTGCTCGAATTGCTCACGGCCTTCCGCCAGGCACAATACATGCACCGTTATCAGCGGGCAGGCCATCGTCTTGCCAAACATCGCCTTCACCGCTGGCTGGAGACCTGGCTGAAAACCGCCGAAGTACCGCACGAGCCTAAAAAAGCAGCCGCGACCAGATCCAAAACGAAAAAAAGAGAAACGGCAGTTTCCGCCGCAAACCCGACAGAAAAATCTGCCAAAAAGGCCCAATAACTGTCAACAAGTTCAAGTGTTTTAGAGGTAAATTCAGTTGTTCGAACCGGGTTGCTACTGCGCGACCCGGTTTTTATTTTGCTGCTCCGCCCGCGTTATCTTTGCCTCGACATGAACGAATCTGCCGCCCGCCATACGTCGCTTGCCGCTTTCCTCGACGAGGCTGCTGCCCGTTACAATCAACCGGAATTTATTACGAGCGACCCCATTTCTGTGCCGCATCATTTTTCGACATTGCAGGATCGCGAAATCACGGCATTCTGGGCAGCTACCCTCGCCTGGGGACAGCGCAAGACAATTATTCAAAACGCCAACCGCCTCGTCGAACTGATGGACGGCGCGCCTTACGATTTCATTGTCAATCATTTGGAACAAGATCGCGCCCGATTTCTGGATTTCAAACACCGCACGTTCCAGGCAACGGACACACTTTGGTTTCTCGAATTTTTTCAACAGTTTTATCGAAAAAACACCTCGCTCGAAACGGCTTTTTCCCGTCATCTTCTCCCCGGCGACACGACGGTAGAAAATGCCCTGCGCGGTTTTCACAATGACTTTTTCGACCACCCTTACGCGCCGGAACGAACCCGCAAACACGTCGCTACCCCTGAGCGAGGCTCCACTTGCAAGCGACTCAATATGTTCCTGCGCTGGATGGTTCGGCGCGACACGGCTGGCGTGGATTTCGGCATTTGGGAAAAAATAAAACCCGCACAACTGCTCATCCCGCTCGATGTGCACGTGGAGCGCGTGGCTCGACAGCTGGGTTTGCTGCACCGCCCGCAAACCGACTGGCGCGCCGTGCTCGAACTCACCGAAAACCTCCGGGCTTTTGACCCGGAGGATCCGGTCAAGTACGATTTTGCCTTGTTCGGACTGGGCGTGTTGGCGCAACATCAGTTTTTGCCGTAGCGCACCAGCCGCCGCACTGTGTAACTTTTGGAAACATCACTGATGAAAAACGGCAGTGTTTCCTCGATCAGGCCCACGTCTTCGGCGTACCGCCTTTGCAGCGGTCGCACCTTGCCGCCCTGGTCGAATCCCGGAAACATCACGTACACTTCCTGCGCATTTTTGGAAACGAAGGTTCCGGCAGGTGTGGCGACGGGCAAGTCGTTGTCCGTCATTTTTCGATAAATAAGGCAAAGAGTGTCGGCTCCAGCGTGGGGACCTATAGTTGAATACAATTGAAAAAGTGTGTCCG
>Ga0073934_10009720_pt1 | contig 12206 bp, 7 predicted proteins | sample LarsenN4metaG_FD_76834 | JGI IMG/M metagenome (GOLD analysis project Ga0073934, IMG submission 76834) | Hot spring sediment bacterial and archeal communities from British Columbia, Canada, to study Microbial Dark Matter (Phase II) - Larsen... ... | reverse complement strand
TAGGTTCCATAACAGCCGGGGATGGAGTCGAGGCTTCAGCCGGTCCCCCGCCTAAAGGCTCGACTCCATATGCCCCTGATGCAACAATGGGTTCCATAACAGTTAGGAACTCTCCTGGAAGTTGCGGCTAAAGATGTTTGCCGGTAGGAAGCTCTATAATAAAGCTGGTTCCTTGTCCTGGTATACCGGCGCTGCTGGCCTTGATCTGGCCGCCATGGGCCTCGACCAGGGCCCGAACGATTGCCAACCCTAAGCCGACCCCACCTCGGTCACGGCTGCGGGCCGGATCCGTCCGATAGAAGCGGTTAAAGATATAGGGCAGGTGTTCCGGCGAGACACCCTCGCCTGTATCGGCTACCGTTAATTGAACCGCCTCCGCTGTTGCGGCCAAGCGGATCATGATCTTGCCATCCGGTGGGGTGTGGCGCAGGGCATTGGCCAGGAGATTCTGTAAAACTTGGGTGATCCGCGCCGGATCAACCTCAACTGAGGGTAGATCATCGGCTAGATCGATCTCCAAGCCAACCTCCTTTTCGTCGGCGGCCAGATGAAAGCTCTCTACGGTCGTTTTGACCAGTTGTCTCAAATCGGTTTCTTGCAGATTAAGGGATAATTGTTTGGCTTCGGCCTGTGCTAATTCGTGTAGATCATTGACCAAACGACTTAGAAAACGGGTTTGCTCATACAGCCGGGTGATCTCCGCCTGGTCAAGTGGGTAGACCTCATCCAAAATCGCCCGTAGATTGCCTTGCAGCACGGAAAGCGGCGTGCGCAGTTCGTGGGCGACATCGGCCAGCAGGTTGCGCCGCAACTGCTCGGCTTGCTCCAGGCCGGCGGCCATCTCGTTAAAGGAGCGAGCCACAGCAATCATCTCGTCGCTTCCTTTTTCCTCTACCCGCTGGCTAAGATTATGCGCGCCAATCGCTTTGGCGGCTCTGGCCAGGTTGTTGAGGGGCGCGGTTAACCACCGGCTCATCATCACGCCAAATAAAATACTGCTGATGGCAACCACGGTCGCTACAGTCAGCAGCGTTCGCCCCAGCATTACGACAAATAGTGATGGCCCTTCCGGCCTTAGAGGGACTAAGCCCAAATAACCTACCGTCTGCCGGTCAACTTGAATCGGAAGAAGGCTTCTCTGTTCCATGGGAGTGGGTCTCTGCCCGACACGCCTGACTTGGGGATGATAGATAATCCGGCGTTGGCCGTCCGTTAAAAAAAGAGACACCTCCTGGTCGATCTGCCGATCAATGGCTGCTTGAGCGCCAATCAGTAAAAATTCACTGCCGGCCCAGTCTCCTCTGGCCCGGTAATAATCTGCTAATCTCACGGTTAATCGCTGTGAGACGGCCGGGCGATCGAGCCTGGGAGGATTGTTCCGGCCCACCCAGATGCCGGTTAAGGCCACCACAAAGACGGCTGCTAAGACCATCCCGCTGAAGCCTAAACTCAAACGTACCCAAAGTTTGTTCATGGTCCTACTAAACGGTACCCAATGCCATAAACAGTTTGAATATAAGTGGCCTGGCCGGGATTGGGCTCAATTTTGCGGCGCAGGTTGCGCATGTGGCTGTCCAGGGTTCGCTCTGAACCCTCGTATTCATAACCCAGCGCCTGCTCGATCAGTTCACTCCGGGTAAAGGCATAACCAGGATTTTCCAGTAAGGCTCTTAATAAACTAAACTCAGTTGCCGTCAACTCAACCGGTTGGCCACTCACCATCACTTCATGCCGGTCCAGGTCCATCATCAACTCGGCCATCTGCAAGACCCGGCGCTGGCCGGCCAGGGCGCCACCCTGGCTGCGGCGCAGCACCGCCCGCACCCTGGCGACGACTTCGCGCGGGTTAAAAGGCTTGCTGATATAGTCATCCGCCCCTAGCTCCAGGCCGATGATCTTATCGGTATCATCAATTCGAGCCGTCAGCATAATCAGGGGAATATTGGCCAACGTCGGGTCGCGGCGCATGAGCCGGGTGATATCCCAGCCATCATGGTCCGGGAGCATCAGGTCGAGGACAACTAAATTAGGCCGCTCTCGCCGCAGAATATGGAGGGCCGTTTCACCATCATAAGCTGTGGCCACCTGAAAGCCCGCCTTTTCCAAATAGGCTTTCACCAGGCGGACAATATCACGGTCGTCATCGACAACCAGGATCTGCTGCGCGGTTGTGGACAATGACATAATCTTCTGCTCCTTAGGGCTATCGTAGCCCTATCAGCCATAACCGCCACGATAACACCCGTTTATCTACACCATTATACATAAAATCATGCTAATGATTAATATAACAGATAATTGTGCAGATTTTAAGCAGAATTGGCCTAAAAGTTATGAATATTGAATGGAGGACATTATTCATCTTTCCCCTATTGTAATTTCAGAGCTGCTCGTTATTGGCTGCTGAGGAGATACCGCCCACCTGCGACGGTAATAACATATTCAGGATTAGAGGGGTCTGTTTCCAATTTCTGGCGGAGACGGTGAACGTGGACTCTGGCAATGGCCCGGGCATCGGCCTCTGTCGCTTCATAGCCCCGGACCTGCTTGACCAGCGTAATCGCATCAATCGCTGTATTGGGTTGAGCCATCAGCGTTGAGAGAATATCAAACTCAGTAGGCGTTAAATTGATCACTTCACCATTGCGGCTGACCTGGCGGGAAGCCTGGTTGAGTTTCAGCCCTTTAACCTCTAAAACTTTGGACTGGTTCAGGCGGGTTACGGGTGGTGTGGCTGAACGGCGGGCAATCCCATCGGCAACGCTGGCCAGTAGCTCCGCCGTATCACATGGTTTGGTAAGATAATCGTGCGCCCCCTGGCGCAAGGCCTCAACGGCCGAGTTGACTGTGGCATGGCCGGTTAAAATGATCACATTCGTGTGCGGCGCCGTCCGTCTTAAATGACGCATAATATCCAGTCCATCCATATCGGTTAACTGGAGATCAACCAGAGCCACATCAAAATCCTCTTGGCTAATTAAGCGCATCGCCGTTTCTCCATTAGCCGCCTCCAGCACCTGATACCCATACTCTTCCAGGCTGAGGCGTAAAAAATGGCGTAAGGTCGCTTCATCATCTACCACTAAAATCTTGTGCGTCACTCCATGATCCTTTTCTCTATGGGTAATTGTATGGTAAAGCAAGTTCCCTGTTTTTCTTTACTGGTTACCGTAATCACACCGCCATGTTCTTCAATGATCCGGCGGGCAATGCTGAGGCCCAAACCTGTTCCTTTGCTTTTGGTGGTAAAAAATGGCTCAAAAATCCGTTGTTGAATATCCTGGTGAATTCCCGGCCCACTATCGCGAACTGTTATTACCATATTCGCTGCTTTAGAATTTTGCTGAAAACCAGTCTGTAAGACAAGTTGGCCCCCTTCCGGCATCGCCTGGATCGCATTGATAATAAGATTGGTGAATACCTGTTCCAGGCGCTGGCCGTCCACATGAAGCGCCGGTAAGTCCTCTTCATATTCGAACAGAATGGCCACTTTACCGGCCTCAGCCTGGGGCTGGCAGCGCCGGATCACGTCTTCAATCAGCGGCGGGATCAGTTCCGGCGACAGATTAAGCTGTAAGGGTCTGGCGACAAACAAAATATCTTCCAAAATCCTGGTGATGCGTCTGATCTCCCCCTTCATCATTGCCGCCCCTTCAAATTCGACCGAACCTTCCCGCGCGTTTCGAGTTAAATAATCAATGCCGGCGGCAATCCCCGCAACAGGGTTACGGATCTCGTGAGCCACAACCGCAGCCATTTCGCCTAAGGCAGCTAAACGATCAAGTCGCCGCTGTTCAGCTTCCAGGGCCTTTATCTCGCTTAAATCTTCAATCACCCCAACCACACCGACCGGTTGTGGTTGATCATTTTTTCCTTTTAAGGGGGCAGTTCTGACCGAAATGGACAACTCTTGACCATCCTCATGCTTCAAGGTAATCTCCTGGTAAGGTTGAGCTTTATGGCTGGCCAGGGCCCGCTCAAAAACGGCGACTAATTCACCCGCTTGGTAGGCCAGTTGCGCTAATGGCTGATGGAGAGCCTGGTTCATCGGGTAACTTAACATCATCGATGCCGCCGGATTAAACGCGGTCACTACCCCATTTTGGTCAACGGCAATCAAACCATTGGTCATATTCTTGATGATATCTTCGTTAAAGGTTCGCAGCAACTCTGCTTGTTGGAACAGACTCACATTTTCAATTATGATAGCCAGTTGGCCGGCCAGCACCGATAAAAGCTCAAGGCTAATCTGCCCAAACGGCCCACTTTGCGGTTGGCCGCCGGTTTCAGCCGTCAAAAGACCGACCACCTCCCCTTTTATCAGCAAAGGCAGAGCTGCGCCGACAATATTGGGCTGGCCGGCCAGCACTTCAATGAGTGCGCCGTCAGCCAGCATCCAGACGGGCCGGGCTGTCTCCACCACATGGTGGATGACTTGAGCCGGCAGTTGAGAGCTTTGCTCGGGTTGAGGTAAGACTGCGGCCTCGACCAGTTTTGGATCGTTCGTTCGTTCTGAAGGTTGCCGGCTCAACCAGGCCAGGCGAGTGGCGCCAGTCGCCTTTTGAGCGATCTCTAAAACCCGCCGCACCAGCGATATCTCTCCACCCGATACCTGTAATATATGATTGATCTCCAGCAAGGGTAGCAAAGTCTGTAAGCGTAAACTGTCCCGGATCAAGGCCCGTCGAGAAAGATTATCTTTGATGGTCGCAATCAAATCCTGGGGTTCAAATGGCTTCATTAAGAAGCCCTGAGCGCCAAGCTGGATTGCTTCAATGGCATCCTCCATGGTCCCATAACCGGTGATCAAAACGACGCTAAGATGCGGATCAATCTCTTTAGCAATTTTTAATAATTGAAGCCCGTCCATCTTGGGCATTTTGATATCGGTTAAAAGTAAATCAAAGGTTTCCTGGCTTAATAACTCAGGCACCTGAAGGCTGTCGGTAAGACCGGTTACAACAAAACCCTCCCGCTGGAGAATCCGCACACAAGACCGGACGACCCCTTTTTCATCGTCAACAACTAAAATTCTTTCGTTTGCCAAAGACACTTCACCTACAATGCTTGATTTAGAGACGGGGTAGGATCACCGCCGAAGCTTGATCAGCCGGTTCATTTATCTCGGAAGGCGGCATAGTTACCGGTAGAATCACCTTAAACGTACTTCCTTCACCCGGCTTGCTTTCAACCTCGATGCTCCCCCCATGCTTTTCGATAATCCCATAACTAATAGATAAACCCAGGCCGGTACCCTGGCCGACCTCCTTGGTGGTAAAAAAGGGATCAAAGATTTTGGAGAGATGCTCCGGGTTAATGCCCTGGCCGGTATCACCAATTGTGCAGATGACCACCGGCTGTTTCGCTGCTTTACCCTTGACCTTGCCGTTTACTGGGATGGGGACCGAGGCCAGGCTGGTAGTAACGGTTAAAACAGCCGGACGATCCCCATTATTTAGCATGATCTGCACGGCGTTGTTCAACAGATTCACAATGACCTGCTTAACCTGATTACTATCCAGATAAATTTCGGGCAGTTCGGCCAGCGATTTTGAGAGTGTAATCTTCTGGCTGACGCTCTTGGTGTAGACCAGAAAAATCGCTTCCTCAACAAGCTGGTTAAAATGGGTGGGGCGGCGTTTAGGCGTATCGGCTCGGGCAAAATCAAGCAGGCTGCGGACAATATCACGGGCGCGCCTGGCTTCGTGATTGATCATCTGTAAATCTTCATAAGTTTCAGCGCTAGCCGAAACCAGTTCAGGCACATCTAGTAACAAGCTGGCCAGACCGATGATGGTGGTCAAGGGGTTGTTGATCTCATGAGCCACCCCGGCGGCTAACTCGCCAACGGCAGCCAATTTAGCGCTCTGGACTAATTGGTGCTGGGTTTCGGCCAGGCTCTTGATGGTTCTGGCCTGTTCTTCGTAAAGTTGGGCATTTTCAATCGCCGTTGCGGCCGGAATAGCCAGGGCTTGCAACATGGCCAGATCTTCTTTATTAAACGGGCCACTCCGCTTATTCATCACTTCCAGCGCGCCAATAGCGCGCCCCTTAATCTGTAAAGGTACACATAGAATCGATTTCGTCGTAAAGCCGCTCTGCTTATCGACCTCGGCAAAAAAACGCTCGTCGGCATACACATCTGTAACGATAACCGGTTCTCCCTTTGCCGTAACCCAGCCGGCAATACCCTGACCAAGCCCCATTCGCACCCCCAGAACATCCGCGGCCCCTTCGCCGGAGGCGGCAGCAAACCAAACCTCCTTTTTGTCATCGTCGCGCAGAACTACTGAGGCAGCCGCCACCTCCATCAGCCGGGTTGTATGGTCGGTAATCAGGGTCAGAGTCTTTTGCAGATCAAGCGTTGAAGTGATGGCCTGGCCAATTTCATTCAGCGATTTCAACGTCTGTACGCGCTGGTTTATCTCATCATACAGCCGCGCATTTTCAATCGCAATGGCCAATTGATCGGCCAGCGTCTCCAATGCGGCAACGTGATACTTATCAAATGCTTCCAACTGTAGACTTTGCAAGTCCAGGACGCCAATGGTCTTTACGCCTAAAGTAATGGGAACACACAACTCCGCTCGGACTTCTTTGCTGCCGGGATTTAGAATATAGCGAGAATCTTGGGTAACATCATTGGCCAAAATGGTTTTGTTGGTTGCCACCGACCAGCCAATCAGGCCCTGGCGCAGTTTGTGCGTGATTAACTCTTTATGCTGATCAATCGTGGCCCTCTCTCTCGGGTCCGCGGTCGCCTTAGCCTGTAATTCAACCGTATTTGTATCGTGATTATAAAGATGAATCGCCACGCTATAACAGGCAAAGCTGGTGCGGATTGCCTGAACCACCGTTCGCAGCATGACATCTAGATTCAAAATCGAGGTCGCGGCCTGGCTAACCTGGTTGATCAGGGCCAGTTGGATGGAACGCTGAGACTGATTCTTGAAGAGCAGGGCATTCTCAATGGCCAGTCCAATTTGAGTCGTGGCTGCTTTTAAGAGAGGTATATTCTTCTCAGAAAAGTATCCCGGCTGGTCATGGCCAATTAAGTAGACCCCTCTGGCTTCGGCCCGCTCCAGCTGAAAAGGAACCGCCAGCACACAGTGGGCCTGTTCAGGCAGATAAGAAGCCCGGAACCAGCGGCTATCCTTTCTGGTATCGGCCAGTACAACTGCCTCATGATGCTCCAAAACCCAGCCCTCCAGGCCATCTTTAAGTAAACGTTGCCCAAAACGGCGGCCCGCCGGCCCGGTCAACTCTTCCCGACCGGGTTGAGTCGAGCGATAATAGATGATCTCCCCATCCTCCTCGATCAGCAGAGCGGCAAATTTAGCCTCCAGGTAGGGGGCTAACGCTAAAATCCGCTCAAAAAGATCATGAATATCTAAATGGCCGCTCACAAATTGATTAATACCGAATAAAAGGGCCAGATGCTCGGCATTATTTGGGTCAATCCCAAAATCGGGCGCATGTGGGGAAAGATAATCGGTCAAACGGTCAATAAGCTCCTGAGGATGATCAGGATAGCGCAGTAAAAAAATGTGCCGGCTTTGCAGCCAGGGGGGAAGCTGTTCGGACTCATCTGCGGCAAAAACCAGCATGGTGGGAACTTTAACCAGTTTACTCGACTTTGGTTGCTGCGCTAAACTAATATCGATTAATAATAAATCAGTTTTTGAAAGGTGAATCAAAGCCTCTTCAGGTTGATGCCAAAGCCGGGGCTGGTAACCTTGCGCCAGCAGTTCTTCATATAAAGGCTGCATCAACTGCTTTTCGCCATCAAGTAGAATAATCTGTATTGGCTTAACAATGCGTCGGGTGGCTATCAAGTTTGGTTGTTTATGCTGTTCCGGTTTCATTGCCCAACTTAAAGATCAGCTTTGTAAATATCATCATTTTCTTGAGTATATCACGTCTAAAGAAGGGAGGCAACAGGAGTTTCTAACTAGAGATGGTTACTATCGCGAAAGCGCTTTAGCTATTTGTACTTATTGACATAAAATGGTACAATTTACATAAGTAAAATTTGGCGCTACCACATATTGGGGATAGGTGAGGAATGAACCCCAGATATAGTAGAAGAACAACCTCAAAGGGGCGTATGGGGTCGAGGCTTCAGCCGATCCCCCGCCTAAAGGCTCGACTCCATCCCCGGCTGTTATGGCCACTCTCGTTCCGAAACTGAGTTTCGGAACGAGAGTGGCCATCAGCGACTGTTAATATAATTTTTATGTAAACCTTTTAGCAAAACAGTGGCGGCTAACATGGCGATCGATCAATATGTTCAGCAACAAATTTATCGCCTGGAAACTTTAAGAAGATACCAGGCCTATTACGGCCCCAATACACCTTACCAAATTGTGGCCGAGATAAATCAGCTTGAAGTTGAACTACGGCGTATCTTACAGGCCGATTTAACCCGGCCTACTCAGACTGCTCAAGTCCCTGGACCGGCCAGAACCGCTAAAAAACCCAATCACACGACCAAACAAAAGAAGAGCGCCGCTTCTAAGAAAAAGGCGGCCAAAAAAGCGCCGCCCAAAGTAAAAGAAAAGAAACCTGCGAAGGGCCTCTTCGGCTTATCTCCGGCTACTTCTGATACAATTATCACGATTGCGTTTATCGGCCTCGTCTTTTTGCTGGGCGCCATTCTTTTTGCGGCCTACATGCAGTATGGCCGCCCGCCTAAAAGCTCGCCGGCGGTAGCCCAGGTTTATCCGGTGGTGGTTGTCCAGCCGACGCTGCGCCCGACCTTTACACCCACAGCCAGCGCCAACCCAAGCGATGGAGCTGCCGGCAATTCCTCAGTTAACAACTCCACCTCAGATGCTATTGAAGTGGCGATGGTCAACCAGGCCGGCTTGCCCAGCCCCCATAAGGAAGCAACGGTTGTCCCTACGCCGGTTCCGACTCTCACTCCTAGCCCGGCGCCCCAACTAACGGCGACGCCTTTACCCACCGATACACCTGCGCCACCGCCACCACCGCCGGCTCAAATCCAGGTTCAGCCCCAGGCCCCTGCGGCAACCCCTACTCCCGAACCCCCTCCTCCGCCGCCGGCCCCGACTTATCCTTTTACCCTTAAAGAGCAGGGTAACCGGATGTTCCAAAGGACCAGTTACCATGTCATCACGGTTTATGCTGCGATTGTGACCGATGGCAACCAGCCCATTGGCGGCTTAAAACTTGTCGGCGACCACGTGCCCTCCGGGGCTCATATCGAAAGCGGGTTGAGCGATTGGCACTGGAGTGTGACTAATTGTCTTGACTGTGACTACGTTAAATTCGGCAACGTCAAGTTTGAACCGGGAACCTTTAGTGACGGGGTTTGGAACGTCTATGTGGCCGATGGCAGCGGCGCGCCACTCTCTGCGCCCGTCTCCTTAACCTATTCATCTGACCCGGAACAATGGGTGTGGGATTTTCTTATCTTTGAGAAGGCGCCGGATTTTTAAGTGGAATGGGTTTTGTTCCTCAACCCAACCTACGCGATTCAATTCAGGCTTCGGCCTGAGCCCACTGCATCGTGTAAAGGTTATAGTAGCGGCCCCGCCGGCTCAATAGCTCCTGGTGGGTCCCCAACTCAACCACTTGCCCCTGATCCAATACTACAATCTTATCGGCATTGACAATCGTGCTGAGCCGGTGAGCGATGACAAAGCTAGTCCGGCCATCCATAAGGTGATCGAGCGCCTGCTGGATTTGCTTCTCGGTCGTGGTATCGACACTGCTGGTCGCCTCATCCAGGATCAACAGGCGAGGATTGGCCAGCAAAGCCCGGGCAAAGGAGATAAGCTGGCGCTGGCCCATACTAAAGTTAGAGCCATTCTCTTCTACCCGGGTCTGGTAGCCATCCGGCAATTTGGCGATAAATTCGTGCGCCCCTACAGCCTGGGCTGCGGCAATAATCTCTTCATCAGTTGCCTCAAACCGGCCGTAACGGATATTATCAGCGACCGTTCCTGTAAACAGAAAAGTATCTTGCAGCACGATCCCCAATTGTGAACGGAGGCTGGCCTGGGTTACCTGGCGCAGATCATAACCGTTGATCTTAACTGCCCCGTCGGTCACATCAAAAAAGCGGGCCAACAGCCGGATAATGGTGCTTTTGCCGGCCCCGGTCTCGCCCACCAGGGCAATCCGCTGGCCCGGCAGGGCGGTAAGATCGATGCCCCGCAGTACCGGCTCGCCATCTTTATAGGCAAAGCTGACTTGCTCAAATTCAACCTGGCTCTGTTCCAGGGGCGGCAGGCAGATAGCCTCTGGCGCATCCTTGAGATCAGGCTCAATATCCAGCAGCGAGAACAGGCGCTCGCTGGCCGCCATTGTGGCCTGAAAGGTATTATAGCGTTGGGCCAGTTCCCGGATCGGCTCAAAGAAGCGATCCACATACAGCACAAAGGCCACCAGGGTACCGGCGGTTAGCGTTTCGCCCAGCACCAGCCAGCCGCCGATGGCGACGACCAGGGCGGTGGCCAGCGACCCCAGAAAATCAACTCCAGGGAAGAAGATGGCCGCCAGCCGGGTTGCCTCAACATTGGCGTCGAAATAGGAGCGATTAAGATCGTCAAAATGCTTAAAGTTCTGGGCTTCGCGGGTAAAGCTCTTGGTCACCCGGATGCCGGAAATCGACTCGTTGAGGTAGCCGTTGATCAGCGACAGCCGCTGCCGCGTTGCCCGGTAAGCAACGCGGACCTGAACTCGCCAATAGTTCGCCAATAGAACCACCAGCGGCGCTACCGCAAATGCGACCAGGGCTAACTGCCAGTTTAAGGATAGCATGGCGACAATAATGCCAAGCAGGATAAAGCCTGACCGAGCCAGCCCGGTAATCGACCAGGTCACAAAATCTTGCAGCACGCCGACATCGCCGATCAACCGGCTCATGAGCCGGCCAACGCTGTAATTGTTGAAGAAATTTAACGATAATCGGTGCAAATGGCGAAAGAGCTGGCTGCGCACGTCGGCCACCACCTTTGTCCCGACATAAGCCATAATCGATATCCGGGTCCGGTTGGTGACCCATTCCAGCACGGCCGTCACAATAAACAGGATGGTCCAGAACCGTAGCTGGCCGAGATCGTTCAACCGAATCCCGTCATCAATGGCCCGGCCAATGATCCAGGGGCCGGACACGTTTAACAAAGAGCTGATCGTCATCGAAACAATGGCAATAATAAATTGGGGACGGTAGGGCCGCAGATAAACGATTAATCGCTTCACCAGCCCGGCATCATAAGCCTTGCCTAGAGTATCCTCCTCACTCTCATCCGGCAACAAATCTTTGATTTTTTCCTCGCGCCTGCGCCGCTCCTCTTCTTCGGGCGTTAAATTTTTGCCAAAGAGCCAATCGAGCGTAGGCTGGACATCTCTCTTATCCGGTTTAATTTTTGGGGTTGGCATTATTTTCTCCACACATTTAATAAACGACCGCTATCGAGTCGAGGCAAGCTGGCTCTCCAGCGCCACAAACTCCTCCTGATCTTTAAGCTGTAGATCATAGATCTCCCGGTAGAGGCCATGATAGGCCAGGAGCTGTTGGTGCGTCCCTCGCTCCACAATTTCGCCATGATCCAGCACCAGGATGCAGTCAGCATTCTTTAAGGTTAACAGCCGCTGGGCAATGACAAAGGTGGTGCGCCCTTCCATCAGGACCTCCAGCGCCTGGTGGATCAGGTGCTCTGTTTCGGTATCAACGCTGCTGGTCGAATCATCTAAGATCAAAATCCGGGGGTCGTGCAGCAAGGCCCGGGCAATGGCGATGCGCTGTTTTTGGCCGCCGCTCAAGGTCACCCCGCGCTCGCCGACCATGGTTTCATAGCCGCCTGGAAAGCTCATAATAAAATCGTGGCCCCGGGCCGCTTTGGCCGCAGCCACAATCTCCTCTTTAGAAGCATCGGGCCGGCCATAGGCAATATTTTCGGCGATGGTGCTGCTAAACAAAAAGGAATCTTGCAGCACAATTCCAATCTGCCGGCGCAGGCTTTGCAACGTGACCTGGCGAATATCGCAGCCATCGATCAAAATTCGACCTTCGGTCGGATCGTAAAAGCGTGGGATCAGGTTAGTCAGGGTTGATTTGCCGGAGCCGGTTGGCCCGATCAGCGCAACGACCTGGTCGGGCTGCGCGGAAAAGCTGATATGGTGCAGGATCGGCTGGCCGCCGTTATAGGCAAAGCTCACATCTTCAAACGTCACTT
>Ga0073934_10009719_pt1 | contig 12207 bp, 12 predicted proteins | sample LarsenN4metaG_FD_76834 | JGI IMG/M metagenome (GOLD analysis project Ga0073934, IMG submission 76834) | Hot spring sediment bacterial and archeal communities from British Columbia, Canada, to study Microbial Dark Matter (Phase II) - Larsen... ... | reverse complement strand
TCGACGCAACGCGGACAGCCACCGGTACCAGCGGTTTCAGCCTGCATGGGCAGGAAAACTACCCGCCAACGCCAAAACCACCAAGATCAATTCACCGAGCGTGAACGGTTACGGGGAAACCGATCAGATGGCATAATCGACTTCGGGCATGAACACCCGGGCGGCGCGCGGCCGGACATACACCGTTTCGCCGATCTGCAGGGACAGATCGTGCGCCCGGTCGCGGACCAGATCGACGGTGATCTCGTTCTGCGAACCGTCTTCCACCAGGCGCACTTTGACCACCGCCCCCGCAGGATTCACCTGCACGATGCGTCCGCGAAGCGCCGCCGATGATGACGGACTTCGCTCAATCTCCAATTCATGCGGCCGCACATACGCGGTCGCCGCACGCGGCTCGGCGTGCGGATAGTCATGGAACGCAATCTGGAATGGCCCCACGTGCGCATGGCCTTCCTGCACCCGGCCGTGAAACACGTTCACATTGCCGAGGAAGTCCATCACAAACGGCGTCGCGGGGTGTTCAAACACGGCCTGCGGCGTGCCAACCTGTTCGATCTGTCCCTGACGCATGACGACCACTTGATCGGCAACTTCGAATGCTTCCTCCTGATCATGGGTGACAAACACCGAGGTGACGTGCATTTCTTCATGCAGCCGACGCAGCCACGTCCGTAACTCCTGCCGCACTTTGGCGTCGAGCGCGCCGAACGGCTCATCCAGGAGCAGCATGCGGGGCTTGACGGCCAATGCCCGCGCGAGTGCCACACGCTGACGCTGTCCGCCCGATAATTCCGCCGGATATCGGTGGCCGAGATTGTCGAGCCGCACCAGCGACAACAACTCGTTCACCCGGTCGCGAACTTCCGATTTGGGAATGCGGCGGACACGCAGGCCGAACGCGATGTTCTCGAACACCGTCATATGCCGGAATAATGCGTAATGCTGAAACACAAAGCCGACGCCCCGATCGCGCGCCGCCCGCTGCGTGACATCCTCGTCGGCGTAATGAATGCTGCCGCGATCGGCGTGCTCCAGCCCGGCAATGATCCGCAGCAGCGTCGTCTTGCCGGACCCCGATGGACCCAGCAAGGCGGTCAAAGACCCGGAGGGCACATCGAGGCTCACGTCCTCCAGCGCGACAAAATCGCTAAAGCGCTTCGTCACCTGTCGAATTCGAATGCTCATGCGGGAATCTCCGTGCGAATTTCCGCTCCGCGGGCGGCCTGTTACGCGGCCAGAATTCGTTCCAGGCACAGCTTGGCGATCAGCATCACCAGCGCCATAATCGTCAGCAGCGACGCCACCGCGAACGAGCCCGGGTTGTTGTATTCCTGAAACAGCTTTTCCACGCGAAGGGGCATGGTGTCGGTCTGCCCGGCGATGTGACCGGAGACCACATACACGGCCCCGAATTCACCGATGGCCCGCGCCTGGCACTGAATGATCCCATAAATCAGCCCCCATTTGATGTTCGGCAACGTGACCCGCCAGAAGAGCTGCCACGGATTCGCACCCAGGCTGACGGCAGCCAGTTCCTCTTCACTGCCAATCGCCTGGAGGAGCGGAATCAGCTCGCGAACCACGAAGGGCAAGGTGACAAACGTGGTGGCCAGCACCAGCCCCGGCCACGCAAAAATCACTTGAATGCCCCACGCTCGCAGCATCGGCCCCAGATAGCCCTGCATCCCGAACAGCAGCACAAACATCAAACCGGCCACAACCGAGGAGACGGCAAACGGCACATCCAGGAGAGTGGTCAACACGGCGCGCCCGGGAAACCGGAACCGCGCGATCGTCCACGCCGCCGCAATCCCGAACAATGTGTTGCAGAGCACGGATAATGGGGCGACGCTCATCGTCAGCCAGATCGCGTGCCGCGTGTCTTCATCGCCCCACAGATTCTGCCAGTACGTGGTCAGCCCGGCCTGCAGTGCCTGCACGAAGACGTAGATCACGGGGACCAGAATCAGTCCGCCGACTGTGGCGAATGCGGCTCCAATCAAAGCGACTCGTAACCACAGGGGATCATCGCGCACCGGCGCGGGACGCCACGGCTGTTGTTGTTTGTCAGCGTGCACAGGATGCGCGGAATCGACCCGCTTCTCTTTTCTTTCGAACACAGTCAGTTGAAGCGTCAATGGATGTGGTCGCATCGCGAGGACACTCGTCTCGCCGCGATCCCGAAGTACGGCGGAGGAGGCCGAAGCATCCACACGTCGGGCCAAAGTACTAGCCGGCATAGCGTTGGCTCCTGCGTTCCAGCCAATTCACCGCTGCAAGAGCCAATACCGACCCGGCGACCAGCACCAGTGCAATCGCGGTTGCTTCGGCGTAAGCGAATTCCTCCAGCCGCGAGACAATCAGCACCGGGGCAATCTCCGTCTTGAACGGCATATTGCCCGACACGAACACGACGGAACCGTATTCGCCCAACCCGCGCGCAAACGCCAGCGAAAAACCGGTGATCAAGCTGGAGAACAGCGACGGCAACACCACCCGGGCGAAGGTCTGCCACCGTGATGCGCCGAGCAATTCCGCCGCCTCTTCCATGTCACGCTCCAGTGTTTCGAGCACCGGCTGCACCGTTCGTACAACAAATGGAAACCCGACGAACACCAGAACCACGACAATCGCAAATCGTGTGTATGCTCCGGGAACTCCCAGTGGCGACAACCATTGCCCATACCAGCCGCTCGGAACCAGCAGCCCCGAATACACCAGCCCCGCCACCGCCGTCGGCAAGGCGAACGGCAAATCCACCAGCGCATCCAGCACGGCTCGACCGGGAAAGCGATAGCGCACCAGCACCCACGCAACCAGAAGTCCGAGTAACACATTCACCGCCGCGGCAATGGCCGACGTGCCGAATGTCAGCCGGTACGCTGCTTGTGCCCGTTCCGTCCAAACCGCCGCCCAGAACGCCGAAGGCGTGAGCGACGAGGCCCGCAACAGACAGGCCCCCAGCGGCAGGATCAGCAGCAGCGACAGGTACGTCACCGTGATCCCCAGCCCCAGTCCGAATCCAGGCAGCGGATTGCGCTGTCGTGCCGCGGTCCCCATGTGATTCTTCCTCTCGGAATCGTGGAAAGCATCAATCGCGCGAGCTGCCGTTTGCCTGCGGCTTGTAAATCAGGTCGAACACGCCCCCTTCGGCGAAGAATTTTCCCTGGGCTTCATCCCAGTTGCTCACGATGTCGGTGATGGGAAACAGCCGCAGGTTGGGGAATTGATCCTGATGTTTCTCCAGCACCGATTGTTCAATGGGGCGATAATGATGCTTCGCGATGATCTCCTGCCCCTCGTTCGTGTAGAGGAACTTGAGATAGGCTTCGGCGGCTGAGCGGGTGCCTTTGCGATCGACGACGGAATCCACCACGGCGATGTGCGGCTCGGCCCGAATGCTGAGCGAGGGGTAGACAATCTCTAACCCGCCCTTTGATTCGGCGACTTCGAGGTGCGCCTCGTTCTCCCAGGTGAGATGCACGTCTCCCAATCCCCGCTGAGCGAATGAGGTGGTGGCGCCGCGGGCACCGGTATCGAGCACCGGCACATTGCGGAACAGCTTCGTGATGTATTCACGGGCAGCTGCTTCATCGCCGCCGTTCAACACCACGCTGCCCCAGGCTGCGAGAAATGCCAGCTTGCCATTGCCCGAAGTCTTCGGGTTGGGCGTGATGACCAGCACGCCGGGTTTCACCAGGTCGGGCCAGTCGCGAACCTGCTTGGGATTTCCTTTCCGCACCACGAACACAATCGTCGAGGTGTAAGCCAGGCTGCGATGGGGCAGCCGATCTTCCCAGCCCTCTTTAATCAGCCCCTTCTTTCTCAGGGCGTCGGTATCGGACCAGAGGGCCAGAGTGACAACATCGGCGTCCAGCCCGTCGATCACCGCCCGGGCCTGACTGCCGGAAGCGCCGTGCGATTGCTTGATCTGCAGCCGGCTTCCCGATTCGCGTTCGTAGATCGGCCGGAATGTGGCGTTGAGGTCCTTCCACAGTTCGCGCGTGGGGTCATAGGAGACGTTGAGCAGTTCGATCTGGGGCCGGTCTGCCGCGGCAGGACTGGCCCCGCCACAACCGCTGAGGACCAGCCCCGTCACAGCAACCAAGCCCAGGACGATGAAGGGGGACAGTCGAGGCATCGATCGGGTTCCTGCAAGGGCGTTTAAGTCTCGGCCAGCAGAGAGATCGGCCGGACGGCACACTGATATTAAGTATCTCTTATTAGGTGATATTTAATCCGCAGACTCAGGCTGCGTCAAGTCGCTGCATCTGCGGGGTCACGGCCCGAACCCGATATTGAGCTGTAACGCTATTCTGTGTAATTCATTGAGAGTTTTTCAAAAACTCGGTGGCGGCGGTCAAGGTTGCGGTTTAGAGAAAATCTACGCTGGTAGTGCCATTTTCCCTTGACGAGCCAAGAACCGTTGTTATTATCTCGCACTGAAATGGTGATCTATTGCCGATGATCACTTCGCACTCAAATTCCTGTTCGAGTCAGTCACGCACGGAGTTCGCCATGAATCGTTTCCCCCACCACCTCGTCTTTGGAGTTGCCGCGGTATTGGCTCTGGCCGGGTGCGGAAAGAGTTCCCCCTGGGAAACCACCTACAAGGCGAGCGGGAAGGTGATCTTCAAGGGCCAGCCCATTTCAGGCGCTCAATTGATCTTCTATCCCAAAGACCCGTCCGCTCCGAAAACAATCCGACCGACCGCGACCACCGATGACGCCGGGACCTTCACGATCAGCACGCACCATAAAGAGGACGGCGCGCCCGCCGGGGATTACCGCGTGGCCGTCGTCTGGCACCCGCTGGTCAATTCTCCTGCCGGACCCTCACGCGGCCCAAACAAGCTTCCGGCCCGTTATGCCCAGCCAGACACGTCGAACCTCGAGGTCCATGTCGACCCGTCAAACAACACCCTGTCACCTCTGGAACTGAAGCCGTGACCGCGGCGTGTGCCGTTGCGATCACGAAAGGAGGCGCCATGTGTTGTTGATCAAACCTGCGTACCCGTTCCGTTAAGTCTCCGGAGTTGAATTCGACGAGCGTGCGCTCACGTGCGCTTCTCTCAGACAAACTACCTCATTCCACAGGACCTCGGGATTTCATTATGAAAAAGTTCCGTCTCTCTCGTCCGGCTGCCATCGCAGCCGATCGTCGCGGATTCACACTCATCGAATTGCTCGTGGTGATCGCGATCATCGCGATTCTGATCGCGCTGCTGTTGCCGGCGGTTCAACAGGCCCGTGAAGCCGCCCGGCGAACCCAATGCCGCAATAATCTCAAGCAGCTTGGCCTGGCGATCCACAATTTCGAGAACTCGTACCGTCATCTGCCGACCAGCAATCGTCCGCCCAGCACGGGCAGCAAGCGGTTGGCGGCGCTCACTCGCATTCTCCCGCAAATTGACCAGGCGCCGCTCTACAACAATTACAACCAGTCGCTGAACTGGAGCGATCCCAACACCACTCAACGCGCCACGGTCAGCACCATTCTGCCCGCATTCCTGTGCCCATCCAGTTCAGCGGCGAACAAGTACGACGGCGATCCCGATCCGACAACCACGCCCAGCGGTTACGCGACGAACGTGGCCGCAGTGAGCGATTATGCCGTCTCGAAGGGGGTCGATCCGGGCGTGGCCCCGTATGTCAGTGGCTATATGCTGAACGGATTGTTTTCTGATCCGACGAACCCCAGCTACCAATACTACGCCGGTCTGTTCCCGCAGAATGTGGACGCGAAATTCGCCGAGTGCACCGACGGACTGTCGAACACGATTGCGGTGCACGAATCGGCCGGTCGTCCGGCGTATTATCGCAAAGGTCCCAAGCAGATTGGTGCGTTGCCGACCGATCGGGTGAATGGCGGCGGCTGGTGCCGACCTGCCAGCGACATCCTGGTCACGGGATCGCTTGCGGATGGAACCGCCCTGTTCGGCACCACGCCGTTCAACGCCACGAACGGTTACAATGTCGGCGCCGAGACCTATCCGAACGGCAAGTTCGGTGTGCAGGGAACCAGCCAGCCGTTCTCATTCCACACGGGCGGCGCACATTTCCTGATGGGCGACGGCAGTGTGCGGTTCCTCAGCGAAACGATTGACTTCAGCACGTTTATCGGGCTGGTCACGCGTGGCAACAACGAAACGAAGACCGACCTCTAACATCCCGGCGAGTTGTTCGTGAAGCAGGCCGGTGAAGGGCCGTCGCACCCTTCACCGGCTGTTTTCTTGTGATCTCAGATGCCATCAGCGATGAACGTGGGCGTGAAAACTTCATCGCGACGGACAACCGGTTCGCTCATCAAGCTCGCCAGCGTGGCTTCATCCATAAGCTTGGCCACGTAATTGCGGATGTCGAGCAGGACCCGGCGAAAGCGGCACACCGGCTCCTGCGAGCAGTGTTCGTAATGTGATGTCGATACGCAGGGAATCGGCGCCAGAATGCCATCGAAATGGCGGACCACCTGGCCCATCGTGATTTCTTCGGGCGGCTTGGCGAGGATGAATCCGCCGTCACGCCCGGCGACACTCGCCACCCAGCCTTTGGCTTTGAGTTCGAGCATGATCTGCTCTAAGAATCGGCGGGGAATGTCGTTGCGCTCGGCAATGGCCCGCACGGATAGCGGGGCCTGTGTTCCGTTTGCGGCCAGGCTGACGAGTGCCCGCAACGCATAATCTGATTTCCGTGAGAGCTTCATCACCACAGCCCGACGTGCATTTCCGAAATAACACCAACGCTGTCGGGATTTTAGCGTCGCGAAGAACGCTCCACAAACGCGATTCTCACGGAGGCCATCGCACGGGGGTCACGGAGCGAACGGCTGACGCGGGACTCGGTGATGCCGACCCGGCGGGCCAGATCCTTCTGCGTCGGGCGCGGGAGCAGCAGCGGCTCGCCCTGTGTCGCCAAAGTGTGATTGGCGTGATCCCGCGCAGCGCGGAGGTGCTGCTTGAGTTCGGCGACCAGCGCCTCGATGTCGGTCGCGCGCGTCTTGCGGCGCGTCGGGACCGCCTTCCGGCTGGACCGCGACACGGGGCTGCAGGCCGCCAACAGTTCCGCGAGCCGGTCCTTGTCCCAGCAAAAACCGCCGTCCGACCAGCACGTCAACTCACGCAGCGATCCCGCGACGACCCCCTCCGGCAGCGCCGCTCGCGGCATGCGAGACGGGACCAGCAGCAGCGCCGGCGCGGCGACCTGAGCGCGAGTGATGATCTCAGCGGCGTCGCGGCGTCCGAGATGGAGTCCGAACCAAACCGCTGTCGTGACGGCGTCGCGCTGCAGCCGACCGAGCCGCCACACTCGCCCCGGAATTCGTTCGCTTGAATTGCCGGTTACAGGGAGCGATCGACCGATCAAGGCCATCAATGTGACAGAATCAATCTGCCAGCGACGCAACCGATCGAGCGGCACTTCGTAGAGGCCGCAGTGGGGACAGGGGAAGAGCGCCCGCGAACGCCCGTCGGCGGTTTCGGTGTAGATCACTTCCCGGAAAGGCGCCTCGGCACATTCCGCGCAGGCCAGGCTCTTCGCGGGCGACAACTCCTGCACCACTCCCGCCGCCAGAAGTTGGGATACGAAGGCACTGCATCCGTCGCCGAGCGCCGCGCCGTCCTCGAAATCAGCGGGAGACTGCAAACCAATGGCCAGCCTCTACAAGAAGCCGGTCGTGATGACCGACCCGAAGACCGGCGAGCGAGTGAAGACAAAAACCAAGAAGTGGTGGGGTCGCTTCAAGGATGAGAACGGCGTCGAGCGCCGCGTGCCGTTGGCGGCGGACAAGATGGCCGCCCAGGCGATGCTCAATGAACTTGTAAAAAAGGTTGAACGGCGGGCCGCCGGCATCGAGGATCGATATGACGAGCACCGGAAATGTCCAATTGCCCGACATCTCGCTGATTTTGAACGCAGTCTGACGGCAAAGGGGGGAACACGCGAGCATGTGCATAACGTGGTGCTCCGCTGTCAGAAGATCATCGCGGGTTGCCGTGCACGAACTGTCGGAGACTTGAGCGCCGGCCGGGTCCAATCCTTTCTGGCCGATCTCCGAAAATCCGGTCGGAGCATTCAGACCAGCAACCACTACTTGCGCGCGATCAAGCAGTTCACACGCTGGTTGGTCAAAGACCGCCGGAGCGGGGACGACCCACTGGCATTCATTGCAATGCTCAATACCTCCACCGATCGCCGGCACGTTCGACGGTCGTTTTCGGAAACCGAGTTGACGAACATCCTGAACGCCGCCAATGTCGGACCGGTCGTGCAACGGATGAAAGGGCCAGACCGCGCGATGCTCTATGCGGTCGCTGCGTATACCGGATTACGGGCCAGCGAGCTCGCGAGCCTAATGCCAGGGGACTTCGACCTGGACGGCGAACCATCTACAGTGACCGTTCAGGCAGGCTATTCGAAACATCGACGGCAAGACGTGCTGCCGCTACACCCAAGTTTGGTTGCCCTGATCCGTCCGTGGCTGGCGTCAAAGCCCAAAGGCAAGCCGACGTGGCCGGGGACTTGGGCCAAAGGGAAACGAGCTGGTGTGATGTTGAAGCACGACCTCAAAGCGGCTGGCGTGCCCTACATGGACGAGAGTGGGCGCTTCGCCGATTTTCACGCGTTGCGGCACACGTTTATCACGAACATGGTGAAGTCAGGTGTTAACCCAAAGACCGCGCAGTTGCTGGCGCGGCACTCGACGATCGACTTGACGATGAATGTCTACACGACCTTGACTGTCCACGACCAAGCGTCCGCCCTGGCTGCGTTACCCGCCGTCCCCTCTCTCGGAACGCTGTATTCTGCCGCCGATGTGCTGCAGGCGACGGGCACAGACGGCCCGAAAAAGATGCCCCCAGTGGTGCCGAGAGGTGCCAATAATGGTGCCATCCTGCTTGCGCCGGATGCGTCGCGGCCTGCATCAGTTTGCACCGAACTCGATCGCAAACCGCCGCGATCGGATCGGGCAGGAGACGCAAGAAACCCCGAAGAAAACGGGGTTTCTTGTGTTAGACTGCATCAAACTGCATCGGATTGCCAAGCGGAGAGGGTGGGATTCGAACCCACGGTGCCCTTGCGAGCACACTGGTTTTCGAGACCAGCACAATCGGCCGCTCTGTCACCTCTCCGGGCGCACTGCCGATCGTGCGGCGAATGCGTTCTGCGGGCGTAGGTGAGATGATAATCGGCGGGCCGAGGGCCGCCAAGTCCGCTGCGCGGAGGTCGCTCGGGCGGCTTGCCGGTGATGCTCGCATCATGCACGTTTCGGCGTTGCGTGGCCGTTGTTTTTCGACAGCACGAGGATTCCGGGCACGTCGACCGAGGCGCCTTTCACGCTGACGGGAACTTTGGGCCAGTCGGTGGCGGGGGTGAGGACTTCGGCGCCGCGTTCGGTCACCAGCACCGTTTCGCCGGTCGTCACCGGACCCACCGAGGGATGCCAGAACATCGGGACGCCGGGGAACAGCCGGAACTCGCTGGTGGGCATCAGCGAGACCGGGGCGAACTCATACTCCACAACGTCAGCCTGGTCGGCGAGCCGCCATTCGTCGGCGGCACCGCATTTTTCGTAAATGCGTTTCACGCGGTTCCAGACTTCAAACATCTCCCATCCCGCCTGCGAGAAGAACATGCCGGTGGCGGTGATCAACGAGGCCTGTTCGAAGGCGTGGAGCAATTCGGTGGACGGTTCGCCGAACGAAACGGTGCGTGCGGCCCCCACGTGCAGGCCCTGGTAGCGTCCCACGGCGAGGATCGTGCACGATTGTTGAACGGGGCTATTGGAATAGGTCCAATGGCGGAACCGCTTGCCCTGTCCGTCGCCGAGCACCTGAATCCGCGCCGGGAACACTTCATGCTTGATCAGGCGATGCGAGATCTCGCCGGCGATCTCGGCCTCCGTGCGCTCGGGGAACAGACCGCGGGCCGCGGCCTCCACCGCGTGGGCGACCAGCCGGCCGGCGATCCGCAACTTGCCGAAGTCATAATCGCTCAACGGCAGCCGCATCCCGCGGACGTGCAGGCTCACTTCCTGCGCATTGGGGGACGGCGAATCGCTGGCAACGCGGCGGCCGCGGCAGAGGTCGGCCACCATCACCGATCGTGGCTCCGACCACGGTCGTTCCTTCAACTGAAAGCCCAAACCGGCGACTTCGTGCTCGAAGATCAACGGCGTATCGACGTTATTGCAGACCACCACCCGGGCATCCTGAGTAACGAACAGGGCCGGGCCGCAGCCGTTGGTCTCACAACGGACTGCCCCGCCGCCCACCGTCATCCAGGCAAAGTTCGCAGGATGCTGCAACAGCAGGGCTGAGTAACCTTCCGTCTTGAGAAACTCGGAGACCATGCGGTGCCGCCGCGCGACCTCGGTGACGCGGTCTACGTCCACAGCGGCGATTTCAGTGGACGAAAGGGGCGCCGACTGTTCCAAGGTGGCGAATGTCATTCGAGAGTCCTCTCGGCAACTGAACTCCCTCTGCGGGGCACACCGCCTCCGCCGCCGAAGAATCCGGCGTTCCGTGATTGAAACGGAGACAGGAACAGGAATGACAGGAATAATGAAAGCCAGATACAAATATAGCATCGCACGTCGAAAAGCGAGAAGCCGGCGGTGGTTCGGACCCGAAAAATCGGAAAAAGCACCAAATGGCCCGTCACGAATCCGACCGCGACGACTTGTTTATCGAGGCAGTCGGTCTGGTCCGAAAGCTGGAGGGCCGGATGGCCGGTCGGCCGGCGGCGGTGATCCTGGGCTTTCGCGCCGACGGCGTCCTGGTGGTCTATTTCGGTGCGGAGCCGATGTTCCAATTCGACCCGGCCGGGCGGGTGCGGCGGGCGTTCGTTGATGGATGCCTGTATCGCTGCCAGGGAGAAACCCTGGCCGCAATGAGCCGTTCCCGCTCCGAGACGGAGACGACATTAGTTCGACACGACCTGTCGCCGGTGGAACTGGTGGAGTTCCGGGAGCGGTTGCGATCGCGGGTCGAGCCGTTGAGGGCGGCGCTGGTGGATGGTCAATTCGCCGCCCTCCGCCGGTTCCCCGTGGACGACGCCACGCTGGAGGCGGAGCTTGCGGCTCGATTGAAGGCGGCGCTGACGGTGGAGGACTGGATCGCGCCGATGATTCGCGGGAAGCGGTAGCGGCTGTTGTAGGGCGGTTTTTCAATCCGCCGGAACGGTTTGGAAAACCGTCCTACGCGGTCCTGTCCCCACCATCGTTCGCGCGGTAGGGTGATGCCTCACAAGGAGCACTGACAATGACGGACAACATCGACCGTCGCGAGTTTGCCCGTTGGATGGCGTGCGGTATCGCCGGGGCTGGCGTGGTGGGAACGGCACGATTGACGGCCGCTGCGGACGAACCGCCGGCGAAGCCCCCGTCGCTGCCGGTGCTGGTGCTGGCGCGGATCATGGAGGAGTTTCCGTCGGAGCGATACGACGAGATGGTCATTGAAAACATTCTGAACGATGTGCGGTCCGACCTGACCCGCGGTCGCGAGTTGAGCGCCTTCCCGCTGAAGAACGGCGACGAGCCGGCAATCGTTTTTCCGGCCGACGCGCGCACCCGCCTTTCGGTGCGACACGCGGAGGGCCGCTGATGTCCCTGGAGTGGGCGTTTGCCTCCGTTCGCGAGTTGGGCGACCGATTGCGCCGCAAGGAAATGACGTCGGTCGCGCTCACCGAGTTCTTTCTGGAACGGTTGGAGCGGTTGGGACCGACGTTCAACGCGGTCGTGACGATCACTCGCGATCGGGCGCTGCGTGAGGCGCAGCAGGCCGATCGCGAACTGGCCGCCGGACAAGACCGCGGTCCGCTGCACGGCATTCCGTATGGCGCGAAAGATCTGCTCGCCACCAGGGGCATTCCCACGACGTGGGGAGCCGCGCCGTTTCGAGACCAGGTGTTCGACTTCGATGCGACGGTAATCGAGCGACTCAGAGCCAGCGGCGCCGTGCTGGTCGCGAAACTGTCGATGGTGGAGCTCGCCGGCGGATTCGGCTACCGCCAGGCGAACGCGTCTTTCAACGGTCCCGGCCTGAACGCGTGGGACCGCACGCGGTGGGCGGGAGGATCGTCGTCGGGGCCGGGCTCCGCGGTCGCCGCGGGGCTGGTGCCGTTTGCCATTGGCTCGGAAACGTCCGGCTCGATTCTGACTCCGGCGGGGTACAACGGGTTGTCGGGGTTGCGACCCACGTATGGGCG
>Ga0073934_10009718_pt1 | contig 12207 bp, 12 predicted proteins | sample LarsenN4metaG_FD_76834 | JGI IMG/M metagenome (GOLD analysis project Ga0073934, IMG submission 76834) | Hot spring sediment bacterial and archeal communities from British Columbia, Canada, to study Microbial Dark Matter (Phase II) - Larsen... ... | reverse complement strand
GCGCGACAAGGACTACCTTCGCTCGCTCCTCGGCTCGCCGGCCCGGTTCGTCGCGATGCTCGGGCCGCGCGTGCGGACCGAGCGGCTGCTGACCGAGCTCCGCGAGGAGGGCGTCGAGATCACCGGCGCTGACCTCGACCGGATCCACGGCCCCGCGGGCCTGGACCTCGGCGCCGAGGGGCCCGAGGAGATCGCCGCCGCGATCTGCGCCGAGATCGTGGCCGTGAAGCGCGGCCGCGGCGCCGGGTTCCTGAAGGACCGCCCGGGCCCGATCCACGAGCGACACGCCCCGGCGCGGCCCGCTCCCTGAGCCACCGGCGAGCGGAGCCCGTTCGTCCCAAGCCCTGGGGGAGGCGAGGCGGTACCTGCGCTGAAGACGACCGACGGCATCGTGCCGGGGGTCATGCCGGTCATCGCGATCGTCGCGGTGGCCGCGTCGAGTGGCTCCCCCACCAGGCGTGGACGTACTGGGTGTTCCGCGAGCGCCTGTCGCGCAGGGACGTGGAGGGAGCGGAGGGGTCCGGAGGGTTCGAGCCGACCCAAGGGTGAGGGCGCGCATGCCGCTAACCGGCGGTCGATCGTGCGGGATCGGAGACCGTCTTCGCGAGCAGCGCGCGAACATGCGCCTTCACCGTCTTGGGCTGCACGCCCAGAGCTCGAGCGACCTCCGTCATGGACCGACCTGAACCGATCAGCGCAAGGACTTCCTTCTCCCGATCGGTGAGCGCCCTCGCGCCCACCACTTCCTCGTCACCCGAGCGCGGCGCCAATGCCCTGAGCCGCTCCCATCTCTCATCCACGGAGCCTGGCCGGCCGGGAAGACGGGGCCACTGCGCGATGAAGCGCTGGAGCGAGGACAGCCTCCAGACCGGTCCAGCCGCGAGCTCGGCGACCGGTCTGGGGAACCCACGCCGTCCCTTCAGCTCGGACACCCGCTGCCTCGACACCCCGAGGGTCTCCGCGATCTCCGCGACACCGACGAGCTCTTCGGGCTCCTGCTCCAGCCAGGCGTCCTGGTATTCCTCCGTCATCACGTTGATCCGAGCGACCGCCCGAGATCCGAGCCCCGCCTCCTCCAGAGCTTCAGAGAAGGCCCTCCGCGCCAAGTCCGCGGCTTCGTCATCGCTGGCTGCGTAGACCGATGCCCTGACCGAGGGACCGCCCGCGATCCCACCCCAGGCGATCACCGGCGCCCAGATCCTGCTGGGGTCGAGCTCGGCGAGGATCTCCGCCTCGGGCGCGTCGGCCGAGACCCCCTTCGCCGTTCTCCGATCGATGGCCTCCCGCAAACGGTCCATGGCTTCGTCCGAGGCCTCGCCGAGACCGATCCCTTCCGTCTCGATGTCGACGACGTACCAACGCATCGCTTCGTTCATCTTCCGCGCTTCCTCTTCGGCGGCCATTGGAATCCGCCCTCCTTCAGCTTCCCCAGGAAGTTGCGCACCGCTCGCCGATCCGACGGGGTGTGGTGCCACATCGCCTTGCGCACCCCATCCGGCGAGTAGAACATCTCGCCGGACTTCGTCTTCTCGATCCGCCAGCCTTGGTCGATGGCCGCCTTCCTGACCTTCCGGAAGTCTATACTCCGGCCTTTCCCCTGAACACGTCAAGGGAAAGGATAGAGCGCTGGCTCGGATAACGTCAAGGATTCGGCGCGATCAGTACCAGGCCTCGGACGGCCCCTTGTACTCCTGGATCGTGTTGCCGCCGTCGACCACGAGCGTCGTGCCCGTGACGTAGCTCGCGCCCTCCGAGGCCAGGAACGCGATCGCCTCCGCCACCTCCTCCGGGGTCCCGCTGCGGCCCACGGGGGTGTTCCTGCCGCCGATCTCCTCCTCGGGGAGCTGCGAACCCGTCGCGATCCACCCCGGCTGCACCGAGTTGCACGTCACGCCGGCCCGGGCCGTCTCGATGGCGATCGCCCGCATCAGGCCGTCCATGCCGGCCTTGGCCGCCGAGTACCCGGCGCTCTCGGGGTTCGAGACCAGGGGTCCGGTGACGCTCGAGACCATCACGATCCGCCCGTACCCCCGCTCGAGCATCCCGGGCAGGACGGCGCGCGTGACGCTCGCGGCGGTGAGCAGGTTCAGCGCGAGGTCCCGCTCGAACGCCTCCGGACCGAGGTCGACGAACCGTCCGCCCTGGTCCTCGACGCCGGTCTGCACCATCCCGGCGTTGTTCACGAGGACGTCGATCCTCCCGAACCGCTCGAGCACGCCCTCGACCATCGAGCGCGCCTGGCCGTCGTCGGTGAGGTCGGCGACGAACCCCGCGGCCGGCGGCCCCAGCTCGGCCGCGCGATCCCGGATCCGCTCGGTCGTCGAGGCGACGGCGACCGCCGCCCCCTCGCCCGAGAGCAGCCGGGCCGCCGCGAACCCGATCCCGCTCGGGCTCCCAGCGCCCGTCACGAGCGCCACCCGTCCGTCGAACCTCCCCACGGCGGGCGGCACCCTATCATCGTCCGGTCCGCGGTAGGCTCCGATACCCGACCGAGGAGAGCCATGAAGATCGACGACGAGTTCGAGATCCGCGCCCCGATCGATCACCTGTGGGAGTACCTCCTGGACGTCGAGCGGGTGGCGCCGTGCATGCCCGGCGCCGAGCTGACCGAGACCGTCGACGACCGCACGTGGAAGGGCAAGGTCAACATGAAGCTCGGGCCCGTGTCGCTCGCGTTCGCCGGGACCGTGGCCATGGAGGAGCGCGACGACGACGCGCACCGGGTGGTGCTCCACGCTCGGGGCCTGGAGCAGAAGGGCAAGGGCGCGGCGAACGCGGTGGTCACCTCGTGGCTGGAGCCCGCCGGTGACGGCGCCACGAGGGTGAGGATGACCGCCGACATCCAGCTCACCGGCGCCGTGGCGCAGCTCTCGCGCGGCCTGTTGCCGGAGGTGAGCCGCAAGCTCACCAGGCAGTTCGCCGACTGCCTGCACGAGCGCATGGAGGCGGCCGAGGCCGCGGTGGGAGCCGAGGCCCCGGTCCCCGCGCCGAGGGCGAAGGCGATCGGGGGGATCCGCCTCGGCCTCTCGGCGATCTGGGCCGCGATCGTGCGGCTCGTCGGGCGGCTGTTCGGCCGGAAGGCCGCGTGATCACGGCGATCGTGCTCGCCGCCGGCGCGGCGACGCGCTTCGGCAGGACCAAGCAGATCGAGCGTGTCGGAGGCAAGCCGCTCGCCCAGCACGCGATCGACGCCGCCGCGGCGGCGGGGGTCGACGAGATCGTCGTCGTCCTCGGCCACGACGCCGAGCGCGTCCGGGCTGCGCTCCGGCTCCCGGCCGCGGCCCGGTGGGTGCTGAACCCCGCCTACGAGAGCGGGATGGCGAGCTCGCTCGCGGCCGGCCTCCGCGCGGCGGACCCGGCGAGCGACGCCGCGGTCGTGCTGATGGCGGACCAGCCGGGGATCACCGCGTGGCACGTCCGCGACCTGGTCGACGCGTTCCACGCCCGGCGCTCGCCGATCGTCCGGCTGCGCTTCCGGACCGGCCCGGGCCCGGCGCTGCTGTCCCGCGATCTCTGGGGTGAGGCCTCGGCGCTGGAGGGTGACGTCGGCGCCCGCGTGCTGATGGAGCGTCACCCGGAGAGGGTCGAGGAGATCGACGCGGGCGGCGACGCGCCGACCGACGTGGACGTGCCCGCGGACCTGGACCGGCTCTGACCCAGCCAACGGAGAGGCGCCCCGGCCCTTCGGCCGGGGCGCCTCGATCTACAGCTAGGTCGGGAGGGGCTAGCCGTAGAAGATGACCGTCACCCAGAGGTTCCCGTCTGACTTGACGACCCCGATCGCGGCGTGGTCGAAGCCCGCCCGCAGGACGTTCCTGCGGTGGGGCTTGGACCCCATGAAGGCGGCGAGCAGGTCGGTGAGAGACGAGCCAACGCCCACGTTCTCACCCCCCGCCGACCATCGCCGACCCTTCAGCCTGGCCGCGAGGTCCTCCGTGTGGAACAGGGATCCCGCCTCGGCCATGTCGCGGGAGTGCTCGAGGGCGTAGCGGGACAGCTCGGCGTCCAGCCCGAGGGCGTCGCGGTCCCTGTCCGCTCGCACCTCGTTGATCAGCTGGAGCATCCGGTCGCGGTTCCTCGCGGCGGTGCCGGCTCGGGCGTGGTCGGTCGCGATCCCCGAGAGCAGGAGCGGGAGGACGAGCAGGAGCATCACCGCGATGCGGCGCCGCCCCCGTACCATCGCCTGCGCCATCCCCGCCTCCGACACGTCCTCGGGTTCCCGACAGGCCGGGCTCCGGGTGGAGACCCGGTCCTTCGGCAGCTCGGCCGCCCGCGCTCCCGGACGGAGCGGTGGGGCCCGGAGCTTTGCGTCCCGCCGTTCCCGGCGGTTTGCCCTTTCGGGACCAACCTTCCGAACAGGGTTATCGGCAGTCCGGGGGCGGGAGCTTAGCCCCGGGCGACGGGAAGCATGGCCCGTGCTGACCAGCGGGAGGCCCGTCCGTGGTCCGAGCTGACTAGCAGGACGGATGCAGGCGCCGGTGGCGGAGCGCCGGCAGCGCGTCGCGCACGCGGCCGACCTCCTCCAGGTCCAGCTCCGCGAGGGTGAGGCCCACCCCGTCGGGGGCGCGGGCGAGCACCCTTCCCCACGGATCCACCACCATGCTGTTGCCGTGGTTCCGGACCTCCCTCCCCGGAGGGCCCCAGGTCCCCCACTGAGCCGCCGCGATCACGAACGCCTGGTCCTCGATGGCCCGGGCCCGCAGCAGGACGTCCCAGTGGTCGCGGCCGGTCTCGTGCCGGAAGGCCGCCGGAACGAACAGCAGGACCGCCCCCCGGACCGCCATCTGGCGATACAGCTCGGGGAACCGGACGTCGTAGCAGATCGACAGCCCGGCGCGGCCGAACTCGGTCTCGGCCGTCACGACCTCCTCGCCCGCGGCGTACAGGGAAGACTCTCGGCTCGGCTGGCCGCCGGGCGGGTCCGCGTCGAACAGGTGGATCTTGCGGTAGCGGGCCACGAGCGCTCCCTCGCGGTCGAAGAGCACGCTCGTGTTGAACACCCGGTCACCGTCGCGTTCGAGCACGCTCCCGCCGTGGACCCACATCCCGTGCCGCCGGGCGACCTCCGCGAGCCGCTCGGTCCGGGGGCCCGGGACCGGCTCGGCGGCCGCCTTCACCTTGGGAGCGGACCCCTGGCACGGCCAGACCTCGGGCAGCGCGGCCAGGTCGACCCCCGCCGCCCCCGCCTCCGCGAGCAGGCCGAAGACCTGCGCCTCGTTGGCCGCGACGTCCTCGCCGCAGTTGGTCTGACAGAGCGCCACCTGCATGGCCTGCATCCTACGATGGACGCCCATGCCCACCGGCCGCTACACGGTGATGGACGGAGACGGGAACGCCGTGGGGACCGAGGACTTCCGGTGCGCCCGCGGACCGGCCGGCTGGCGCTACGCCTCGGACATCCGGACCACCGAGCCCGAGCCGCACGCCGAGACCGTGGACCTCGCGGTGGATGCGGCGTGGAGCCCCGTCCGGCTGCGGATCACCACCGGTCGCCACGAGATCGTGCTCCGCCGCGAGGACGACCGCTTCGCCGGGATCCGGGACGGGGGGCCGGTGGAGGTCCCCTGGCGCCCCGGTCGGGACCTCGACTACCTGTCCCCCGCCTTCAACGCGGTGACGACCAACCGGCTCCGACGCAGCTCGGCGATCGAGGTCGTCTTCCTCGAGCCGGTGACGTGCCTGCCCCGGCCGGAGCCGCAGCGGTACGAGCTGATCGGCGACGAGGAGGTCGGAACGCCGGTCGGGACCTTCCCGGCACGCCGCTGGCGCTACACGGCGCTGTCGACCGGCTGGACGCGGGACCTGTGGGTGGCCGGCGACGTCGTCGTGCGCTACGAGGGCCTGTACGAGCTCGTGTGGTACGAGGCGGGAGGGAGCGGCCCGCGCCCCCTCGCGTGAGGCGCGGGCCGCTCCCGTCGATCACCGCCGGAGGTTGGGTCTCACCCACGCGGGGCAGGCGCTCGCGGACGTGATCGGCTCCCTGGCCGAGTGGGCGGAGCGGTACGCGCGGGTCGAGCGTCAGTCGCGCTCGATGGCCGGCGGGCGCTCCAAGTAGCGCTCGTCCGGCGGACCGAACCCGAACCTCGCGTACAGCCCGTGGGCATCCCTCGTGTGGAGCATCCAGCGGAGACCGGCGTGGGGACCCTCCTCGACGGCGAACCGCACCAGCTCGACCCCGAGTCCGCGCCCCCGGTGGCCCTCGAGCACGTAGACGTCGGCCAGGTAGGCGATCCGCCCGTCGGAGACGATGCGCACGAAGCCGACCTGCTCCGCTCCGTGGTACAGGCCGACGACCCGGGTCGCCTCATGGATCTGGCGCTCGAGGTCGGCGCGGGTGCGCTCGCGACCCCAGTACGCCTCGGTCGACAGGAACGCCCACACGGCGTCCGCGCGGATCCGTGCCGGATCGTCGTCGAGCTCGTAGCCGCCGTCGAGCCGCCGCCTCACCGCACGGCGCGGTCGGCGATCTCGAGCGCCTCGTCGATGATGCCGAAGCCCTCGGCGAGCTGCTCCTCGGTGATCGGCAGCGGCGGGTTGGTCATGATGCCGTTCCACCGGATCATCGTGAACAGGCCCCGCTCGTCCAGGTGCCTGCCGACGGCCTTCATCTCCTCGCTCGAGCCGTTGAACGGGGCCATCGGCTCCATCGTCTCGCGGCTCCGGACGAGCTCCACGATCCCGAACAGCCCGATGTTGCGGACGAGCCCCACCGACGGGTGCTTGTCGTGCAGCTCCCGGTGGTGCGCGGCCATGACCTCGCCCATCTTCCGGGCGTGCTCGATCAGACCGTCCTCCTCGTAGACGCGGATCGTGGCCAGGGCCGCGGCGAGGCCCAGCGGGTGCGAGTTGTACGTCAGGCCGCCCCAGAACACGTGCTCGTCGAAGTAGCGGTACACGTGCGGGCGCAGACCCACCGCGCCGAGCGGGACGGCGCTCGAGGTCAGGCCCTTGGCCATGGTCATGATGTCCGGGACCACGTTCCAGTGGTTCACGGAGAACCACTCGCCGGTGCGGCCGAACCCGGCCATCACCTCGTCCGCGATCATCAGGATCCCGTGACGTTCGCAGAGCTCGCGGACGCCCTGCAGGTACCCGTCGGGCGGGATCAGGATGCCGTTGGTCCCCGTCACGGGCTCGAGGATGAACGCGGCGATCGTCTCCGGGCCCTCGAGCTGGATCGTCTCCTCGAGGTAGGCGAGCGCCGTCGCGGCGTCGTCCTGGGGACGCGCGGTCCCGTGGTACGGGTCGAGCACGTGCACGACGCCGGGCATGCCGGGCTCGTTGCCCCACCGGCGGGGGTCTCCCGTCAGGGTGATGGTCGCGTAGGTCGCTCCGTGGTAGCTGCGGTACCGCGCGAGGATCTTGTGCCGGCCCGTGACCGCCTTCGCGATGCGGATCGCGTTCTCGTTGGCCTCGGCGCCGCCGAGCGTGAAGAACACCTTGTCCATGTCGCCGGGCATCAGCTCGGCCAGCTTCCGACCGAGCTCGGCGCGGACCTCGGTCGCGGCGAACGGCGTGATGTACGGGAGCGTCCGGGCCTGCTCCGCGATCGCCTCGGCCACCCGCGGATCGGCGTGGCCGATGTTCACGCCCATCAGCTGGCTGTTGAAGTCCAGGTAGCGCTTGCCGTCGACGGTGAAGAACTCGCACCCACGGGCCGACGCGACGGGGATCGGGCGGGTGCTCCCCTGCTGCTGCCAGTCGTACAGGGTGTGCCGGAGGCAGAGGTCCACGATCTGGTCGGCAGAGAGCTCGCTCATCAGCTTCCTCCTTGCGGTCCGGGCAAGTCTATCCGGGCCGCACCGCCGCCCGTGAGGGTCCCGGGGTCGGTACCATCGGGGCCACACCCTCGCCCGCGTTCGCGTCGCGGGCCTGCCAGGAGGGAGGCGGAGCCATGGAGCGGATCGGCCACTGGATCGGCGGGAAGGTCGTCCCAGGGGAGTCCGGGATCGCTGGACCCGTGTTCAACCCCGCCACCGGCGAGCAGACGCACGAGGTCGACTTCGCCACGGTGCAGGAGCTCGACCGCGCGGTCGAGATCGCCAAGGAGGCGTTCCCCGAGTGGCGCGCCGCGCCGCTGTCCAAGCGGGCGGCGCTGTTCTTCCGGATGCGGGAGGTGCTCGACCGACGCAAGACCGACATCGCGAGGACGGTCACGAGCCAGCACGGCAAGTGCCTGTTCGACGCGGCCGCCGAGGTCGAGCGCGGGGTCGAGCTCCTGGAGTTCGCCGCCGGGCTCCCCCACCTGCTGAAGGGTGACTTCAGCGAGCAGGTGACCACGGGGTACGACCTGTACTCGGTCCGCCAGCCGCTCGGCGTGGTGGCCGGCATCACGCCGTTCAACTTCCCCGCGATGGTCCCGATGTGGATGTGCGCCGCGGCGATGGCCGCCGGCAACTGCTTCATCCTCAAACCGTCGGAGAAGGACCCGGGCGCCTCGCTGATGCTCGCCGAGGTCTTCCGCGACGCGGGCCTGCCCGACGGCGTGTTCCAGGTGGTCCAGGGGGACAGGGTCGTGGTCGACCGGATCCTCGAGCACCCCGACATCAAGGCGGTGAGCTTCGTCGGCTCCACGCCGATCGCGAAGTACGTCTACGCCACCGCCGCCGCGAACGGGAAGCGCGTGCAGGCGCTCTCGGGAGCGAAGAACCACATGATCGTGCTGCCCGACGCCGATGTCGGCATGGCGGCGGACGCCGCCGTCTCCTCCGTGAACGGCTCGTCCGGCGAGCGCTGCATGGCGGTCTCGGTCGTCGTGCCGGTCGGCGACATCGCCGAGCCGCTGATGGAGGCCATCCTGGAGCGGACCGCGAAGCTGAAGGTCGGCGACGGCATGGACCCCGAGAGCGAGATGGGTCCGCTGATCACCCGGGAGCACCGCGACCGGGTGGTGTCGTACCTCGACGGTGCTCGCGAGCAGGGCGCCGAGGTCCTCGTGGACGGACGCGAGCACCCGCTCTGGGGCACCGGGTTCTTCGTCGGTCCGTCGGTGATCGACCACGCGACGACGGAGATGGACTGCTACCGGGACGAGATCTTCGGCCCGGTCATGACGGTGGTCCGGGTGGACACGTACGACGAGGCGATCGGGCTGATCCACCGGAACCGGTGGGGCAACGGCGCGGCGATATTCACGCGCGACGGCGGCGCGGCACGGCGGTTCGTGTTCGACGTCGAGGCCGGCATGGCCGGCATCAACGTGCCGATCCCGGTCCCGCTCGCCTTCTACTCCTTCGGCGGATGGAAGGACTCGCTCTTCGGCGACAGCAAGATGTACGGGCCGGAGGGCATCCGCTTCTGGACCAGGGAGAAGGCGGTCACGGTCCGCTGGCCCGACCCGGCGACGAGCGCGGTCGACCTGGGGTTCCCCAGCGCGAGGTAGGCCGGGCTCAGTACCTGAGGATCGCGGCGACGCCCGTCCGACCCGGGACCTCCTCGGGCGACGACGCGTACACGGCGCCCGAGGCCTGGAGCGCAAGGACCGCGGCCCGGTCCAGCAGGTCCTCGTCGCCGGGCTCCCGTCGCTCGTGCAGGACCACCTCCCGGCGCTCTGCGTCGAAGCTCCCCCACCGCTCGTCCCGGACGGCCACGAACAGCGACGCGACCCGACCGTCGTGCGCGGCCAGGACCACCTCGCGGAGATCGTCGGTCGCCCCCTGCCCCCGACCGGCCCGTGCCAGGTACGCGGCCAGGGCCTCCTCACGCTCCCGCGCGAAGACCCGCTCCACCAGGGGCCACGCGCGCTCGTGGAGGTCCTCGGGCCGCAGCTCCTCCGGGTTGCCCTCGACCCCCTCCTCCAGGACGTGCCGGTAGCGCGTCACCTTCCGGAACATCGGGAGAAGGTAGTCCACGCCCGCGAGCACGAGCGGCGCTCGCTCCTGCCGGAGGATCTCCCACAGGCCGTCGTCGACCTGACGGAGGAAGCGCCCGAGCAGGACCTTGTCCACCTCGTCTCCCGTCCCGTGACCGTGGAACACGGCCGGCGCGGACCGCCCTCCGCGGCCGGCGATGTGCAGGAGGTGCTCCTTCTCCAGGTCGTCGTAGCGCAGCGCCTCGGCGAGGCTGTCCGGCACGTCCTCGAGCTCGACCTCGTCCACGCGCTGCCGCGTCCCCTCGAGGAGACGCACCTCGTTGTGGCTGAGGGCCAAGACGTAGAACCGGCCGTCGGAGGCGAGGAGCGGCAGGAGGGGCTTCACGTGGAACCGGTCGGTCACCACGACGAGCTCCGCGAGCTCCAACGGCAGCCGGTGGTAGCGGAACATCCCCGGGGCGAGGAAGAGCGCCAGCCCGTCCGCCTGGTGCTGCCAGAACCCGCCGAGCCCCTGGAGCTGCGCCGCCGGCTCGAGCAGGTCCCGGGCCTCCGGGGCCCGAACCCCCATCCCGACCAGGTCCTCCTCCGCCCGGGCGAGGAGGTTCTTCAGGCGGATCGGGTCCTGTTCGTTCTCGGGGGCGGTCCGATGCGTCGGCAGGAACAGCGAGACGCAGGGCCCGTTGCGGTGCCCCATCAGCTCACGGACGTGATCGAGGTTCAGGAGGTCCGCCATCGAGGAACATCCCTTCGGGTCGGGCGGGGCACCTCCAGCATAGGAGGACGGGATGCCGAGCCGACCGGATGTCAGGGCGACGGGGTCCGGTCGGCGAACGCCACCGTGCCCGCCGGCGGGCGGAGGCAGTGGTCCAGGTGCATCGCCTGGTTGTACGAGCCGACGTTCAGCAGGGCGAGCACGTCGCCCTCGCGGACCTCGGGCATCGGCAGGTCCTGGGCCCAGAGGTCGTCGCCCTCGTTGATGTTGCCGGCGACCGTCGCCGGCCGCTCCGGCTCGGCGTCGGCGGCGCGGCAGAGCACCACCGGCAGCTCCGAGCCGTAGATGAAGCGTTCGGGGGCCACGTTGTAGCCGGCGTCGAGCCCGACGAACCTGACGCCATCGCGCTCGTCCACGGTCACGACCTCGGCGAGCAGCACGCCGGCCTCCTTGCACAGGAAGTCGCCCGGCTCGGCGGCGATCGTGACGCCGAGCGGGCCCAGATGCCGGCCGAGCACCTCGGCGTACCCGTCGAGGTCGAGCGGCGTCTCCCCCTCCCGCTGCGGCACGCCGAGGCCGCCGCCGGCGTTCACCTCGACCAGGGCGTGGCCGGCGTCCATCACCCGGCGGGCCATCGCCGCCGCCCGCTCGACCGCGACCGCGAACTGCGGGAGCCCGTCGGTGAGGAACCCGTCCCCCACGTGGAAGTGCACCGTGTCGATCCGCAGGTCGTGCTTGGCCGCGAGCTCCAGGGCCTCGTCGAGCTGTTCCTCGAGGATCCCGAACTTCGTCGGGCGGGCGCCCGCGTACAGCGACTCGCCGTGGCCGTGCGCGCCACGGCGGTGCGCCCCGCGGTCAGCCTCACGGAGACCGCTCCACGTGGCCCCCGCCCGCGGGTTCACCCGGATCCCCACCGCGGTGCCAGAGGCGCGCGTCCCGAACCGGTCGAGCTGCGACAGCAGGTCGACGTTCACGTGGACGCCGGCGGCCAGGACCACCTCCAGGTCGCGCTGGGACACGTTCGTGCCCGTGTAGCTGATCTCCTCGGGTCGCCACCCGTGCTCGAGGGCGTGTCGGACCTCGCCGGGCGAGCAGACGTCCATCCCGACGGACCCGAGCGACCGCACGAACGCCAGCACCTCGGGATCGCGCTGGGCCTTCAGCGCGAGGCGCAGCCGGAACGGCGATCCACGGCGCTCGAACGCGCCCGCGAGCGCACGCGCCTGCTCGCCGATCCGCTCGCAGTCGTAGGCGAAGAGCGGCGTTCCGCGCTCGCGCGCCAGCGCCTCGGCGTCCCGGCCGGCGACGAGCAGTCGCCCGTCGCGGACCTCGAGCCCCGGCCGCTCCCACCAGCGCGTCACCGGCACAGGCTACCCTTGTGGGCCGTGGCGGAGATCCGGCGGTGCGAGTGGGGCATCTCGGACGACCCCGTGTACCTCGCCTACCACGACGAGGAGTGGGGGGTGCCCTCCCACGACGACCCGCACCTGTTCGAGATGCTGGTGCTCGAGGGCGCGCAGGCCGGCCTGTCCTGGTCCACGATCCTGCGAAAGCGCGAAGGGTACCGGCGGGCGTTCTCGGGCTTCGACCCGGAGGCCGTCGCCCGGTTCGGGCGGCGCGACGTCGAGCGTCTGCTGAGGGACCCCGGCATCGTGCGCAACCGGCTCAAGGTCGAGTCCGCGGT
>Ga0073934_10009717_pt1 | contig 12207 bp, 14 predicted proteins | sample LarsenN4metaG_FD_76834 | JGI IMG/M metagenome (GOLD analysis project Ga0073934, IMG submission 76834) | Hot spring sediment bacterial and archeal communities from British Columbia, Canada, to study Microbial Dark Matter (Phase II) - Larsen... ... | reverse complement strand
CACCGCCTGCTCAACCGGCGCGTGGCGCAGCTCATCGAGTCGATCGTGGACGAAGAGCATTGATCGGGTGTGCCGGTTCCCGTTTGCCGGTGGTTGGGCGCTCGGCGGTCCCGGGGGTTAACGCGCGAGACGCCGGGTGGGGCGGACGATAGCGATAGTTGACGTAAGGCGAAGCTCTGTCCGCTGATTTGCAATACGGGCAGGGGCTAAGGTGACTGGGCAGGGGTAACACCAAGACCCCACCGGCGGAGCGCCGTCCCTGCCCCTGACACCCCCCAACGCATCTTCCAACCCCGGGGGCGGCGCTTCGCTTTCTTCTTGCCTCCGGATACGCTCCCGGCCCCCTCTTCTCCGCGCCACCCTCGAGTGCGGCTCATCGGACGGCGGCCCATGTCCACTTGCCCCGTTGACGGCGCAGGGCGCGGCGTAGCCAAATAGTGTCCTCAATCATCGAGAGCAATCGATCGGAGGATGCCATGCTCAACGACTTCAAAGAGTTCATCCTGCGGGGGAACCTCGTCGACCTGGCGGTGGCGATTGTCATCGGCGTCGCGTTTGCGGCCGTGGTCAACGCGCTCGTCGCTGACCTCATCACGCCGCTCATCGCGGCCATCGGCGGGGAGCCGGACTTCTCGAACCTGGACTTCACGATCAACGACAGCCGCTTCGCGTACGGCCCACTTCATCAATGAGCTGCTCACGTTCCTGATCATCGCGGCCGTCGTCTTCTTCTTCGTCGTGAAGCCCGTAAACGTGCTGATCCAGCGGTCGCGCCGGGAGCCCTCGCCCGACCCGACGGTGCGCAAGTGCCCCGAGTGCCTGAGCGAGGTGCCGGTCGAGGCGCGACGCTGCGCATTTTGCACGGCGGAGATCGGCCCGCTGAACACGGCGCCGACGGTGTAACTGCCAGCGTACCCGGCGCCGGGCGCAAGGCAGGCTCGGGAGACGGGCTCTCCCGCCTCCAGCTTCCAACCTCCGTGTTCCAGTGCTCGGGTAGCGGCAACGCCCGCCGGTCCACAGCCGCGTGCTACGCTCGGCCCATGCGGGCGTTGTGGTTCCGGTTCATCGACTGGCTGCTGCGGCTGTTCGGGCGGCGCACGATCCGCCAGGAGCCGGTAAGCATCCGCCCCATCGGCGTCGTGCGCAACGCCGTGACCGCGCCACGGCCGGATGGGTGGGAGCACGTGCGCTCGGACATCATCGTCCGCGAGGAGCTGACCGACGCGCTCGACGGCATCGACGGCTATTCGCACGTCATCGTCGTCTTCGCGTTCGACAAGGTGCCGGAGACGGAGCAGCGGCAGCGCGTCCACCCGCGCGGCAACCCGCGCATCCCCGAGCAGGGTGTGCTGGCGACGCGCAGCCAGCTGCGGCCGAGCCCGCTCGGCGTGTCGGTGGTGCGGCTGCTGCGTCGCCGTCGAAACATCCTGCGCGTCGAGGGGCTGGACGCGATCGACTCGACGCCGGTGCTCGACATCAAGCCGTACTTCCCGAACCACGACGCCGTGCCGGACGCGCAGGTGCCACAGTGGGCGCGCGCCCTCGAGCGCGCCGAGGGCATGCCGCGGTCAGGGGGCGACGGGTGACCACGCCGGCGACTGCCCGTCGGTGATGATGGTCGGGAAGCCGCCGGCTACGGGGCCGGCGAACATGTACGGCGTACTGTTGCCCCACGACGCGAACGCGAACCACCCGTCCGGGCCGGGCGCGGGCACGCCGGCGTTGATCGCGGGCACGATCCGCTGTGTGCCGCTCGCCAGGTCCCACGCCCAGACCCCGTTGGCGCCGGTGTCGCCGAGGTCGAAGCTGTAGAGCAGCGAGCGCCCGTCGAGGCTCCACGCCGTCAACCACATGTCGGCCGAGCCGCAGCGCCCGCCGATCTTGTCGCTCGCGCGCGGCACGTCCGTTGAGGCGATGCGGCCGCGCGCGAGGTCGTAGATGACGTAGCGCGGCGTCGTGCCGTCGCTCTCGTGGAAGGCGATGCGGTTGTCGACCGGCGACCAGCGCGGCCGCGAGATGAAGCCGTCCGGCGGCATGTCGATCGCGTGCAGCTCGCGCCCGGCGAGGTCCGTGATGAGGATGCGTGGCCGGCGCGTGTCGCCCTCACCCGTCGACTGCGGCGAGTACGAGATCAGCAGCATCGTGCCGTCGTGGTTGAACGCGGGCGGGTCTTGCAGGTAGAAGCGCTCGTGCGAGAGCATCGTGCGCTCGCCGGTCGCGACGTCGATGATGGCCGGCAGGCCGAGCGGCGAGCTCATCGCCTGCAACTCCGGGTCTATGATGACGCCGATGCGTGTGCCGTCCGGCGACCACTCGGCGCCGTACGCCTGCTCGATCATGCGCTGCGCGCCCGTCGCTACGTCGATCACGATCACGTCGACGGCCTGCGATGGTTCACCGCGCCCGACCAGCGTGTACGCGAGCTTGCTGCCATCGGGCGACCATTTGAGGTTGCCCGGGTACGCGCCGTCGACGGCGGGGACGAGCAGGCGCTGGCCGCTGCCGTCGGCGTCCATCACCCAGATCTCGCTTTGCCCTCGCACGAAGGCGATGCGGCCGCGCCCGGCGAGCTCTGGCACCGTGCGGGCGCGGATGTCGACGTGCGCCACGAACTGCAGGTAGTCCTCGGCGACCCAGCCGGCGCCGGCGAGGAACCACCACCAGTGGCCGTCCGCCTCGACGGGCGCGCCCGTGAGGTAGCCCTCGAAGCCGTGCGGCAGGCATGTGTTGACGATCACCCATTCGCTCTCGAGCGAGGGCTGGTTGCGCGCGTTGAGGCAGTCCCCTGCGCCGGCGTTGACGCGCACCCATGCGCCCTCGCGGAAGTCGCCGCGGACGGCGACCGTGGCGGTGGCTTCCGGTGTGGGTGAGGCCTCCGGGGTGGGCGTCTCGGTCGGGTGGGCGGCGATCGCGGTCTGCAGTTCCTCGTGGAAGGTCGGCGTGCCGTCGGACGCTGTTGCGGTCGACGCGGGCGTGGCGTTGGGGTCCGGCACCTCCGTCGGGTCCGCGAAGGCGTACACGCCGAAGCCTATCACCACCGGCGCGATGACGATGAGGCCGATTGGGAAGCGTCGGTCAGGCACCCTGCACCTCCGCCGGGAGACCGCATGCCGTCGTGCGGCTGCTCCCGTCTACGGCCATCATCGAACGCCGCGCGCGGGCGCGCCTGACGCATCGCCGACGGGTTGCCGCCGGCCGTCCGACGAACTTGTGAGGAGGCCGGTGCGGGGTGGCCGATGGCTACGCCGCGAGCCAGCCGGCGATGCGCGCGCGCAGCCCAGCGGCGTCGAGGCCGTGAGCGCGGTCGTGGTCGTCGGCGGCGCCGTAGCGGCGGTGTTCCGCCCGCGGCACGCCGATCGAGAGCAGCCGGACCGGGCGGTGGGCGAGCGCGCGCGTGATCTCGGCGGCCGACGTGCCCTCCAGGTATGGCTCGATCAGGACGACGTCGCTGCCGGTGACGGCGCGTTGCAGGACGTCGCCGTCGAACGGGCGGACCGTGGCGGTGTAGAGCACGGTGGCGTCGAGGTCGGCGACGGCGGCGAGCGTGGCGTCCAGCATCGGCCCGACGGCGACGATCGTGGGCGCGCCCTCGGGTCCGCGCCGAAGCGTCACGAGCGATCCATCGGCCGTCGCGACGCGGGTGGCGTTCGAGCGCTGCGCGAGGCGGATGTAGACGGGCTCGTCGTCCGCCGCGGCGCGCCGCAGGAACAGCTCCGCCTCATCGGGGTGGCCCGGGACGTGGATGCGCCAGTCAGGCAGCGTCGCCACCAGCGCGACGTCGCCGGGCGCGCCCGTGCGTGCGGCCGTACGCCGCCACGTCGTACGAGCCGCCGATGCTGACGAGGACGCCGCCGACGCCCTGGTGCGAGAACCCGAGCTTCACCTGCTCGAACGGCCGCTCGACGAGGAACGGCGCGAAGGTATGGACGAACGGCCGCATCTTCTCGAGCGCCATGTCGGCGGCGACGTTGATCAGCAACTGCTCGCGGATGCCGACGTTGACGACACGGTGCGGGTACCGCTCGAGCGCGCCGGCCGCGCGAAACGGGTCGACCGAGATCTCCGCGAGCACGACGCAGACGCGCGGATCGTCGTCCAGCAGTTCGCTCATCGTCTCCACGAAGCGCTGTCGCATTGATGCGCCCGTCATTCCTTTTCCTCCACGACGGCGACGACGGCGTGCGGCGTGCCAGGGTGCGGCGCGTTCAGCGCCGCCTCGATGGCGTCGTGGTCGCGTCCGTCGACCGTCAGTGCCGACCAGCCGTCGAGCGCGAACCGCGCGGCGATGCCACCGTGCCATCCGAGCGACGACGACCGGTTGTCGATGACGATGGCCGTCAACGCGTCGAGCCCCATGCGGGCGGCAACGACGATCGCTTCTGCGTTGCTACCTTCGTCCAGCTCGGCGTCGCCGGCCAGGCAGAAGATCCGCGGGCCGTCGACGCCGCGCGCCCGCAGCGCGAGCGCCCTCCCGACCGCGAGCGGCAATCCGTGACCGAGCGACCCGCTCGAGATCTCGACGCCCGGGATGAGGTTGTGGTCCGGGTGCAGCCCGAGCGGCGACTCATAGCGGAGCCATCCCGGCAGCAACTCCTCGCTGATGAAGCCTTTCTCCGCCAGCACGGCGTAGTAGGCCATCGGCCCGTGCCCTTTCGAGAGCAGGAAGCGGTCGCGCATATCGTCGTCGGGGCGCGCGGGGTCGATGCGGAGCACGCGATCGTAGAGCACCCACAGCACGTCGAGCGTCGACGTCGCGCTCGCGGAGTGCTTCTCGTCGCCGGTCATGAGCGTCATGAGGCGGCGCAGGCGGCCGTAGCCGGTTTGCGATCGTGGGGCATCGGTGTCGGGCGGCGGCGGTGTCAGAAGTTCCATGGACGGGAGCGTAAGACTTCAACTTACGTTGAAGTCAACCCCTCCTCAGGACTTTGTTGAAAGACGTCAGCGGGAGGGCGTGGCGGGCGTCGTGGCGGCTTCGCCGGAAGGCTCGCGGTCGGTCTGAGGCGCCGGCTCGCGCACGGTGAGCCACACCAGCCCGGCGACGCCGATGAGCATGGTGCCGATGATGGCGAACGGCGCGTGGATGCCGAGCTTCGCCGCCGTGATCCCACCGAGCAGCGGCGCGATGGCGAAGCTCAGCGCCTGCGCCGATCCGACCAGCCCGAACGCCGAACCATGCTTCCCCTCGGGCGCGCTCGCGCCGATCAGCGCGTTCACCGTCGGGATCATGGCGCCGCTGAAGACGCCGACGGCCGCCATGAGCAGCACCAGCGGCAGCAGCTCCTCGGCGACGGCCACCGGGATGTACGCGACGCCCGCGCCGAGCGTCGCCAGCACCAGCGTCGTGCGGTAGCCCGCGCGCATGGCGACGCGCGCGGCGCCGACGGCGGCGATCGCGCTCGTCAGCGCGAGCGCGGCGAAGACGAGGCCCGCGGTCGACGCGGCCTCGTCCGCCGACGTGAAGCTCTCGACGACGAGCGGGATGATCGGGCGGACGAAGACGGACGCCGAGCTGACGAGGAACATGACCGTGATCAGCAGCATCATCGAGGGCACGCTGATGACGGCGCGCAGATTGTCCATGTAGCTGGCGCGGTTGCCGGGTTCGGGCCGTGTGAAGTCCTCCTTCACGAAGAAGAAGACGAGGGCGAAGGAGAAGATGTACATCAGCCCGCCGATGGCGAAGGTGAGGCGGAAGCCGACCGCGTCGGCCATGGCGCCGCCGATGACGGGACCGACGGTCTGCGACGTGAAGACGCCCATCTGGAGCATGCCGAGCGCGTAGGCCATGCGGGACGCGGGCGTCGAGGCGGCGACGAGCGCCGTCGCCGCCGGGATCGTGCCGACGAAGGCGCCCTGGAGCGCCCGCAGCCCGACGAGCTGCCAGACGTTCTGGACGGCCGCCTGCAGCGTCACCGTCACCATGGCACCGGCGTGGGCGCGGAGGAGCATCAGCTTCCGGCCGAAGCGGTCGGAGAGCGAGCCCCAGAGCGGCGCTGAGACGAACAGCATGGCGCCGGTGGCCGTGTTGGCGACGCCCGACCAGAGGGCGGCGGCGGAGTCGGACTCGACGCCGATGTCCTTGATGAAGAAGGGGATGAAGGGGAAGACGAGGTTGGCGCCGGCGAGCGCGAGGAACTGGGCGAGCCAGACGGCGTACAGGTTCCGCTGCCAGGCCTCGAGCTTCAAGCGGCTCTCCTGCGGGCGATGCCTTCAGGCGACGTGTGGAATGGCTGAGTATAGCCGCGAGGCGGCCGTTAGCAGGAGAAGCAGAACGCCCCGCACGAGGCGGGGCGGTTCGTGGCGATCTCCGGTGCGCCGCTAGGCGGCGATGGTGCGCTGGGCCTTCTTCGCGCCTTCGCCGAAGACGCGCAGGCGGATGCGGTCGACCGCGTCCTCGGTCGGGGCTTTGCGGGCGTCCGCGCGGGCGCGCTCGAGGGCGCGGGTGAGCCAGCGGGCGGTGCTGGCCGTCTCGATGCTGGTAACCGTGGCGGGCTTCGTCTCGGTGGTCATAGGTTCGCCTCGTCCAATCTCAGAATCGGCGGGAATCCCGAGATCTTTGACCATGCCTGCACCCGGAAGGGCTCGGCGGCGGGCCACCCCGGCTGCAGGCCGCCAAAGAGAGGAACGCAGGAAGTGGGCGAATGTTACAGGGAGAAACTCGGGGTACGCCGTGTCGCCCCGGCCTTGGAGGCGGCCTTCGGTCAGGTTGGGCTCCGAAAGCGGCCGCCGACTGGGCTCAGAGCGTTGACAGCGTAGAGATCGGGAGTGATCATCCCAAGGCGGTACGGGTGGCATGGAGGGACGACGAGGGACCGGACGCGTGCAAGCGTCCATCAGGGCCATTCCTGATACCCTCCCCCCTATGGGTCGCTCCTTCAGGAACGTTCGGCAAGCCCAGGCCGTGAGAGCGTTTTGCCGGGCAGGGGGCGTCCAGCGCCAGGGGAAGGGCAGCCACCAGCTCGTCAAGATGCCGAACGGGCGCAACCTTGCCATCCCGTCAGGTGTGCTGAAGGTTGGCCTCCTTCGGCGCCTCATCAAATTGGCCGACCTTACGGAGGAAGAGTTTGCCCAACACCTCTAGGGCAGAACAGGATCGGCAGGGAGCCAAGGCAATGACGTTCACGGTGCTCGTCTACGAGGCGGAAGAGGATGAAGGCGGGTACTGGGCCGAAGTACCGGAACTGCCGGGCTGCGTGTCCCAGGGTGAAAGCCTGGACGAGCTCCGCGCGAACATCACCGAGGCTATCCTCATGTGCCTCGAAGCCCACGAGCAGGACGAGGGCGTGCACGCGCCGCGCAAGCTGTTTACGTGGGATATGCCGATCGACCGCATCGATGGCGGCATGGTCCCCGCCTAACCCCCTTCGCGCGAAGCATAGTGCCGGGTGTTCGTGAGCAGCGCCGGCTCGTTAGCATCCGGGTGTTTGCGTTCTGTTTCCAAACTGTTGCCAGCAAGGCCGGTTTACAGGTGGTTAACAGTTCGTTCGCACTCTGTTGACGCCCCAAACGGTACGGTTGTCTCCGAAGGCGGACGGCCTGTGCGTCTGAAGAAGGCGTAAGGGTGTGACTATCTTGAGGCAGGGAGTGAGCAGGCCGTCCGCCTGATAATCAGCCCCCATTCAACCTCGCTATAATTCCCCCGGCGCAAACTGCGAGAAGGTTGATACCTCTATGCCGGGAACCATCCTCGTCGTCGACGACGAGAAGAACATCGTCCAGCTTGCGCGCCTGTATCTGAATAACGAAGGGTTCCGCGTCGAAGCGGCGCACGACGGCAAGCAGGCGCTCGAGAAGGCGAAGTCCCTCAAACCCGACCTCATCGTCCTCGACATCATGATGCCGGAGATGGACGGCCTCACCGTCTGCAAGGAACTCCGCAAGACGAGCAACGTGCCCGTCATCATCCTCACGGCGCGCGGCGACGACGTCGACCGCATCGTGGGGCTCGAGATCGGCGCCGATGACTATATGGCGAAGCCGTTCAACCCGCGCGAGCTGGTGGCGCGGGTGAAGGCGGTGCTGCGCCGTTCGCAGGGCGAGCGGGAGGCGCCCGAGGTGATCGAGGTGGATGGCTTGCGCATCGACCAGGCGAGCCGCGAGGTCACGCTGGACGGGCGCGCGCTGCAGCTGCGCGCGAAGGAGTTCGACCTGCTGTCGGCGTTCGCGCAGCACAAGGGGACCGTGCTCGACCGCGAGCGGCTGCTGCGCATGGTGTGGGGGACGGATTACTACGGCGACTCACGGACGATCGACGTGCACGTCGCCTGGCTCCGCGACAAGCTTGGCGACTCCTCGGTGAAGATCCAGACGGTGTGGGGCGTCGGCTACAAGCTCGTGGTGGAAGAAGATGCTCGGGAGCCTCAGAGCTAGGCTCATCGTTTCGTTCGCGGCCGTCGTCGGCCTCGCGGTGTTCCTCTCCGGGGCCGTGGCGCTGTTCCTGCTGCGCGACGAGCAGCAGGAGACGACGCGGGAGCGCTACGGGCGGCTCGCCGAGCCGATCAACGAGATCATCACCTCCATGTCGGGCGCGGGCCGGCCGCTGAGCGAGATTACGGCCTACGCCGACAACCGTGCCGAGACGCTCGACGTGCGCATCCTCATCCTCGATGAGGACCTCTACGTCGTCTACGACACGAACGAGTCGCTGGCGAACACGCACGTGCTCGCGTTCGCGAATCCAAGTGTGCGCGTCACGGACCTCAACGGCTCGCGCTTCAAGCAGACGGACTTCAAGGACCTGACGCTGTTCGCGCCGCCGACGCCGTTCGCGCCGGTCGGGGGAAACGACGGCACGTTCGAGGGTGTGCAGTACCAGGCGCTGATCGCCGTCCCGGCCGATGAGCTGGCGTCGGCGTGGCTCGACCTTGCGCCCCGGCTCGCCATCGCCGGCGCGATCGCGCTGACGGTGTCGTTCGGCGTCGCGTTCGTCATTTCGCGCTCGATCTCGGGGCCGCTTCGCCGGATCACGGAGGCGTCGCAGCGCATGGCGCGCGGCGACTTCGACGTGCACATCCCGATCCGCGGCCAGGACGAGGTGGGCCAGCTCTCCGAGGCGTTCAATCACATGGCGCAGGAGGTGAGCCGCTCGCAGCGGATGATGAAGGACCTGCTGGCGAACGTGTCGCACGAACTGAAGACACCGCTGACGTCGATCCAGGGCTTCTCGCAGGCGATGCTCGACTCCGTCGGCGACGAGGAGGCGGCGCGCGAGTCGGCCCGCATCATCAATGAAGAGGCGAACCGCATGCGTGCCCTCGTCGAGGACCTGCTGCTGCTCTCGCAAATCGAGTCGGGTCAGATGGCGATGCAGCACGCGTACGTCGACCTGCGGCTGCTGCTGACGGAGACGCTCGAGCGCTTCCAGTTCCGCATCCGCGACGCGCGCATCCGCACGGGCGTGAGCATCCCGCACCTGCCGATGGTGCACGGCGACGGGCGCCGTCTGGAGCAGGTGTTCTCGAACCTGATCGAGAACGCCGTGCGGCACACGCCGCCCGACGGGCAGATCAGCGTCAGCGCGCACGTCGAGCGGGACGGGATGGTAAACGTCACCGTGCACAACACCGGCTCGTACATCCCGCCGGAGGATCTCTCGCGCGTGTTCGAGCGCTTCTTCCAGGTCGACCGCGCGCGCTCGCGCCGTGGCGGCAGCAGCGGGCTGGGGCTCGCGATCGTGGCGGAGATCGTCGAGGCGCACGGCGGCAGCGTGCGCGCCGAGAGCGATGCCGAGACGGGCACGTCGTTCATCGTGGTGCTGCCGGGCGCCGACCGGCAACGCTCGCGCAACGGCCGCGCGCCCGCCGCCCCAACTCGACGGAAGACGAAACGCGCCCCTCGCAAGCGCGAGGCGCCGGTGTGACCCTCTATACGGATGCGGCTGCCGGGGTTACGCTAGGCCGATGCACGCCGTAATCCTCGCCGGTGGCTCGGGCACGCGCCTGCGGCCGCTCACGTACGCCCGCCGCAAGGAGCTGATGCCGGTGCTCAACCGGCCACTGCTCGAGTACCGCATCGAGAACCTGCGCGAGCACGGCGTCGTCGACATCGTGATCGCCTGCTCGGCGAGCGCGCGGGAGCTGCGCGACCACTTCAAGGACGGATCGGCGCTGGGCGTAAACCTGCGCTACAGCTTCGAGCAGCGGCCGCTCGGCTCCGGCCGCGCCGTGAAGGAAGCAGCGCGCTCGGTGGGCGCCGAAGGCGAGACCCTCGTCGTCTGCAACGGCGACATCCTCACGAACATCGACCTGACGGAGATGCTGGCCGCCCACTGGAAGGCGCACGCGACGATGAGCATGTCACTGGCGGCGGTGGACGATCCGTGGAACTTCGGCGTGGTCGCGGTCGACGACGAACTGGCGATCACGGCGTTCGTCGAGAAGCCGCCGCAGGGGCAGGAGCCGAGCAACCTCATCAACGCCGGCACGTGGCTCTGGGAGCCGGAGGTGCTGGAGCGCATCCCCGACGACGAATCCGCCGTGCGCGACCAGTTCGCCGAGCGCGAGCTGTTCCCCGGGCTCATTGCCGACGGGCTGCGCCTGCAGGGCTTCGAGGAGGATCTCTGGGTCGACGTCGGCGCGCCCGACCGTTACCTGCGCGCGAACGCGCTGCTGCTCGAGCGGCTGGCGGCGCAGGCGGAGACGTCGCCGGTCACCGAAGGCGAGAGCCTCATCGCCGGCGACGCCACGTTCTCCGGGCTGGTGTTCGTGTCGGACGACTGCGTGATCAGCCGCGGCGCGACCATCAAAGGCCCGACCGTGATCGGGCCGCACTGCCAGGTGGGCGCTGGCGCGACGGTCGAAGGCTGCGTGCTGTGGGAGCGCGTGAACATCGGCCCGGACGCGAGCGTGAGCCGTAGCATCCTCGCGGACGGCGTGCGCATCGGCCGCGAGGCGCGCGTCTCGCGCGGCGTCATCGCGTCCGGCGCCAGCGTTCCCGACGGTGCGCGCCTCGCCGACGGCGCCACCCTTGCCCCGAACGAGACCGCGCAGTAGCCCTACGCCCCCGACCTGCGGAAGCACGTGACGAGGTGGTCGTCGACGAGCCCGGCCGCCTGCATGAACGCGTAGCAGATCGTGGAGCCGACGAACTTGAAGCCGCGCTTCTTCAGCTCCTTGCTCATCGCATCGGATTCCGGTGACGTCGACGGCACCTGCGACAGCTCGCGCCAGCCGTTGACCTTCGGCGCGCCGCCGGCGAAGCGCCAGACGTACGCGTCGAAGCTGCCGAACTCGCGCTGCGCGTCGAGGACGCCGCGCGCGTTGGCGATCGTCGCTTCGATCTTCGCGCGGTTGCGGACGATGCCCGCGTCGCCCATCAGCTCCTCGACCTTCGTGGCGTCGTAGGCGGCGATGCGGCCGGGGTCGAAGCCGTCGAAAGCGCGGCGGTAGTTTTCGCGCTTGCGGAGGATGGTCTGCCAGCTCAGGCCGGCCTGCGCGCCCTCGAGGATGAGCAGCTCGAAGAGGGCGCGTTCGTCGTGCTGCGGCCGCCCCCACTCCTCGTCGTGGTAGGCCATCATCAGCGGGTCCTCGCCCGCCCACGGGCAGCGGCGGCCAGAACCCACGACCTTTACTCCGTCAGATCGGGGTCTTCGCCGGGAGCCACCGGGAGGTTCAGTGCGCGGGGAGTCTTCGGCTCGAGCGGCTGCTGTGCCGCTGTGTATGCCCACTCGATGAATCGGAGGAAGGGCCTTAACAGGATGAGGAGATCACTGAGGTGCGGATCGGTGTCGCGGAACTCGTTGGGCCGGTCGGAGTCGAGGTTCAAGATGCCGATTAGCGCTTCGCCACGGTGGTTCCTCTCGAAGACGGGGATTGAAACTATCGACTTGATTCGCAGCCGTTTGTGAGGAGGAGTCAGAACTTGGAAGATCGGTGCTGTTTGCGCGAGATCAGCTTGGACATCGGGCACCACAAACGGCTCGCCAAGCTCCCACGCCTTGCCAGCCACTCCAATCCCCTTCTTCAGCGTGAGGCCCCGAGCCATCGTCTGGGGCATTTCGATCTCGCTATTGTAATAACTGGTGATTCGAAGCTCATCGCCCTGCGGTTCCATGAAGGTGACTCTGAAGTGGCGATCGAGGTCAGAAAGTAGAGTCCCCGTACGTGGTGTAAGTAACCGGTCAACTGGATAGCAGAAGGCCACAGCATCATCCTCGTGTTGGTTGTTGAAGACGTCAGCGAGGAGGATCTCTGTGACCACCCCCACCAT
>Ga0073934_10009716_pt1 | contig 12207 bp, 9 predicted proteins | sample LarsenN4metaG_FD_76834 | JGI IMG/M metagenome (GOLD analysis project Ga0073934, IMG submission 76834) | Hot spring sediment bacterial and archeal communities from British Columbia, Canada, to study Microbial Dark Matter (Phase II) - Larsen... ... | reverse complement strand
GAAGCTGGCGGGCCGGGTTCAGTTCATCCGCTGGGCGCTGACGCGCGAACGCGTGATCGAATGCCCCGGCTTTCCAGGTGATGCTGAAGGCTTCAATGCCATTGCGCCCGATCTGAAAAAATACACGCGCCGCACGAAGATCGGCGGCGCGGTGGTACAGGCGGTTCATCTGCGAAGTCTGATCAACCTTGTGGTGCAAAAGATCCGGCAGGATCCATTTGCATTGTTATGTAACAGGCCGGATTGCGAACGATGCAATGCCGTCCGCTGGGCCTAACTCGTCATTGCGAGGAGCGGAGCGACGAAGCAATCCCATCTCTAGCAGGAGATTGCTTCGCCTGACTACGCAGGCTCGCAATGACGTATGTATCACTTTCTTTCAACAGACTTCAGGTTGTAACGTTTTCCCTTGAAGTACTCCAGCGCGAATTTTGCTGCATCTTCAGGATCATACGGCGCACAGCTGAATACATCCAGGTAGATCGCGCAGGTGGCCTCGGCAAAATGCGCGGAGATCAGCGAGGTCTCGATCAACTGCGTCATGCTGAAGCCGTTGACGCGCGGATCATCGCCGAAATGCACCACCTGTGTTTCACCATAACGTTTCATTTTGATGCGGTCACACAAAAGACGGGCGAACTCCCGGATCGCTTCTGCATCCTGCATGGTCTTCAGATCGCAATCATACAGATCGATGCACGACGAGAGTCCCCAGTATTGTGTTGTATTGTCCATCCTTGTTTCATCCTTTCGTTGTCTGAACATGTTGACTTTGTTTCATTATACGGACAATGTCTCATTTGTAAATGATTTGAACGTATGATTTTTGTAAAAACGGGAGCAAATTTGCTCCCGTTTTTTGTCCGACATCAGATCAATTGAATATCATATCGTATCTGTAGAATTTTTCATCGCGTATCCAGCCGCAGCGTTCATACAATCTTTGTGCCGGATAATTATCCGTTGCCGTCCGCAGGAATAGTCCGCGCGCATTGTTCTCTTTTGCAAAATCCTCTGCCTCATGCATAAGCGCCTCGCCCACGCCGGACTTTCGGGCCGATGGATCGACATATAAATCGTTCAACAGCCACAATGATTTCAACGCAACAGAAGCAAATAGCGGATACAGTTGTACAAAGCCCACCGCCTTTTCGTCGTCCAGAGCCAGGAAGATGACCGATTCATTCCTCTCCAGCCTTTCTTGAATGAATTGACGCGATGCTTCAAGGTCCGAAGGTGCCTCGTAGAACACGCGGTACGCATCGAAGAGCGGCGCGATCTGGGCAGTATGGTCCGTGTTTGCACGAATGATTTGCATGTACCCTCCATGAAAAACATAACAGTCACCTTTCGCGAAGCACCCCGAGCGAAGCGAGTGGGCAGGTGACTGTCGCTCGATTTTACAGGAACTTGATCTCTTCCACGCGCCAGCTTTCCTCACCCATCAGCTTTTTTAGCCGTTCCATCAACTCCGGGCAGATGCGCGTGGTGTCGTTGGGGAAGTCGATCAGGTGGCCGCGGCTGTTCTCGAAGATCTGAAAACTGAACTTGTCGCGTCCGTGATACGAGATCAGCGTGCCATACAGCGTTTTGATGCGGCGCTTGTCGCGTTCATGATCGCCGGTGGAACGCAGTGTAATCGTGATCTGCTGCGGCGGATGTTCCTTATCCCTGTCTTCCTTGACGAGCGGCACATACAGGGAGGGAAGCATCGCTTCACGAGGGAGTTCAACGGTTTCGCTCTCTTCGAGGATGACTTCTGGCTGTACAGACTCCACCCTCACCTCGCGCGGCGGTGCGACCGGTTCATCCTTTTCGAACCTTGGTTCGGGCCGGGAGGCCAGGGCCACCTCGTCGAAGGAGGGCTGCCATTCGATATCCCAGCCGTCGGGGAAGTTGTCCGGCGGGGGCGGCATATCATCCACTTCATAGGCAGGTGGCTGTTGCGCGACCTGGGGCATGGTTTTCGGCGCTTCTTGTTTACGGACAAGGGATGCTGCGGGCCGCCCATTTGCCTCGGGTCGCTTTGGAGAATCAGCTTCCGCACGCGGCAGGACTGGTTTTGGAGTCGTATCCTGCCTGGCGTATTCATCATCCACTGATGTGGTCACATTGATTTCCGTCTTGATCACGTCCACAAGGATCTTGGTGGGGGGATTGCTTTGATCGACCTTTCCCTCCACGATGATCACGCGGCCGATGTTCATCTGTTCGCGGTACTTGTCCCATGTGCGGGGGAATAACACGAGTTCGAGCGTGCCCTGAATATCCTCTGCAGAGACGAAACCCATGGCCTTGCCGGTTTTGGTGGTGTAGGGACGAACACTGGTGATCAATCCGGCGACGCGCACTTTTTCCTCATGTGCGGCATCCTGCAGCTGACCGGAGAAATAGCTCACGATCTGCGCGAGCGTGGTCTGGTATTCATTGAGCGGATGATCGGAGATGTACAGGCCGATCAGCTCGCGCTCCCAGTTGAGCATCTCGCGCTTTTCCACATCCTTTACTTCAGGGAGCTGGATCTCCTCGATCACGCCGGTGTTGGCGCCGAACAGGCTCATCTGGCCGCTGTCGGCCGCACGGAAGTGATTGCTGCTGATCGCAACGACGCGATCGATATAGGCGAGCAGGGCCGGGCGATTTCCAAATTCATCCAGCGCGCCCACCTTGATGAGACATTCAAGTGAACGTTTGCCCACGGCGCGCAGGTCCACGCGGCGGGCGAAGTCATTGAGGTCGGTGAACTTCCCCTGCTTTCTGGCTTCGATGATCGCTTCCACGGCGTTGGCGCTCACATTCTTGACCGCGCTCAGTCCAAAGCGGATGCTGGGTTTGCTGTCCAGGTCCTCGATGGCGAAGTCCCATTCCGAGGTGTTGATCCCCGGTGCAAGCACGGGCACACCCATGGCGCGCGCGTCGGCTACATATAACGCAACCTTTTCGGTCGCGCCGGCCGAAGCAGACATGAGCGCGGCCATGTATTCGGCCGGATAATGCGCCTTGAGATAGGCGGTCTGCACCGCGATCACGCCATAATCAGCCGCATGGCTCTTGTTGAAACCGTAACGTGCAAACTCCTCCCAGTCGGTATAGATCGCATTGGCGGTGGACTCATCCATGCCTTTTGCGACCGCGCCCTTCACAAACTTGGCGCGATGCTTGTCGATGTCTTCCTTCTTCTTCTTGGAGATCGCCTTGCGCAGCTCGTCGGATTCGGAGGGTGTATAACCGGCAAGCTCCACCGCGGCACGCATCAGTTGTTCCTGATAGACCGGGATGCCATAGGTATCCTGAAAGATCGGCTGCATGGCCGGGTGACGATATTCCACGCTGGCTTCCCCGTGCATGCGGGCGATGTAATCGGGGATGAAGGCCATCGGGCCGGGGCGGTAGAGCGCCACCATGGCAATGATGTTATCCAGTGATTTTGGCTTCATCTGCACGAGCCAGCGGGTCATGCCGCCGCCTTCCACCGGGAACACACCGGCGGTCTGGCCGGCGCCCATCAGCTCGAAGGATTTTGGGTCATCGAGCGGGATGTTGGTCAGGTCCAGTTTGATGCCATGTCGTTTCTCGATCAGGTCGCAGGCGCGCGCCATCACGGTCAGCGTGATCAGGCCGAGGAAGTCCACCTTCAACATGCCCAGTGATTCGAGCACGCCCATTTCGAACTGCGTCACCGATTTGATCGGCAGATCTTCAGAGCCGGATGTGGGGCGATGAAGCGGAAGGTATTCCCTGAGGTCGCGATCCGAGATCACCACGCCGGCGGCGTGGGTACCGGCGTTGCGCACGGTGCCTTCCATCTTTGTGGCAATGTCGATCACCTCACGCAGATGAGGCTGTTTGTTGTAGATCTCCTTGAATTCGGCGACCGCCATGGCATCTTCCATGCTGGTGGGTCGGCCGGAGACGAAGGGAACCAGCTTCGCGACCCTGTCCACTTCCGGGAGCGGGATCTCCATCACGCGTGCCACATCACGAATGGCTGCCTTGGTGCCCATCGTGCCGAAGGTAATGATCTGCGCGACCTTGTCGTTGCCATATTTGCGCGCGCAGTACTCGAGCATCTCCGAGCGACGGTCATCGCGGAAGTCGAGGTCGATGTCGGGCATTGAGATGCGGCCCGGGTTGAGGAAGCGTTCGAAGATCAGGTCATGCGCCAGCGGATCCACGACTGTGATCTCAAGCGTATAGGCAATGATCGATCCGGCGGCCGAGCCGCGGGCGTTATACCAGATGTTGTGTTCGCGCGCAAAGCGGCACAGGTCCCACACGATCAGGAAGTAGGCGTCGAAGCCCATCTCATGGACCACGCGCAGCTCATAGTCGAGCCTTTCCTTCACCTTCTGGCTGGCCGCGTCGCTCCCGTATCGTTTTTCCGCTCCGGCCTCGCATAGTGCGCGCAGATAACCATCTGATGTATACCCTTCGGGAATCGGGAACTCGGGCAGGTGATAACCTTTGAAGCTCAGGTCCACGTTGCAGCGTTCTGCGATCAAGAGTGTATTCGACAGGGACCCCGGTACTTCCGCGAACAGGCGGTCCATCTCGGCGGGCGAGCGCAGAAAGTACGAATCGTCCGTCATGCGCATGCGGTCCGGGTCATTCAATGTGGAGTTGGTCTGGATGGCCAGCAGGATGTCCTGCAGGCGCGCATCCTCCTGGTTCACGTAGTGGACGTCGTTGGTGGCGATGTAATTCGACGAATAGCGCGCCCCCAGTTCGAGCAGCTTTCTATTCAGGTCTGTTATTTCCTTGATATTGTGCTGCTGTAACTCGACGAAGAAGTTGTCTTTCCCAAAGACATCGTAATACCAGTTCCAGCGGCGCAGCGCCTCTTCAGGGTTGTCGTCCAGCAGCGCGCGCGGGATCTCGGCAGACATGCATCCCGTGGTGCAGATCAGTCCCTGTGAATGTGCGGCGAGGAAATCGCGGTCGCTGCGTGGATAGTAATAGAAGCCGTCCAGCTGGGCGGCGGATGCGATCTTCAGCAGGTTCTGATAGCCAGATTCATTTTCAGCGAGCAGCAGCAGGTGATAGGAGGAACGGTCGAGTTTCGAGTCGCGGTCCTTCATGCCGCGGGCCGCCATGTAGGCTTCGAGCCCGATGATCGGCTTAATCCCCTCGGCTTTGGCTGCCTTGTAAAAATCGATAGCCCCGAACATGGTGCCATGGTCGGTGATCGCCACGGCCGGCATGTCCATTTCCTTCACGCGCTTGACCAGCTTCTTGATGTTCGAAAAGCCGTCGAGCAGCGAATATTCAGTGTGGACATGAAGGTGGGCGAAGGACATGGCAGATTGTTGGTTCCATGGTTTGCAGATTGGGTAGTTGGTGCAACCATGAAACTACCGAACTGCAAAACGACTGAACTGACTGCGATTATAGCACGCATGTTCAACAACCCGATCAGCGGTATTCTTAAAAAACCCATGCCAACTTGCAAGGCGGGTATCAGCGCCGCTGTTATAATCATATGATCGTCAACAGAATTCATTGACTGTTTCAGGCAACAGATGCCACTCATCCCGGTCAGCAAAACAAAGATCGTTCCGCCGCGACGGCGCGCGGAATTGCTGACGCGTCGCCGGCTGCTGGACGTTCTTTTTGAATCCCTCGATAAAAAACTCATCCTGATCTCGGCGCCTGCCGGCTACGGAAAGACCTCGCTGCTGATCGACCTCGTCCATCACAGTGAACTGCCCTCCTGCTGGCTGGCCCTCGACGAGCTCGATCGCGATCCCCAACGCTTCCTGTCCTACTTCATTTCGTGCCTGACCGAACGTTTCCCCAGGTTCGGAGGTCATGCCATGTCTGTACTTGGAGGTCTCAAGTCCTTTGAGCAGGACATGGAACAGATGGTCGTGGCGCTGGTGAACGAGATGTATGCCCAGATCAACGAGCACTTCATCTTTGTGCTCGATGATTTCCACCTGGTGGAAAAGGTCCCGGCCATCCAGAAGTTCATCAACCGCTTCGTACAACTGGTGGACGAGAACTGCCACCTGGTGATCTCCTCCCGCGTCCTGGCCAGCCTGGCAGACCTGCCTTTGATGGTGGCGCGTGAGCAGGTGGGCGGCTTGAGCTTTTCAGATCTGGCCTTCCGCGTGGACGAGATCCAGGCATTGCTCGAACAGAACACCAACACGCGCATCTCTGATGATGAGGCCCGCAGGCTGCTCATGGAGACCGAAGGCTGGATCACCGGCCTGCAATTCTCCGGCACCAACATCGCCAGGAAGGGCAACGCACAGATCGAGGGATTGAACACAGGCGTGCATCTCTTCGATTACCTTGGCCAGCAGGTAATGGATCGACAAACGGAGGACATAAAGCGGTTCCTGCTGCGAACTTCGCTGCTGGAGGAGTTCGATGCCTCGCTTTGTCGCGAGGCGCTTTCACAGTTCTATCAACAGCCGCAGGACTGGCAGGGATGGATCCGTTCGATCACCCAGAACAATCTCTTCACCCTGCCGGTGGGCGTGGATGGAAAGTCGCTGCGCTATCATCATCTCTTCCGCGACTTTTTGCAGGAAAAATTCAAGCGCGAATATCCGGATGAAGTGACGCCGCTTCTCTCACGACTGGGTCTGGCCTATGAAAGGCTTGGTGAATGGGAAAAGGCGCACCATGTCTATCGCCAGCTCGATGACAAGACAATGCTTGCCGGTGTGATCGAACGAGCCAGTGTCTTCATGATCCAGAATGCCCACCTTACGCTCGAGACCTGGCTGCATGATCTGCCCCCATCGATGCAGCGCAGCCGACCCGGGCTGCTTTCACTACGCGGTGCGCTCGCTTCCCTTAAAGGAGATCTCCGCGCCGGGTTGGACCTGTTGAACGAAGCGGAAGCCGAATATCGACGCATGGGTGACATCCCCGGGCTGGCACTTACCGTGGTCCGCAGGGCGTCGACCTTCCGATTGATTGGTGATTATCAGGCCTCCATCAAAGATGCCGAGGAAGTCATTCAACTTACAGAGGCAAATGATGACCTGCAGATGTTGTTTGCAGAGGCATTACGAGACAAGGGTCTGGCCTTGTTGCGCATGGGGCAGGCGCGTCAGGCGGTGGACTTCCTAAAGCATTCGCTCGACCTGGGTGTGAGGTTGAACGACCTGACGCACATCCCGTTGCTGTATCTCGAATTGGGCGCGGCCAATTATGCACTCGGAAATTTCGAACAGGCTGCGGCCGAGAACGACAAGGCGCTGCAGATCTGGAAGGAGATGGGCAATCTCTCGCTCCAGGCATATGTGTTGAACAATCAGGGCGTGATGTATCACTCCCTGGGTGAATATGAAAAGGCGGCGCTGGCGCTCGAGGAGGGGTTGATCTGTACGCAGCGCAGTCACGACGTGCGCACCGAAAGCCTGACGTCCATCAGTCTGGGAGACCTGTACCTGGAGATTGAAGAGTATGAACTTGCGGCCCAGAACTATGAACATGCCGCCCAACTTATGCAGGGAAGTGAAGACAAGTTCCTGATCCACATGCTGGCCCTTTCGCAGGCAGGTCTGGCGCTCTGTCAAGGGGATCTCGAGACGACAGCTGCAAAACTGGCCGGTGTACGGGAATCCATTCATGCTGTCCAGTCGCGCTTCGAGAACGGTCTGCTGTGCCTTCTGGATGGCCGCCGATTCCTGTTTCTCAACGAATCAGCGAAGGCTGTGGAGGAATTAACCCGGGCCGAGGGATTTTTCGCAGAAGGAGGGCGGGAATCCGAAGTATCTGTCGCTCGTGTGTGGCTGGCCGCTGCACATTATCAAGGCGGAAACATCGCCCTGGCAGATGAGAAGCTGGGTTCCACGATGGGCCCGCGTGGAAAGGTGCCGCACGCAGTGCTGGCAGCCATGCACCAGGCACGCGCCTGGATCAATCGCGCCCAGAAAGGTACAGAGACAGGCCGCATGAGGGCTGCGTTGCTGGCACAAACTGCGCGCCTGACAGAAAAATTGCCGGCCATCCGTCGACAGCTGCGCCGTCAGGCACGCGTGAGCCTGGGGCCGGCACCGCATCTCGTCATCCAGGCCTTCGGACATGCACAGGTGAGCAAGGCCGGCGTGCCGCTCACCCTGTCAGACTGGCAGACACAGTCTGTCCGTGACCTGTTTTTTTACTTCCTGAATTTGAAAAAACCTTTGACAAAGGAGCAGATTGCAGAGGCTCTCTGGCCTGATCTATTCGAAGCGGCCAAAATACGATTGCGTTTCAAGAATGAGGTCTATCGACTACGCAAGGCGGTCATGCAGGACGTGGTGCAATTCGAGGATGTATTCTACAGCTTCAATCGTAACCTCGACTATGAATACGATGTTGAGGCCTTCGAGGCTCATCTCGCTCGCGCCCGTGCCGCCACCAGCATTCAGCAGCAAATCGAACTGTATCGCAAGGCGGTCGACCTGGTTCACGGTCCATACCTGAATGATGTCTATGTGGACTGGGTGATCCCGGAGCGTGAGCGGCTTAGTCAGTTGTATCTGAATGCGCTGGCGACTCTTGCAGATTTGCATCTCAAACAGGCACAGCCGGAGGAAACGCTGCAGTTATGTCAGCGCGCCATCGAGTATGACCCGGTCTTCGAACCGGCCTATCGCATTTCGATGCAGGTGCATAACCGTCTTGGCGATCATGCCTCCGTAACACGGGTGTATCATGCCTGCAGGGACGTATACATGAGACAACTGGACATGCCTCCCTCGCGGGAGACAGAGGATCTCTATCATCGGCTGGTCACTTAAGAGTGTTCGCTGGTGGTTATCAAGGAGCAGCCTGGGGTGGCTGCTCCTTTTTTAATCTTTTGAAGCCTGTCTTGAAGCCTTGGCCATCCTAAGATGTGAACATCAAATTCATTCAAAAGGATTAATCTCATGAAAAACAAACTTGCCCTGTTCCTTACGACCGTTTCACGAATCGAACCCCGCCATCTCCAGCTGGCCCTGGTGGTCGCCACCCTTGCAATGCTTGTCCTGGGCGCCGGCGCCCCAGCCGATGGCGGCCCTGGCACGGGTAAGTGATCCTCCTGCTTGCCCTCGCGGGCGGGCTGCCAGTGGGCCTGGCAGGGTCCCACTGGCGCGGCCGCGCCTATCAGCCGCCGGAATTACGCGTTATCTGGCTCGCTTTTCTATCCTTCCTGCCGCAATTTCTACTCTTGTATGTACCGCAGCTGGGTGATTCTGTCAGCGCGCGTATGTTCTCCCTGTGTCTGCAGTTTTCGATGGTGATGCTGGCTCTTTTCGCCTGGCTGAACCGCCGCGTGCCTGGTATGAAGACGCTGCTCGTCGGCCTGGCACTCAACTTTTTGGTGATCGCATGCAATGGCGGTTTCATGCCCATCGCGCCGCATACAGCAGGAGAGTTGGTTTCCGCGCAGGCACGAGCAGACCTTCAGCCCGGTGAACGTTTCGGTGCCAAGGATGTGATCCTCCGTCCTGAAGAAACCCGCTTCGAATGGCTGGCAGATCGCTTCCTCACCCCGGGTGGTCTTCCGTACCGGGCCGCGTTCAGCCTGGGAGATGTCTTCATTGCCTTTGGTGCATTCAGTATGCTGGCCCTGCCGGGCCTGATTAAAACCAAGGAATAGAGGTGTATCCAAATGATCTCTTCGCAAACATTTCGTACCAGCCTGTCGGTAACCATTACCTCGCGGCAAACGCACTCCTCTGAGCTTAGCCGTATGTTCGCTGCTGCCGTGGTCAACCGTCAATTCTGTGAAGCCCTGTTGAAAAATCCACTCGAAGCCCTGCAGAATGGATATCTCGGTGAAACCTTCCTTTTGAGCATGGAGGAGCGTGAGCTGATCACCTCCATCCGTGCTGATTCACTCACAGATCTTGCCAAACAAATGAACCGGGCCCTTAAAAACCGGCATTGACCGATCATCACAACAAATCGACATCAGAGACATCGCAACTCACTTTACACTGATGTGTACCTGAGCGACGCGGTGGAGAGTGGGCACGATAACAAGGGACTTATCGTGCTCCGCGTCCACTGCGGGATAAAACAATGAAATGATCACAGATCTGTCTTTGCACAATCTGCCTGACGCTGATCAAAGGCTGGATGCATTATTCCAGGCCTTTGATGACTTGTTGTTCATCCTTGACCGCCAGGGCACGATCCTGGATTACAAAGTGCGGGATCCGATGCAGTTGTACACAGAACCCTCGCAGTTCATGCACCGCAAGATGCAGGAGGTGCTGCCGGCGGAGGTGGGGGTGAAATTCGAAGATGCATTGTTCTGGCTCAATCGTGAGAACAAGATCGTTCAAATGGAATATTCCCTGCCCACGCCATCAGGCGCGGGCTGGTTCGAGGCGCGCCTGGTGCCATTGCCCAATGGACAGGTGGCTGCCTTTGTTCGTGACATCACCCGTTACAAGGAATCAGAGGCGCGCATCCAGCATCAGCTGGAGCAACTGGCCGCGGTGCGTTCGATCGATCGTGCCATTGCCTCAGGTGTGGATCTGCACCTCACGCTCTCTGTGGTGCTCGATCATGTGCGTACACAATTGAGCATGGATGCGGCCTCCATCCTGCTGCTCAACTCAAAGACTCAGCAGCTCGAGTTTGCCGCCGGCGTGGGCTTCACCACGGATGCACTGAAACACACGCGCCTGCGCTATGGGGAGGGCTATGCCGGCCTGGCCGTCTTGACCGGCGAAAGCCTGCACATCTCGAACCTGCGCACCGTCCACAATGTGGACCAGTTTCGTTCACCTGCCTTCAGCCGCGAGAATTTTGTGGCTTACTATGCTGTACCACTCATTGCCAAGGGACAGACTCTTGGCGTGCTCGAAATCTTTCATCGAACACCTGCCAAAGCCGGCGCCGATTCACTTGTGTTCATGAACATGCTGGCAGACCAGGCCGCCATCGCCATCGAAAATGCCATGTTGTTCAAGAGCCTGCAAAGCACGCACACCGAGCTTACCGCCACCTACGACGCCACCATCGAGGGCTGGGCGCGTGCTTTGCAGTTACGTGACAAGGAAACCGAGATCCATACCCGCCGCGTCACCGAGATGACCATGCGCCTCGCCCGCATGCTGCACCTGCCGGAGACGGATCTGCTTCATATGAAGCGCGGTGCCATCCTGCATGACATCGGCAAGGTGGCCATCCCGGACAGCATTTTGCATAAACCAGGTCCATTGAGTGATGGTGAATGGAAGCTGATGCGCAAACATCCATTGATCTCGGTGGAACTGCTCGAACCTGTGCCATATCTGGCTCCTGCGCTTGCCATCCCGCGTTCACATCATGAAAAATGGGATGGCTCCGGCTATCCCTACGGCCTGAGCGGGGAGCAGATCCCGATCGCAGCGCGCATCTTTGCCCTGGCTGATGTCTACGATGCCCTGACCTCAAACCGTCCCTACCGCCCTGCATGGACGCAGGCCCGCACCCTCGAATATCTGCGCTCGCAGGCCGGTCAGTACTTTGACCCGACCCTCGTGCCAAATTTCATCGAAATGCTCGATGGGCTCTCATTCGATTGAGGCTGTCTGGCAATTTACTTGATTTGATCGGCAGGTTTGTAAAGAAAAGAGGCGGTCACTTCCGATGTGACCGCCTCTTGATGATTAACTTGCTTCCCAGGTTGGAGAATTCTATTCCCGCCCCATTTTCTTTCGGCGCAGGCGGCTGTTGTTCATACGGTTCCAATACTCGAACACGATCTGCTGGATCTCGGCATCGCTCTTGTCGCGGTATTCATCAGCTTGGGAACCCACCCGACTCCAGATGATGATCGACTCGGCGTTGCCGAACACTCCGGTGTGGACATGGGCAAAGATCCCATTTTCGTTGCGTTCCACCTGAATATCCTGCGCTTGCATCGGACCAGCTCCCTTTTCAACGATTACTGATTTTGGAGGCACATCGTAGCGAGAAGATGTACAAGATGCATTGATTCGTTGACGAAATTATACACGAGACCTGAAAAAATCATGGATTTTGAGGGGAACCTGTGAGGCTGCGAAGGAGACATTAATTTTCGTGCAGGCTTGGTGTTCACACAATGTGCAGTTTCGTGCCCCAGCCCGGACGGGACTGGGGATGGCTGAACCGCCTCTTATATTCCCCGAATCCTCCCATGCTATAATTCCCTTCGTTGAAAGGGAATTCAATGCTTAAGAGCTTCGTTAAATTATTCAGCGGTGACCCCACAAGGAAGACAATCGAACAATGGAACGACCT
>Ga0073934_10009715_pt1 | contig 12208 bp, 9 predicted proteins | sample LarsenN4metaG_FD_76834 | JGI IMG/M metagenome (GOLD analysis project Ga0073934, IMG submission 76834) | Hot spring sediment bacterial and archeal communities from British Columbia, Canada, to study Microbial Dark Matter (Phase II) - Larsen... ... | reverse complement strand
TGGAGGTGATCGGCGTGCGCCGCTCGGGCCGCCCGGCCGGCGGGATCGCCCGCGTCGTGGGGCCCGAGGCCCTGGACGCCGTGCTGCCCGAGGCGGACTTCGTGGTGGTGGCCTGTCCCCTGACCCCCGAGACGCGCAACCTGCTGAGCCGCCGGCGGCTGGCCCGCATGAAGCGCGGCGCCGGGCTGGTCAACATCGGCCGGGCCGGCGTCGTGGACTACGACGCGCTGGCGGACGCCCTGCGTGCCGGGCGGCTGTCAGGCGCGGTGCTCGACGTGTTCGATCCCGAGCCCCTGCCGGAGGCTTCGCCGCTGTGGGACGTGCCCAACCTGGTCGTGGTGCCGCACTGCTCGTCCGACGATCGCGACCGGTACATACCCATGACGCTGGACCTGTTCTTCGACAACCTGGGGCGCTTCCTGGCGGGACGGCCCCTTAGGAACCGCGTGCGGGCCGCAGGCTACTAGGCGGCCAGGAAGGGGGCGTTCTCGCGCACCTCGATCAAGGTCGGGCGATCGGCCTTCAGGGCGCGCTGCACCGCCTCGACCAGGCCGGCGCGGCTGTCGGGACGCTGGCCGTGGCAGTTGAAGGCCTTGGCCAGCAGCAGCCAGTCCGGGTTCTCCAGCTCCACGCCGATCTGGGGGAAGCCCTTGGCCGCCATGTCGTCCTTGATCTGGGCGTAGCTGTCGTTGTTCCACAGCACGATGGGCAGCGGCAGCCGGAGCGCCGCCGCCGTGGCGAGCTCGGTGGCCGTAAACAGCATGCCGCCGTCGCCGACGATCACGATGCCCGGCCGATCGGGTGCCGCCAGCTTGGCGCCGATGGCCGCCGGCAGGGCGAAGCCCAGCGTGCCGAAGCCCACGTTGTAGAGCCACGAGCGGGCCGAGAGGGACGCGAACTCGATGCTGCCCGTATAGGCGAGCTGGGTGGAATCGGCGGCGATGAAGGCCTCGGGCGGCAGGGCCTCGCGCAGCGCGGCCAGGGCCCGGATGTGGATCTGCTGCTTGGGCGTGCGCGCGCCCTCGTTGGCCTTGCGCACGGCATCCAGCTTGTCGGACCCGTGGAAGCCCACTGGCCGGTTGGGGGCAGGGCCCAGCTCGGCCAGCAGCGCCGCCACGGTGCGCCCGGCGTCGCCCAGCAACGGCACTTCGGCCGGGTAGTCGCGCACCAGGGCCCCGGGATCCAGGTCGATGCGCACCAGCCTGGCACCGTCCAGCGGAAGGCGGGCCTGCATGTGGTCGGTCGCCGCCAGCTCGGTCGCCACGGCCAGCACCACGTCGGCCTCCGCGAGCAGGGCGAGCGAGCCCGCGCGCCGCGTCGAGAAGCCCAGACACAGGGGATGGTCCTCGCGCACCGCCCCCTTCGAGGCGCGGGTCAGCAGCACGGCCGCGCCCAGCCGCTCGGCCAGGCGCGTCACGCCCTCCGCCTGCCCGTTGGCCCCGGCGCCCACCAGCATGACCGGCCGCTTCGCCCCGGCCAGCAGGCGGGCCGCGCGGGCCACCGCATCGGCCGCCGGGGCCGGCGGCTCGGGCAGCGGGCGCGGCGCCAGGTCGACGTCCAGCGTCTCGGCCAGCACGTCGGTGGGCACCTCGATATGGACGGGGCGCGGCCGCTGCGCGGCGAACACGCCGAAGGCCCGCGCGATCAGATTGGGAAGGTGCGAGGGCGTGAACGCCGTGGCGCTGAAGGCGGTGAAGGGCGCCGTGGTGGCGGACTGGACCGTGACCTCGTGCAGGTCGCCGCGCCCCATGCCCATGCCGTCGCGCGCCTGCACGCTGGAGATCGCCAGCACCGGCGAGGAGTCGCTGTAGGCCGCGGCGAGCGGCGTGGCGGCGTTGGTGACGCCGGGCCCCGAGATGAGCATGCACACGCCCGGACGCCCCGAGACGCGGGCATAGCCGTCGGCCATGAAGGCGGCGCCCTGCTCGTGGCGCACGGTGACGTGCCGCAGGCCGTGGGTGCCCAGCCCGCGGTACAGCTCCAGCGTATGCACCCCCGGGATGCCGAAGACGGTGTCAACGCCGTAGGCCTTGAGCAGGCCCACCGCCGCCTCGCCGCAGGTCATCCTCGCCATGCCGCCTCCTCTCGCCGAAGGGCGCGACCCTGCCACGGGACGCGGGGGCGTCAAGCCTGTCCCGGGGGCATCGCGGGCGTTGTGTCCAGGGCGCGGCCCCAGTAGGCTCCGCCGCGCCTTTTGTATACTGCAGGAACCCGATGCTGCTGACTGGCCAGGCCTACCGGGAATCGCTCGCGGACGGCCGCGAGGTCTGGATCGACGGCGAGCGCGTGAAGGACGTGGCCAGCCATCCCGCATTCCGCCCCCTGGTCGACGCCCGCGCCCGCGCCTACGACATGGCCCACGAGCAGGCGTTCCGCGACCGCATGGTGGTCAGGGACTCCGACGGCGAGCCATGCTCGGTGGCCGGCCAGCCGCCCCGCTCGCGCGCCGACCTGAAGGCCAAGTGGACCTGGGTCGACACCGTCCTGGAGGAGGTGGGCGGCGTCGTCTTCCGCATCGGCGACGAGACGGTGGGATCGCTGTGGTCGCTGCTGGACGGCCGCGACGTTCTGCACGAGGTGGACCCGCGCTTCACCGCCAACGTCGAGAACCACATCCGCCGCGCGTTCCGCGACGACCTGTTCACCGCTTCGGGCAACACCGACCCGAAGGGCGACCGCTCGCGCCCGCCGCAGGAGCAGGATCCCGACATGCTGCTGCACGCGGTCAGGGAGACCGACGCCGGCATCGTGGTGCGCGGCGCCAAGTACGAGACCGGCGCGGCCTACGCCCACCAGGCCTTCGTCAAGCCGACCATCGCCAACTGGGGCGACGCGCGCTTCTCGGACTATGCGCTGGGCTTCATGTGCCCGATGGGCGCCAAGGGGCTCAAGCACATCTGCCGCGCGAGCCTGGCCAAGGACCGCAGCGCCGCCGACTATCCCAGCGCCACGCGCTTCGACGAGATCGACACCCTGCTGGTGTTCGACGACGTGCTGATCCCGTGGGAGGACGTGCTGTTCTACCAGCACACCCGCGCAGCGGGATTCATCCGGGCCATGCTGCACCGCTACAGCGCGCTGCCCTTCGTCGTGCGCCTGCTGCACTTCGCCGACCTGATGATCGGCGCGGCGGCCTTCAACGCCGAGCAGACCGGCCTGGACAAGCAGCAGGCCGTGCGCGAGAAGCTGGCCCAGCTGGCCTGCTACCGCGAGGGCATCCGCGCGCACCTGATCGCCGCCATCGACCAGGCGCAGGAGACGCCCGCGGGCCTGCTGATGCCGCACCAGTCGCTGATCTATGCGGGGCGCATCCACGCCTGCGCCAACCTGCCGGCGATGATGCACCTGGCCCGCGAGCTGTGCGGCGGGCAGATCTGCGTGACCCCCGACGCGGCCGACTTCGAGGCCGCCGGCACGGCCCCGTGGCTGGCCAAGTTCTACACGATCGACGGGCGCTGGGGCGCCGAGGACCGGCGCCGGCTGCTGGCCTTCGCCCGCGACCTGGTGAACTCGGGCCATGCCGGGCATCGCCTGTCGTTCGCGCTCTTCGCCCAGGCGCCGCCCTTCGCGCACCTCAGCGCCGAGTACCTGACGTTCGACTTCGACGGCCCCAAGCGGGCCGTGAAGAAGGCGGCGGGCCTCTCCGACAAGGTCATGGGGAACCGGTGATGGCCCACACGCGGCTCCGCAAGTTCGAGACCAACGTCTGGTACCGCGGCACGCAGAAGCTGAACAACGAGTTCTGCATGGTCGTGGACACCGGCGACTTCGTGTTCCTGCGCGGGCAGACGGGGCACGATTTCAAGGGCGACTTCCACGGCCACGGCGACGCGGGCGCCCAGGCCGAGCAGGCCATGAGCAACGTCAAGGTCCTGCTGGAGGAGGCCGGCTGCACCCTGCACGACATCTGCAAGGTCGAGATCTTCGTGACCGACCGAGGCTGGCTGGACCCCGTGCGCGAGGTGGTGGGCCGCCACCTGAAGGGCGTCCACGTCGTGATGAACGAGGTCATCGTGAAGGGCCTGGCCCGCCCCTACATGAACATGGAGATCGACGTCTACGCGGTCAGGGGCGGCGCCTGAGCCCCCCTGCCTGCGGCGACTAGCGGGGCCCTGGGCCCCGTCCTAACGTCCGTGCCGAGCCATCCGCCAGGCCCGCCCCATCCGCCGGGCCGCGCCACGCCAGGGGAGCCATCATGCCGAAGCTTGGGTTCATCGCCGGGGGCAAGCGCGCGCGCCCCGCAAGCCCGCACATCCAGACGCTGCGCGTGCCCAACATCACCGACATCGACTTCCCGGCGCTGCGCCGCAACCGCCTGGCCCGGATGCAGGCGGCCATGAAGCAGCACAAGATCCCGATCTGCCTGTTCTACAACCCGGGCAACATCCGCTACGTGACCGGCGTGGACGTCATGGGCGTGTGGACCGCGACGACGCTGGCCCGCTATGTGCTGCTGGCCGCCGATGGCGCGCCGGTCCTGTACGAGTATCCGAACTCGATGCACGTGGCGCAGAAGTACGTCAAGGACGTGCGCCCGGCCATCAACTGGCAGTACGGATCGACCGGCGGCTTCGACCGCGCGCGCGAATGGGCCCGCGACGTGAAGCAGACCATGAAGCAGCTGGGCTGCGCGGGCGAGCCGCTGGCGGTGGACAAGCTGGACGGCTATGGCTTCATGGCCCTGCAGGCCGAGGGCATCAAGATCACCGACCCCAGCCCCGCCACCGTGGACAGCCGCGAGGTGAAGACGCCCGAGGAGGTCCAGCTGATGATCCTGAACGGCGCCATCGCCGACACGATCCTGGCGGACTTCGAGGCCGCCATCCGTCCCGGCATCCGCGAGTTCGAGCTGCTGGCCGTGCTCAACGATTCGCTGTTCCGCCAGCACGGCGAGTTCATGTTCACCCGCCTGGTCGCGTCGGGCACCAACACGAACCCCTGGATGTCGGAGGCCCACGACAAGGTGGTGCAGCCCGGGGACCTGGTGGGCATCGACACCGACGCCAACGGGTACGAGGGCTATGTGCTGGACGTGTCGCGCACCTTCCTGTGCGGCGACGAGGCGAGCGAGGGCCAGAAGGAGGCTTATCGCATCGCCTACGACTGCGTGAACGGCCAGCGCGAGCTGATGAGGCCGGGCATGACCTTCGAGGAGTTCTCGCTGGCGGCCCCCCGCCTGCCCAAGGGCTACATCAACGAGCGCTACGGCACGATGGCCCACCAGGCGGGCCTCGAGGACGAGGGGCCCGGCATCGCCTACCCCTATCCCAACGTGCGCACCGGCAAGAAGCCCAAGTACCCGCCGCGCACGATCCGCGAGAACATGGTCTTCTGCCTGGAGTGCTATGCCGGCAAGGACGGCGCCCCCTACGGCGTGAAGCTGGAGGACCAGGTGCTGGTCACCAAGAACGGCTGCGTCTCGCTGAACACCTTCCACTTCGAGGCCAAGCTGCTGTAGCGCGCCCGTCCGCCGCGGCCGGGTGCGGGCCCGGCCGCGGCAGGGGCGCCCCCTTCACGGTGCCGCGCGGCCGTGCGACAGTCCGCGCCGCCCGAGTCCCCGCACCCCGGTGAACCGAATGGCAACGCGCGCGACCGAGCCCACCGTCAAGTTCCTGGACGGCAACCTGCCGTCGCTCAGCACCGCCGAGGCGGCCGAGGCCGTGCGCGGCCTGTACGGGCTGGATGGCACGCTGGAGCCGGTCGTCACCGACCGCGACCAGAACTTCAACCTCGCCGCCCGCGACGGCCGACGCTACATGCTGAAGATCGCCAGCGCCGAGGAGGACGAGTCCTCGCTCGATTTCCAGGCGCGCGCCCTGCTGCACATCGAGCGCCAGGATCCCGACCTGCCCGTGCCGCGCATCGTGAAGACGCGCGAGGGCCGGCCCTTCGGCAGCTTCCAGCGCCGCGACGGCAGCCGCCACCTGGTCCACATGCTGACCTACCTGCCGGGCGAGACGATGGCCGAGGGCCCCGTGTCGCCCGCGCTGCTGAACCACATCGGCGCCACGCTGGCCCGGCTGGGCCGGGCGCTGCGCGGGTTCTACCACCCGGCAGGCGGGCGCGAGATGGTGTGGGACATCCGTCAGCTTCCCAAGTTGGCCCCGCACATCGACGTGATCGGCGAACCCGGCCTGCGCAACGCGCTGCGCAAGGCGGCGAGACATTTCGCCGACGAGGTCATGCCGCGGCTGGAGGGGATGCGGGCGCAGACCATCCACGCCGACGTCAACGTGCACAACCTGCTGGTCGATCCGGCCCGGCCCGACCGTGTGGCCGGGATCATCGACTTCGGCGACATGATCCACGGCGCGCTTGCGCTGGACGTGGGGGTGACCGCCGGCGACTTCTTCATCGGCGACGAGCGCGGGCTGGAGCCCGCCTGCCACGTGGTGGCGGGCTATCACGGCGTGACGCCGCTGGAGGACGCCGAGGTCGACATCCTCTACGACCTGACGCTGGCCCGCGTCGTGGCGGCCGCCATCATCGGTGCCCGCCGCCTGCATCTGCGGCCCGAGGATCCGGGCTACATCGGCCGCGCCACGGAAAGCTACATCCGCGCCTTCGGCCAGTTGGTGCGCGTGGGCCGCGAGGCCGCCACGCGCGCCTTCCGCGGCGCCTGTGCCGCGGCCCCCGCCGTGGCCGCCCGGCTGGCCGGCAAGGGCCAGGACGACGAGGCCGCGATCGACGCGCTGATCGAGCGGCGCAAGCGCGTCATGGGGCCGCAGCTGTACGTGTTCTACGAACGGCCGCTGCACCTGGTCCGCGGCCGGGGCGTGTGGCTGTACGACGCCGCCGGCCGCGCCTACCTGGACTGCTACAACAACGTGCCGCAGGTCGGCCACTGCCACCCGCACGTCGTGGCGGCCATCGCCCGCCAGGCGGCCACGCTGAACACCAACACGCGCTACCTGTTCCGCGAGGTGCTGGACTACGCCGAACGCCTGGTCGCCACGATGCCGGCCGGGCTGGACACGGTCAGTTTCGTCAACTCGGGCAGCGAGGCCGTGGACATGGCATGGCGTCTGGCCACGGCGTGGACGGGCCGCAAGGGTGCGCTCGTGATGGCCGACGCCTACCACGGCTGGACCACGGCGGTGCATGCGCTCTCGCCCGCGATCCGCGCGCACGAGCCTCCCGCGCCCCACGTGCGCACGATCCCCGCGCCCGACGACTACCGCGGCCCGATCCGGCGCGGCGCCAACGACATCGGCCCCCGCTATGCCGCCGACATCGACAAGGCCATCGCGTCGCTCCGCGAGGGGGGATACGAGCCCGCGGCGCTGATCGTCGATTCGGGCCTGTGCTCCAACGGCATGGTCCAGGCGCCCGAGGGCTATCTGAAGAGCCTGTTCGAGCGGGCCCGCGCGGCCGGGGCCCTGGTGGTGGCCGACGAGGTGCAGTCCGGCTTCGGCCGCATGGGCGACCACATGTGGGGCTTCGGCGCCCACCAGGCGGTGCCCGACATCGTCACGATGGGCAAGCCGATCGGCAACGGCCACCCGGTCGGCTGCGTGGTGACGCGCCACGAGGTGCTGGCCCACATGGTCAAGGACGAGACGTTCTTCTCCACGTTCGGGGGCAACAACGTGTCCTCGGCCGCGGCCGGCGCCGTGCTGGACGTGATCGAGCAGGAAGGCCTGCTGGAGAACGCCCGCACCGTGGGCGCCCACCTGAAGCAGGGCATGGCCAGGCTGATGGAGAAGCACGGCATCGTCGGCGACGTGCGCGGCCGCGGCCTGCTGGTGGGCGTGGAGCTGGTCAAGGACCGAAGGACGCTCGAGCCGGCCACGGAGGAGACCAAGCGCGTCGTCAACCTGATGCGCGAGCTGGGCGTGCTGGTCAGCCGCGAGGGCCCGCACGACAACGTGCTGAAGATCCGCCCACCGCTGGTGCTGAAGCGCGAGGAGGCAGATATCGCCGTCGACGCGCTCGACCGCGCCCTGAAGGCATTGTAGGCGGCTTCCCGCGCGCCGCACCCTGGGGCAAGGTGGGGCCTGGGCGGGAGAAGCGGGTGACGCAGGCGATCGGCACCTTCGACTACATCGTGGTCGGCGCAGGCTCGGCCGGCTGCGTGCTGGCCAACCGCCTCACCGCGTCGGGCCGCCATCGCGTGCTGGTGCTGGAGGCCGGGCCCGAAGACCGCAATCTCTGGATCCACGTGCCGCTGGGCTACGGCAAGCTGTTCAAGGACCGGCGGCACAACTGGCTCTACGAGAGCGAGCCGCAGGAGCATATGGACGGGCGGCGCATCGTGCAGCCGCGCGGGAAGGTGCTGGGCGGCTCCAGCTCGATCAACGGGCTGATCTACATCCGCGGCCAGAGAGAGGACTACGATCTGTGGCGCCAGCTCGGGCTCGCCGGCTGGAGCTACGACGACGTCCTCCCCTACTTCCGGCGTGCCGAGGACCAGTGCCGCGGCGAGGACGCCTACCACGGCGTGGGCGGCCCGCTGTCCGTAGCGGAGGTGCGCGACCGCCACCCGCTTTGCGATGCCTTCATCGCCGCCGCGGCCCAGGCCGGCATCCCCACGACGCGCGACTTCAACGGTCCCGTCCAGGAGGGCGCCGGCTACATCCAGATGACGGCACGCGGCGGGCGCCGCTGCAGCACGGCGCGCGGCTACCTGCGCCCGGCGCGCGCGCGACCCAACCTGACCGTGCTGACCGGGGCACTGGTCACCCGCCTGCTGTTCGAGGGGCGCCGCGCCACGGGCGTGACGTTCCGCCATGAGGGCGCCCTGAAGCAGGCGCGCGCCGGCGCCGAGGTGATCCTGTCCAGCGGCGCCTTCAATTCGCCCCAGCTCCTTCAGCTGTCGGGCGTCGGGCCGGCCGACCTCTTGGGCGCGCACGGCATCCCCGTCGTGCTGGACCAGCCGGGCGTGGGCGCCGACCTGCAGGACCACCTGCAGGCCCGCATGGTGTGGAAGTGCACCCGCCCCGTCACCGTGAACGACGACATGGCCACGCTGGCCCGCCGCGTGCGCATGGGCCTGGCCTACGTCCTGGCGCGGCGCGGCTCGCTCGCGCTGGCCGCCGGCACGGCCTGTGCCTTCTTCAAGACCGACCCGCGCCTGGCCACACCCGACATCCAGGTGCACTTCATCACCTTCTCGACCGACCGCATGGGCGAGACCCTGCACCCCTTCTCGGGATTCACGGCCTCGGTCTGCCAGCTTCGCCCCGAGAGCCGCGGCTGGGTGCGGATTCGCTCGGCCGACCCCGCCCAGGCCCCCGCCATCCATCCCAACTACTTGGCGACCGAGACGGACCGCCGCACGATGGTGGACGGCCTGAAGATCCTGCGCGCCATCCACCAGAAGCCGGCCATGACCCCCTTCGTCGCCGCCGAGTACGACCCGGGCCCGGCGTGCGTCAGCGACGGCGATTTCCTGGCGCACGTGCGCGCGCGGGGCACGACGATCTACCACCCGTCCTCGACCTGCCGCATGGGGACAGACGCGCGCGCCGTGACCGACGAGCGCCTGCGCGTGCGCGGGCTGGGCGGGCTCCGCGTCGTGGATGCCTCGATCATGCCTGCCGTGGTCTCGGGGAACACCAACGCGCCCGTCGTGATGATCGCCGAGAAGGCGTCCGCCATGATCCTGGACGACGCCGGGGCTCCGGCGTGACGAGGCTGTTCGACCTGAAGGGCCGCGTGGCCGTGGTGACCGGCGGCAACGGGGGAATCGGGCTGGGCATGGCCCGCGGCCTGGCCCGCGCCGGGGCCAGTCTGGCCATCGCCGCGCGCGACGCGGCCAAGGCGAAGGGTGCGCTGGACGAGCTGCGCGTGTTGGGCGTGGAAGCCGAGTTCGTGGCGCTGGACGTGACCGACGAGGCTGCCTGCCGCGCCATGGCCGCCCGGGTGGAGAAGCGCTTCGGCCGGCTCGACATCCTGGTGAACAACGCCGGGATCAACATCCGCCGGCGGCCCGAGGCGTATGCCGCGTCCGAGTGGCGGGCTGTCATCGAGACCAACCTGACGGGCGCCTTCCATTGTGCCCAGGCCGTCCATCCCGCGATGGTGCGGGCGGGCGGCGGCAAGATCGTCAACGTGGGCTCGATGATGTCGCTGTTCGGCGCCGCCGTGCAGGCGCCCTACGCCGCCAGCAAGGGCGGCATCGTGCAGCTGACCAAGGCGCTGGCCACGGCGTGGGCCAAGGACAACATCCAGGTCAACGCCGTCCTGCCCGGCTGGATCGAGACCGACCTGACCGCGGCGGCCAAGGTGCAGGTGCCCGGCCTTAACGAGCGCGTGCTGGATCGCACGCCCGCGGCACGCTGGGGCGACCCGGCCGACTTCGCCGGGATCGCCGTCTTCCTGGCCAGCTCCGCCAGCGACTTCATCACTGGCACCGCCATTCCCGTGGACGGCGGCTTCTCGGTGCAGGGATAGCGGCCGCCCTGCCCCTCCAGAGTCTCGGTAGAGTCTCGGTGTGCATGTTGCGCTTGCGAAGGTTTATCGCACCCGCGAGATCACCGGGTTGCATGGCGTGTTGCGGCCCGTCTAGGGTCATCGGGTGACTGGTATGACAGGTATACCGACCCCCGAGGGCGGCGCCGAGGCCATCCGCCGGCCGCGTCTGTCGGCGGAAGTGGCGCGGCGCATCGAGGGCCTGATCCATGCCGGGCAGTACGCCGCTGGAGACCAGCTTCCCTCCGAGCGCGACCTGATGCGCCAGTTCGGCGTGGGCCGACCGGCGGTGCGCGAGGCGCTGTACGCCCTGCAGACGATGGGCTTGGTGGCGGTGAGCAGCGGCGAGCGCGCCCGCGTGACGCGCCCCACGCCCGACACCGTGGTGGAGAGCCTGTCGGGGGCGGCGCGGCACCTGCTGGCCGCGCCCGACGGAATCCGGCACTTCCAGCACGCAAGGTTGTTCTTCGAGATCGGACTGGCCCGCTACGCCGCCGAGCACGCGACTCCCGAGGACGTGCGGGCGCTGGGCGAGGCGCTGGAAGCCAACCGGCAGGCGCTGGGCGATATCGCCGCCTTCGAACGCACCGACGTGGCGTTCCACTACGTGCTGGCCCTGATCCCGCGCAACCCGATCTTCACCGCCATCCACGCGGCCATGGTGGCGTGGCTGACCGAGCAGCGGACCATCACCCTGGTCCTGCCGGGGCAGAAGTTCACGGCCGCCAAGGCCCACGAGAGGATCTTCGCCGCCGTGGTCGCCCGCGATCCCGAGGCGGCCGAGCGGGCGATCCGCGACCACCTGGACCAGGTGTCCGCGACCTACTGGGCGATCAAGCGGGATGCGATCGAGGAAGGGGGGCATGGGGGGCTTCGTGGTGATGGTGGACTTCCGGCTGAAGCCGGGAACGTCTGACCGCTTCCGGCAGCTGATCGACGAGAACGCCCGCGCCTCGGTGCGCGACGAGGCGGGCTGCCGGCAGTTCGACGTGGTCGTGCCCGAGGGCCAGGCCGATCGCATCGTGCTGTACGAGATCTACGACGATCGCGCGGCCTTCGACGCCCACATGAAGACGCCGCACTTCGCCTCGTTCGACGCCGCCAGTCGCGACCTGGTGGCCTCCAAGGAGGTCACGCTCGGCCGGCTGGCCTACGCCGGTACCGACGGCTAGCCCGCGTCCCCGTCACCGGAACCCAGGAGATCCCTGCCCGTGTCGAGGCGCCTGAAGGACATGGCCGGCTCGCGCCAGCCCAAGGTCGGCCACTTCGTCGTGGAGTTCGCAACCCCCGGCATCGGCCACATCATGAAGTCGGCCGGCTGCGACTTCGTGCTGTTCGACATGGAGCACTCGGGCTTCGGCTACGAGACGGTGAAGGCCTGCGTCCGCTACATGCAGGCGGCCGACCTGCCGATGATCGTGCGGGTGCCGTCGAAGGAGTACCACCACATCGCGCGGGCCTGCGACATGGGGGCCGAGGGCATCATGCTGCCGATGGTGGGGAGCGCCGCCGAGGCGCGCGCCATCCTGGCCTGCATGAAGTACCACCCCGAGGGCGGGCGCGGCGTGGCGCTGCAGGTGGCCCACGACGACTATCGCGCCGGCGCGGTGAAGGACAAGCTGGCGGCGGCCAACCGCCGCACCACCTTCTTCGCCCAGATCGAGACGGCCGAGGGCGTGAAGAACGTCGACGCCATCGCCGCCGTGCCGGGCGTGGACTGCCTGTGGGTGGGCCACTTCGACCTGTCGGTGTCGCTGGGCATCCCGGGCCAGTTCGACCATCCCAGGTTCACCGG
>Ga0073934_10009714_pt1 | contig 12208 bp, 6 predicted proteins | sample LarsenN4metaG_FD_76834 | JGI IMG/M metagenome (GOLD analysis project Ga0073934, IMG submission 76834) | Hot spring sediment bacterial and archeal communities from British Columbia, Canada, to study Microbial Dark Matter (Phase II) - Larsen... ... | reverse complement strand
CCCCTCATATACGAACCGCGGAAAAAAGGATTTCCCCCTGGTGCAGGATTAGTTGTTCGTCGGAATGTTTGGAAGCAGCATGTACCTTCTCGGCTTTTTTTAGTTGGTAGAGCTGGAACATCTTTCATGCCAGCTGGTGAAGATACTGAAGCACTATTGTACATCCATAAAGCTGGCTGGGAAATTTGGTATAACCCTGCTATGGAGATTGAACATGTTATACCATCATGGCGATTAGAAAAAACTTATCTTATGACTCTGATGCGGAGTATTGGTCTAGGTCGCTTTCATTTGCGGATGTTATCACTACATAGATGGCAAAGACCTTTTGCTTTTTTTATCTACTTAATAAGTGACTTACATAAGCTGATAATTCATTTCACTAATTTTAGAAAATTTGCACAAGGTGAAATTGTTGCCGCTTGTGAGATGGAACGACTCATTGGTACTCTAATAAGTCCGTTTTACTTAAGTAAAATCAAACTGATAAATTTTATGAATCGTCATTGATAATCATTAGAAAATACGTCTATTCATGGGTATTTCTTTATGAAGATAGGTTATGTAACTACCTACGATGTTCTCAACCCCTCAAAATGGGCAAAATTTAATTTAGGAAATTATGGTTCAAATCACTACATATTTAAAACTTTAATAAATCAAGGTTTAGCAATTGAAACTGTAGGAAATTTTCAAAAAAGATACTCTTGGTTAACTAGACCTAAATGGAGTTTTTATAGAAATTTTTATCATAAAGATTATTATAGATGGGCTGAACCAATAGTCTGTAAAAATTACGCATACCAAATCATAAGAAAAATTGATAAATTAGATATAGATATAATTTTATGTACAGAAGGAGCTGCACCAGTAGCTTATTTGAAGCATCAAAAACCACTTGTTATTTGGATAGACACAGTTTTAGCAGCATTAATTGATGTTTATCCGTATCTAAGTAATCTTTGCAGAGAAACTAGAAATAACATTTATGTAATAGAAAAATCTGCTTTGGATAGAGCGAAATTAGTTATTTTTTCATCTGAGTGGGCTGCTCAAGAAGCTATAAGGATTTACAAAATCAACAGTGACAAAATCAAAGTCATTCCTAGAGGAGCAAATATAGAATTAAAGCCAGAGAGAACCATTGAAGAAGTTAAAACAATAATCGCTTCAAGAGGGGAAAATTTTTATAAATTTATATTTATTGGTGTTGATTGGATAAGAAAAGGAGGAGAAATAGCTTTAGCAGTCAGTAATGAATTAAAAAAAAGGGGTTTTGATATTGAATTTAGAATTATAGGAGACCTACCGAAAAACACGAAAAGTCTACCAAATTTTGTAAAGTTAATAGGATATATAGATAAATCCACAGTTCAAGGGAAAGAATATTTTTATAATTTACTTGCAGATTCTCATTTTCTAATTTTACCTACTCAAGCAGATGTTACTCCCAATGTCTTAATTGAAGCTAATGCTTTTGGAGTTCCTTGCTTAGCAACAAATTTAGCCGGTATTCCTACAATTATTAAAGATGATGTTAATGGTAAAACTTTTCCTATGGATGCTAAAATATCAGACTACTGTAATTACATTATTACTTATCTACTTAATTATTCAAAATATGAAAATTTAGCTCTTTCTTCTTTTAATGAGTATAGAAATCGCTTAAACTGGTTGGCGGCTGGTCAAAGGGCCAAAAATTTATTTATGAATTTATTATCTTCGTAAAAAAGTCCTCGAACATTAAAGCAATGCATTTAGAAAGTTAATAGGTAAGGCAAAATATAATTATGCTTGATTCTAGGTTAGAAGTTTGCAATGTATTCTGTTTTTTTGCTTGAGAATGTAATTTAAATTACTATTTTTTATATCATTACTAGGTAGGGAAATCCGAATCGCCATTATAGGGCAAACAGTGCTATTAAGAGGGTTTAATTACCTAAGTAGAGCTTTTAAAATTCTGATTGTTCGCAACTTTGCTCCTTCCTACACTCTAGTAACAGAGAGTGTTAGTGTATTCTTGTTTGAAGATCACTAAAGCGTTTGGTATTTTTCATTAGAGATTATGCTAGAACAAGGAACCATCAGTATTCATACTGAAAATATATTCCCGATTATCAAGAAGTCTCTTTACTCAGATCACCAAATCTTCTTGCGGGAATTAATATCCAACGCCGTCGATGCCATACAGAAACTGAACATGATATCCCGTGCTGGAGAATACTCTGGCGATATCGGTGAACCAGAAATTCAAATTGCTATAGACAAAAACAATAAAACCCTCTCCATCACCGATAACGGTATCGGGATGACAGCAGATGAGGTGAAAAAGTATATTAACCAAGTTGCTTTCTCTAGCGCCGAAGAATTTATTCAGAAGTATAAAAGCACATCTGACCAGCCTATTATCGGTCACTTTGGTCTAGGCTTTTACTCTTCCTTTATGGTGGCGCAAAAAGTCGAGATTGATACCCTATCTTACAAAGAAGGAGCGCAGGCTGTTCACTGGACTTGTGATGGTTCGCCAGAGTTCACCCTAGAAGAATCATCTCGTACGGCTCGTGGTACAACAATTACTCTCCATTTAATGGAGGAAGAACTAGATTATTTAGAATCTGCACGCATCAAAAATCTTGTCAAGACTTACTGTGATTTTATGCCAGTGCCAATTAAACTGGATGGCGAGGTGTTAAATCGACAAAAAGCACCGTGGCGTGAGTCTCCCAGTAATTTAAGTAAGGAAGACTATATAGAGTTTTATCGCTACCTCTATCCTTTCCAAGAAGACCCCCTACTATGGGTGCATTTGAATACAGATTATCCTTTTATCATCAATGGTATTCTGTATTTTCCGAAACTAAGACCGGATGTTGATGTTACCAAAGGGCAGATTAAGTTATTCTGCAATCAAGTTTTTGTCAGCGATCATTGCGAAGAAATTATTCCCCAATTTCTTTTGCCGATGCGGGGTGTAATTGATAGCAGTGATATTCCTCTAAATGTATCACGCAGTGCTTTGCAGACCGATCGCACCGTTAAGAAAATCGGTGATTACATCGCCAAAAAAGTAGGCGATCGCCTTAAAGAACTCTACCGCGACAACCGCGATCAATATATTAGCGCTTGGAAAGACCTCGGTACTTTCGTTAAATTCGGGGTGATGAACGATGAAAAGTTTAAAAAGCAAGTCGAAGACATCCTAATTTTCCGCAGTACTGCTGAGCTATCAAACCAAACTGCTTCCGAAACCCCAGCCGTACAAGTACAATCCGAAGGGGAAGACGTTTGGCAAGATGTCACTCCCCCTGCATCTTCTGGAGGTGATTCCTACACAACCCTCAAAGAATATTTAGAACGCAACAAAGAACGCCACAAAAACCGCGTTTTCTACTGCACCGATGAAGCAGCACAAGCCACCTACGTAGAACTTCACAAAAAACAAGGCTTGGAAGTCCTGTTTATGGACTCCTTCATCGACACCCACTTTATTAATTTCCTCGAACGTGAATTCCAAGATGTCAAATTTACGCGTGTAGACTCTGACTTGGATCAAACTCTCCTAGATAAAGATCAAGCTACAGAGATAGTTGATCCCAAAACAAATAAAACCCGCAGTGAAGTGATTAAGGAGTTATTCGAGAAAGCACTCAACAAACCTAAATTAAACATCCGTACTGAGGCCTTAAAATCAGATAATCCCCAAAGCACACCTCCCGCAATGGTGTTGCTACCAGAGATTTTGCGTCGCCTCCGGGAAATGAATGCACTCATGCAGCAGCAAACGGTAGAGTTTCCTGAAGAGCATATTTTGTTGGTAAATACTAGCCACCCCCTGATTCAGAACTTAGCAACCCTTAGTCAAAGTAGTATTATTCAGGGTGGAGGTGAATCACCTACAGGTCAGTTAGTTAACATGATTTGCCAACATATTTATGATTTGGCACTGATGTCTCAAAAAGGATTTGATGCTGAAGGAATGAAAGGCTTTGTTGAACGTTCTAATGAAGTCTTAACGAAGTTGACAGAACAAGCAACTAAGTAACCCCCATTAAAGAAGGATAAAGTTATACCTGTCTTGAAAATGGGTGTGGGGGTAGTTTGGGTGTAAGAATTTAGGAGGAGATATATTTTCATCTCCTCCTTGTGAATATAATTGCCTGTGGGGTCTTGCACCTGTTTCTCAACCACCTCAATAGCTTTCTCCACCACCCGCAAGCAGCTATACAATAGAAGATCGTGTTCAAAATAAATCGGAGATTATCCTATGTCTCGTCGCTGTGATTTAACTGGTAAAAAGGCCAATAACGCCTTTGCAATTTCCCACTCCCACCGCCGCACTAAGCGTATTCAGAATGCCAACCTGCAAAGCAAGCGCGTTTGGTGGCCCGAGGGTAATCGTTGGGTGAGACTCAAATTGTCTACCAAAGCTATCAAAACCTTAGAAAAGAAAGGTTTAGCAGCTATGGCTAAAGAAGCAGGGATTAATCTCAATCATTACTAGGCAGAAAATTGAGTAGTTCGTAACTATGTTTGTAATGAGGCGCTTTAGCCTCTAAAACAAGCTTTCACGTTACGAATTTATCAAACACTGTACAAAAAATCATTGGGCAAAATCCCATAGTACAGTCGTTACTCAATGAAGAAGTTTTTCATCTCCCTGTAAATGGGGGATGAAGGCAAATAAAAAGGTAAAAATATAAATTATCCAAGAGTTTAGGTCTATTTACTTACAATAGCAAAACCCAGTTACTCAAAAAAATTGGTTTAGACTGGGACATTTTAAACTTTTCCTGTATTTTCGTGCATGATTGAATGTATTTTATTTTTGAATTTTCTTAATAAAAGGGTGGAATAAAATATCTTTCAACTTGCCAAACATTTTTGATAGTACGTAAAATTCATTCTGAATTGCATGACAACCAATATAAGATTCAAAACCGTCTAATGGTCTTTTTTGTTCTATATAAGAAAACTGACCTTTAATTTTATCTTGCCATTTTGAAGTATGCCTAGTAGCAATACTAAATATATATATCGAAGCATTTTTATGACTATTAAAGCTTAAGTATAGTAGAGACATACCATTCTCCTCAAACATTCTTTTTATAGTTAGTGGAGTAAATCGCCAGTAGTCTCCATAATTTGTGTGCATTTGCTGTAGAAACGGGACAACCAGTATTACGACATCCCTACTCATCAAACATAGGTTCTTGAAAGCAGTATTTACTTGATAAATATGTTCTAAAACTGTGTGATTGAATACAACATCAAATTTATTGATTAGTTCATTTGGTAATTCACTAGCTAAATCCAAAAAAATTTCATTCTCTAATCCTTGAAATCCCATTGCTTCAGGCTTATAGTTGGTAATCGTATAACTACTAGCATTTATAAAATAATCTTTATACCGTTTGCCCTCTTTATCAGCATCTTGCCAACCACTAACATTTACAATATCTCCATCAAAAAGATAAGCGAATTTTTTTAGTTCTCGATTTGACCAAATTCTTGCAAGAGAATACTTTCTATCTATAAAAATGGATGAAAGTTTTTCAGCGGCTCTATTTGCTGGAAACATTGGGTATTCTCCATTGCGTACACTTATTGGTATCCTATTATAATTTATACATTATACTTTGATGGTATTTCTGTTGTCTAACACCACTCTCCTTAATATAAAGAAGAAGAGATCAAATGCATAATATAGTAATATTACTTAAATTTAAGCGATAATCGCTACATAATAAATTTAAGACTTTGTCATACTTACTTGCCATTATAGTATTGAGGCATTAGAAAGCATGGGCTTCATATCAACAAAAGTCAGACATCTGTTCGTACTGAAGGCTGAAGCCTCTACCATAAACCTTTCATTTATTTATACCTAACTACTTAATTTTTAGCAGGTTGATAATTTTACTATCACAAGTGGGTAATATAAGCTTACTTTGCTAAAAACATAGTCATCAAGTGACTTCGCTCTGAAACAAAATCACAAAATTGGATGTGAAGTTATGGCGTTATTATCCTTTGTCGGTTATAAATTAAATCATTCAGATAAAATTAAAAATTTCTGGATAAATAATAAAAATTTACAAAAAATATAAATTAAATATTTTTTGTTTATGTTGTTACTGCATTTATGTTTACGTTTATATCTGGCAGTAGCTATGTAAATAAAACTTTTTAGAGTGCCTGCGAAATTTATCGAAAGGCTGAATTTTTGATTGCCCAAAAAATAGACACTCAAAAAAACTTAGCAGGAAATTAGGTTATGTCTCCAAAACGCAAGTTAGTCAGGACAATACAAAAAATATCTCAAAAACTTTGCAATAATTCTTCACCAGTAATGAAAGAGCAAAGTCTATGGCTACTGCGATGTTTCTTAATAACTAGGAGACAATCAGATTGGATAAATGCAGGCTTTGTGTTACCAACAGTGGTAATGGTATCGTTGGTGGTAGTGCTACTAACTACTGCTATCTTATTTCGGTCTTTTGAACGTTCTAAAAATGCTAGTAATGTTCGCGTGAATGAAGCTGTTTTAAATGCAGCATCACCGGCTTTAGAACGAGCCAAAGCAAAAATAGATCAACTATTTAAAGATCCACGACTTCCACGTTCAACTCCGTCTGACTTTTCATTAACTCAAGTTATTGGTGAGAATATCAGTGAATTCACATTTGGTGATGAAACACAGCTCAAAGTCGTGAAAGATTTTAATTCTACAAGTGGTATTCAAGATGAAGAGACTCTGAATACAGCATGGAAATACCCTGTTGATACTGATAATAACGGTAAGTTAGATAGTTATACCCTTTATGGTATCTATTTTCGTACTCCTACTAGTAATAGACCCAGAAGTCCCCTAGAAGCAAGAACACAACCCATGGACGAAGGTGCAACTGGTGGTAAATGTCAAAGTGATGTCGCTACTAGTGCCGATTTAGTAGGTAGTCAGGGCTGGTATAAAGTTGGTAGCAAGCTAAAAAGAAGCCTGTTTATATACACTGCGACCGTACCGATCACTGATACAACAGGCTTGGGTAGTAATTATGAAAAGTTCAGTGGCAATAAAGGTTTTGTAGCGTTGGAGTATCAACAGGACAGAGAAAGAATACCCCTGAATAATAATGCAGTTCTTTATGAAAATGATTTAGAGATTGCACCAGGATTTGGTATCAACATCAATGGACGTATCTTCACAAATGGTAATTTCTTGACAAGGCAATCCGGTACTGCTGCTTCTAATACCATTAGATATTATTTGGTCAGCAGCCCAAAATCGTGCTACTACACAGAGGAAAATAGCAAGATAATTGTAGCTGGCAACGTCATCAATAGCCGTGTTAATGAAAGCTCTTCCGGTTCTGGTGTTTTTGTAGATTTGTTCAATCAAGGCTATGACGTAGATAATATTGCAATTGTCCAGGATAAACTTGACGACACAAAAAAAACCGTACCAGCGTCAGTTTACGGAAATACAGCAGCCTTCAATGATGAGGCCTATGCTAAGCGAATTGATCATCTAGTAGCAGTAACAAACGCTACTTATCCAAGTAAAACCGATCTGCCTGAAGAAGTTCAACAGCAAATTGACGGACAAATTGCTGCTGATCCGACTCTAAATCCGGCTGCGGTACGTGATGAACAGCTAAGGATTTACTTTAGAAAGCGAACTCGGCGTGTTCCCTATGCAGAGATTCCTTTTAATAGTAATCCTCTGAAATATACACTTGGTTCTACTAGCTATGATTTTGAAACAAATAGCCCGCTACAAGGAAGTGGTAACTCTTTACGACCGGTAGATGCATGGGTTTTTCCTTATGATCCCAGTGATGGTAAGACGGCTTCCAACTATGCCAACATTGCCATTAAAGATAACGGTACGAAGAAACTTCATCTGTCGGCAACCGATCCAGCAGTACAGGTGAATTTAGGTAAAGAAGAACGAATCGGCGATCGCGTTTTAGTAGGTAACAATCTGCCGCAGTTTATATACAGTACAACTAAAGGTAAATTTGTTAGCTCCGAAGAAGGCCAGGTAATTTCTGGCAAAGAATGGGATAACAACACTAATCAGCGCAAACGCTTCACCCAAGCCTACCAATTAGATGATCTAGGAATTACTGATCGGGATGACTTTTGGGAAAAATCAGCAGCACAAAAACCCCAAGGACCACTGGATGTGGTTGGAGGCTTGCGAGTGATTACGGGAGCAGGAATTTACTTACCCAATGACTATGTTCCTAGTACTCATACTTTTACTAACACCCAAAAGATTGTTTGGCCAGATTATATGCCAATGGGTGTTACCACCAAGCCCGAGGGCTTACCCCATAGCCAAACACCATACCTGCGAATGCGGGCTACGGCGGTTTATCATTACCAAGACGATTCCTACGATCCTAAGACTCCAACTGATTACCAAACACCGATCGCTTGTGTCAGTAGCTACTACGATCCTACAAACAGTACGACAGCCAGAAATCAAACAGGTTTACCAGATGTTAGTTTAAGAGATACCAATAGAAACTTAACTGGATTGCCCAACGTTAGTACAAATCCAGGCAAATCCCACAACGGTGTCGTTTACTCCGCTTCCTCTCTATCAACAACAGGTTATGAAGCAGAATTGAATTACCAAGCACAGTTAAAGTACCCCAACGGACGCTTGGTAAATGAGCAGCTTAAAAAAGCCTTGGACAAAATAGCAGCTAGTAAGTCACTAACCTTAGCAGAACAATCAGCAGTTGATTCTGCAATGTGTGCTTTAAAGATTTTAGATGGCACAATTGGCAGTCCTACAGACTCTGCAATTCCTCATGGCGCGATTATGGAAACTGCTTTTTTGGATGCAAGGCAGATTAAGGCTATTGATAAATCGGCATCGGGAACAAGCTACGATTTAGATGTAGAACTGCGACAGCCATTAGAAATTCGTGCCACGATTATAGATCTAGACCTGTTACGCAGAAAATCAAAGACAGGTGGAGAGTTTCTATTTCCAAATAGTGGCATTATTTATGCCACCCGTGATGATGCACTGCCAGACGCTAGCAATGCAAGTAAAGATGTAAGTGCTACTGACTTTAGGTTAGACCCAACTCGGCGGCCTAACGGCATTATGCTAATTAATGGCAGTGATTTGAGCCGAAATAGTACTTATAAACCTGAAGAAAAAGGTCTAACTCTAGCATCAAACCTACCAGTTTACATTCAAGGGAATTTTAACATCCACACACAAGAAGAGTTTACAGATATTCTCTTGAAATCTACTAACAGCTGGGGTAATGACTTTTACAAACGTAAAGCATTGAATCCACAATTTGCTTGTCGCCCGGGTCAATTTTCTGGTTGCACCACTGGTGAAACATGGCGATCAGCCTCGGTAATAGCTGATGCAATTACAATTTTGTCAAATAACTTCCGCTTGGGCTTCCGCCAAGAAGGTGACTATGACTTAAGAACTAATTATGACGTCATCGATAAAGCTCGTAATCCGGTGTTTGTTGCTTTTGATGCTGATGGTGACAATTCCTTGGGAAATGTTGACGAGACAAAGTTTGGCTTTGATTTAAATGGTGATGGAGATGCAGCCGATACAACGGTTTCTGAGACTCAAATCACAGCTTCAGCTGCTGCTAAAATCAATGGCTTTTGGGATAACAACTTTGTCACTAGTTTTCCTTGGAAAGATGATAATAGTAGCTACGGTAATCCTACAGATTTAAATAATAATCCCATCCAAAGTTCCTACTTCAACAACTTTGTTACCCCGATTCAACGTCGGGTACCTTTTCCAGAGTATGTCATGGAACTTTGTCGTAAACCAACAATTACAGCTTGTGGAGCTAGTGATTGGAGTGTAGGTTATGCAACTGGTAGCACTGTTGACTGGGATTACAAGGCAACGGATTCGGGTACAAAGCGTATATTACCAAATGATTCTAACTTTACAGTTGATAAACTAGGAGCTGGTACTACAGCTAGACCTGCCTTGAATGCAGCAGACCGACATTTTCCCCGTCGTATTGCCTTCCTCAGAGATAGTAACGGTAATTTAATCCTATCTGGTGGTAGACCAATTCCTTTGGGCATAAAAGGTACTAATAATCCCCCTAATGGAACGACAGATAATGCAGGGCAGGTAAACTACTATCCTTACACTAATACTACAATTGCAGGCACTACTTACCCTGCATACAGTTCTAGTAATCGACCCAGATTACATCAAAGAGCTCTTTGGTTTAAAACAGATAACAGTAACACTGCCAATTATGGCCATAGCTACCCTCTGTGGATTGAAAATCGCAGTAGCCTCAGTGGAACAAGAGTCACAGAGCAACCGCTTTTAATACCAGTTCTACAAATTCAGTATCCATTGACATCGCCGAGTAGTAATACAAGTACGCTCAACGACAGTGGTGATGCGAGGACTACAGGTAACTGGATGCAAACCGCTACACCTACAGAAACCAATCTCGTCTTTGCTCAGGGTGATACTCCAGGACGTCCAGTTGAAAGCAATGGTGGTTTAGAAAACTTTGTACGTTATTTAGAGCGTTGGCAAAATGGTTCTAATAACACCGACCTTGTTAACCACATAGCCGCTGGTGCTTTTATCCAGTTTAAACGTAGTTCTTTTGCTACAGCACCATTCCAAGTATTTACTGAAGCATACAATAATTCTTCTACAGGGTACAGTTCTACAGGAACTATTTTTGGATATCCTCAAGCCTACAGACTGAGTGTTAACCAAACCAATAATGATAGATTTGGTCGTACACCCTTTTATACAGGCTCTCAACGTCTCTGGGGTTATGACGTAGCCTTGTTAACTCAGTTACCTGATTTGTTCTCGCAACGCTTTACCTCACCTGCAACTAACCCTCCTAACGAATTTTACAGAGAAGTCGGAAGAGATGATGCTTGGGTGAAAACTTTGCTATGTGCTGCTCAAGACAGCAGTACTGGTGGTTATGAAAATGCTCCTTCCACGATCTATGGAAGTAATTACAAATACGCTCTTAGCCAAGACCAACGTGGTACATGCCCTTAATTTCATCTAGTTCTGCATTTAACGAAAAGCTAGGATTATTTAATTGCTGAGATATGATTCACCACAAACAACAGCAACTATCCCTGTCCAGTCAGTTAGGTTTTACTATCATTGAGTCATTAATAGCAATAATTGTTGTTGCTATTTTACTAGCAGCGATCGCCCCTGTGATTGTTTTGTCTGTGGGAACACGAGTGCAAGCAAAGCGTGTTGAGTTAGCTACAGATGCTGCCAAAACCTACATTGACGGTGTTCGTTCTGCAAAGATTGTAGCACCTCCGATCAGCACAAAGAATGATCCGCCAATACCAGCACCCTCAGGAACTCTATCTTGTCCGACAACAGGAAGTGCTATCTGTTCAATATCACCTGCTTCTACACTATTTCAACTGTATTGCGTAGATGCAGATACAGGAGGCTGCACCCAGAATAATTCTAAGGACATGATCATCCAAGCATTTGGATATAACGCCAATTCTACTGATGCTGATGATGGCTACAGATTAGGATTGCGAGTATATAGAGCAGATGCTTTTCAAAGCGGCGTTACATTGAAAGCATCTCCTGATATTAAGCAACAACGAAGTTTTACTGGTGGGAGTGGTTTATCACCAATACAAGCTCCTCTGTTGGAAACATCAACAGAAATATCTAATAACTCAACAACATTCAGTGATTTCTGTGATCGCTTAAAAAATAAGGATAATTCTCAATCTCAATGTTAAATATTCGTAACCTCAAGGGGAAAATGTAGTGTTATGAATCCATTCAAATGGATTTTGATGAATCAGCTGAAACACTTTAAGAGCAAACAAAAAATCAGTGGATTTACTCTGATTGAATTATTAGTTGCTCTGCTCCTTGCCTTTCTTGTGATTACACCTTTATTAGGATTCATGATCAACATCATGGACACAGATAGGAAAGAGCAAGCCAAAATAAACTCTGAGCAAGAAATCAAAGCAGCTCTTGATTTTATAGCACGTGATTTGCAGCAGGCAGTTTTTATTTATAACGCTGATGGCATTAAAGCCATTAGAAAACAACTACCTAAGTATGATCAAAAAGATAATTACTTTCCTATTCTTGTCTTTTGGAAACGTCAATTTATCCCTGGCGCACTAACAGTAGGAAGTGGAACAGATG
>Ga0073934_10009713_pt1 | contig 12208 bp, 11 predicted proteins | sample LarsenN4metaG_FD_76834 | JGI IMG/M metagenome (GOLD analysis project Ga0073934, IMG submission 76834) | Hot spring sediment bacterial and archeal communities from British Columbia, Canada, to study Microbial Dark Matter (Phase II) - Larsen... ... | reverse complement strand
CGCACTTTCTGGTGGCGGCGATCCTGGGGTACGAATTCGGGATCGGCGTGCGCAGCGGGTGTTTCTGCGCCCATCCCTACATCCTGCACCTGCTCGGTCTCTCACAGGAACAGGCGCGGGGAGTCCGCGAGCGGATGCTCGCCGGGGATAAATCTGACATGCCCGGACTCGTGCGCATCTCCTTCGGTCTGTACAACACACACGAGGACGTCAACGCGCTTTGCGACGCTTTGGAGCGGATCGTGCGCGGGGAATACTCGGGGGTTTATGTCCAGGACCCTGCTACGGGGGAATACCACCCGGAAAACTGGGAGCCCGACTATTCGGAGTATTTCTCCTTCTAATCGTTGACCTGGTTTCCGAACCCGACAGACCGGGATTCGAAACCCGCGGCGCTCAAGAGCGCCACCCTGGTTTGAAGGCCGAGATCACAGACCCGGCGTAGTCAGGATTGCCGCCCTATTGTGAAGAACCCATCCTGCCGATGGCGTCCATCACGGCGAGGGCGGCGATGTTCACGATATCCTGCACGTCATCCCCGGTCTGTAAGACGTGGATCGGCGCGCCCACGCCGAGCAGGATCGGCCCGATCGTCTGCGCGTTGCCCAGCCTAGCGAGCAGCTTGTAGGCGATATTGGCAGCTTCCAGGGAGGGAAACACCAGCACGTTGGCGTCTTTCACCTGGCTGAAAGGGTAGCGCTCCTCGATGATCTCCGGCACGACCGCCGTATCCGCCTGCATCTCGCCGTCGACCGCAAAGTCGGGGCACCGGCTCCGGATCATCTCGACCGCCCGTTGCACTTTCTCCGCCAGGGGGTGGGGCGTGCTCCCAAAATTCGAGAAGGAAAGCAGCGCCACGCGCGGCTCGAGGCCTAGCTGGCGCGCAAAATCCGCCGCCAGGCAGGCGATCTCTGCCAGGTCCTCCGCGCTGGGCTCGATGTTCACCGTCGCGTCTGTGAACAGCAGCACCCGGTTGTTTACAACAATAATGTACAGGCCGGCAGCCTTGCGGACTCCCGGCTGCGTGTGGTGGATCTGCAGCGCCGGTCGGATCACGTCCGGGTAATCGTAGGTAAGCCCCGAAACGAACGCCTCCGCGTCGCCCATCTTGACCATCATCGGCCCAAAGACGTTTGGCTCGCGGACTCGTTTGCGCGCGTCCTTGAGGGTGATGCCCTTACGCTGCCGGAGATCGAAATAGACCTGGGCGTATTCTTCCAATCGGGGGAATTCGTCGGGGTTGACGATTTCGGGGGCGCAGTCCAACCCGAGAAAGGCGATTTTATCCTGGATGACCTCCTGCCTTCCAACGAGGACGGGGACCGCGATCCCCTCGTCAATCAATTGGGCTGCCGCTCGGATGATCTTGTTTTCTTCGCCTTCCGCGAAAGCGACGCGCTTCTTCGCAGGCGAAGATTTAGCCTTGTTCAGGATGTAGTAGCGGATCTGCTGCCCCATCCCCTGCCGGAACGCCAGCTGCTGCCGGTACTCCTCCAGGTCGATTTGACGGCGGGCGACCCCCGAATCCATGGCTGCCTGTGCCACAGCGGGTGATTCCCACAGCATCACCCGCGGATCGAGCGGCTTTGGGATAATGTAGTCCGGCCCGAACTTCAGGCTCTCGAGCCCGTAGGCGCGCAGGACGTTGTCCGGCACGTCCTCCTTCGCTAGGTCCGCCAGAGCGTGCGCAGCTGCGACCTTCATTTCTTCATTGATCGCTCGTGCCCGGACGTCCAGCGCCCCCCGGAAGATGAAGGGGAATCCCAGCACATTGTTGACCTGGTTCGGGTAGTCCGACCTGCCGGTCGCCACGATCGCCTCTGGGCGCGCCTCCTTCGCCAGCTCGTATCGGATCTCCGGGTCAGGGTTTGCCATGGCGAAGATCACGGGGTTATCCGCCATCGAACGGACCATCTCGGGCGTTAGCACGTCCGCCACGGACAGCCCGTAAAATATGTCGGCGCCGCGCACCGCATCCGCCAGCGTGCGCGCGTCTGTGTCCTGGGCGAAGCGCTGCTTGTACGGGTTCATCCCCTCCACCCGCTGCCTGGTCACCACGCCCCGGCTGTCCACCAGCAAGATGTTTTCTCGCCTCACACCCAGCCGGACGGCCAGCTCCGCGCAAGAGATCGCCGAAGCCCCCGCGCCGGAGATGGTCATGCGGATCTCGCCGATTTCTTTTCCGACCAGTTCCAGGCTGTTCAGCAGCCCCGCGCTCGCAATGATCGCCGTGCCGTGCTGGTCGTCGTGGAACACCGGAATGTCCAGCATCCCCTTGAGGGTCTCTTCGATGTAAAAGCACTCGGGCGCCTTGATGTCCTCCAGGTTTATCCCGCCGAAACTCGGGGCGATGGCGGCGACCACCCGGATGACCTCGTCCGGGTCGTGAGAATCGACCTCGATGTCGAAGACGTCAATGTCGGAAAAGACTTTGAACAGCACGCCTTTGCCCTCCATCACCGGTTTCGAGGCCAGCGCGCCCCGGTCCCCCAGCCCCAGGATGGCGGTCCCATTGGAGACGACCGCTACCAGGTTCCCCTTCGAGGTGAACTCGTAGGCCAGTTCGGGGTCCTTCTCCACCTCGAGCACCGGGTAGGCGACCCCCGGCGAGTACGCCAGGGAGAGGTCGCGTTGGGAGGCGAGCGGCTTCGTCGGGAGGATCGATATCTTCCCCGGCTTCCCGCCGAGACGGTGGTATTCGAGGGCGTCTTCTTTAAGGCTGCCCATGGTTATCTCCTTATTCCTGAGGTGGAATTCATAGAATATTCGTAATCACCGATCTGTCTGGAAGGTCTCATTATACTCGTTCGACACAGATCTCCTGACCATCAGGTCACTTTTCTTCCCGGGTCTTCACAAGAAGGGCAACCATCATCCTGAGCGGAGCGTAGCGAAGTCGAAGGATGTGGCGCCAGGCTAGATGATGCCCTTCGACTGCGCAAAGAGCGCTCCGCTCAGGGAGCGCCAACACACCATTACTCAATTGCCAAGATACTTTATGAAAGCCCTCACTTTTCTTTCCGGTCAATTCGAAGAATCGCAGATATAGGAATATTCGAATGCAATTGCCCTATGAATTCGTTCCTGATATTAACAAATTGTAAACAATTCATGTATAATGAATAAGCTATCTTAATGTATCGGGCTTGGAATCCTCGAAGTCCATGGTTGTCTTGCGAAATCAGTTTCGAACGCTCAGGTTGCGAGAATCCGGTGTGTGGGCACACCTGTACGGCAGCGAATCGGTTTACCACTGGTATCAGAAGGTTATTCATCTCACGGAAGGCAGCAGATTTCTGAACAAGATGCTGGTACCTTATTCGCCTGAGAAATCTTTTGAATAATCCCTGATTCAAACCTGCAGTTTGGTATTCTCTCAGTAACTGAGGTCAATTATTCATTTCGCAAGCAGCCGTGGCCGGAAAGGCGAGGTTACGGCTGTTTGTTATCAATTTGATGGAAAGACGTATCACTGCGATCAAAGCCCAGAAACGGAACCGCAACCGGGTCAGCGTGTACCTGGATGGGGAGTACGCGCTCGGTCTACCCCGCATCGTCGCAGCCTGGCTTAACGTCGGGCAGGTGCTGAGCGAAGAAAAAATTGCGGAACTCCAAACCCAGGACGCTCTTGAGACTGCCTACCAGCAGGCGCTCGACTGGATCAACTTTCGGATGCGTTCGGAGAAGGAGGTCGAGCAGTACCTCAAACGGAAGGATATCCCGGACGCGGTCATCGCCAAGGTGCTCGAACGCCTCCGCAGAAGCAGTCTGGTCGATGATGATAGATTTTCCAGGCTGTGGGTCGAAAACCGCGCGGACTTCCGCCCGCGTAGCCGGCGGATGCTGAAAATCGAGCTGCGCCAGAAAGGGATACCCGAAACAGCGGTTGAGACTGTGCTCTCGGGGATCGAATCCGAGGAAGAACTCGCCTACCGGGCAGCGGAGAAATACGTCCGCAAACTGTCCAATGTCGACAGGGAAACATTCCGTCAGAAGCTCGGCGGATTCCTTGCACGAAGGGGCTTTACATACGACACAGCCAGGCAGGTTATCGAGCGGTTGTGGGTCGAGCGGACATCGGACATAAACACGGATTAGCTTTGCTTTGAACAGATATCTATTGGAACATTGAGAGGTTAATCGCTATGAACGGAGGGAACTGGATAATCATCGCTTTCGTGAGTTTAATTGTTGGGGCGGGGATAGGATACCTCGTCCGGCAGTTTATTTACACACGCGCGCTGCAAAAAGAACGGGAACTGGCGGAGAACCTGCTGAACGCGGCCAGGGAAGAAGCTCACAACATCGAGCTTCAGGCGAAGGACAGAGCGCTCGAGATCCGCCAGGCTGCCGACGCGGAGATCGCCCGCCGGCGCTCCGAGCTGATCAAAGAGGAAGATCGCCTGCAGAAGCGCAGAGAAGAGCTCGATGCCCGGACAGACCGGCTCGAAAAGCGCGAACAGCTCCTGAACAAGCGGCAGAGCGCGATCGACCGGCGGGCGAATGAGATCGAAAAAATGCACGCTGAAGAGATGGAAGTGCTGCAGCGCATCTCCCAGATGTCCCAGGAGGAAGCGCGCGAGATCCTGCTGCGCGAGGTCGAGAAGGAAGCCCGCGCGGATATGGCCCGCATCATCCGCCAGATCGAAGCCGAAGCCCGCGAAGAGGGAGAATCCCGAGCGCGTAAATTGATCGCTGACGCGATTCAACGTGTTGCCTCGGAGCACGTCGCGGAAGTCACGACTTCCTTCGTTCCCCTGCCCAACGACGAGATGAAAGGCCGCATCATTGGGCGCAACGGACGCAACATCCACGCCTTTGAGCAGGCGGCTGGCGTCGATGTGATCGTCGACGACACGCCCGAAGCCATCACCATCTCCAGCTTCGATACTGTCCGCCGGGAGGTCGCAATCCGGTCGATGGCGAAGCTCGTCCAGGACGGCCGCATCCACCCTGCCCATATCGAAAAAATCGTCAAGAAAGAGCGCGAGGAGGTCGAACGCATCATCGCCGAAGCGGGAGAGCAGGCGGCTTATGACGCGGGGGTGCCGGGTCTGCACCCGGAAATCCTCAGGATTCTGGGGAGGTTGAAATTCCGCACATCCTACGGTCAAAACCAGCTGGCGCACGCCGTTGAGACCGCCCAGCTCGCCGGGGTGATCGCCGCCGAGCTCGGCGCCGACGTCGAGGCCGCCAAGGCTGGAGCGCTCCTGCACGACCTGGGAAAGGCGATGGACCACAACCTGGAAGGCACCCATGCCCTGATCGGCGCGGACTTCGCGAAGCGGTATGGCGTCCCGCCGAAGGTCGTCAACATGATCGCTTCCCACCACCACGAGGTCGAACAGGAATCGGTCGAAGCGGTCATCGTCGAAGTGGCTGACGCGATCTCGGGTGCCCGACCTGGAGCCAGGCGGGAGAGCCTGGAGCAATATATCAAGCGGGTGCGCAGCCTGGAGGAGGTCGCGAACTCATACAAAGGCGTCAGCCAAAGCTACGCCCTGCAGGCAGGTCGCGAGATCCGGATCTTCGTCCGGCCCGAGGACATCGACGACCTAGAGGCGATCCGCCTGGCGCGGGACATCGCGCATAAGATCGAAGACACCATGCAGTATCCGGGCCAGATCAAAGTCACGGTGATCCGGGAGACCCGCGCCGTCGACTACGCTAAGTGAGAAATGGATTGCTGCGCCGCTCAGCGCCAACCGACGTCTCCGGTCCGTGACCGGTGAGCAGGCGCGTCGCGTCCGGCAGGGTCATCACCTGAGCGTGGATGGTCGCCAGCAGGGTCGCGTAATCCCCTCCGGGCAGGTCCGTCCTTCCTATGCTTCCCTGGAAGATGACGTCCCCGCAGAAAAGGACTTCTTCCTCCTGGCAGTAGAACATGACATGCCCGGGTGTGTGCCCGGGCGCGTGGCGCACTTCCAGCCGGTTCTTCCCTAAACTGAGCCTCTGACCGTGGTACAGCTCAACCGTCGGTTCCGGGCCCGGGTCGATCCGCATTCCAAAGAACGCAGCTCCTCCCTGCATCCGCCAGAGGGGGTAATCCGCGCGGTGCAGAGCCACGGGCGGGGGTGGGCTGCTGTGATCCGCCACACCGCCCGCACCCGCCAGGTGGTCGAAGTGCGCGTGCGTCAGCCAGATGTTCCCGATCCGCCACCCGCGCCGTTCCGCCTCGCGGACAATCAGCTCTCCACGATCGGCGGGATCGATCACGGCCGCTTCGCCGGTTTCCGCGTCCGCGATCAGATACGCATTTGTCTCGACTGGACCGAGCGTGAGCGTGACGATGGAAAGCATAGATTTAGGAGGACCTCCTGCCTGGCGAATTCCACACGGTTGAAGCGGAATTATCTCTGGACTACCAGGATCCAAATTATACCTGACATACAATTTCGATAATCCCTCTCGGGTCGTGGTTGAATTCAGCCGAAAGCATGCTAAACTTTAATCACAGTCTTTCGATACAACCCGGAGGAAAACTTGCCGCACTATCCCCCCGAACCCTTCCGAATAAAAATGGTCGAACCTATCCGGCTGATCAGCAGAGAAGAACGAGAATCAGCGCTCGTTCGCGCTGGCTACAACCTGTTCCGGCTGCGCTCGGATGAGATCTTCATCGACCTCATGACCGATTCCGGGACGGGAGCGATGAGCCAGGAGCAGTGGTCCGCGCTCATGCTTGGAGACGAATCCTACGCCGGAGCGCGCTCATTCTATAGACTCGCCGAAGCGATCAAAGAGATCTTCGGTCTCCGGTTTTTTGTGCCGACTCACCAGGGAAGGGCAGCTGAAAACATCTTGTGCGCCTTGCTCGTCAAACCTGGGGACCAGATCCCATCTAACATGCACTTCGATACCACCCATGCGAACATCCGCGCCCGCGGCGGGAAGCCCGTGAATCTGGTGATCGACAACGCCTACGACCCCCGCGACCAGCACCCATTCAAAGGCAACACGGATCTGGCAAAGCTCGAGCGGTTCATCGCCGAGACAGGAGCAGCAAACATCCCTTTCGGGATGTTGACGATCACGAACAACGCAGGTGGCGGGCAGCCCGTCTCAATGGAAAATATCCGGGAAGTGGCGCGGATCTATCGCAGCCACGACATCCCGTTTTTCATCGACGCCTGCCGGTATGCGGAAAACGCGTACTTCATCAAGATGCGTGAGCGCGGTTACAGCGACAAGACTGTGCTCGAAATCGCTAACGAGATATTCTCCTTTGCCGATGGGGTCACCATGAGCGCGAAGAAAGACGCGATCGTCAATATCGGTGGTTTCCTCGCGATGAACGACGAAATCCTCTACCAACGTGCATGCAATGAGTTAATCCTCCGGGAAGGTTTTCCTACATACGGCGGTCTTGCCGGCCGCGATCTGGAAGCCATGGCTGTGGGCTTGTGGGAGGGGATCCAGGAAGATTACCTGGCATACCGTCTGGGTCAGACAGCATACCTGGCTGAATCTCTTCTGGAGTTAGGGATCCCTATCATCGAACCTCCCGGCGGGCACGCCGTGTACCTCGACGCGCGCCGGATTCTGCCGCACATCCCCCAAGAGCAGTACCCCGGGCAGGCGCTCTCCGTGGAACTGTACCTTGAAGGCGCGGTGCGGGCGGTCGAGATCGGCTCCGTCATGTTTGCCTATCCCGACCCAGCAACCGGTCAATTGGTTTTCCCGATGTTGGAGCTGGTGCGCCTGGCCATTCCGCGCAGGGTGTATACCCAGAGCCACCTGGACTACGTGGTCGAAACACTCGGGAAGATCGCGGCGCGCTCAACCCTGATCTCGGGCTACCGGATCACGGAAGCGCCGGAGCTGCTGCGCCATTTCACAGCCCGGTTCGAGCCGGTGCTCGCCTCACCACAGACTGCTGATTGATTCATTGGGGTTTTTTCCCGGATATAATAATCTCCATGGAGGAGGCGCTGAAGAGGAGACTGCTGCGCACCTGCGCCTGGTGCACGCGCATCATCTCCCAGGATGAAGACCTTTACGCATTCGGTGCAAAAGCCAGACCGGGCATCGATCTGACCGGAAAAGAAGGGGAATTCGTCACGCTCCAGCTGGCTCTGCAAGACAAGATTGTTCCGGCGCTCGTCACCTCAGAATCCTCCCCTGCACGAGCACAGGGCTACGATCTCGTATTCGTCGCTTGCAGCGAGGCGTGCGCCCAGGATCTCAAGAATGCCCTGGAATTCGAAAAAGACGTTTTCGAGTAGAAGCCGCCCGCAGCGTAAAACCTGCTGTCGTCCTTGAGTAAATCATGGGCAGCCGGCTATCCCTCCCTGGATCTGTGGGAGGCAAACCATTCTCGAAAACGGGCGTTTGCCTCGCGCAAGGCGCTCTCCGCGTCGACATCTAACCTGCGTGCCAGATCTACCACCGAGAACAACAGGTCGCCGAGCTGGACTTCGATTTTCTCCGGTGAATCGTTTGATTCGAGCGACTTCAGCCCGGCCGCGATCTTCTCCTTGAGTCCTTCCCTCGGCCCCCAATCAAAACCTGCCCTGGCGGCGCGGTCCTGGTAGGTCTGGGTTTGAAACAACGCCGGAAGAGCAACGCTGATCCCGGCCAGTGCATCTGCGTCTTCCCCCTCCTTCGCTCTCTCGGCAGTTTTCAGCTTTTCCCAATTTTCGACCACGCGATCGGCGTCCGTCAATACCAGGTCTCCGAACACGTGTGGGTGGCGGCGGACCAGCTTTTCATGGATCCCCTTCAGTACATCCACCATGGTGAATTCACCGAGCTCGCTCCCGATCTGGGCGTGGAGGACAATCTGTAACAGGAGATCACCCAGCTCTTCCCGCGTGGATTTCGAGTCTTCCGCATCGAGCGCAGCGACCAGCTCGAACGCTTCTTCGATCAGGAAGGGACGCAGGGACTTGTGGGTCTGCTCCCTGTCCCACGGGCAGCCCTCGGGAGCGCGCAGGTGTGCTACGATTTCCTGGAAGGACTCGAAGGAAGCAGTTTCTTCCAGGGGAGGCACGAACAGCGAGGTCTGTAAGCCGGTCTGTCGGGCGCGGTCGATTTCGAAAAGAGCGAGTTCCTCAACGAAAGCCTGGTTCGTTCCAGCGCCGTGGACCAACTTGACAGGGTGATCGTCAGGGTACACCGCCATCAGGGTCAGTTTGACTTCGGAGGCGACAGCCCGGGAATGAACCTGGGCGATCAACGCAGGAGCGTTGGGAGGGAAAGGCGGGTGATGGAGCTTCCCCAGGATCAGCGCATCAACCAATGAAGTTTGGGGGAAAGGATCAACTCCGATAAGCGTAAGCGCCGGCTCGATAAAGCTGATCCCTTCCACGATCTTGACCGGGATCTCTCGTGATCTGGCATGCCGAACGATTTCCGGCGTGGTGGCCTCCGCGATGAATGGGTGCCCTGGGACGCCGTAAACCACTCCGTTCGATCTGCTTCCCAGGGTTAATACCTGATCGACGATGCGGCTGTATACCTCTTCAAACGAATCGCTTTCTTCGTAGAGGTTATCGAACGAACGCACTTGGAGATTCGCCGGGAGACCATTCACAGCCGGGTGCTCGGCCGTTCTCACGTGGATCTCTGAGACGCTACTCAGGATCTCCCAAGCCTGGCGGGTGAGCAGGTCTGCGCCGCCGGGGCCTAATCCAATGATGGTAATTCCAGGATTCATCCTCGATCCTTTAACCAATTGCGATTTAAAAGGTTTGCGTGAGCGAGGCTCTCTGAGCGGGGAAATCCCGGGTCGGCAGCCATACTCACGCAAGAAGGCAGAGGCGAGAATAACTGATCAGCGTTTTGTATAGGTCGGGGCTTTGCGAGCACGCTTGAGGCCGGGTTTCTTGCGCTCCTTCTCTCGAGGATCCCTGGTGAGGAGGGCAGCTTTTCGCAGAGCCGGGCGGTAATCCGGGCTCATTTTCACGAGTGCCCGGGCCAATCCAAGTTTGACCGCGTCCTTTTGTCCAGACACGCCTCCCCCTTTCACGATGACCGTGATGTCGAATTGGGCAGGATTTTCTCCGGTCACTTCGATCGGGGCAAGGATCGCTTCCTTATCTCCAACCCGGGGGAAATACTCCGCAAGATTCCGTCCATTAACGATGAACTGGCCCGATCCCTTCAAGATCCGCACCCGAGCGGTGCTCTCTTTACGGCGTCCCACACCTTCATAATACTGTACTGCCATATGCTCTCCTTCTACGCGATCGGCCTGGGCTGCTGGGCTTCATGGGGATGGTCTGGTCCAGGATAGATCTTGAGCTTCTTGATCAATTTCCTGCCGTACCGGTTGTGGGGGAGCATCCCCCAGACTGCCCGCCGGATCACCCTGTCCGGGAATTTCGCCAGCTGATCGCGCAGGCTGATCGCTTTCAATCCGCCAGGATAATTGCTGTGTCGGTAATAATATTTATCCCGCAGTTTGTTGCCGGTCACTGAGACTGAGCGGGCATTGATCACCACGACAAAATCGCCTGTGTCCATTCCGGGGGTGAAACCCGGTTTGTCCTTCCCGAGTAATACCCGGGCAATTTGAGTCGCCAAACGTCCCAGGTTCTGGTCTTTTACGTCATACAGGACCCAGTTGCGAGTGATCTCTCCCTGCTTCGGAAAATATGTTTTTTGCACAGCTACCTCTCCAAATCTTCAATGTTCCAAGTCAAAATCTTCCAGCTATCTTGGATGCCCTCCGTCTGCGTACACCACCTCGATCAGAGTTAAGCCGTGGGCTGGCGCCAACCCTTGAACCAATCGTTCGTGATTCCCAGACAAGACCCGGACAAGGTCTTCAATCTGCCGGGTAGATTGGGCGATTTCGACCTGGAAATTCACCAATCTCCTCGCCATCCGATACAGGAAGGCGTTGCCCGAGATATCGAACACCAGTTCGCCGTTCTCTTGCTGCCAGCTTGCGGAATATACCGTCCGCGTGGTGCTGCCATCCTTTCGCGGCGCGGTCCCGAAGGCAGCAAAATCGTGTTCTCCTACCAGGAGGTTCGCAGCCTGGACCAGCCTGGAGAAGGAGACCTCCGGCCAGACACGCCAAGCATAGCGCTCGACCAACGGCTGGCGGATCGGGTCACAGAGGATCCGGTACCGGTAGCGCCTGCTGACCGCAGCATACCGGGGATGGAAATCCACGGCCACCTCCCGGATCGACCGGACAGCGACATCCGCTGGCAGGTGGGCGTTCAACGCCTGCAGCATATCACCAGGTGTATGGCGCCAGTCCAGGTCGAAGGCGATGACCTGACCCAGGGCGTGAACTCCCGTATCGGTCCTACCGGCTGCCAGTATCGATCTACCCCGCCAACCGATGTCTCTTAACGCATTCTCAAGGATGGATTGGACAGTTCGCGCCCCGGCTTGCCGTTGAAAGCCCCGGAACTCGGTGCCATCGTAAGCCAGGATAGCTTGGTAACGTGCCATGTTCAGAAGGATGAAGGATGATGCTTCACCCTTGGTAATTCATCCACTTTACGCCACAGGGAGGCAGGGCTTCATCCCTTACTCTTCGACCAGCTCGATCAACACCATCTCGGCAGAATCACCCAGGCGAGGGCCCATCTTGAGGATCCTGGTGTAGCCGCCAGGCCGTTCAGCGAATCTCGGCGCAATGTCGTCAAACAGCTTTTTCACCACATCTGGGTTCCCCATACGAGCCGCTGCCAGCCGTCTGGCATGGACCATCTTGGCGTCTCCGGCGGCGTTTCCTTTTTTAGCCAGGGTGATCAGTCGTTCTGCCTGTCCGCGTATCGCTGCTGCTTTGGCGCGTGTGGTCCGGATCCGCTCATGGATGAACAGCTGATTCACCAGGTTCTTTCGCAGGGCAGTCCGGTGATTCTTAGTACGCCCCAATCTGTATCCTGCAACTCTGTGGCGCATCGCTTACCTACTCCATTTCAGTTTCGTCGTCGTTCTTCAGGTAATTCTTTTCCCTCATCTTTGCTCGCAGCTCTTCGAGGCTCTTTTCCCCAAAGTTGCGGATGGACATGACTGCTTCATCACCCTTTTCAAGCAGTTCGAGGACTTCCCCGACCGTTGTGATCCCCGTGCGTTTGAGGGAGTTGAAGACCCTGACGGATAGATCCAGGTTCTCGATCGGCGTTTCGATCATCTCGCTGGTCAGGCGGCTGCTTTCTTCTTCTTCGTGGGTGATGATCGCCAGGGATTCTTCACTCACACCAGCCAGGTGTCGCAGGTGGTCGATGAGGATCTTGGCGCT
>Ga0073934_10009711_pt1 | contig 12209 bp, 12 predicted proteins | sample LarsenN4metaG_FD_76834 | JGI IMG/M metagenome (GOLD analysis project Ga0073934, IMG submission 76834) | Hot spring sediment bacterial and archeal communities from British Columbia, Canada, to study Microbial Dark Matter (Phase II) - Larsen... ... | reverse complement strand
GTCCGGGCATTCATGCCGGTGGCGAAGCTCTCGCCGATCAGCCACGCGACGATCAGCATCACACCCTGGATGCCGAACGTGATCATGCCGGAGAGGATCGGCTCGCCGGTGAAATTGCGCATGCCGTCCCAGGTCGTCCAGCCGGACGCCGCAGAGAGCACGATGCCGGTCGCACCAAGAACGCCGAGCTGCCAATTGTTGAAGATTGCGTCCTGAGCCGCGCTCCAGGCGCGCATCACGAACGAGTTGCGGCGCAACAGCCACGCGACTGCGACGGTAACGCCGATGAACAGGACGATGCGGCCGAGCGTGGTGTTCGAAAAGGCCGCGCCCATCGCGACAAGCTGCTCGAGGCGCTGAACGTAGTCGGAGCCCATGCCCACGTCCTATCTCTCTGACAGAGTGCAACTCACTCTGGCGACGTGGAGCCAGCACGCCCAAGTCCGCCGGTGATTCCGGCCGACACACCGCCCACAACACATAAGCCACAGTTCGCGAAAAATTGGGGGCTTTGGTGCGGCGGAAACGTGTTCACCACCGGCTGTGGACAAAGACTGTTTCTGCGTCGCTGTTATTTCGCAGTCGGCGTGCCGACGGCCTCGAACAGCGCGGCAATGCCGAGCCCGCCGATGGTGCCCTGGGCGACGGCACCGAAAGGTGGATGGCCGTTCGGGTTGCGGCAGAGCTCGGTGAACACGCGCACCGCGAGAACGGCGCCGGCTGCCCCGAGAGGATGTCCGCGGACGACGGCGCCGCCTGCACGATTGAGCTGGTCCGGATCGAGGTCCAAGCCTTCGGCGAAGGCGATGGCCTGGGCTGCCGACGTCTCGCCGACTTCGATCGTGCGGATGGTCGAACGATCGAAGCCATTGAGCCGGCCGTGCAACTTCTTCATCGCGACGAGCGGCGCGGCCGCTTCCTCGTCGGCGCCGACGCCGGCGACGGCGCTCGCGAGCAGGCGGAGGGCCGGCGGCCGGCTCAGGCTGATCCACACGCGCTCAGACACGACGAGCACGAGCGCCGCACCGTCGTGCGGTGCGGTCGTGTTGCCGGGCGTCAGCGTGCCCTTCGGCGGCACATACGGCCGCTGGCGTTCGATCTCGTCGGCGCTCGGGTCGATGGCACTCTGGTCACGCGCTTCTTCGGCGTTTGCACGCAGCGGAAGGATCTCACCAACGAACCGGCGATCCTCGCGCGCCTTGGCAGCGCGGGCATGCGACTTCAGAACCCAGGCGTCCTGCCGGCTGCGACCGATCCCGAGTTTCTTGGCGAGGTGCTCGGCCGACTCGAACGGCTGCCCGGGGTCCATGCCCTCGGGAGCTGCCGTCTCTGCGGCCATGAAATGGGGGAGCTGGTAGAGGCTTTTCGGCTTGGCGATGCGCCAGGGCGCGGTCGACACGCTCTCGGCGCCGCCTGCGACGACGACTTCGGATTCACCGGCGGCGACATGGCGAATGGCGAGGAGGATGGCGTCGAGGCCCGAGCCGCACTGGCGATCGACGGTCATGGCCGCCACGCGCTCCGGCAGACCGGCCGACAGCGCGACGAGCCGCGCCGGATTGCCCCCGGCCGTCGTGTTGCCGAGGATCAGTTCATCGACGTCGTCGGCCGCCACCTTGGCGTCGGCCAAAACGGCGGTGACGAGCGGCGCCGTCAAATCCTCGATCCGGCGGCTGCGATGCAGGCCGCCGACGCGGCCAAGCGCAGTCCGGCGGGCCGAAACCACATAGGCCGGCAAAGGCTCTCCGCGGCTCATGACGTCTGGCCGGCGCTGCCCGCCGGCTCCCGGATGGATCGCATGGGGCGCCTTCACCATGAAAGTTTGGCGGAATCCGGGAAAGCGACCAGGAGGATGAGCCAGTGTGGCGCCAAATCTTCGTGATCCGTCGTGACGCTCGGAGCGCCGGCGTGATAGTATTACAACTTGAGGTGAACGATGCGAGAAACGACCAGACGGGCGCCGGTCCAGGCTGCTTTTCCGCCGGAGGACCACGATCACGGGCGCTGCACGGCGGCCCTCGTGGCGCGCGTTCGGGCGGCGTTCGAAGCCCAGAACGTGCGGCTGACCGACCTACGGCGGCGGGTTCTTGAAGAGATCGCCAGTTCGCACAAGGCGGTCGGCGCTTATGACCTGATCGACCTGTTGGCGCGGAAGGGCAGTCGTCTGGCGCCGATTTCCGTTTACCGGGCGCTCGAAGCGCTGGCGGCCGTCGGGGCGATCCACCGCATCGAGAGCCGCAACGCCTTCTTTGCCTGCCATTCCGCGCATGATGGCGAACCGCGGATCATCCTCGTCTGCGAGGACTGTCTCGCGGTCGCCGAAGTGGCAAGTGGCGCGACGTTCGGGGCCATCGAAGCCGCGACGCATGCGGCTGGGTTCACACCGTCCCGACGCGTCGTCGAGGTGACCGGCCGCTGCCGGGCCTGCGCCGGAGCCGGGGCCGCGGAGGCACGGTCTTGAGCGAGCCGCGCGCCCGCGATCATCACCACCATGGCGACCGTTGCGCGCACGACCACGCGCATCACCACCATGGCCACGACCATCATCACCACGCGCCGATCGCGGTGCCGGCGCGTTCCGATGTGCTCGTCAGCGCCCGCGGCGTGACGCTCACGCGAGACGGCCGCAACATTCTCGACAACGTCGACCTCGACATCCATCCGGGCGAGATCGTCACGCTGATCGGACCGAACGGCGCCGGCAAGACATCTCTCGTCCGCGTGCTGATGGGTTTGATGGCGCCCGATTCAGGTGCCGTCCATCGCAAGTCCGGGCTTGTCGTCGGCTACGTGCCGCAGCGCTTCGATCTCGATCGCGCTTTGCCGATCACGGCGGCGCGCTTTCTCACGCTCTCGAACGGCGCGACCGCGAAGGAAGTCGATGGCGTCCTCGATGAGGTGGGCGCGTCGCGGGTCAGGGAGCGCCAGCTCTTTCATCTCTCCGGTGGCGAGTTGCAGCGCGTGCTGTTGGCGCGGGCGCTGATCCGTCAGCCGCAATTGCTGGTTCTCGACGAGCCGGTGCGCGGTGTCGACTACGTCGGCGAAGCCGAACTCTATGATCTCATCGGCCGGCTCAGGACGAGCCGCGGGCTCGGGCTGCTGCTCGTGTCACACGACCTTCATGTCGTCATGGCAACGAGCGACCGTGTCGTCTGTCTCAACCAGCACGTCTGCTGCGCCGGGATGCCGGAGCGCGTCGCGCTCGATCCGGCTTACCGTCAGTTGTTCGGCGACCGGGCGGCGCGCCAGCTCGCGCTCTATCGCCATCGCCACGACCACGCACACGACCTTGCCGGGCATCCGGTGCCGGAGCGGACGCCGCCAGAGACCTGACCCATGCCCTCCTTCCTCGTGTATTCGCTGATCGCCGGGTTCGGCGTGGCGGCGGTCGCCGCGCCGCTCGGCTGCTTCGTCGTTTGGCGCCGGCTCGCCTACATGGGTGAGGCGGTTGCACAGGCGGGCCTTCTCGGGGTGGCGCTCGGCCTCTTGCTCGAGACGGACCAGACGGCGCCGTCGTTCGTGCTCGTCGCCCTGACCGGGCTCGGCCTCGCTGCGCTTGCCCGCCACACCGTCGTGCCGATCGACAGCCTGCTCGGGCTCGTCGCGCACGGTCTCCTTGCGCTCGGCGTCATCGCCACGCTGTCGATCCGCAGCGGCAGCGTCGATCTCGTCGGCTACCTGTTCGGCGACATCTTCGCGGTGACGACCAACGACCTCGTGTGGGTGCTCGGTGGCGGCGCGGTCGTGCTCGCCGTGCTCGTCTGGCTTTGGCAGCCGCTCCTGCGCCTCGCCATCCACCCGGAGCTGGCGGAAGCCGAGGGCGTGCCGCGGGCTCGTATGGATACGGTTTTCATGCTGCTGCTCGCCGTCGCGATCGCGGTGGCCATCAAGGTCGTCGGCGTGCTGCTGGCGGTGGCGTTTTTGATCATGCCGGCGGTCGCGGCGCGCCCGTTCGCGCGCACGCCGGAGGCTATGGCAGTCATCGCGACGCTGGTCGCGTGGTTCGGCGTGGCGGCGGGGATCGCCCTGTCGTTCGCCCAGGACGTCCCCGGCGGACCGGCCATCGTGCTGGTGCTGGCGACGGCCGCGATCGGCGCCGTCCTGGCGCGGCCGCAAGGCCGGCGGGCATGACACCTGGCCCCACGTCGTGGGGCTGGTGCGGCATTTTTTGATGGCTTACCTAGTTGGGTGGGTCAGGGAGCGTGACGATGACGGATCTCAGGGCGCTGCGGCGCCGTTCGGTTGGCGTGAACATCGGCGGCGTGATGGTCGGAGGCGGGGCGCCGATCGTCGTCCAGTCGATGACGAACACCGACACGGCCGACATCGACGCGACCGTGAAGCAGGTCGCCGACCTTGCACGGGCCGGCTCCGAACTCGTCCGCGTCACGGTCGACCGCGACGAAGCGGCGAAAGCGGTGCCGCACATTCGCGATCGCCTCGCCAAGCGCGGCATCAACGTGCCGATCGTCGGCGACTTCCACTACATCGGCCACAAGCTTCTCGCCGACAACCCGGCGTGTGCAGAGGCGCTGGCCAAGTATCGCATCAACCCCGGCAACGTCGGCTTTAAGGACAAGAAGGACAAGCAGTTCTCGTCGATCGTCGAGAAGGCGCTCGAGTACGGCAAGCCCGTGCGCATCGGGGTCAACTGGGGATCGCTCGATCAGGATCTACTGACCCACCTGATGGACGAGAACGCCCGCAGCGCCAAGCCGATGGATGCCCGCGCGGTCATGCACGAGGCGATCGTGCAGTCGGCGCTGATCTCGGCCGAACGCGCTGAGGAGCTGGGTCTCGGGGCCGACCGCATCGTGATCTCGGCCAAGGTCTCCGCGGTGCAGGACCTCATCAGCGTCTACACGATGCTGGCCGTGCGCTGCGGGTACGCTCTCCATCTCGGCCTCACCGAAGCCGGCATGGGCTCGAAGGGCATCGTCGCGTCGTCGGCGGCCATGGGCATTCTGCTGCAGCAGGGGATCGGCGATACGATCCGTTATTCGCTGACGCCGGAGCCCGGTGGTGATCGCACGGCGGAAGTGCGCGCCGCGCAGGAGCTGCTGCAGACGATGGGGATCCGCTCGTTCGTGCCGATCGTCGCCGCCTGCCCGGGCTGCGGTCGCACCACGTCGACGGTGTTCCAGGAACTCGCCCGCGACGTGCAGGATATGATCCGGGAGCGGATGCCCGAGTGGAAGTCGCGGTATCCGGGCGTCGAAACGCTCAACCTCGCGGTGATGGGCTGCATCGTCAACGGACCGGGCGAGTCGAAGCATGCCGACATCGGAATTTCTCTGCCGGGCACCGGCGAGGCGCCAGCGGCACCCGTGTTCATCGACGGCAAGAAGGCGATGACCTTGCGCGGCGCCAACATCGCGCTCGAGTTCAAAGCGATCGTCGAGGACTACATCGAGAAGCGCTACGGGCAGCGCAAGGCCGGCTGATATCGCCGGCTCACTTGCTCCGCGCCAGGATGGTGTCGGCTGCGGCGAGCAGGGCGCCGGTGACGACGAGGCCGACGGCGAGCCAGATGAGCGGGCCGCCGCTGCCGAGACCCAGCGCGATGAGCAGCAGCGTCGACAGCACGGGCGTCGCGTAGGACAGCACGCCGAGCAGGCGGAGGTGACCGCGCTTCATGCCGGCATCCCAGAGATAGAAGGCGATGCCGACGGGCCCGAGCCCGAGAAGGACCGTCGCCGCCCACTCCGTCGTGCCGGAGGGCCAGACCGTCGTTTCGAGCAGGACGTGACCGACGGCAGCACCGACTGCCGTCAGCGCGCACGTTCCCGTCACCGCCGCCGTCGGCACGGCCGCGAAGAGACGCGAGGCGACCGAGTAGCTCGACCAGATGAAAGCGGCCAACAGCGCGGCCAAGTAGCCGACGAGGCTGCCCGAGAACTCGACCCCGCCGCCGCGAGCGAACGGCACGAGGGCCGCGCCCGCAAAGCCCGTGACGGCACCGACGACGTGCCACCAGCGCAGGCGCGTGCCGCCGGCGCTCGCCGGCAGGAGACCGGAGAACAGCACGATCAGCAGCGGCCAGAGATAGGCGATGATCGAGACCTCGACGGGCGGCGCGAGACGGATCGCCAGGAAGTAGACGACGTGATAGCCGAGCAGTCCGTAGACGCCGAGCAGCCAGCTCGCGAGCGGCACGCTCGCGAAGAGGGACCAGCCCTGCCCCGTCGCGACGACGTAAGCCACGCCGACCAGCGTCGCGAGCGCGAAGCTCAGCGCCGTCAATTGAAACGGTGGGACGTTCCCGGACAATGTGCCGAGGCTCGCCAGTGTCGCCCACAGGGCGATGGCCCCGACGCCGGCCAACGTCGCGCGCCAGGGCGCAGCGGTGCCGGTGTGTCCACTCATCGTCGCCGTCCCGAGAATTCGCCAGTCTGGAAATGACGACGGCCCCGGAAGGGGCCGTCTGCTTCGCTGCGTATCTACTGCGTGCCGCGCGGCAGCTCAAGCCATGGCATCACGCCATGTACTGGCCACCGTTCGCGTCGAGGCAGGCGCCGGTGATGAAGCCGGCTTCGTCGGCGGCGAGGAAAGTGACGCAGCGCGCGATTTCGTCGGCGCTGCCGAGGCGGCCAACCGGGATCTGCGGCAGGATCTTGCTTTCCAGCACGTCCTTCGGCACGGCCTGCACCATCTCGGTGTTGATGTAGCCGGGCGCGATCACGTTGCACGTGATGCCCTTCGCGGCGCCTTCCTGGGCGACCGCCTTGGTGAAGCCGAGGAGACCCGCCTTGGCGGCCGAGTAATTCGCCTGGCCCATCTGCCCCTTGCGTCCGTTGACGGAGGAGATGGAGATGATGCGGCCGAAGCTGCGCGAACGCATGCTGTCGATGACGAGGCGCGTCAGGATGAAGACCGAGTCGAGATTGGTGCGGATGACCGCGTCCCAGTTCTCTTTGGTCATGCGATGCAGCATGCCGTCCTTGGTGATGCCGGCGTTGTTGACCAGCACGTCGATGGGCCCGAGGTCCTTGGTGATCTGCTTCACGCCAGCTTCGCACTGCGCCCAATCGCCGACGTCGAATTTATAGACCGGAATGCCGGTATCGACCTGGAACTGGCGCGCGACGGCATCGTTGCCGCCGTAGTTGGCCGCAACGCGGTAGCCCTTGCGCTGCAAGGCGATGGAAATGGCGTGGCCGATGCCGCGCGTGCCGCCGGTGACGAGTGCCACTCTCGACATGAAGGTCCCCTACTGATTTTTTGATTGGACAACTGAGGAAGTCACCGCCGGGGGTGTGCCCGGCGGCGACCGAAAAGATCAGACGCGCTCGACGCAGAGGGCGACGCCCATGCCGCCGCCGATGCAGAGCGTGGCGAGGCCCTTGCGGGCGTCCCGGCGCTTCATCTCGAAGAGCAGCGTCGTGAGAACGCGGGCGCCCGAAGCGCCGATCGGGTGACCGATGGCGATTGCGCCGCCGTTCACGTTGACCTTCTCGGTGTCCCAGCCCATGCCCTTGTTGACGGCGCAGGCCTGCGCCGCGAAGGCCTCGTTGGCCTCGACGAGATCGAGATCGGCGACCGTCCAGCCGGCGCGCTCGAGCGCCTTCTTGGAAGCCGGGATCGGGCCCGTGCCCATGATCGACGGATCGACGCCGGCATGTGCCCAGGAGACGATCTTCGCCATCGGGGTGATGCCGCGCCTGTTGGCTTCGGCGAGCGTCATCAGGATCGCGACGGCGGCGCCGTCGTTGATGCCGGACGCGTTGCCGGCGGTCACGGTGCCGTCCTTGTCGAAGGCAGGACGCAGCTTCGCGACGCTGTCGTAGGTGGCGCCTTCACGGATGTACTCGTCGTCAGCGACGACGGTCTCGCCCTTGCGGGTCTTGATCGTGACAGGAGCGATCTCGTCCTTGAACTTGCCGGCCTTCTTGGCGGCCTCGGCCTTGTTCTGCGACGCAACAGCGAAGCGGTCCTGCTCCTCGCGGGTGATCTGCCACTGGCGCGCGACGTTCTCGGCGGTCGTGCCCATGTGATAGCCGTTGAAGGCGTCCCACAGGCCGTCTTTGATCATCGTATCGAGGAACTTCACGTCGCCCATCTTAGTGCCTTCACGCATGTGGGCGCAGTGCGGCGCCATCGTCATGCTTTCCTGGCCGCCCGCGACGACGATCTTCGAAGAGCCTTCGAGGATCTGCTGGTAGCCGAGGGCGACCGCGCGCAGGCCCGAGCCGCAGAGCTGGTTCATGCCCCATGCCGGCGCGTCGACCGGGATGCCGGCGGCGATGGAGGCCTGGCGGGCCGGGTTCTGGCCGGCGCCGGCCGTCAGGATCTGGCCGAGGATGACTTCCGAGACCTCGCCGGGCTCGACCTTGGCGCGCGACAGCGCCGCCTGAATAGCGACCCGACCGAGTTCATGCGCCGGCAAGGACGCGAAGGCGCCGTTGAAGGTGCCGACCGGGGTCCGGGCCGCGCTGGCGATGACGATCGTGTTTTCTTCGGTGCTCGTAGTCACGGACTGTCTCCTCGGTTGTCGGTGCGCTGGCTCGGTGGCTGGGCCGGCGTCCCATGCCGATGCCGGCGGGTCATTGATGTCTATCAGGTTTGTCGCGAAATGCCTCGCGGCAAGCCCCCTGCGGCAGTCACTAGCAGCGGAAGTCCGGGGGCGGCAATTCGCACAAGGTTTCAGGCGACTGACGACCTTCGAATAGGTCTGGCCTGCCAGCTTCGGACCGTGTTACGGTCTGCTGCACTGCATCACGTCATCCTCGAACAGTGATTAGGCTGCATGCTCGACAAACCTGACACGGACTCGGGAAGGAAAGAAGCCGTCGTCATCAAGAAGTATGCCAATCGACGGCTCTACAACACCGAGACTTCGAGCTACGTCACCCTGGAAGATCTGGCGCAAATGGTGCGCCTGGACCGCGAATTCGTCGTGTGCGATGCGAAGACGGGCGACGACCTGACCCATCAAGTGCTCACCCAGATCATCGTCGAGCAGGAGTCGCGGTCGGGCGGTCAGACGCTGCTGCCGGTTCCGTTCCTGCGTCAGCTGATCCGCTTCTACGATGACAGCATGGCGCGGCTGGTGCCGAGCTACCTGCAGATGAGCCTCGAAACGCTCACTCGCGAGCAGGAGCGTTTCCGGTCGCAGTTCGCGAATGCGTGGGGGCCCTCGGCGTTCGAGGCCTACCAGGAGCAGACGCGGCGCAATCTCCAGCTCTTCGAGCAGGCGATGAAGATGTGGACGCCCTTCGGAACCCCGCCCGCGGGAGACGCCGAGCCGGCCACGAAGCCTGCTGGCGAGACGCTGGCCGAGGCGGCGCGTGACCGCAGCACGATGACAGACATCGAAGAGATGAAGTCTCAGCTCGCCGCCATGCAGGCGAAAATCGAAAAGCTGTCGAGCGGCGGCCGGAGCTGATCCCGACCCCATCGCTGAAACGACAAAGCCTCGGACATCTGTCCGAGGCTTTTGTTTTTTGGCTTCGAAGGCCGGGCGAGTTATTCGCCGCCGCCGATCTGGAGGTCGCGCTTGGCGACGCGAATGCCGATCGTGTAGCCCGCGATAACGTCGATCAGCGTCGCCATCGTGATGAACAGGAAGATCGACGTCGCCGCCTTCGGTACGACCAGGAATTCGATCAGGCAGACCACGAACACCAGCATGGACAGGCCGTGGTCGAGCAGCGACGCGGTCGTCGTGTAGGTTGCCTTCACGATCTCGATGAAGAGAACCAGCAGGGTGACGAATAGAAGGGCGTCGCCCCAAGTGAAGGGCATCGAAGCGCCCGGCGCGGTGATGACGGGCAGCGAGAAGATGCGCGTCGCGAGAATGTCGGCCGGTGGTCCGCTGCCGCCGAGCATCACGAGGATGTTGTAGAGCACCAGAGGTATCGCGATCAGCGGGACGGCTCTCAACGACATGACCACCTCGAGTGACAGCCCTGGCGGGCGGAACGCAATATCCGGACGCGGCACGGGCTCGATGAGCCCCTGAGGGACGCGCGCTCGCTAGCACCGACGTACGGCAGAAGCGAGGCGCGCCGTTGCGTCAGGCGTCCTGCTTGGCAGGAAGGATCTGCCGGCCGCGATACTTGCCGGTCTTCAGGTCGATATGGTGGGGACGGCGACGCTCGCCCGAGTCCTTGTCCTCGACGTAGGTCGGCGCCTTGAGGGCGTCAGCCGAGCGGCGGAAGCCACGCTTCATCGGCGATGTTTTTCGCTTGGGTACGGCCATGGTCGTGTCTCCGAAATGCATATGCGGGCCTGCTGCCGCGGACTGCCGCGGCACACCGGCCGGCGCTGTTGGCTCGAGCGATGCCTTGCACGGGCGCCCCTGCACCCCTTCCGGCCCCCCAGATCGCGGTGCTTATAGCGGCGAACCGGATCGTACGCCAGTCCCAAACGACGGGATTTCGGCCTGGGCGAGGGCTCATTTGGCCCTCAGCGCGGGATGCAGGCGATCCGATCCCCGAGCCGGCGAGCCCGGGCCTCGATCACGCTGGCGAGGCGCTGCAGGCCCGGACCGGGCCGGCCGGGCCGGCGAAGGATCGGGTTCGGCAGCGCGACCGCCATCAGGGCGGCCTCGCCGGGCGTGAGACGGGCGGCGGATTTGCGGAAGTGGTACTGGGCACCCGCTTCGGCGCCGAAGACCCCCGGGCCCCACTCGGCGATATTGAGGTAAATCTCGAGCGTCCGGGCCTTCGGCCAGACCACCTCGATTCCGAGTGCCATCAGCATCTCGACGCCCTTGCGGATGAAGTTGCGGGCGGGGGACAGGAGCAGGTTCTTGGCCACCTGCATGGTGATGGTGCTCGCGCCGCGGACCAGTTCGTCGCCCTTGTCCTCGGCCTTGTCGATGGCGGCGGCGAGTTCGCCGAAGTCGATCCCACGGTGACGGCAGAAGTTGCTGTCCTCGGAGGCGACCACCGATCGGATCAGGTACGGCGAGATCTCGCTGAGTGGCACCCAGCGTCGGTCGATGTCGATGCCCTGCAGCCGCTGGGTCAGAATGAGCATCGAGCCGGGCGGATCGACGTAGCGGAACAGCACGAGGACCGAACCGAACAGGACGACGAACAGGGCGGCGACGATAACGAGGACCTTGGTCGCGGCGACAAAGGAGTCGACGAGCGCGGCCGGCGCCTGACGGACGATGCGGCGCAACACCGGCTCGTCGGCGCGACGGAAAGCATTTCGGGGCTGCGCTTGCGGCTGCGACATCCGAGGGCTATGCCCTGACACCGGGGAGTTCTCGTGGCCTTGGTCGGGCTGGCGGGACAACTCGGACATGAAAACTCGGGAGTGGGCATCGCGGTCCAGCGGACCGGATGCCGGGGTCGGCGTCCATGACGTTCAATCAGAGGCTCGCGGCGGCGGCAAGCACGGTCGAGACGCGGCTGCAGGCCATCCTGGCCGAAGCGTCCGACAGCGTGCCGCAACGCCTGGCGGCCGCCATGCGTCATGCCGTTCTCGGCGGCGGCAAGCGCTTCCGCCCCTTCCTGGTGATCGAAAGCGCTCGCCTGTTCGACGTGCCCGAGGCGCGGGCGGTCGAGGTCGCGGCGGCACTCGAATGCATCCATTGCTACTCGTTGGTCCACGACGATCTACCGGCGATGGACAACGACGAGATGCGGCGCGGCCGGCCGACCGTCTGGAAGGAATTCGACGACTGGACGGCCATCCTCGCGGGTGACGCGCTGCTGACCCTCGCCTTCGAGATCGTGGCCCGGCCCGCGACGCATCCGTCGGCGGAGGTGCGGGCCGCTCTCACGGTGGCCCTCGCGCAGGCGTCGGGGCGTACGGGCATGGTCGGCGGGCAGGCGATCGACCTCGAGGCCGACAAGCGGGGCGAACCGGCCGTCGCGTCGATCGCGCATATTCGGCGCCTGCAGGCGATGAAGACGGGGGCGCTCATCCGGTTCGGCGCGGAGGCCGGTGCGCTCCTGGCCGAAGCCTCGGCAGGCGATCTCGCCGCATTGCGCACCTATGGCGATCACCTCGGCTTCGCCTTTCAGATTGCGGACGATCTCCTCGATGCCGAAGGCGACAGCGCGACGGTCGGCAAAGCGACGGGCAAGGATGCCGCCGCCGGCAAGGCCACGCTCGTTTCGCTGATGGGAATCCCGGCGGCGCGCCGCACGCTCGGCGGGGTCGAGGCCGCGGCCATCGCGGCGTTGGCGCCGTTCGGGGCGCGCGGCGACGTCCTCGCGGAAGCGGCCCGGTTCGTCGTGCAGCGCAAGAGT
>Ga0073934_10009710_pt1 | contig 12210 bp, 11 predicted proteins | sample LarsenN4metaG_FD_76834 | JGI IMG/M metagenome (GOLD analysis project Ga0073934, IMG submission 76834) | Hot spring sediment bacterial and archeal communities from British Columbia, Canada, to study Microbial Dark Matter (Phase II) - Larsen... ... | reverse complement strand
TTGTTATTTGTTCGTTGTTGTTTAATATTTACTCCCCCCACCCCCCACACTCCTCACACCCCCCACACTCCTCACACCCCCCACACTCCTCACACCCCCACACCCCACCTCCCCATTACCTTAACTCTTAACTCTATCCCACTCTGCTAAAATCCTTTCTCCTTCCCGACAAAGTATTTCATGAAATTGACCGTTACTAGCTAATAAACCACCCCACTGGTTAATATCTCCGGTGTTGTATTGTAATGGTCTGCCATCGAAGTGGGTGAATTGACCACCAGCTTCTGTGAGGATTAATTCAGGCGCAGCCATATCCCAATCTTTAGGCGCAGATTTCCCAGAAAGAGAAATATAAATATCTGCTTGTTGTTCAACAATAGTAGAAATTTTACAGCCGACACTGCCAACAGCTTTTTGATTTTGGCAAGGTAGATGTTGCAGCAAATATTCGAGTCTGTCGTTGCGGTGGGAACGACTGACAACGAGGGTTAAATCTTCGATGCGTTCTCGTGATGATACTTTTAAAGGCGTAGTTTGGCGATCGCGAGTTTCTACAAATGCCCCACCACCTTTAGTCGCATAATATAATTTATCTGCTTCAGGAACTGCGACCACGGCTAACACTGGACGATGTTCCTGTACTAGGGCAAGGTGAATGGCATACTCACCTGTTTTTTCGATAAAATCCCGTGTACCATCCAAGGGATCAATGATCCATGACCATTGACAACTTGGATGCTTGGCTTGTTCTTCTTTATAAGTTTCTTCACTAATGTAGGCAAAGTCTTCATGACCCAAAGCTGCTTGCAATTTCTCCAAAATAAAGTGATTGACAGCTAAATCAGCAGCTGTAACAGGGTCATTATCTTTATACTGGACATCGAGATTTTTTTGAGTTCCATTGTAATAAGACCGCAGTATCTCTGCTGCACCCCAAGCAACAGAACGAGTAATTTCGAGTATGTTTTGTAAGTCTGGCATTAATTTTGTCCTGTATTCTACTAGTTTGAAAAGAAGGCAGAGGAGCCACTGCGGTGGACGGGTTTCCCGGCATAAAGCACGTGGCGTGGCAGATGGCAGATGGCAGAAGGGGTAATAATTTTCATGGCAAGGTTGTGTACCAACGTTCATGAATAGCTAGCTTGAAAATGAGTGTGGGGGTTTAAGGGTGTAGGGGTGTAGGAAGATTGATATTTTCATAGCCAGGTTCATGGGATTTTCCCATGATTGACTGTCTTGAAAATAAAAATTGGGGATTAACTTAACAGCCAACCCATAATCCATCGCCTTGCACGGTGTTCATCTGTGTTCGTTTTCTTTAACCTTTTGCTAGACTTCTCATCCAACGGCGTGTGCCAAAAAATTGACAGGAAAAAGCAGCTATTTTTGCTGCTGATGCTAGTGCATCAAGGAAATTTTCCCGTAATACGTAATGACAAAAAGCACCGTGAAAAATATCCCCAGCCCCCAGTGTATCAACAGCAGTAGTTTTTGACACGTTTACAAAGCCAGTTGTGCCCGTTTCCTGTATGAGATACTTAATTGGTTGTTCACCGTGGGTAATAGCAATGTGAGGAATACCAAATTCACTGAGATAGGTAAAGACTTGTTCCTGAGTCTGGCAATTGGGAGGATGGAAATTGGCAGAGCAAATGGCGTAATCTACAAAAGGTAAAAGTTTATCAAAGCCAGGTTTCCAGCTACCACCATCTATGACTACCGGGATATTATTTGCTTTTGCCGTTTGGGCTATTTCTATTCCTACTGTCATTTGGTGTCCGTCAATTAAAACAATATCAACATTTTGTAAAATGTCTGGTGGGATAGCCTGGCTATTGGCTTGAGTTTTGACAGCATTGATGGAAATTACTGCCCGTTCGCCACTGGCTTGGGTAACAATAATAGAAGAAACTGGTGGTGGATTGGTTGTAGCAGGATCAAGGTCAATTATTTCTACTTGATATTTTTCTAAGTCTCCACGAATTAACTGTGTCATCGGATGAGAACCTACTACACCCAACAATTCAGATTGATTACCCAAATGGCTAAAAGTAACAGCAGCATTAGTTGCAGGACCACCTGCGGTAACAGTATAGTCAGCAGCAACTATTTTTTGATTGTTTCTCGGGGGAGATTGGGCGAGGTAAATTAGATCGAGGGTTACTAAACCGACAAATAAGCCTTTCATTAGTTGTTAGTTGTTGGTTGTTAGTTGTTAGGTGTTTGTTGTTTGTTGTTTGTTCCAATCAACAATCAACCATCAACCATCAACCACCAACCACCAACAATCAACCACGAACAAAATACTTTCATGCAAACTGATCCAAAACCAGGAACACTTTACATCGTCGCCACCCCCATTGGGAATCTGGAAGATATGACTTTCCGGGGAGTGCGAATTTTACAAACGGTGGATCTGATTGCGGCGGAAGACACACGTCATACGGGGAAGTTGCTACACCATTTTCAAATCAAGACTCCACAAATTAGCTACCACGAACATAATCGTAACAGTCGTATCCCAGAATTATTAAAGCAGTTGGGTGAGGGTAAAGCGATCGCTTTGGTGACAGATGCAGGTATGCCAGGTATTTCTGATCCTGGTTATGAATTAGTGAAAGCGTGTGTTGCAGCAGAAATTTCTGTAGTGCCAATTCCTGGTGCAAACGCTGCAATTACGGCATTGAGTGCAGCAGGATTACCAACGGATCGGTTTGTGTTTGAAGGATTTTTACCAGCGAAAGCTCAAGGGCGACGAGAACATTTAGAATTTTTGAAGATAGAATCCCGTACTCTAATTTTCTACGAATCTCCCCACCGTTTGCCAGAGACTTTACAAGATTTAGCAGATATTTTTGGCAGCGATCGCCAAATTGTGTTGGCACGGGAATTAACTAAATTGTATGAAGAATTCTGGCGGGGAACCCTAGCACAGGCGCTTGCTTATTGTAGTGATAAGGAACCTCAAGGAGAATATACTTTAGTTGTGGCAGGAAGTCCATCCAGCGAACTGGTGCTGTCAGAAGTAGAATTAAAAGCTGAGTTAACAAAACTCATTACTCAGGGAATGTCGCGATCGCAAGCCAGCAGAGAGTTAGCAAAAGTAACTTCCCTATCCCGCCGCCAACTTTATCAACTGGCTCTTAGTATAGAAATTGGAGATTAGAAGAAAGACAAGGGAGGTGGGGTGATGGGGGGAGTATGAGGAGTAAGTATTAAATAACTACTAACTACCAACTACTAACTACTAACAAATAACCAAATGATAATTAACAATCGCCCAACACTCTATCCCTGATACCCAATTCCCAATACCCATTACAATGGATCATGATTGATAATGAGGACAAAGAATGACCCAGGTGGTTTTAGGAGAGAATGAAGGAATAGAGTCAGCTCTGCGGCGCTTTAAGCGTCAGGTTTCTAAAGCTGGCATCTTAGCTGATGTTAAGTATCATCGGCATTTTGAAACACCATTAGAAAAGCGCAAACGCAAAGCAGTAGCTGCTAGACGTAAACGGCGTTTTAAATAAAAACATCGGCACTGACGTTGCTTGACAAGATTAATGTTAAAACAGCTACAGAGCCTCCGTTATCATTTTGAAAAAAAAATAAGCAAGAAGAACCACTTCTCAAATAGGGGTGTAAAGTAATAGCCTTGCCAAGTTACGGAGCGCGCCGAGTGTCCGATTATGGTTAGATGGAGCAAGCTAAATTGCTGCCCATCAACCTAACTATATAAAAAAGACAAACATATTTTTCAAACTAATTAATAAAATTCTTTGATTTTATTCTGGAAATATACGTAAAATACAAGTCATACTTTTTACGTATTTATTATTTGATAGTTTCAGGTTCATGATAGACAAGACCGTTGCTGTTACAACGATTCATCGCTTTTTCCACTCCTTGTTTGAGGCATAATTCTACGCATTCACAGACAAAGTTTAATACCTCAGAAACAAACTTCGTTTCAGTTGTCGAAAATTTTCCCAACACATAAGACACAGTATTTTCATCACCATTAGTAGCACCTTTGGGTCTACCAATACCAATACGTAGGCGAGGGAAATTTTGTGTTCCCAAATGTGCGATCGCACTTTTCATCCCATTGTGTCCGCCAGCTGAACCCGACAAGCGCAGACGAGTTTTCCCAAGAGGTAAATCCATGTCATCATAAATGACTAACACAGATTCGGGCGGTAATTTATACCAATTAGTGACAGCTTGTATAGCTTGTCCAGAGCGATTCATATAAGTGAGTGGTTTCAGCAGACGAATTTTGTCGTTGGTAGGTGCAATACCTTCACCATACTCACCTTGAAATTTGCGATTTTCTGCCAAAGGAATCTGCCAAGAACGGGATAGAACATCCAAAGCAGCAAAACCAATATTATGGCGTGTTTGGTCATACTTTGGCTCTGGATTCCCCAACCCAACAATTAATTGGGGAATCACCAAAGTTGTTTTGGCAGTAGCTTCTGTCATTTGAAGTATGAATTATGAAAATGAAGTCTTTAATATCTTATCCTCCTGCCAACTGAGCCTCCTGCCTTTTGTTCACACTTCTTCCTTTTGAGGTGCTTCTAATTGTTTTGGTTCCAGTTCAGCAGTAGTTTTGACAGCTGCTTCTATTTGAGCTGCTTCTTTTTGAAATTCATTTTGAAATTCCTTAGAAGCGTCTTGAAAACCGCGAATTGCTTTTCCTAAGCTACGACCAATTTCCGGCAATTTCTTCGGACCAAATATTAAAAGTGCCACCATCATAATTAAAGCCATTTCCGGCAGACCAATACCAAATACATTCATTTTTGCTTTCTCCTGTCAACTTAAAAACTGCTACAGAAACCCATAAATTTAGTTTAGACATTAGTTCTGGTTGGTTGTTCATGGTTGTGGAAAGAACCAACAACAAACTTAACAAAAAAACCCGGAGTGACCGGGTGGGGAAGCTTTTTAATACAAGTGTAAAGGTTCTTTCTCAATTAACGTCCTAAACTCCGCCAATCCACACTGACGTCCTGGATAATTATTGACTTGTTATAGAGTTGCAGAATAATCAGCAGAAACACGAAAAATAGGCCCATAAAAACAGCCATCAGGGGAGTAGTACCCCAACCTGGGGCAACTTTACCATATTCAGAGTTCAGGGGTCTGAGAATATCTCCTAACCGCGTCCGTTGTGCCATATCTCACCTTAAGATAGTTGCCAAAGCATTTTTTAATCTTCTGTAATATTCTATAAGAATAGCACTCATAATCTATCCTTTTATGATGGAACCCGCAACAGTTCTTAGCATTTCCGTTGGCGCGATTGTGATCGTCATCACAGCGCTATCTATTTATACTGCTTTTGGCCCTCCTTCTAAGCAATTGAGCGATCCTTTTGAAGACCATGAAGATTAGACAAGAACTAGGAACTAGAAACTAGGGGTTAGAGGTGAGTGACTAGAGACTACTGGCAACAAACTAGTAAAAATTTCACCAATAACTAGTCACTTCCTATTTCTTGGTACAGCTTTGTGTAAAAGCGTAGCGATTTCAAACGCAAAGGTAAACGCACCAGGGGCACAGAATCTTGGTGCCAAAATTTCGCCATGAATTTATGCAATTTTGTACTCAGTTTCTAATTCACCATCCATTCATCTAAATTTAGGAGTTGAGTTGCAATCAAGCAGTTGCAGAATCACTCACTTGCAACTTCAAATTAATAATTTTCCAGGGTTTGATAGTTAATTTTTGGTCAATAGCTGTAGATGAAAATTCAGAAGTAGAAAAAGGACGCTCCAACAAATCCACAGATTCCTCCAAACTCAGCCCCAGATTATTCTGCAAAGACAAATCGGCTGTTTCTCCGTGACATTCATAAAAACGCAAAATCCACTTGTGTGGGTCATCTTCTGCCTGTTTCAATGACATTAAGATTAAATTTTCTGCTGATAAATCTAAGAAACTTGCTTCTAATCCATCTCCATTCACTGAAAGGGGAGGATTCGCAGGACACACTATTACTTGCAAAGGTACATTTAATTCAGACCCGCGTCGGACTGTGTGGGCTGATTTCCAATCACCAGCATGGGGATACAAAGCATAGGTGAATTCATGTACACCTCTGTCTGCTTTGGGGTCAGGCCAGTTAGGACTTCTTAAAAGTGTTAGCCGTAGTTGATGTGGTTGAGCATCATAACCGTACTTACAATCATTTAGTAAACTAACACCGTAAGGATTGTGGATTTTGGATTTTGGATTTTGGATTAGGGATTGGGGATTGGTAAAAAGTTCTCCCTTGTCCCCCATGTCCTCTACTTCTTCTGTCAAATCTGCCCAACGCAAGGCGGGGACTTCCCATTTTGCCTTTTCTGCTGGGGTTTGAGGTTTGGTTGGACGACGAATTGCACCACAGGGAATTTCGTAAGTAGCAAAGTCTGCTTCAAGATTGAGAGGAAAAGCTGCTTTCACCAATACATGTTCTTGTTGCCAATCTACCTTCATAGCGATTTTCAGCATAGGTGAATTTGTTGACAGAATGTAGTCACAGCAAAACTCTGATTCACCAAGTTGCTGTACCACACGCAAGCGGTGTTGTACTGGCCCTTGTTCTAGCCATTGGATAGATTGAAGAGTAGCTGGTGGTAGAGGGTGCTGGGCATAATTAGGGTCAATATTCCACGCATCCCAATATTGACCACTATCTTGAAAAGCTTGTAATAGATTCCCGCCTGCTTGATTGAGAACTTCTCTGTTATTAACCTTGTCAAAAACACTAGATAAATTACCAGTTTGCTCGTCAATAATTACTCGCAAAAATTCATTTTCCAAAGTCAATCTTTCTGGCGAAAATTGTTCTTGCTTTTGCAAACTCAAATTGGTATCATCAGACTGGGTTGTGTTATGTAGATTTTTAGGCAGAGAAGGACACAGCCAAAAAACACGGTAGCCAACAGGCGGAATATCCCTAGCTAAAAACAGTAGTGTAGAAGCTTCACCTAACTGGGAAACAAGTTGGTTGCCAGAATGGTCGTAAATATGCCATACCTGATTGGGTGCAGTCGTAGAGGGTAAGGGAACAGTGACAACCTCAGAACGCTGCCAGTTCAAGGAATTAAAGACAACCACAGGTAAACTATCCGGCTGTGGCGGTGTTGGCAAAGAAATTCGAGCTGCGATCGCTCGCAACGACTGCTCCAATATCCCCGTACCAACCTTTTCCACTTCCTGCCATTGTGATAAAGCATCCTCATAAACTTCAGTAATTGAGGAACCAGGCAAAATATCGTGAAACTGGTTAAATAAAACTTGCTTCCAAGCAGTTTCCAATTCCGCCCTTGGATAATTTACCCCACATTTTAGAGTGGCGATCGCTGCAAACAATTCCGCTTGATACAACAAATTCTCACAGCGACGATTCCAACGTTTTTGATCGCCGTGGGTAGTATAGCAACCGCGATGGAATTCGAGGTAGAGTTCGTCATCCCAGGTGGGGAGGGGGGAGTGTGGGGAGGTGGGAAGAGTGTGTAGACGCGTAGCGGCTTCCCGTAAGGGTGGGGTGTGAGAATTGATTATTGATTGCAGGTGTTGGAGATACTTTTCAGCAGTTGTAAATTCTAACTCTGGGAATAGGGGGGATTTTTGCCAGCGTTGGGCAGTTTCTAACATATCACGGGTGGGACCGCCGCCGTGGTCGCCGACACCAGGAAGCCAAAGTGAGTCTGTAAATCCAGTTTGAGTTTGCCATTCAATGGCATAATCAGCCATTTTCACTGGATCAATACCTTCACCCACAGGCGCGGACATTAAACTCAATATTTTACTGCCATCAGGAGAACACCACCAAAACGCACCGTAAGGAAACTTTGTCGTATCATTCCAACGTAACTTCTGCGTGACAAAATACTCAATTCCTCCCTGTTCCATAAACTGTGGCAAAGTTGCACAAAAACCAAAAGTATCAGGAACCCAAACCACACTCACTAGCTTGCCAAACTTTTCTTGTACATAGCGCTGACCATACAACAACTGCCGTACAATCGATTCACCAGCAATTAAATTTAATTCCGGTTCCACCCAAAAACCACCAACAACCTCCCAACTTCCCGCTACTACTTTTTCTTGAATAGCCCTAAATAAATCCGGGCGATTTTCCTCCACCCAAGCATACAAAGCCGGCGTCGAATGGCAAAAAACTAACTCCGAAAAATCCACCTGTAACTGCAAAACCGACTCAAAAGTACTCTGCGCCGCCTCCCAAGTTTCACTCACACGCCACAACCAAGCCATATCCAAATGAGCATGACCCAACAAATAAATTTTGAATTTTGGATTTTCGATTTTCGATTGCAGTAGATGATTACGTAAAGATAAAAGCCTCCGATCAAACTCTCCCCTCTCTTCCTTGGCGTCCTTCGCATCTTGGCGGTTCATTACTTCCTCTACCACCACCGCCAAACGATCCAAGCTCTCAGGCGCAAACCTTTCCAAAAAACGCTGCGTCACAGCCAACTCATCAGCCACAAAACCAGGATCAGGACACTCCTGTTCATTGGATTCATAAATTAAAAGCGATCGCACCAACGCCCCATCACAATGTCCCGGACTCACCAAACGTATAGCTATGAAAAATTCTTCCCCTGGTGTTACCGCCTGACTAACTAAAATCCGAGGCGAACTGTCAAACAAATCTCCTTCACCCACCAACTCCCCATTCACATAAATTTTCACGGAATTCGCCCACCAAACCAGCGCCAGCCGCAAAGACAAACCCCGTAGTGCATAACCTTCTAAATCCTGGGGAATCACCAATTTCTGTGCTAACCACAAAACTTTTTGTCCCCCAGCCCAAACAATATAGCCCTTAGCATTAATTTGGGCGGGTGTCCACTCAGACAACAAAGACGCACTCACATCAGTCACAGGCAAATCACCTGCAAAACAGCGCCAGTGTGGGAGAATATTCGCTTGGCAAAAAGAGCGCAATTTCTCAATTGCTGCTGAGATGATTTTGGTATTGGATGGCGATACGGGAGAGGTCATTCGATTTGAGATTTTGGATTTTGGATTGACTCCACAGATAAATCTAGAGGCTTACACCATCAAAGATATATCTGTCATAATTTTCGCTATTATTGATGGCGTAAATATAATGTATTTCTCTTGTAATGTTAATGGATAGTAGTTAGTAGTCAATTACTAACTACTGTACAGGTGAAGTATTTGGATTACCACCAACCACCAACAACTATTCACTACCATGCCTTCTGCTTCTTCTGAACGCTATCAAAGCAGACTTTTTAACTTCGTTCACAAACAATCTCGACGTTGGAGTGAAGGAGTAGGGCGCACCTTTCGTCATCTACAGGTTGCTGCCAGTTGGTCTTTAGAAGCACTAATGTACCCCGTATTTATGCTGCTTCAAAAAGTGCGAGAATCAGTTAGTAAACAACTACACGCCACTGGAAAACCAACACAAACTCCACAATTACAAGCAAATTATACTGATTTCCAACCAGAAGCACCGCCAGTACCCGACATCCCCATTCAGCGAGTGCTAAAGGTTGTAGAAAGACTAAGCATCAACCCCTCACACTCCCCCCACCTATCACCAAACATCCAGGGAATCGCCTCCCAGTTATGCGATCGCCAACTGGTACTCGTCGCTTCCAAAAATGAAATTTTAGATATATTAACGCCTCAGCAAAAGCACAAATTAGAAGAGCGAATTATTACAGAAATCGCTAATTACTGGCGTCAATGGCGCTTAAGTCAAGTTAAACAAGAAACAAAGCTAGTCGGTGAAATTAATCGCTTGCTGACAAAGCTGACTGCTAGTAATGGTGAAAACAAAACACCAGCACTACCACTTGTCAATGCAAAACAAAATACAGAGGAATTATCTTTATTAAATGCGAAGCGATCGCTAGCTTTGTTAGATGCAACCATTGCAAAGTTAGAGTCCTATGCTTTAGAGCCGGTTTCTCATACTAGCCGTGAACTCATCCAATTCTTACAAACTCAACTGCAAATATTTATTTATGGAAAAGAGCAAATAGCATTTAGTAAACAAACAACAACCGCTCTTGAGAATACCCAAAATCCAACATCAAATATTCAAACTTTGATTTGGGCAGCATTGAATTTCTTTTTTGGAGAACGTCAGAATAAAAAATTAGATAATGGTAAATCCAATAATCAAATTCCTCCAGTTTTGTTAATCAATCATAAAAAAAGACAACGTTATACACCCAAAAAATTACTAAAAACTTCTAAGTTACAAAGCGATGAATTAGTAGAATTATGGCTGAATGAAAGTGATGTATTTGGTGATGTCCAAGTTATCAGTAAATCTATTCATCATCCCAACAATACAAATAACATAATTAGCAGTACTACAATTTCTACCCAAGCCCTTCCTAGCAGTCAAACAACAAATAATCCTTTGTACAGCCTGATTTATCGCTTGAAAAGTTTGACATTACAACCCCAAGAAAGATTAGTAATAAAGCAAAATCCAGTTACCAATATCACTTCTAATCACACAACATCTAACAAAATATCTGTTGCAACAAAAACAGCATTTGCTATTTTTCAGCAGCAACGTCAGCAAAATACAGGTGTAGAAGCAAAACCAGACTGGATTGAAACAAAAGCCAAAATCATTGGTTATGAAAAACATCCATTAGAGCAAATTTTGACATGGTTAGATGCTGCTATGCTATGGTTAGAAGAAATGATTGTGAGAGTATTTAAATTTTTACAGCGTCTATGGCATGGGAAATAATTTAGTTAGTAAATATTGTTCTTTGTCCATGCTTGTTTGTTAATTGAAGAACCTCAAACAACCAACAACCAACAACCAACAAATAAAATGATTAAACCTCAACGCATTGAAACTGGTCCCGGACAAGAATCAGTTTGGGATTATCCCCGTCCTCCTCGTCTGGAGGAAACAAATAAGCATATTCAAATAATATTTAATAGTGTCGCGATCGCTGATACTCACCACGCCAAACGTGTTTTAGAAACTAGTCATCCACCTGTCTACTACATTCCTCCAGAAGATATCAAAATGGAATACTTAATTCCATCACCGCAATCTAGCTTTTGTGAGTGGAAAGGAAATGCGAGTTACTACACAATCCGGGTAGGCGATAAAGAAGCGCAAAATGCTGCTTGGTTCTATCCGAATCCCACACCTGCTTTTGCATCCCTCAAAAATCATGTAGCTTTTTATGCTCATTTTATGGATGCTTGTTATGTGAATGGTGAAAAGGTACAGCCACAACCAGGTAACTTTTATGGTGGCTGGATCACAAATGATATTGTCGGGCCTTTCAAAGGTATTCCTGGTAGTTGGGGGTGGTGATTTGCGATGAGGTAACTGAAATATGGCAAAATTTAATCTGACAGCAGCAAAGTTAATCGCTGCGAAAATTTTGTTTTTGCAGGTTACAGCGAAGTCAAAGAAAATATAAGTAAAAAATATTAAATTTTTTGTAAGGGCGTACAGTTTTACGCCCTTACTCATATATTTTTATCATCAAAAAAGTGAAATTGTATAAATGAAATCTTATTTGCAAAAGCTTGCGGTTCAAATATGAGATATGTACCTCCCAATCCTTCCACAATTGTGCGGGTATTAGCAGTTAACATCTTTTGGTAAGTATCTCCATAGTTCCCTGGTTTACCCAGGTTATCAGTTAAAAGTTTCCTTTCTGAAACTTTCACATCTGCTTGTTTGGCAACTGTATTAATAACATTAGAGTTAGTCGTAGTGTCTACAAAAATTGTTGGCACCTTGGATCTTCTGATTTCTCTAGCTACAGCTTTAACTTTTGCTGGTGTAGGTTTAGAATTAGTATTAATACTTTCTAAGGCATTTATAGATGTGATATTGTAGGCTTTAGCATAATAAGCCATAGCATTATTAGTTGTAGCTAGTCTACGATTATTAGCAGGAATACTATCAACACGCAATTTAATCCACACATTTAACTGGTTTAATTCTTTTTTGATTTTTTGAGTATTCCTTCCATATAAAGTAGCATTTTCAGGTATAGCTTTACTTAAGTTACTGCTAATTACCTCTGTCATTTTGATGCCATTTTTAGGATCGTGCCAGACATAAGGGTTGGATACTAACTTGCCGTTCTTTTGATATTTCAATGGTTTAGGAACTGCACGTTGAGCAACCGCTATTTTAGCTGCACCGTTTTT
>Ga0073934_10009709_pt1 | contig 12211 bp, 11 predicted proteins | sample LarsenN4metaG_FD_76834 | JGI IMG/M metagenome (GOLD analysis project Ga0073934, IMG submission 76834) | Hot spring sediment bacterial and archeal communities from British Columbia, Canada, to study Microbial Dark Matter (Phase II) - Larsen... ... | reverse complement strand
GGAAGGCCGGCCGACGTGAGGGCAGCCTCCGCGCGTTGCGCGACATCGGCGCCGACCTGCACCGACGCGCTGGCGCCGGAGATCTGGATGGCCGGCTCGTCGGGATAGAGGTTCGGGATCGAGTAGATCGCGCTGGCGATGAGGACGAACGCGACAAACACGAGCGTCCAGGGAGAGTTCTGGTTCATGACGGGATCCGGAAGTGGTGTTGCACGGTGAGCTGGCGTTGGATCAGGACGCGTCCCGGATCTGCTTCAGCGTGCCTTTCGGGAGCGATGCGGTGATGGCCGGCTTCGCCACCTTGATCTCGACGCCGTCGGCGATCTCGAGTGCGACGAAGTCGTCGGTGATCTTGGTGATCCGGCCCAGGATGGCGCCATTGACGACCACCTCGTCACCCTTGGAGAGGCTGCCAATCAATTCACGGTGTTCCTTCATCCGCTTGGACTGCGGGCGCCAGATCATGAAGTACATCATCGCGATCAGAACGCCGAACATGACCAGCGTCATCATGCCGCCACCCTGGGGTTGCGCGGCTGCCGGTGCACCTTCTGCCCAGGCTTCGGAGATGAAGAAACTCATGATTTTTCCCTCAGGTTGTCGACAAAGGCGGCCAATCTACCCTGTTCGATAGCCCCCCGCAAACCGGCCATCAGCACCTGGTAATGGCGCAGGTTGTGGATGGTTCCGAGCATGGCGCCGAGCATCTCCCCGCAGCGGTCCAGGTGGTGCAGGTAGGCGCGCGAGAAGTGCCGGCAGGTGTAGCAGTCGCAGGCCGGATCCAGCGTCCGGGTGTCGTCGCGATAGGAGGCGTTGCGTATGCGGACGACGCCCTCGCTGGTGAAGAAATGGCCGTTGCGCGCGTTTCGCGTCGGCATCACGCAATCGAACATGTCGATGCCGCGCAGGACCGCCTCGGCGATGTCCAGCGGCTTGCCCACGCCCATCAGGTAGCGCGGCTTCGCGTCGGGCATGCGCGGCGGCAGGTGGTCGAGGATGCGGATCATGTCCGCCTTGGGTTCCCCGACCGAGAGCCCGCCGATGGCGTAGCCGTCGAACCCGATGGCGGTGAGTGCCTCGAGCGAGGCGTCGCGCAGGTTCTCGTACATCCCGCCCTGCACGATGCCGAAGAGGGCCGGCATTTCCCGGCCGGGGCGCTCCTGCAGCGACGCCTGGTTGATTTCGTCGTGCGCGCGGCGGGAGCGTGCCGCCCAGCGCAGGGAAAGTTCCATGGATCGCCGTGCCTCGCTTTCGCTGGCCGGGTACGGCGTGCATTCGTCGAAGATCATGACGATGTCGGCACCGAGTTCGTGCTGCACCCGCATGGAGGTCTCCGGGTCCAGAAACACTTCGCTGCCATCGATGGGCGAGCGGAACTTGACCCCGGCCTCGGTGATCTTGCGCAGGTCGCCGAGGCTGAATACCTGGAAGCCGCCGGAATCGGTGAGGATCGGACCCGGCCATTGCACGAAGTCGTGCAGGTCACCGTGCTTCATCACCACCGACGTGCCGGGCCGCAGCATCAGGTGGAAGGTGTTGCCGAGGATGATCTCGGCGCCGATGTCGCCGATATCGCGCGGCAGCATGCCCTTCACGGTCCCGTAGGTGCCGACGGGCATGAAGGCGGGCGTCTCGACGGTGCCGCGTGCGAAGGTCATGCGGCCGCGTCGTGCAGCGCCGTCACGGGCGAGGAGTTCGAACTTCATCGTGTGGCACTGGCCTGGGGATGAGAAATGAACATGGCGTCACCGTAGGAGAAAAAACGGTAGCGCTGATGGATCGCGGCCTCGTAGGCGGCGCGGATGTGCGTGCTGCCGGCGAAGGCGCTGACCAGCATCAGCAGCGTGGACTTCGGCAGGTGGAAGTTGGTGATCAGCGCATCGACCACCCGGAACCGGTAGCCGGGGTGGATGAAGATGTCGGTTTCTCCCTGGAAGGGCTCCAGTTCGCCGCCCGCGCGCTCGGCGGCCAGCGCCGCGCTCTCGAGGCTGCGTACGCAGGTGGTCCCTACCGCGATGACGCGGCTGCCTCGCGCCCGGGCGGCCTTCACGGCGGCGACGGCCGCGACACCGACATCGACACGCTCGCTGTGCATGCGATGGTCCTCGACGCGCTCGGCGCGCACCGGCTGGAAGGTGCCGGCGCCGACATGCAGGGTCACGTGTGTCATTTGCACGCCGGCATCACGCAGCGCGGCCAGCAAGGTGTCGTCGAAGTGCAGGCCTGCGGTCGGCGCGGCGACGGCACCGGGCACGCGTGCATAGACGGTCTGGTAGCGATCCTGGTCGCCGGGTTCGTCGGCGCGGTCGATGTAAGGCGGCAGCGGCATGTGACCCAGGCGCATGAGCAGGGCGAGCGCGTCCGCGGGAAAGGCCAGTTCGAACAGTTCGCCCTGGCGGCCGAGCACGCTCAGCGGCGTGCCGTCCACGAGCAGGATGCGCGAGCCGGGCTTCGGCGACTTGCTGGCGCGGACGTGCGCCAGCACCTGCGTGCCGTCGTCGAGGATTCGCTCGATCAGGATCTCGACCTTGCCGCCGCGCGTGCCCGCGGTCTCCTTGTGCCCGAACAGCCGGGCGGGGATGACACGCGTGTCGTTGAAGACCAGCAGGTCTCCGGGTGCGAGCAGCTCCTGCAGGTCACGGAATCCGCGATGCGCGATCGTTCCGTCGCGGCCGTCGAGCACCAGCAGCCGGCTGGCGCTGCGCTCGGCCATCGGGTGGCGGGCGATGAGTTCGTCGGGGAGTTGGTAATCGAAATCGGCAACGCGCATGGGAGACGGTTTTTCTGCTGGACGCCTGCGCGGGCCGGAGCGGCAGCCGTAAATTGCAACCGCGCAAGGTTAGCGAATGGCTGCGGATGCTGCCACTCGCATGCCCGCAAATCTCTGGCAACTTGCAGCCCGCTTGCCTAGAATGCCGTCCGCCGCGCCGGAGTGGCGAAACTGGTAGACGCGCCGGACTCAAAATCCGGTTCTGGCGACAGAGTGTCGGTTCGATTCCGACCTCCGGCACCACGCGGCCTTAGTCACTGTCTTTTCCGTCCATGCCAAAAGTCCTGTTCCGGGATCTGCCTGATGCCGGCCTGTGGCGACGCGTCGCTGCCGGTTTCTACGACGCGCTGCTGCTGTTGGCGCTCTGGTTTGTCCTGGGTTTCGTCGCCGCGGTCATCGAGTCGGCCATCAATCCGCCGGACATGCAGGGCGCGATCCGGCCGCTGGTTCCCGAGGCGCTGGCTCCCTTCGTGATTCTTCCCGCCCTCTGGCTGGTTTCAGCGCTGTTCTACGGCTGGTTCTGGCGTCATGGCGGACAGACCCTCGGCATGAAGACCTGGCGTTTGCGCCTGGTCACCAGCGATGGCCGCCCGATGTCGGCGCGCGATGTGCTGGTACGCGCGGTGGTCGGGACCGTATCGCTGTTCCTGCTGGCCGCGGGCTTCCTGTGGGTGCTGTTTGCCGGCCGCACCTGGCATGACCTCGCCTCGCGCACGCGCGTGGTGGTGTTGCCGAAGGAGTGAGGTCGCAGCCCTCGACGGGGGTGGCAGGCCGGGCACCTGCCGCCGTGAGGTCAGGAGAAGACGTAGGCGAGCAAGCCGACGATGATCAGGAAGACGGCAAGGCTGGCGACCAGCCCGACCCAGAGATCACGGTTGTCGGCCGGTTGCGACTGATCCGGCACCACCAGCGGCGCGCGTACGGCGGTGATGTCCGGCGCGCCGGCGCGAGCCTGTTTCGGCAAGGTGCTGTCCAGCGCGGCAACAGCGGGCTGATCGCCAGGATTGGTTGTGTCCATGTCATCGGCGGCGCCGGTGTCCCCGGTATAGCCGTCGATCATCCGGCGACGTTGTTGCTGGTACTCCGAACGAGTCATTTCCCCGCGCATCACGGCGCGCGAGAACTTGCGCAACTGCTGGTTGTCTTCCGGCAAGCTCACGAAAAATCCTCGGTCCGTCGGGAATGCCTAGTCATGCGGAGGTCAGGCGGCATCCGCTCGCAGCACGATGAGCGATACGTTGTCACGCGCGCCCTTGGCCAGCGCCTGCGCCAGCAGGGCATCTGCAGCCTGCTCGATGTCCGGCTGCAGGTTATCGCGGATCTCGACCGCCGACAGTTCGTTGTAGAGCCCGTCACTGCAGAGCACGAACAGGTCGCCGTGCCGGACATCAACGAGCAGCGAGTCAAGGAACAGGTCCGGCGCGCCGCCCACGGCGCGCGTGATGACGTTGGAGTTGGGGTGGTTCTCCGCCTCTTCGGGCGTCAGCAGACCGCGCTCGACCAGTTCCTGTACCTCGCTGTGGTCTGAGGACAACTGCTCGAGGCGAGCATCGCGCAGGCGGTAGAAGCGGGAGTCTCCGGCCCAGAGGCAGACGCCGAAGTTGTGATTGGCAACGAAACTGACAACGGTGGAACCCATGGTGCGACCGCCAAAATCCCGGGCGGCACGCTCGCGGATCTCGCGGTTGACGTTGACCAGCGCGCTTTCGACGCGGTCGACGACGACCGCCAGCCTGGCTTGCGACGGGACGCGTGCGACGGCGGAGGCCACCATCGCTGACGCGACGTCGCCTGCCTCGTGCCCACCCATGCCATCGGCCGCCAGCCAGATGCCGGCGTCCGGTCGCATGAGGATGGAGTCCTCGTTGATCTTCCGCTTGGCGCCGCGGTCGCTCCGGCCGGCGCAAGACCAGCGGATCAAAGCCTCGGTCATGGGTGTTCCTCGTGAACAGCCGCCAATGTAGCGCACAGCCCTCGGGGCGGCCAAGCGTCAGCGGGTGTTCCGCCTCAGGCGGCGCGCCGCAGGGCAAAGAGCCCGATGAGCATCCCGGCGGCGACCGGAACGGCGGCGGCAACAAGCGGTGAGGCCTGGTAGACCAGTGCGGCGGTGCCGGCAAATTCCTGGCAATAGCGCAGCATCAGGCCTGTGACGATGCCGGCGAGGATGCGCAGGCCCATGGTCACCTGCCGCAACGGACCGAACACGTAGGCGATGGCAATGAACACCATCGCGCACATCATCAAGGGCTGGAGCAGCTTGTTCCAGAACGCGAGTTCGTAGGGCGCGCCGTCGAGCCCCTGCGCGGTCAGGTAGTTGGCGTAACGCCAGAGCCCGCTCAGGGAGAGGTCTTCGGCGTCCATGGTCAGCAGCGACAGGAGGGCCGGCGTGACGCTGGTGAACCAGGTCAGCGAGTCGTAGTGCGAGGCGCGCGCCTCGCGCTGGCCGACTTCGGTGACGGCAACGTCCTCGAGGAACCAGTGGTCGCCCTGGAACAGGGCTGAACGCGCATAGCTCGATTGCACCAGGCGGCCCTCGTCATCCAGCCGGAACCGGGTGACATCGAAGAGCCGGCCTGCCGGGTCGACGGCGTTGACGTGGATGTACTCGTTCCCCTCGCGATGCCAGACGCCGTAGCGCGCGTTGAGTGCCTCGCCGCTGCCGAGGGCCACCGCGCGGCTGCTCTGCGCCACCTGCTCGGACCAGGGCGCCACGTACTCCCCGATCAGGGTCGCGGCGAAGGCGACCAGCAACACCGGCCGCAGCGTCGCCCACAGGATCTGCAGCAGGGATACGCCGGCGGCACGCATCACCACCAGTTCGGAGTTGTTCGCCAGCGCGCCGAGGGCGATCAGGCAGCCGAGCAGGGTGCCGGTGGGCATCATTTCGTACAGCCGCCGCGGCGAGGTGAGCAGCGTGAACTGCATCGCCTGCGGCAACTGGTAGGACGCGCGCAGGTCCTCGAGCTCGGTCAACAGCGCGAACAGGAGATCCAGTGCCAGCAGCAGGAAGGTGACGCCGACGATCGCCAGCAGGACCGAGCGGCCGATATAGGCCTGCAGCGTTCTCATGCGCGCTGCCTCCGCATGCTCAGCTTCAGGCGGATCTCTTCGGCGAACATCAGTCCGATCCCGATCAGCGCAAACAGGAGGTGGACCCACCAGGGACCGAGCGCGGGCGGCAGGTCACCTTTCTCGACCCATTGCCGACAGCCGATCAGCAGCACCAGGTACACCAGGAACAGCAGGACGCTGGGCAGCAGCTTGAGGAACCGGCCCTGCCGCGGCTCGACGCGGGAGAGCGGAACCGCAAGCAGGACAGCGACCAGGCACATCAGCGGTATCGAGAAGCGCCATTGCAGTTCCGCGAGTGAGGGCAGGTCCGAGCGCTCCAGCAGTGCCCGCGAGGGCAGGCTGCGGATTTCCTCGTAGGGTTGCACCGGGTTGCTGGCCACGCGCAGCCGGTAGGACTCGAAGGCAACCACGTGGAAGTTCGCCGTTCCCGGCTGGCCTTCATAACGGAACCCGCCCTGCAGTTCGAGGAACTCGTTGCCGCTGTCGTCCTGCATGCGGCGGCCGGAAGCGGCCGTCACGATGCTGGGGCGGCTGATCGAGCTGTCGACGCCGGCGGGAAACTCGGCGATGAACACGTTTTCCAGTTGCGTGCGGTTCTCGACGAGGTCGCGTGCATAGGTAGCCCGCGAGATGCCGGCGTTGGTCGACTTGTAGAAGCGGCCGGCCGACAGCATGTCGATTTCCGGGCGTGCGCGCTGCTGTTCCATCGTCTGCTGCATCGCGGCGAAGCCCCAGGGCGTCAGCGCGGTGCTGAACGAGGCCACCACCAGCGTCATCATCAGCGCCGGCGGCAGGAACAGCCGCGCGAGATGCGCATTGCCGACACCGGAAGCGCGCAGCACGGTCATCTCGCTGTCGACGTACATGCGGCCGCAGGCCAGCAGGATGCCCATGAACAGCGACATCGGCAGGATCATCTCGAGGAAGCCGGGCAGCCGGAACAGCAGCAGGCTGAACAGCACTTCCGCCTGGATGCGGCCTTCGGCGGCATCGCCGAGGTACTTGATGAAACGGCCGAACACCAGCACCAGCACCAGCACCAGCGTCACGGCCAGCGTCGCGGCGAGCAATTGTCGGGAGAGGTAGCGGTAGACGAGCACGCGGGGCTCCGTGCTTGCTGGAGGTTCAGGGCGTTGCCTATAGTCACTGGCCGATGAAACAAGGCCTGTGCTGCCGGCTGCATCACCGCAGGGCCGGCGCATTGTAGCGGCACAGCGGCCGGTGTTGCGGGCAGCGTACCCGCTGCCGCACCGGCCCGTTCTGCGCCCCTCACCCTCCCTTGCCGTGAACGCCCGGAGTCCGCACATGCAGTCGCGCCTCAAGTCCGTCGATCCCGTCTCCCTGCGTACCGAGTGCCTCGTCGTGGGCGTCCATGCCGACGGCAAGTTTTCCGCCGCGGCGAAGCAAATCGATGACGCCTGCGGAGGCCTGCTGACGCAACTCGTCCGTCAGGGCGACTGCAAGGGCTCGATCCGCCAGACGCTGCTCGTGCACCAGCCGAAGGGGCTGAAGGCGCCACGCCTGCTGCTGGTTGGCCTGGGCGAGGCGGGCAAACCGCTGTCGACGCAGGATGCGACACGCACGCTGGTCGCCGTCGTGAATGCACTGAAGTCGCTGCCGGTGCGCGAGGCGACGCTGCTGCTCGACGGCATCGAGGTGAAGGGCGAAGGCAGCACCTGGCTGTTGCGGGAGGCGGTACGCGCACTCGACGAGTTCACCTACCGGTTCGACGAATTCAAGAGCAAGAAGCGGGCCGGCACCGCGCGGGGAAAGGACAACCGGCCGTCGCTGGAGACGCTGGTGCTCGGCCTTGCCGCGCGTGCGCCGACCCGCGGTGAAATCCGTGTCGTCGCGGAGGCTGAGGCGGTGAGCGCCGGCCGGCGCCTGACCCGCGACCTCGGCAACCTGCCGCCGAACGTTTGCCATCCGGTGTACCTCGCGGGACGCGCCCGGCAGCTGGCGCGCGCATCCGGTGCCCTCCGGCTGACCATCCTCGACGAGAAGAAGATCCGCGCGCTGGGCATGGGGGCGTTCACGGCGGTGGCGCAGGGCAGCGAACAGCCGGGCCGCATCATCGCGATGGAGTACAAGGGCGGCAAGGCGGGCGACCGGCCCTATGTGTTCGTGGGCAAGGGCATTACGTTCGATACCGGCGGCGTCAGCCTGAAGCCGGGCGCCGGCATGGACGAGATGAAGTTCGACATGTGCGGTGCCGCGACGGTGTTTGGCGTCATGCAGGCGGTGGTGGCGCTGAAGTTGCCGGTCAACGTGGTCGGTGTCGTCGCGGCGGCCGAGAACATGCCCAGCGGGCGCGCCTCGCGCCCCGGCGACATCATCACCACGCTGTCCGGGCAGACCGTCGAGATCCTCAACACCGACGCCGAAGGGCGGCTGGTGCTCTGTGACGCGCTCACCTGGGTAGCCCGTTTCAAGCCGAAGGCGGTGATCGACATCGCCACCCTGACCGGTGCCTGCGTCGTCGCGCTCGGCAACCAGGCGCACGGGTTGTTCAGCAACGACGGCGAGCTTGCCGATGCCCTGCTCAAGGCCGGCCGCGACAGCAACGACCGCGGCTGGCAAATGCCCCTGTGGGACGAGTACCAGGAGCAGCTGGACAGTCCGTTCGCCGACATGGCCAACATCGGCGGCCCGAAGGCAGGCAGCATCACGGCCGCGTGCTTCCTGGCGCGCTTCACCAAGGAGTACCGCTGGGCGCACCTCGATATCGCCGGCACGGCCTGGCACAGCGGCTCACCCTACAAGGGCGCGACCGGCCGCCCGGTCGGCATGCTGGTGCAATACCTGCTCAACGAAATCAACGCCTGATCATGGCCGTCACGCCGGCCAGCTTCCCGGCGATCCCGATCCTGATGGAACGGGTGACGGACGAGGTGCCGCCGCCCGCGCCTGACGCGCCGCCGCTGCCGCTGCCGTCGCCGCCGGCAAGGTCGGCGACGGCGGGCGAGGTTGCCGTCGCGTCCCCGCGCCCCCTGCCAGGACGCGAGGCGCAGCAGGCCTTGTTCGATGAGGCAGACCTGCCACCGGCGCCGGCCCAGCCGGTGCGCCGCCGCAAGCCGGCGCCGTCGCTGCAGCGGCTGGCCGAGGATCTGCTGCGCGCCCGCGCGCCGGCGATCATCAACGAGCTGGCCGACGAGCACGCCCGCCGCCTCTCGGCGGAACTCGGCGAACGCCTGCACCGGGAACTGGTGAGGTTGCTCGCCGAACTGGCCGCCCGGGACAACGAGGGGCCGGCGTCGGAGGAAACGCCCCGATTGCCGGCACCGGCGGAAGACGGCGGTACGTCGTCGCTATAATCGCGGCCCTTTCGCCGGACTCCGGCGCCCGTCCCCCGCCGCTGATTGCGGCCCTCATTTGTCGCGTGCCCGCCATGGAAAAGTCGTTCAATCCCGCCGCCATCGAGCAGACCTGGTACCAGCGCTGGGAACAGGCCGGCTACTTCGCCCCGCAGGGCGACGGCAAGCCGTACTGCATCATGATCCCGCCGCCGAACGTCACCGGCTCGCTGCACATGGGCCATGGCTTCAACAACGCGATCATGGACCTGCTCATCCGCTACCACCGGATGAAGGGCGACCGCACGCTGTGGCAGCCGGGCACTGACCACGCGGGTATTGCCACGCAGATGGTCGTGGAACGGCAGCTCGCCACGCAAAACCTCACGCGCCACGACCTCGGCCGGCAGAAGTTCCTGGAGAAAGTCTGGGAATGGAAGGAGCAGTCCGGCGGCACCATCACGCGGCAGATCCGCCGCCTCGGTTCATCGGTGGACTGGTCGCGCGAGCGCTTCACGATGGATGCCGGCCTGTCGCAGGCGGTGCTGGAAGCGTTCGTGCGGCTGCATGACGACGGGCTCATCTACCGCGGCCAGCGCCTGGTCAACTGGGACCCGAAACTGCACACCGCGATCTCCGACCTCGAAGTCGTGAGTTCGGAAGAAAAAGGCTCGATGTGGCATTTCCGCTACCCGCTGGCGGACGGCACCGGCCATCTCGTGGTTGCCACCACGCGCCCGGAAACCATGCTCGGCGACACCGCCGTCGCGGTGAACCCGGAAGACGCGCGCTACAAGGCGCTCATCGGCAAGCAGATCCGCCTGCCGCTGGTGGGCCGCCTGATCCCGATCATCGGCGACGCCTACGTGGACCCGGAGTTCGGCACCGGCTGCGTGAAGATCACGCCGGCGCATGACTTCAACGACTACGAAGTGGGCAAGCGCCACCAGCTGCCGCTGGTGAACATCTTCACCATCGACGCCACGATCAACGACAACGCGCCGGAAAAGTACCGCGGCCTTGATCGCTTCGTGGCGCGCAAGCAGGTCGTCAACGACCTGGACGCGCTCGGCCTGCTGGAAAAGATCGACGACCACACCCTGAAGGTGCCGCGCGGTGATCGCTCGGGTGTGGTGATCGAGCCTTACCTGACCTGGCAGTGGTTCGTGAAAACCGGCCCGCTGGGCGTCGAGGCGGTGAAGGCGGTGGAGGACGGCCGTATCGAGTTCGTGCCGAAACAGTACGAGAACATGTACTTCGCCTGGATGCGCGACCTGCAGGACTGGTGTATTTCGCGCCAGCTGTGGTGGGGGCACCGCATTCCGGCCTGGTTCGATGACGAGGGCAACGTCTACGTCGCGCGCAGCGAGGCCGAAGTGCGCGCGAAGTACGGCATCGCGGCGAACGTGGCGTTGCGCCAGGACGAGGACGTGCTCGACACCTGGTTCTCCTCGGCGCTGTGGACTTTCTCCACGCTCGGCTGGCCGGAGAACACGCCGGAACTGAAGCAGTTCCACCCGACCGACGTGCTGGTCACCGGCTTTGACATCATCTTCTTCTGGGTCGCCCGGATGATCATGATGACCATGCACTTCATCAAGGACCCGGACGGCACGCCGCAGGTGCCGTTCAAGAAGGTCTATGTACATGGCCTGGTGCGCGACCACGAAGGCCAGAAGATGTCGAAGTCCAAGGGCAACGTCCTTGACCCGCTCGACATCATCGACGGCATCGACCTCGAGTCGCTGGTCGCCAAGCGCACCACCGGCCTGATGAAGCCGCAGGACGCGCCGAAGATCGACAAGGCCACGCGCAAGCAGTTCCCCGAGGGCATCGAGGCCTACGGCACCGACGCGCTGCGTTTTACCTTCTGTTCGCTGGCCGCCACCGGCCGCGACATCCTCTTCGACATGAAGCGGATCCAGGGCTACGGCAACTTCTGCAACAAGATCTGGAACGCCACCCGCTACGTGCTGATGAACGTCGAGGGCAAGGATTGCGGCCTCGATGGCGGCGAGGTGCAGCTGTCGCTCGCCGACCGCTGGATCGCCTCGCGCCTGCAGCGCGCGGAGACGGACATCGCCGCGCACCTCGATGCCTTCCGCTTCGACCTCGCGGCGCAATCGCTCTACGAATTCATCTGGAACGAGTACTGTGACTGGTACCTCGAACTGTCGAAGCCGGTGCTCAACGACGCGAACGCCAGCGAGGCGCAACTGCGCGGCACCCGCCGCACGCTGGTGCGCGTGCTGGAGGTCATCCTGCGCATGGCGCATCCGTTCATGCCGTTCATCACCGAGGAAATCTGGCAGACGATCGCACCGCTGGCCGGCAAGTCCGGTGCGACGATCATGCTGCAGCCGTGGCCGCTGCCGAACCCGGAGCGCATCGATGCGCGCGCCGAAGTCGACATCGAGTGGGTCAAGGGCGTGGTCACCGCGCTGCGCAACATCCGTGGCGAGATGAACATCCCGCCGTCGCGCCTGCTGCCTGTCTACCTTCACAACGGCTCCGCCGAGGACAAGCGTCGCTTCGAGGAGAACACCGCGTTCCTCAAGGTGCTGGCGCGCCTGGAGTCGGTGACCTGGCTGGAGCCGTCGCAGTCGGCACCGCCGTCGGCGACGCAGCTGGTGGGCGACATGGAGATCCTCGTGCCGATGGCCGGCCTGATCGACAAGAAGGCCGAGGTGGCGCGCCTGGGCAAGGAAATCGAGCGCCTGCGTGGCGATGTGGCGCGCGCGGACGGCAAGCTGAAGAACCCGGCCTTCGTGGACAAGGCGCCGGGCGATGTCGTCGCCGCCGCGCGCGCCAAGCTGGACGAGCAGCGGACGGCGCTGGCGCGCCTCGAAGAGCAGCTGGAAAAGATCAAGGTGCTTTGACGCACGCGACCCGGCCACCCGCCGCACCGGTGGCAGGGCACGCGGTGGCAGGGCGTTTCTTGACGCGCTTTTCCGCGTTCAGGTAGAAACGGGGCAATGTACGGAAACCGGCGGCCTTCCCGGCTTCCCGGGGCCGTTGAGGGAGCGACGCGTGACCAGCACGGAAACCCAGTTGGCGGTCATGTTCGCGGACGTGT